>ERZ773022.90-NODE-90-length-87608-cov-19.255148_pt1 | contig 87608 bp, 77 predicted proteins | sample MGYA00580839_ERZ773022 | MGnify/ENA primary metagenome ERZ773022 (study PRJEB29015, sample SAMEA2738020) | human oral metagenome | biome: human oral; feature: human-associated habitat; material: dental | place: China | collected 2044 ...
ATAAATTTAACGGAAAGGACTTTGACGAAAGATATAATTTCAATCTATTGAAAAGCTCTCTTTTTCTTATACAGAAAAATATAAGCAAATACTTTCCAGAAGAAGATGTAGAAGAAAGAGAGGATAATGAATTGCTAAAACATAAGATTTTTATAAGTCATTCCTCGGCTGATTTGAAGTATATTGAACCTTTTGTGGAATTGCTTGCAGATATAGGCTTATCAAACGATAACTTATTTTGTTCATCTGTACCTGATTATTCAATTCCATTAAACCAAGATATATATGAATATTTGTCTTCGTTGTTTTCTGATTATAAGTTATATGTTATTTTTATGCTTTCAGATAATTATTATAAAAGCTCTGCGTGCTTGAACGAGATGGGAGCGGCTTGGATTTTAAAAACAGAATATACATCTGTTCTTCTTCCGAGATTTGAATATCATGAAATTAAAGGTGCAGTAAATCCAAATAATATTGGCTTGAGATTAGACGATAGCGAGAGCTTGCTTAAGAAAAGACTTGGAGAATTGAAAAATATTGTTTCTGAGAATTTTGGTATAAGTGTGCCTGATATACGATGGGAAAATAAACGGAATAATTTTATAGATACAATTAAAAGTCTATGGGAAATAGCAGAGGAGTGAGTACAATGGCAAATTTCAATGAACGCGCGTTAGAAATATCAATAATGGAGCTACTCAAAGATGAGGAATATACATACTTGAACGGCAATCAAATTCATAGAGAGAGGGCTGAGGTTCTGCTCGCAGATGATTTGAAGCAGTATCTATATAATCGCTATGCTTCGGATGGTATTACATCAAGTGAGGTGGATAGTATCATTCTTATGTTGCGTAATATTTCTGGTACGATTTATGAGGCAAACAAAGCTGTTTACAAGATTATTTGTGACGGCTTTATATTCAACCGCGAGGACATAACTAAGAAAGACTTGTATATTGAACTTATTGATTTTGACACTCCCGAAAACAATATTTTCAAAGCAATCAATCAGTTTGAAATAGAGGGTATTAATAACCAGATTCGCATACCTGATGGCATTGTGTTCGTAAATGGTATACCTGTTGTAGTGTTTGAATTTAAGAGTGCAGTTAAAGAGAATACAACTATTATGGACGCATACAGGCAGCTTACTGTACGTTATCGTCGTGATATTCCTGAACTATTCAAATATAATGCTTTTATTGTTATCAGTGATGGAGCAAGTAACAAATACGGTTCTTTCTTCAGTCCATATGACTTCTTCTATGCGTGGAGAAAAGTTAACTTAGAAGATAAAGAGTTGGATGGAATTAACTCCCTTGTTACAATGATTAAGGGACTTTTTCGAAAGGAACGATTACTTGCTGTTATCAAGGATTTCGTTTACTTTCCAGATAGCTCTGATAAAGACTTAAAAATTGTATGCCGCTATCCTCAGTTTTTTGCTGCGAATAAGCTTTATAAAAATATCAAAGCTCATATGCGTCCGGAAGGTGATGGAAAAGGGGGCACATATTTCGGAGCCACTGGATGCGGAAAGAGCTATACTATGCTTTTTCTTACTCGTATGTTGATGAAGAGCCCCTATTTTCATTCCCCAACTATCTTGCTGATTACTGATAGAACAGATCTTGACGACCAGCTTTCAAAGCAGTTTATAAGTTCGAAAAATTATATAGGTGATGAAACTGTAGTAAGCATTGACTCCCGTGAAAAGCTCCGCCAAGAATTGCAAGGTAGAGAAAGTGGTGGTGTATATTTGACTACCATTCAAAAATTTACCGAGGACTTGAAGTTACTTACTGACAGGTCAAACGTAATTTGCATTTCTGATGAAGCACACAGGAGCCAAATTAATCTTGATCAAAGGGTTCGAATTACAGAATCAGGTGTAGAGCGTACTTATGGATTTGCAAAATACTTACATGACTCTCTTCCAAACGCAACCTATGTCGGATTTACAGGAACTCCAGTAGACGGAACGATTGAAGTATTTGGTGTTGTTGTTGATGCATATACAATGACTGAAGCAGTTCGTGATGGTATTACTGTAAATCTTGTTTATGACGGCCGTGCCGCAAAAGTTACCATTAACCAAGATAAAGTTAGAGAGATTGAAGAGTACTATGATTTTTGTGTCAGAGAAGAAGCTAACGAATATCAGGTTGAGGAGAGCAAAAAAAGTGTTGCCAATATGGAAATCATTATTGGTGATCCAGACAGACTTCGTGCCGTTGCTGAAGATTTTCTTAATCACTATGAAACTCGTGTTGAAGAAGAGGCAACCGTTGCTGGAAAAGCTCTGTTTGTATGCTCAAATCGTTATATTGCTTACGACTTTTACAAAATAATTACTGAGCTTCGTCCAGAATGGACAGAAAAGAAAATCTGTGAAGATGGTGTTGATCTTGATGAAAAGGACAGAAAAAAGTTAAAGCCAATGGAAAAAATTAAAATGGTTATGACTCGTAATAAAGATGATGAAAAGGAACTCTTTGATTTGCTTGGTACTAAAGATGATCGTAAAGAGTTTGATAGACAATTCAAAAATCCAAAATCAAACTTCAAAATTGCCATTGTAGTCGATATGTGGCTAACAGGTTTTGATGTTCCTGAACTTGATACTATTTATATAGATAAGCCTATTCAGCAACACACACTTATTCAAACTATCTCTCGTGTAAATCGAGTATGTGAAGGTAAGGATAAAGGATTAATTGTTGATTATATCGGAATTAAGAAAAATATGAATATGGCACTTAAAAAATATACTAATTTTGAGAGTGAAGAATTTGAAGGTATTGAGCAGTCAATTATTATTGTAAAAGACCAGTTGGAAGTACTTGCTCAAATGTTCCATAATTTTAATAACACTGACTTTCTTAATGGATCTCCTATTGAGCAACTTGCTTGCCTAAATCGTGCTGTGGAGTATGTGCAGCTTTCTGAAGAAATGGAAACCAGGTTTATGGCGGCGGTTAAGCGTATGAAGCAGGCATTTAATCTTTGTAGCTCCAGCGATAAGTTCTCAGATATAGATAAGGATTACATCCATTTCTATTGTGCAGTACGTTCTATTCTCTTTAAGCTAACAAAAGGCGATGCTCCTGACATTTCTCAAATGAATGCTCGTGTTCGTGAAATGCTTGAGGGAGCGATTCAGTCGGACGGTATAGAGGAACTGTTTGAAACAGGAAAACACATTTCTGTTGATATTTTTAGCGATGAATATATGGACAAGATAAATGCAATACAGTTACCAAATACAAAAATAAAGATTTTGCAAAGGCTGCTTTCACAAGCGATTGATGAGTTTAAGAAAGTTAACAAAATAATGGCGGTTGAATTTGCGGATAGATTAAAGCACGTCGTAGATGAATATAACAATCGTAGACGTGATGAGGCTTATGCAAACGAAGTCCTTGATGATGTTGCAGACCAGCTTGTAAAACTTTTAGAAGAATTAAAAAAAGAGAAAAATTCATTTAAGAAAATGGGAATAGACTATGAGGAAAAGGCGTTTTTCGACATATTAAAAGCTGTTTCCAAGAAGTATGAGTTTGAGTATCCTAATGACAAGATGATTGAACTCTCAAAGAGAATAAAAGCAATTGTAGATGACAAAGCGAGATATACAGATTGGTCTACTCGCGAGGACATCAAAGCAAATCTTCAGGTCGATTTAATTCTTCTTATGGATGAATTTGATTATCCTCCTGTAACATTAGATGAGGTTTATAAGGAAGTATTAGAGCAAGCTGAAAATTTTAAGAAGTATAATTGAGGAGGAAGTTATGGATAACACTATGAATAGATACTTAGAAGTAAATTTACTAGATAAAATAGATTCAACAGATATAGATTTAGAGGTAGAAACAGAAGCAGAAATTGATATAACTGAAGATGATAAAAGAAAACTTTATGTTGATAAGGTTGATAAGTCTACATCAGACTTATTCAGAATGATAGTAGAGGGAGAATTGAATTTACAACCTGATTACCAGAGAAGATTTGTTTGGGATAAAAAAACAATGTCTAAGTTTATTGAATCTTTATTGCTATCAATACCAATTCCAACTATTTTTTTAGCTGAGAATAACGACGATACATTTGAGGTTATTGATGGACAACAACGTCTTACTACAGTATTTGCTTTTATGAAATCTAAATTAGTTGCTGATGAAATTGAAAAATTATCAGAAAATTTGCGGGAAATGGATGTTTTAACATTAAGTGGACTCGAAACTTTGAAACAGTTTAACAAAAAGAGTTATTATGATTTAGTTGAAATGCAAAGAAAGTTTAATAATGTATCTCTTCCAGTTGTAATAATAAAAAAAGATTCAACAGAAGATATTAAATATGACATATTTTCACGAATAAACAGTGGTTCAATAAAGTTAAATAATCAGGAACTTCTAAATGTTATGTATAGAGGTATTTTAATTAACTCATTGAACGATGTTTCACAAAGTAAAGAAGTAGATGAAATCTTTGGAAGTAGACCTGTATTAAAGAAACGTTTCGGATATAATGAGATCTTATTAAGAGCTAAAGTTATAGAAGGATTTATTGATAGTGAAAATTGGAAATTAAGAGAAGTTAAAGTTAAAAATAAAGATAATTTAAATAAAGAATTCCGCATGTATAATGGTAGATTGAATACAGCAATTTTAGATTATCTTAAGGAATATAGATGCGATAAAGATGAAGCATTACGTTTAGTTGATTTTATTAGAAATTCAGTAGCAAAAGTGGATGCTGTTTTTGATGATGAAGCTTTCATTAGAATAAATAAGCCTGGTTCTACTAGTATAAATAAAACTATTGCGGAACTACAATTAGTGGTATTGTCAAAGTTCGATAATGATGTAGTAGATAAAAATAAAAACTTAATAAGACGGTCATTCAGCGAATTTTTGAAAAATGTAGATGAAAATATTTTTATAAGAGGCACAAATAATACTACAAATGTTGAAAAAAGATATGAATGGGGAAAACATCTTTCTAGTATTCTTAGGGAGGTGTAGATTATGCTCCCTGAAATTCAAAAAAAATATCAATCTTATAAAGATATATATGATCAAGTACTTCCTATGTTAGAAGAAAAAGGCAACTCAGAAATAGCTAGAGTATTATTGGAGAATTCATTGTATTTATCTGTTTTTACAACATTCGAGAATTATTTAAAAGAACTCATACGTAACTACAATTATAATAAATCAAATCAAGGTGTGAGATTTACAGAATTGTCAGAAAGGATTGCTCATTCTATATTTTCTGAGAAAGAAAGACAAATTAAATATATATTTGAAGATAAAAATAAAAATAAGAAGGAGTCATTCGATGCGTATTTTCATTCCTTAAAAGAAACTATTGATAGTAATATATTAGAAAAACACATACGATTTGAATTTTTGCACAAAGATAAACTAAATGGATATTATAAAGATTTATTTCAGGAAATTTTGGGAGATAGTGATTTTCTAAATAATTTAAATCTTACGCAAAATAGTGAGGATTTTGGTGGACTATTAGATACGGAAATACAAAGTGATGCGGCTACTTTTCTCTATGAATATACAGATAAAATAAGAAATAATATTGCTCATGAAAATGAGAAGTTTAAAATTGGGGATATTTCTTCTTTCGAAGAAGTGGTGAATACTTTCGAATATATTATAATTGAAATTACTAAAAAATATAAAAGCAATACGGGATTTGATTTAGAAGAAGATGCTCAATACAATATGTTGGATAATTACTGATTAAAATTCATAGGTTTGAAGTACTTTTGAAGTATTTCGCTTAAAAAATACCCAAAAAAACAAAGAAAATATAAAATATGTGTAAATAAGAGTCTTATAAATGCTTATTTTTATAATGTGTAGAAGTCTTTATATGAAGAGTGGGAATAGCGGAAGCAAATATGTTACTACTATAAAACCGTTGAAAGCATAGTGTTTTAGCGATTTTGGAGTAGCAAAATTCTCGAAATGATACTGTTTTGATACTAAAAGTAAGAAAAAGCAGGTCTAAAAGGGAGTTGTTGAATTTAGGTAAATAGTTTAGAAATAGAAAGCCTTCCATCATTTTGCTGGGAGACTTTTGTGGAAAATTATAAATGGTAAATTGAATTTTGTTTTTAGAATAGTTATATGTATGCATAAACGAAATATTTTTGTTATTGTGGACTTGTATACAAGATATGTATTACATTTAGTTGTGATGTACTATTAAGAAATTTACTGATAATGTATAATAAATGGGAAGGTGAAATTCTATGACTATAATTTTTTCTGAAAACCCCGAAAATGATCTTTGGAGAGAATTATTACAATTTACATATGAGACTAATATAAAACGGTATTTAGCAAAAAAGGGGCATGAGGTAGACGAAGATACTATAAATTGCATCGCAGGTTCGTTTTTACAAGCAAATGAATACTATAAGGCTGCTAAAGAAGATAATCTTCAAATTTCACCATTACTATTATATTATGGCTCAACAAATCTTCTTTATGGAATGGTTAACCTTTTAAGTGGCAGTATCAATAAGATTAGTAACCATGGAATGAAGATTTTCATTCCTGATCAAATGAATTTCATTGCAGACACGAAAATCAGATTTCTTAGTCCAGTAGATGGTGGAGTTCATGTAGTTGCAAGAGCAATAGGTGTTACTTCTGACTTAACAGGATTTGGTGATTGGAGTTTGAGAGAGTTTTTAGATTCGATTGCAGAAATACAATATGACTTTACACAATGCTATGATGTACAAACTGGCTGTACTATTATGCTTGATATTTTTAATACTCCAGATGGAAAGGCTGAAAAAATATATTTTTCGGAAGAAAACAAGGAACATTTGATTGAACTATTGAAAAAAGTTGAAGGGTTTGAAAAATCATATTTGCGCTTTACTTCTGCTACAGACTTCAAAACGGGCAAAGAATATTTTGTCCTTCGCCATAAATTGACAGGTGAGGATATCAGTAAACAATCCTATTCTGGACAACCATATTTACAGGCAGGGCATATAAAAAATAGCAAATTGATAACTATCCCAACATTACTTAATATATACATCAGTTTATTTGCATTATCTTCACTATGCCGTTATTTCCCGGAACGTTGGAGTCCTTTTGTGCTTAAGGATATAACTGGTGAAAAACTTTTAATTGAAAAATTTATGTTCTATGCAAGAAGGCTCGTTCCTAATTATGTACTTAATAATCTTTTAGAAAATACTATACAGTATAGTTCGAGCAGATATACAGCAACTGATACTGTTAAATTAGTAGGGGAACATCAGGTGCAAGAGATGATTGAAAGAAAAGTGCAGAATGAATTGGAGAAACAACACATTGACTTTAAAGAGAAAAGATAAAATTTCTTTCTATATAATAATTTAGGAGATAAAATGATGTCAACAAATTTTAGAACAGAAGTATTTAAGTTATGTAAAAAGCTTCAAAAGGATGAAGCTTCGCAAAAAATAAGAAAAATGATTTATGACATGTCAGTTGTTATAGAATCAAATGAAATTGGTGAAAAGTTTACAGATTCCCGCAATGATTTTGCTTATATGGCAAAACATAGTAATACTGAATTTCATGGTTTTATATTTCTTGATGAAAACATTGAAAAAATAGATATCCCCAATTTTTTCAATGTAGAGCATTTGTCATCAGCAGAAAGAATATTGATTGAGCAAGGACATAAAACGCTTACTCGATTTATTGATTTATGTTTGTCTGAAATTGCTTCTGAATCAAATGAAGTAGCAGATTCAATGAATCCGTATTTTCTATATAAAGAAGTCAGTGTTTCAGAAAATGTAAGCACACTACTCTCAGATGAGGAGTTAATTCCTGCAATATCAGCGTTCAAGAATGGTAGAGTCTATAAAGTTCTTATGGATGCTAATTTTATAAAAATGTTCAAAAAAATTGATATTGATGCTATGCGTGGGTTAGTTAGTATATTAGAAAAAGAAATTAATCAAAGCCTTGGAGAAGAAATTTCTAAGGATATAAAAGATTTTTCGATGAAGTTGCACACAAAACTGGATGATATTACTGATGTGATGTTTGCGTTTTCGGTATTGATGTTAGCATTGAAGAATTCGTTAAAGATTTCTTGCCGTCTGCTATATAGGGCAATTTGCGGTATTGATCTGTTTGTTTTGAATAATGATAATATAATTAGTATCGAAAGAGATGTTTCCACAGTTGTGAGCAAATTTTATAAGATTTTTGTTCAAGATATAACTCTTGATTTCTCAGGAAGCGATATGGGTAGTATTCTTCTAATAGATTGTGATTTGCCTCATGGTATTCACATACATGAATTTGGAATGCTGATAGCTCAAACGTTAAATTTTGCAGGAGAATTTGGTGAATCAGCAAAATATTCGGTTGTTACTGTTAATGAGGAACTGATTCATATGCATCATCTTGTAGATGAGGTATTGAAAGTTGGATTGCCTATTATAAATACAAATTGAAAAAATGGATTTAAGATATTCTAACCTAAATCCATTCAAATCTTTAGCTTATCTAAAGTATAAAATAACACAAAAGCACCTCACTTTAAAAACCTTGAAATACCTATTCTCTATTATCAGCATTGTTTCATTATATACGATATATTGATAAATCGTAAGAATGGATTCCATTTCTTAATCAGTAAGATTTATTTCCACTTTTTGGTGTTGAAATGGAATTTAACTTTTTTCTTTCCACTTTTTTATTTTTCTTGAGAAATGTATTGACATTTTGCGTAGAAACAACTATGATTATGATGAATTTATTATGCAAATTGACAAGAAAAGGAAGGCATACGATAGAGGGGTTTGTCACAGTTAAAGATATGACAGAAAAATGGGGAGTGACGGTGCGTACCATGTGGATTATGTGCTCTGAAGGGAAAATAGCGTGGGGCACAAAGTTTTGAGATATATGTGCCATTCCTGCATATGCTGAGAAATCAACGGATAGCAGGGTGATATTAGGGAAATATAGGAACTGGGGAAAAAAACTCAAAGAATCTATCAGAGTGACATAAATTGTCAAACTGGTTTCGTATACTATTAGGGAAATGGAGAGTTTTAATGCCAATTAGCAGAATACCAATTGATGAAAAGCAAGATGAAAGAAACGAAAAATCGAAAAAAAATACCAAGAATGAAATCAAGGTAAATTTTTATATATCTGAACCTAAATATGGTTTGGAGGATATTATTTTACCTGAAATTGTAAAAAATGAAATTGACAGAATAATATTGTATCTTAAACATCATGATACAATTTTTAAGGAGTGGAATTTACAGTCGGTAATTAAACAGCATAATTTGAGCGTTAATTTGTATGGAGAGTCGGGTACAGGAAAAACAATGACTGCTCATGCGATAGCTAGAATGCTTAATAAAAAAATAATTGTAGTAAACTATGCAGAAATAGAATCAAAATATGTTGGAGAGACATCCAAAAATCTTGTAAGTTTATTTCAATTTGCAAAAGAGAACGAAGCTGTGATTCTTTTCGACGAGGCGGACGCACTTTTATCGAGAAGAGTTACTGCCATGCATAGTGCTACCGATGTTAGTGTAAACCAAACACGTAATACACTATTAAAGATACTTGATGATTATGAGGGAATTATTTTCTTTACCACAAATTTTATTCAGAATTTTGATTCAGCTTTTATTAGAAGAATATTAAGCCATATAAAGTTCGAAATGCCAAATAGACAGGTAAGATATTTATTATGGAATCACTACTTACTAGAAACGATACCATGTGATAATCGAAATGAAATTATAGAAAAAATCAGTAATATTGAAGATATTACTGGATCAGATATATCTAAAGCAATTTTAAAAGCGTCAATTGAAGCAGTTGGTAATACTCCTGCTTGCATAACATACGAGATACTTTATAATATTTTGGAAGAAATATTAAAGGCTAAAAAAGCTGTGAACGATAATTTTGAAATTACGACAAGGAAAGTATCCCAGGAATACGCTTTGAGTCAGATTAATAAAGGAGAAAAAAAGGATGGGATTATCAAGCAAGATTAAAAAGGTTAAAGATTTATTTTTTATAGGAGTGGAAAAAATAAGGAAGAGTTTTGTTAAGGTTAAAAATAAATTAACAAGATTTTTCCAAAAAGCAATTGATATGATGAAGAAAGTTGTCGAAAAATTAGCTGATAAAGTGAGAAGGGTAATATTGGGGGCAACACATTTTTTTAGAAAGGTAGGCAACAAATTTCAGGAGGGTACTAAAAATTATTCTCTTGAGGAGGAACTTGGTGAATGGAATGAGACTACCGTAACGAGAGAAATCAAATTTGAGGATGTTCCCCCAAAATATAAAACACTTGATGATGAGTTTGAAGTGGATGATACTAGAGAATTAGATGAAGCACTCGCTTGCTAGGAGGAAACCATATGGAGGATACACGTAAGAATTCTATATGGAGTGAATTATGGAATTCTATAAAATATTGCAAGGAATCTAAAAGTGGAAAGTACAGCCTTGATACATATTTAGATATTCTAGGGGAATATACGGATCGACAAATTATAGAAGCAGAAGAAGGCGGATTAACATATTTAGGTGGGGAATGTCAAGTCATAAATTCAAGTGATAATACATACGAATTTTCCATTCAGATGTTTTTCTCGGATGATAGTGGAGAAAAAATAATTAAAGATGCAAAAAGAAATTTGCCTAAGAATAAGTTTGTTTCTGAAACAAACCAGGCTGTTGGTGAGAAAATTAAGTTCGAGATCCAAAGACCAAATAGAAGGGGGAATGCATAATGGTGTATATAATAATAGGAATAATAGTTATTGTAGCTATAGCCGGGTTGGCCGAACAGGTTGGTGGCATAATTCCTTTAATCGTAATTGTCGGACTGATAATTGTGTTATCTGTATTTGGTTTATGGCCATATGCGTTGGGCTTTGCTGCATTTTGTGTGGTAGGTTTTGCAATAGTAACACTTCTTGGCAAGGCAGGCAAATATGTTGGAGAGCAAGTTGAACAGCATGATAAAAGTGAAAAAGAAAAGGCACAAATTTATCAGAAGACACATGAGGATATTCAGGCGCATTATAATGATACTGCACTGATGGAAGAATTATCAAAGAATTGTTATTGGTTAGGGTACATGAATGATGATATGTGGGTTAAGAAACTATCCAATTATGTCGATAGACAGTATTCCACTGACTTTGCTATTATTACAAGAAACTTTGCCAAACAGATTGAACAACAACATATATTGCAGAATGATGACTGGTTTGAACCTTTCAAGTTATATATATTGAAACATCCGGGTGGTTCTACAGTAACTAAAATGCTACATGAAGTAAATTGCCCTCAGTTGAAAATGACGCATGTAACACCAGATGGTGATTTGTTGAATACATGGTTGGTTAGAGGAACAAAAAAGGCTAATAAAGATGTTCCTGCTCTGTTTTCATCAACGTTTATTAAAGAGATGAATGAGAGTGTATTTACGCCTACACCGTATCTTCAAAAATTGTATGGAGATAGTGATGGAGGTTCTCAGGAAATTAATCATGCTACCGAAATCAATTTTGATGACTTATAAAAGAGGAAAGCGTGGGGGTTTATATGAATGTTGAAACTTTAATAAAAGAAGAAGCTACTCACCTGAAAAATTGCAGAAGAAATATTGAAATTGCTCCAGATATTAGTGAGGATCATATTAAAAGAATTAAGAAAAAATATGGGGATGCTTTAGGAGATAACTTTGATAGGTATATTCTTGTTATGTCCTATACTGGCACTGGATTCTTTTTCCTTACTGGAGATACATTTTATTTTAATAATTTTATGCAGGGTGGGATGCAAATCGTACCTTTTACAGAAATTAAAAGTGTAAGTGCAGAATCAGGAGGAACATTTTCTTCAGATAAAATTTACTTTAAAACTGCTCAAAGGGAATATGTGCTTGATGGTTGTATAGATGGTGTTAATCTTTCTGTTATTTCATATATATTTAATAAGATTATCGAACTTGCAAAAAATCAAACGAATGATAGGTTTACCGTAAGTGAACAGGGAGTGCTATCGTCACAGTTGCCGGAAAATATCAAATTGTTGTATTTGCAGATTCTTTGCAATTATGCATATTTGAATGACCAAATAATTGATTCAGATGAATATAATGCTATTACAAAATTTTCTGTAAGAATGGAACTCCACGGTGTTACTAGGGGAATCCTGCGCAAGTATATGAATGATTTTGATGGGAGAGTTAAAACGGGCAATCTTCTTGCATCAATAAAGAAAATCACATCAAACCAGACTGGATATTGGGATGTTGTAAAATATTGCATGATGCAGGACATACTGTATATCCATAAAATACAAAAACAGGGAAAAAGATGGGAAGAGGACGGCTTTATTGGAAGCCTGATGGAGCATTGTTCCCTTAAGCCAGAACAGATTAACACTATGGAAAAAGCAGTATCTTTGAATAAAAAGATGCAAAACAAAGATGCTGATATAGAAAATTTAAAAAACGAGTGGAAAAAATTTATAAAATCGATTAAGAATACTCCAGGTTATGTACCGACTTTATATTTATTCTGCTCTGGCTCTGTATATGGATTGAAATCATATAATGGATTTCTAAAGAAAGATGAAACTAATCAAAAAGCCATTAATAAGCAAAGGGAATTAATACTACAAGAAGTAATTGTTAGCAATCAAAAGGCGTTAAATGTTCTTATCGGCGATATGAATTACCTGGCTGAAAGATTAGAAAAGGCACTTAAAGAAGAAGATAAAATAAAACAGGATTATGAAAAGATAAAACAGCTTCTTAGCCGAATTAAATCTGCAATGAGAAATGTGGAGCAAGAAGAGGAAGGTGAAAATGCTATTCCCAATGAATAGCTAGTATAGGTGTAAGGAGGTGCACTAATGGTCAAAAAGAAAATAGCACAATTAGATGCCGATACACTCTTCGAGCTTGGAAAAGCAGAGAAAGTACAACAATCACAGATTTTTGATGCACAAGGTGAGGTGCAAGAAATAAAAGAAGGGTTAGTTCTTCTAAAAAAAATGCAGGAAGATACTTATACCGAAGGAAAGGTCATTATTTCGGAACTGGAAACTCTTTTGAGTGATGTTGAGAGTCGGGACTTATCTGAGAGTACAATTAAATCCATAGATGGATACTTTGACGATTACTTAAAGAGCGTACAAGAACTATCATTATTTACTAAGTATGATATAAAGAAGACGAAGGAAGTAGTAACTAATAATGATTGGGAATATTACTTTAATAGGGTTATAGAATACGCTAAAGAAATAGGTGTTAATGATAATGAAGATCCGTTTTTATCACTGCTTGGAGAACAAGAATACAAGAAGCTCGAAGAAGAAATTGATGGTGAATTTTCTAAAAGGACCAGCATAAAAAATAAAATGGACCTAAAATTCCTTGCAATAGCTATTGCATTAGAAGTTGCTAAAGGATTATTGTTCCCGATTGTATCAAACAAAATTGGATATGGGGACAGCTTTAATCCAGAAGACCGACTAGATCATAATGACAAGTCCATTGAAAAAGCACACAAAGATGCAAATGATGCATTCAGAAATAGAAAAATAGAAAAAAATTCCACAGGAAAATGGATGGAATTTTTATATCGAACAGTTCCTTATGACATTACAGCTGGAACTGGCAATATGCTGGATGTGAATTTGCACGGTGGCTCTCACCGTTTGTACACATTAGGACATGACCCGATTTTGGGATGGATATTTGGTACAGCAAATATTTTGACGGATGTGATAACTATTTCACCAGGGGCGATAGTTCGAAGTAATAACAAATGGGCAGAAGTAATTAAAGTCGCTGGGATAAGATCGTACAAGGTTCAAAGAAAGCCTAAGATGATGATTTTACCAGAACGAGTTCTGGCCATCCAAATGTTTAAGGAGAGCTATGACATAGCTAGAGAGCATCCGCTAAATCTTCCAGCTGCCGTATTCACGGAGGGACAACATCTCAAATCTGATGTGAATACAAAAATGGGCTTACCAGTCCCGTTACTTGAAAACTTCTCACCAGATTTTGCGAGCAAGTTATATGCAAACCATTATGATGCATTGTGCTTTGCAAGAGATGCTAAAATAGTAGGAAAGTCAGCAGTGGTATCATTGCTGATGGATATGCTTATTGGTTTGGTACATGGATTGTACTACAATCCTCAAAAAGACGGATCAAGAGACCTGTATGAAGTAAGAACAAGAAAGATACTTCTTATTGCAAATACTATAGGGACGAGTAGTAATTTGATTTTTGCATATTGCACACAGAATGTTAAGGCTGTTGATATAGGAGGATTACTCGTTACTCTGTCTCACTTATTTATGGACACAAGATTTCTGCTAAATGTTAAGAAGGAATTTGTCGAAAATAAGATTTATGAAAAAATTGAGGATGAGATTAAAGAACTAGACAAAATTGAAAATGAGTTGATAGAGTATGGCGAGAAACATAGAGTTATATACGAATAGTATTATAAAGGTGTGTAGAGAATGGTGTACGCATCCTTTTTGCATTATGAGATTTTGAAGAAATTTAGGTTGTAAAAAAATAGCATTGGGAATTTTTTTTTCTCTCGCCAACGCTAAATATTATCACATCATTTTGGTGAGAGACTTTTGTGGCATTATGATTGAAGAATATGAATTTGTGATGCTGAATATATGAGAGCAATACTTGGTATAAAAGGTTTTGACTCAGTGAATGGAAGAATCGCAAGCCCTATCTTTGAAGACGGAGCTATGATTTCATTTCCCATTCCAAGAAAATTAGATCGTAGAGATATATATGAGTAGCTTATCTATAACAAAGAAAGCTATATCATTCTATAAACTTACAATTTTCATAAATATCTGACAAATAGACTTGTTTTTGTGATATCATAAAAATATATTCGTTATATCTGCCATGGTTGGCAGAGTATTCTATCGCAAGTTCACAAAGTGGAACTACCTTATAGGGAGCACTGTGCTAAGGAAGGTGCATTTACCTCTTGATGAATTGCCGTAGTGCTTCATATTATTGCACTTTAGAAAATTAGAAAAGTGCGTAACAGAGGTGTAGAATGAAAAAGGAAAAATCTTACCCAAAATTCTATGTAAAAAAAAGAACATTACTTGCTATAGCCGGAACTGTCTGGTTTCTTGCTGGTATAAATGTCGCAAGGCTTGGCTTAATTGCCTATTCGCAACATGGTGAGTATTCTCAACTCAATTTATTTTTATCACTGCTAGTCTTCCTGGCCTTTGGAACTATGTTCTACAAGATGAGTATAAAACACTCTAAACGTATAGATGATTATGAGGAAGAGATACACCCGTCTAGGAGCTTCTTCGACTTAAAGGCCTATATGATAATGAGAGAGTATGCAAAAAACTCTGTAAATTAAAATAAGTCCTTCTATGGTAAAATATAATGACTGTATAATATTTAGCGTTGGTGAGAGAAAAAATTCTCTCCCAACGCTAAAATTTTGCGAAAAAATATACTGCTTATCAAACATAGAAGTGCGTTTAACATTCAAAAATATGATATAATATAAAGTGTTTAGAAAATACAATAATATATAGGTTAGTAATTTAAAATTATAATATAAGGAGACCTAAAAATGGCTGATAAGATAAAGATAGGATTTGAAAAAGAAATTTGGGATGCTGCATGTGTTCTTTGGGGACATATTCATGCAGCTGAATATCGAAAAGTTATAGTAGGACTTATTTTTTTACGTTATATATCGAACACTTTTAAAAAACGTTTCCAGCAACTTCTTGATGAAAGTGATGGTTTCGAAAATGATAAGGATGCATACGCAGAAGAAAATATATTTTATGTGCCAGAAGATGCACGCTGGAATAAAATAGCTTCAAAAGCCCATACTCCAGAAATTCGAGCGACTATTGATCAAGCTATGATAGCTATCGAAAAAGAAAATCCAATTCTTAAGAACGTATTGCCTAAAAACTATGCTAGTCCTGACCTTGATAAGCGAGTTTTAGGTGAAGTAGTTGATCTTTTTACAAATAATGTAGATATGGGAAAAACTGAAGACAGTAAAGGCTTGCTTGGAAGAACATATGAATATTGTATCCAGCAGTTTGCATCATACGAAGGTATAAAGGGTGGTGAATTCTATATTCTTGCAAGTATAGTTAAATGTATTGCTTAGAGCTAATATCTACTAGAATAATAGTTGTAAGCAGTACATAAGACAAAGATAAGAAGAGGTAAGCATATGCCAAATTTAAAAGCAAAAGAATATAAAAAATTTGAAGATATTAAGTATATTAGAGATGATGGAAGTGAGTATTGGAGTGCAAGAGAGCTTGCCGTTGTACTTGACTATTCTCAATGGCGTAACTTTCAGAAGGTAATTGACAGAGCAATGATTGCTTGTGAGAACAGTGGACACGAAGTAACATACGATTTTGCTGAGGTCAGCAAAATCGTGGAAGCTGGTGCTACAAGCAAACCAGTTAAGGATTATGAAATTACTAGATATGCTTGTTACTTAATAGTACAAAATGGTGATCCAAGAAAAGAGGTTATTGCACTTGGACAAACATATTTTGCCATACAGACATATCGCCAAGAAATAGCAGATCATTTTAATCAGATTGATGAAGATAGAAGAAGGCTTGTTGTTCGTGGAGATATTAAACAGTGGAATCAACTTTTAGTAGAAACAGCACACGATGCAGGAGTCATCACAAACGAAGAATTTGCTATATTCCAGAATGCAGGGTACATGGGATTGTATGGTGGATTAGATGTAGAAGATATACATGATAGAAAAGGACTTACAGCAAGACAAAAAATTTTGGATTATATGGGAAGTACTGAACTGATTGCTAATTTATTTAGAATCTCACAGACAGAAGAGAAGCTAAGAAAAGATAAAATTGAAGGTGCAGAAGCGGCAACAAAGGTTCATTATTCAGTAGGAAAAGAAGTCAGAAGTGCTATTGAAAAAATAGGTGGCACTATGCCGGAAGATTCGCCTGTGCCGGAGAAAAGTATTCAACAGATAGAAAAAGAGCAGATGAAGCGTCTAAAGGATAAAGCTAAAAAAGGCAAATTGATGTTGGATGAATAATGTGTGCTAATAATAGAAAGACATTCGTACTGTAGTATCATCATTGATACTGTTTTGATACTAAAAATCTCAAAAACTACAAAAAATAGATATAAAAATAACCAATTTTAGAAACTTAATAGATACTTATGGTATATAAAAGAAACAAATATGCTATGGAAATTATTGAGTGGGAATAGGATAGAAGTTTATAGAGCCTTCTGTCATTTTGGTGGGAGGATTTTGTAATAATATACCAATAATAATCACTATTTTTTGAAATACGATCAAAATATTAGAGGAATTTAATTATTTATGTATAATAATATTATAGGAATATTTAAATGAAATATAAATCTATAGTTATGTTTTATTACATTTAGAATAATATAAAGAAGTAGAATTTTACATGTCAATAATTCTGGAGAGGGACAAGAAAATGGGGACGAAAGTATTTGATAACCTAAATGAAATAGTGTGTAATGATATGGCATCAACTATAGGAAAAGGGAGTAAGGTTAACATTGCAGCAGCTTGCTTTTCAATGTATGCCTATAAAGAACTTAAGAAACAGCTAGAGCAAATAGATGAATGTCGCTTTATATTCACATCACCTACATTCATTACAGAGAAGGTAGAAAAACATATGAGGGAGTTTTATATTCCTAGACTTAATCGCGAGAATAGTCTATATGGCACAGAGTTTGAGTTAAAATTGCGTAATGAAATGACACAGAAAGCTATTGCCAAGGAATGCGCTGATTGGATCAGAAAAAAAGTAACCTTTAAATCAAATACTACTAATGATAATATGGGTGGTTTTGTTACAGTATCTAACAAAAATAATCAAATAGCATATACGCCAATAAATGGTTTTACAACTGTTGACATAGGGTGCGAACGTGGTAACTACTCATATAATATGGTCAACCGTTTAGATACACCTTTCTCAAGCTCATATATTCAATTATTTGAAACGGTGTGGAATGATAATAGAAAATTGCAGGATATAACAGATATTGTCCTTGAAAATATATCAACTGCATACAATGAAAATTCACCTGAATTTATTTACTATATAACTCTTTATAACGTATTTAGTGAATTTCTTGATGATATTTCAGAAGATGAGCTACCTAATGAGGCAACTGGTTTTAAAGAAAGTAAAATTTGGAGCTTGCTTTATGATTTTCAGCGTGATGCCGTACTTGCTATAATCAATAAATTAGAAAGATATAATGGTTGTATTCTAGCAGATAGTGTAGGGCTTGGTAAGACTTTTACAGCACTTGCTGTGGTCAAATACTACGAAAATAGAAATAAAAGCGTACTTGTACTTTGTCCTAAAAAATTGGCAGAAAACTGGAATACATATAAAGATAATTATGTAAACAATCCGATTGCTAAGGATAGAATGAACTACGATGTTCTTTTTCACACTGACTTATCTAGAACACGTGGTATATCTAATGGTATTGATTTAGAACGACTTAATTGGGGCAATTATGATTTGGTTGTAATCGATGAATCGCATAACTTCCGTAATGGTGTGGGTACACATGCTAATACCGTTGAAAATAGGTATATGAAGTTAATGGATAAAATTATTAAATTAGGTGTAAAGACCAAGGTTTTAATGCTTTCAGCAACACCTGTTAATAATAGGTTTGTTGATCTTAAAAACCAGTTAGCAATAGCATATGAGGGTGACTCAGATTTTATTAATAAGAAGCTTGATACAAGCAAAACTATAGAGGAAATTTTTAAACAAGCACAGAGGTCATTTAATACATGGAGCAAACTTGATCCAGATTGCAGAACTACTGATGCACTACTTCGTACTCTGGATTTTGATTTTTTTAAATTACTCGATAGTGTAACTATTGCACGTTCAAGAAAGCATATTGAAAAACACTACGATACTGCTGAAATAGGAAAGTTTCCAGAACGTAGGAAACCAATTTCTCTTAGACCAAAGTTAACAAGTCTGGATTCAGCAATAAATTATAATGATATTTACAGTCAGTTAAATCTCTTGTCTCTTTGTATATACACACCTTCAAATTATATATTTTCTAGCAAGATGCAGAAGTATATGGATATTACCCATAATAAGGGAGAGGGTCTTACACAGACTGGTCGTGAAGAAGGTATTAGAAGATTGATGAGCATTAATTTATTGAAGCGTTTAGAAAGCTCAGTTAATTCTTTTCTGCTTACATTACAACGTATGGAATCACTAATCAAAGACACAATAGAAGCAATTAATAGGTTTGAAAAAAGTGGAAAAACAGATATTGATATGTATGAAGTATCTGATTCTGAATGGGATCTAGATGATAGTAATACTGAGTATTTCACTGTAGGTAAAAAAGTAAAGATTGAACTAGCTGATATGGATTATATAACTTGGCGTAAAGAACTTATAGCAGATGCTGAAACCCTTGAACTACTAAGACTTATGATAGAAGAAATAAGACCAGAATATGACAGCAAGTTACAAGAACTATTGAGCTTGATATCTAAAAAAATTGAAAATCCTATAAATCCTGGAAATAAAAAAGTACTTATTTTCTCAGCTTTCTCTGATACAGCCGAGTACTTATATGAGCAAGTTAGTACCTATATAAAGAAAAAATATGGATTAGAAACTGCGGTTATCACTGGTACTATTGATGGAAAGACAACTATAAAGGGATTTAAGGCTACACTTAATAATGTCTTAACTTGTTTTTCACCCATTTCAAAAGGTAGGGACCTACTTATGCCAGACAGCAATACGGAGATTGATATACTAATTGCTACAGACTGTATTTCTGAGGGTCAGAATTTACAAGATTGTGATTATCTTATAAATTATGATATTCACTGGAACCCTGTTCGTATTATACAGAGATTTGGTAGGGTAGACCGTATCGGTAGTAGGAACTCACAAATTCAGCTTGTGAACTTTTGGCCAGATTTGGACCTAGATGAATATATTAATCTTAAGGGACGAGTAGAAACAAGAATGAAAATTTCTGTAATGACTTCTACTGGTGATGATGATTTGATTAATCAAGAAGAAAAAGGAGATTTAGAATACAGAAGAAAACAATTAAAAAAATTAGAACGAAAAAGACTGTGCGATTACAACACAGTCTTTTTTGATATAAAACAATAAATTTTTAATCGTTCCACATACATTAAATTAGTAATAAAAAATTTTATTTTCCTAAAATTTCTTTTACTTCTTCATCTTTTAATTCATAATTGTAAAATAATTTATAGAATTCTTTTACCTCTTTCTCCATATCATATTTATATACTTCAGGATAAACTAAATTACCAAGCCATTTCATTCCAATTACTCTATTTGCTGCAGGTGGTCTTCCGAAAAAGTTATATGGTCCGCTAGGCGCATAGAAAACTTTATTTTCTTTTACAGCTTTTAGAGTTTTAAAAGTTGCTTCACCTTTAATTTGTTCAGCTAATTCTTTTGATTCAAAAATTAAGAAATCCGGATTTACTTCTGATAATTTTTCAAAAGGAATTTCATTTCCTGAACCACCTTGAACTTTTTCCACAGTAATTGGATTTTGAGCACCGATAAACTCTATAATATCAGCGTGAATAGAACCTTTTGCATTTGCAAATAATCCTGTTTTTCCTCCACCATAATAAACTTTTTTAACATCTTTTATCTTCGCTTTGTTTTCTTCAATTTCCTTATATGTCTTCTTAATATATTCAGAAAGCTCTTTTCCTCTTTCCTTATTTCCTAAAACTTCAGCAAGTCTTTCAAATGCTTCCGGTAATTTATCAAGAGTTAATTCTATGAAAACTACAGGAATCTTTAATTGTTCTTGAAGCTTATTTAAATCTTCTTCAATTCCCTTTTTCTTTTCACCCATATCAATTATTACATCAGGTTTCGCATTGATAACCGCTTCCATATTTAGATTTGCTTTTTTGCCATAAAACGCACCAAATTCCGGTAATTTTTTCAAATCTTCCGAAATGTATTTTTCTGTACTTTTGGAAAATTTTGATGCAATGCCTACTAATTTATTTGGCTCATAAATATGCAACATAACCTGTGCAGGATTTCCTGATGGAGCAACTCTTGTAATGTTTTGTTTTAAAGTAACTTCTCTTCCCAAGTCATCTTTAAAAACTCTAGTTTCGTTCTTTGTCTCTGTTTGTTCATTTTTCTTTTCAGCAGGTTTCGAACAAGCTGTAAAAAGAAGTCCGAAAGTTAAACAAAGAGCTAAAATTCTCTTAAATTTTTTCATATTTCCTCCTTCTCCACCACTACAATGGCTGTGTTTTTAGGTTTACAATAATATTTTGTAAAAATTTCCCCATTGTAATTGTAATCTATATCTTTTACATTAGATATCAAATTAATTCCTTTTTCGCCATACCATTTATTTAAGTACTTAATAACTTCTTCATCATCTTTTAACGGTTGACCAAATTCAAAAGTTTGTCTGTAAATTTTATAGGGAATTTTTCTATCATCTAAAAATTTACAAATATCTTGAATAGTATTTTTATTCGAATTATGAACAATACTTTTTTCAACATCATTTCGTATTATTATCATCCTTTTAGTAAATAAGTTAAAAAAATTGTAAAAATAATCTTCAATATCTCCAAAATGACTTAATAAAATATTATCTTTTTCCCCAATTTTTTCAAGAAGCTCCCCACTATAACAATTAGAACAAATTGTCTTGAAATTTTTAATTTTGTTTTTTGCAATATTATCTTCCAAAAGATCTAAAACTTGCTCATCATAATCAACTCCAACTATATCACTGAAATAATCAGATAATTTCATAGGTAAAATACCTAATCCACAACCGAAGTCAATAAGGCTTTCTCCTTTTGGAATGATTTTTTTGATTTCTAAAGTCATATTATCGTGGTATCCAGTATATTCAGAAGCGAGCAAATACCATTTTATTCTATCTTCATTCCAGAACATAATCTCGTCTAACCTCCTTATAATCAGGAATACAGAATTTTCCACTTTCAGTTTCAATCAAATTTATAGGAACATTATATAATTTCTCTAAAAGTTCCTTATCCAAAATAGATACATCTCCAAAAAAACTTTCCTTATTTTTTTTAACAATCAAAATTTTATCTGCATAAGTTAAAGCATGATTAGGATTATGAGTAGTAATTAAAAATCCTATATTTTTTTTCTTTAACGAATTACAAATCTCCATTATCTTAAGTTGATTCCCATAATCCAAGTTTGCAACAGGCTCATCCATAAAAATATAGTTATTAGCTTGTAACAATGCTCTGGCAATTAACACAAGCTGTCTTTCCCCACCACTAATTTGTCTATAATTTTTATCTTTTAGATAAGAAATTCCTAAAGTTTTTAAAATTTCAACAGATTTTTCATAGTCTTCCCTGGTTGTTTTATAGAAAAATCCATCTTTTTTAGAATAATTTCCCATTAAAATGACATCGATAACTTTATAGTCAAAAGCTGGAAAATGAATTTGTGGAATATACGAAATAAATCTTGAAAGTTTTTTACTATCCAATACTTTTAAATCAAAATCATCAATAATTGCATTTCCATTTTTTATAGGAATAAGTTTTAAAAGTGCTTTTAACAAAGTTGATTTTCCGGCACCATTCTCCCCTAAAACACAAATTATTTCTCCTTTGTTCAAAGAAAATTTAATATCTTTTAATATTTCATTTTTCCCATAAAAAACATTTAAATTCTTAACCTCTATCATAATCTATACCTTTTTTATAAATCAAATACAAGAATATCGGTGCTCCAATAAAAGAAGTAATTATTCCAATTGGAATTTCAGATGTTGTAATATTTCTGCATAAAATATCTACAACAAGTAAAAAACTAGCTCCTAAAAGTCCGGATGCAGGAATTACAAATCTATAATCATCTCCAAAAATAAGTCTTGAAAAATGTGGTATTACAAGTCCAATCCAGCCTATTATACCGGTAACTGCAACACTTGAGGCAGTCATGAGTGTTGCAAAAAATATTATAATAAATCTTATTTTGTCAGTATTAAGTCCAAGTGTTTTCGCCTCTTCTTCTCCCATTGTAAAAATATTTATCTCCATTTTATATAAATTGGAAACTATAAGACCAATTACAATTGGAAAAAATATAAATTTAAAATCAATCATTTTTACAGAAGCCAAAGAACCCATAAGCCAATATGTTATGCTTGGCAATTGGTTTTCTGTATCTGCAACAAGTTTTACAAAAGATATTAAAGAAGAAAACAAACTTCCTATCATCATTCCAGTTAAAATAAGTCCTAAAATTCTATCACTTCTAAAAATTTTACTTAAATTATAAGTTACAAAAACTGAAATTACACCTAAACTAAAAGACAAAAGTGTTATTTCAAAAAAATTAAAATACATAAGTATTCCAAAAGCACTTCCAAATGCTGCAGCCTGTGTTGTCCCTAAAATATCCGGACTTACCATAGGATTTTTTAAAAGTCCTTGATATAATGCTCCACTTGTAGAAACTCCCGCTCCTACCAACATAGCACATAGTACACGCGGTACTCTTATATTCCAAATCACCGTACTTGCAGGTGAATTGTCAATTATTCCATAAAAAATTCTATTTGTTATTACTTTTATTACATCAAAAAACTTAATTGGATATCTTCCAATACTAAATGAAAAAATAAAAGCTAAAAATAAAAAACTAACTAAGAATAAAAATTTTATCCTTACTTTTTTATCAATCATAACTATGTTCTCCAAAAAATATAACGTTATATAAATTATAAATTATTAATATGAAAAAGTCAACGAAAATCAAACTTTGTTTATGGTTAACTATGTAATAAATTCAAATTTTTAAACATAAAAAAGCAGTAAAACAATTTTATATTTTACTGTTTTTATTGCGAATCAACAAGGTTCTCGGGTACACCCGATGTGAAGCATCGTGGAAGGGTGAGGTTCTTATTTGTACATGATATTATAATTTTTAACTAACTTTTTCACGGAAAAGCTTGACAGTTATAAATATATAAGATATGCTTACTTTAGAAATATATTGTGCAAAAACTAGGAGGTTCTGTTATGACATCAAGAGAATGGTTTCTTTTTGTATTATCTTGGCTTATGATTTTTTATATACAAATCCTTTATAAAAAATTTGTAATACCTAGTATAGAAAAAGAAAAAAATATATCACTTAAAAAATTTGTAATATATAGTAGAATTGTATATTTTGTAATTGTTGTAGGCTTACTTTATTTTATGATATTTTTTAGGTATTAATCATAATATATAATTTCAAAATTGATATATAACTAGCATAAAAAAAGGCAATGTTTTCGTAACATTGCCTTTTTCTCACATAAAAATTAAATACATTTTAGAAATATCTCCATATTAGTTATTCAATCTTAAAAATTCTTCTAATGTAAGCTTATTTTTTAAAATTTTATTTGCATTTTCAACTCCAACATAACGAAAATGCCAAGGTTCGAATCTATAATTTGTTTTATCTTCTTGATTTTCAGGATAACGAAGAATAAAACCATATTTATGAGCATTTTTCATAAGCCATTTGTATTCTTCAGTCTCCTTAAATTCTTCAGTTAAATTCTTTTCTTCATCTTTCCCAATTATATCCAAACTTTGTCCAATCTGTGACTCATTATGCCCTGCCATTGCATACATTGAATAAATAACATCTCTATCAGATTTTGGAGCATTCTTATGAAGTTCTCTTTGCTCTTCATAACTTATAAAGCCTTTATATAAATTTAAAGTTATTTTTTCACGATTTGCATCAACTTTCATTAATTCAAATTGCTTCTCGACGAATTTATCCATTTGTGGATTAAAATCACTTGGCAATCCATATTCAGTATTTACTAAAAGTATTCCTTTTATGACTTTAAAAATTTTTTCTTTAGATACATTTTCAATATTTTTACTCTTAACAAAATAAAATTTATCATTATGCTTTATTTTGCTCACTCCATCCTTATATCCAAAAACTTCCAGATACTTTCCTTTATCAATTTTTCCATTTTCTTTTAAAAGATTAGAATTATCATAAATAGGAGTTTTTTCTAAAGTTTTTGCATAATTAGTCAAAATATCTGAAAAATCTGTAACCTCAGGTATAGTAAAATTTTCAAAATTGTAAGGCAGACTCTTTTCTATTTCCAATTTTTTATTCCTATTTTTAGTATACAAAGAAAATAAAAAATAAGAAAGAATTAATACAAAAATTGATATTGTAAAAATAACTTTTCTACTTTTTGTTTTTTTCAAAATTACCCTCTATTTCATTATATCTTAATATATAATTAAAGGGATTTAGAAACCTAAATCCCTTTAAACTACTTTTTATTCAACATCTAATACTTTTCTTCCTTTATACATTCCTGTGTCAGGATTAACTCTGTGAGGTACAACCAATTCATTAGTTTCAGGATCTCTAACTAGAGCCACTTTAGGTAGTCTATATGAAGATGCTCTTCTTTTATCTCTTTTTGCTTTTGAAGTTTTTCTCTTAGGTACTGCCATTATAACACCTCCTCTGAATTCTTATAACATATACCTCCGTCTTAAACGGATAACAGAGGTATTATACTACAAAAAATTTAATTTGTCAACATTATTTTACTAAATTCATAGTATCTCTTGCAATCATTAATTCTTCATTTGTAGGAACAACTAAAACTTTTACTCTTGAGTTATCAGCTGAAATAACAGCTTCTTCTCTTGTATCATTTTTAGCATCATCAATAATGATTCCATATTCTTCCATATTTTCTAATATTAATTTACGCATTGAAGCTGAATTTTCTCCAATACCACCAGCGAAAGAAATCGCATCAATATGACCTAATTCAGCCATAAATCCACCAACATATCTTCTTACTCTTGTAATAAACATATCTAAAGCAAGTTGTGCTCTTTCATTTCCTTTTTCAGCAGCTTCTTCTAAATCTCTAAAGTCTGAACTTAATCCAGAAACTCCAAGAACTCCGGATTTTTTATTTAAAATTTGATTCATTTCGTCAGCTGAATATCCCTTTTCATTCATTAAGAATGTCATAACTGTAGGATCTAAATCTCCACTTCTTGTTCCCATTACAAGTCCTTCTAACGGAGTTAATCCCATTGTTGTATCATAACATTCTCCGTTTTTAATTGCAGCGATTGATGATCCATTTCCTAAATGAACAGTTATAATATTTAAATTTTTCTTATCTGTATTTAACAATTCAGCAGTTCTTAAAGTTACATATCTATGGCTTGTTCCATGGAAACCAAATTTTCTAAGTCTATAATCTTCATAGTATTCATAAGGAATCGCATACATAAATGTTCTTGCAGGCATAGTTTGATGGAATGCTGTATCGAATACTGCAACATTTTGTTTTCCAGGAACTAAGCTTTCACAAGCTTCAATACCCATTAAATTTGCTGGATTATGTAATGGTCCAAATTTAATAAATTCTCTAACTTTTGCTTTTACATTTTCATCAATAATAGTTGATGCTGTTAATTTATCTCCACCATGAAGTACTCTATGTCCAATTGCATTAACTTCGTCCAAGCTCTTAACAACTCCATATTTTTCGTGAACTAGAGCATCAAATACATGTTTGATAGCTGCTGTATGGTCTTTCATAGCTTCTTCAACAACTAATTTTTCACTTCCAACTTTGTGAGTTAATTTTGAACCTTCAATTCCAATTCTCTCAACTAATCCTTTACATAATACACTTTCATCAGTCATATCAAATAATTGATATTTTAAAGATGAACTTCCACAGTTAATTACTAAAATTTTCATTAATTTCCTCCTAATATTTTAAAACTCATATTTTACATACACAGATATTTTACTATTTTGAGCTCAATAAGTCAATACAATTTTTTATTATTCTCTACAACCAAGAGCTATTATTCTTCGAAAATATCAACTTTTTCCTTTTTAATAGTGTTTTTTCTTTGCTTAAGAATTCCCATGATAAAAAACACTATTCCACAAATTACAAAACATGATCCAAAAATCGCAGTTATCCAAAATGGTGCATTTTTTTCTTTAATATATTTTAACATCGAAATTAGTAACATAATTCCAAAAGCAAATTGTGAAACTCCAATAGAAATAAACATTGAAAATTTTTTCCTAACTTGCTTATTAATCTCGTTACTATCTGTATATAATTCCAATGGTCCATTAGCTTTATTTTTTCGCATATATACTCTTCCAGCGTATTCTGCAACGATAGTAATTCCACTTTGTTCTAAAAAATTAAGATACTCTTTTTTCTTATTTCCACGATAGTTTGGAATATCAATTTTATATTGATACTTAGCGGGTGAAACATCTTCAAACTCATAATTTCCATTGCTATATCCTATTAACATAAGTCCACTTTCACCTTGTTCATTTAACCATTCTTCTTCTTTACAAATATCCAAAAAAGTCTTTTTAACTGTTATTTTCATTGTTTTTCTCCTTTACTATTCTTGCATTGTTCATTAATTCTTCTAAACGAATAAGTTCTAACTCAAAAAATTGCTTCCCTGTTTCAGTAATGATGTACTCAATCTTTCTATCCTGTGGTTCATTATCCAACTGCCTTATCCATTTTTTCTTTTGCAAAGTATCTAATGCTCCATAGAGAGTCCCTGCACCAAGATTAACTCTATTATTAGTCATCTCCGCAATATCTTTCATCAAAGCATATCCATGAGCTGGATTATGAAGACGAAGTAAAATATAAAAAACAGATTCTGTCAAAGCTCCACTATTTGTTTGTCTTCCCATTATTTCCTCCTTTCTATTACGTTTTATGATATATCGTAATTATAGTATATCACAAAACGTAATAGCTGTCAACACTTTAATTAAAAAAATTTATTTTGCACAATAATAGTAAAATCAATGCTTATAGAATGTTTTTACAATTTAAAAGCAGAAAATCTTTCGACTTTCTGCTTTTTTTAAATTATTTTTTTATTTTAATTTTATTTTCATTGCCATTTATGAGTCTTACAATATTACTCTTATGTCTATATATACTTAAACTTGCTAAAAGAAAAAATGTTGATAAAACGTAAAAATTTCTATATACAAAAAATATATATGATATTGGTAAAACTAAAGTTGTTGTAAGCATTGATGCCAATGAAATGTATTTACTAAGTATAACTATCGTTACAAATATTAAAATCGCTACAATTGCAATTTTATAGTCCAAAAACATTATAAAGCCGAAAGAAGATGCAATCCCCTTTCCACCTTTAAAATTTAAAAATACAGGCCAATTATGTCCTAAAACTACAAATATACCGGCTAATAACACGCCATTTAATCCCAAGAGCTTCATTCCAATAAAACAAGCTAAAATTGATTTTAAAACATCGATAATAAATGTTAAAACTCCTGCCTTAATTCCAAAGACTCTTAATGCATTTGTCGTTCCCGCATTTTTACTTCCATAATCTCTTATATCTTTATTAAACAATAGTTTTCCAAAAATCATACCACCTGAAATATTACCTAAAAGATATGCAATAGCTATGCAAATGATAAATTTAAACATTTTCTTCTCCTCTTGCTCTAAGTTCAAAAACTATAGGAGAAGAAGTAAAAGAAAAATTCTTTCTTATTTGATTTTCTAAATATCTCAAATAAGAAAAATGCATCAACTCCACTTTATTAACAAATATTACAAATTTCGGTGGTCTTACTGAAACTTGACTTGCATAGAAAATTTTAAGTCTTTGTCCTTTATCAGTAGGTGGTGAATTATGAACAACTGCATCATTTATAATATCATTTAAAATTCCTGTTGAAATTCTAGTACTATAATTTTCATCTGCAATTTTGATTGCCTCAAACAATTTATCAATTCTTTGTCCTGTTTTAACTGAAATAAAAACAAGTTGAGCATAAGGAACGAAACTTAATTTAGTTCTTATATCATCTTCAAAAGCCTTATATGTCTTATTATCTTTAACAATCAAATCCCATTTATTAACCGCAATAATTAAAGCTTTATTTTGCTCTTTAGCAAAACCTATTACTTTTGTATCCTGTTCTGTAACACCTTCTGTAGCATCAATTAAAAGAATTGCAATATCTGATCTTTCAACAGCATTTAAAGTTCTTACTACACTATATCTTTCCAAATTTTCAGTTATATTCCTTTTTCTTCTAAGCCCTGCAGTATCGGTAAAAATATAAGTTTTTCCGTCTATTTCAACTCTTGAATCAATAGAATCTCTAGTAGTTCCAGCAATATCGGAAACAATCATTCTTTCTTCTCCAAGAATTCTATTCATTAAAGAGCTCTTACCTACATTAGGTTTCCCAATTAATGCAATTTTTGTTACTTCATCTTCTTCCCCTGTATATTTATTTTCAGGAAATTCTTTTATAATTTCATCAAGCAAATCTCCAAGTCCGAAACCTTGAGTTGCTGAAATAATATTCAAATTTTCAAAACCAAGTTCGTAAAACTCATAAACTTCTGTAGGCATTTTATGAGTATCAACTTTATTTACAGCTAAAACAACCGGCTTTTTGGTTCTTCTTAAATAGTTTGAAATTTCTCTATCTTCATCCATTAAGCCACTTTTTCCATCAACTACAAATAAAATTACATCTGCATTTTCCATTGCGACGTCAGCTTGAGCTTTAATCTTTTGTAAAATAATATCATCACTATTAGGTTCCAATCCACCTGTATCGCAAAGAATAAAATGTTTATTTTGCCATTCTGCATCTTGATATAATCTATCTCTTGTAACACCCGGAGTATCTTCAGTAATAGCTATTCTTTTATTTATAAGTTTATTAAAAAGGGTTGACTTACCAACATTTGGTCGTCCAACTACACAAACTAAAGGTCTTTCCATAAATTCACCTCCATCTTCTTAATATATATTTTAACATATTTTGTTATTTAAAAAAATAAGCTCCTCTAAGGGAGCTCATTATTATACTGGATAAATAGAAACTTGTTTTTTATCTCTACCTTTTCTTTCAAATCTTACAACACCAGAAACTTTAGCAAAAAGTGTATCATCTCCACCCTTACCAACATTTACTCCTGGGTGTATTTTTGTTCCACGTTGTCTAACTAAAATATTTCCTGCAAGAACGAATTGTCCATCCCCTCTTTTAGTACCTAATCTTTTAGCTCTACTATCACGACCGTTCTTAGTACTACCTAAACCTTTTTTACTAGAAAAAAGTTGTAAATTAATTTTTAACATACTCTACACCTCCTTATAATAAATCTCAATATATTTATTATATACTTCTTTCAATGATATAATGCCAACTTCAAAAGTTTTTATTATCGTTTGAATATCTCTAATTTTAGTTTCATCAAATTTTTCAATATCTATCATCATCTTTAAATATCCGTCTCTTACTTCCAAATTCAAATCTTTAGAATCTATAGAACAAATCTTTTCAATAGAATTAGGTGTATTCATAGATAAAATAGATAATGATGCACAGAGAATATCATTCTCTTTACTAAAATCAGCATGTCCATCCATTTCAAATCCATAATATAAATCTTTTTTCTTAAAAATATAAATATCAGTCATTAAAATGCAATACTTTCAATCTTAACTTTTGTAAATGGTTGACGATGTCCTTTTTTCTTTCTATAATTTTTCTTAGCTTTGAACTTGAAAATTATAACTTTCTTTCCTCTTCCATGTCTTTCAACAGTTCCTTCTACCTTAGCTCCTTCAACTACTGGAGAACCAACTTTAATATCTCCATCTTTAGAAACTAAAAGAACTTTATCAAAAGATACTTTAGAACCTTCTTCAACATTTAATTTTTCAACAAAAATGCTTTGCCCTTCTTCAACTTGGTATTGTTTACCACCAGTTTCAATTATTGCGTACATAGTGCACCTCCTCATTCTTAAGTCTCGCCGAAATTAGGTGCTATGCTTTAAAAACCTAATCCGTGCGGTAACACAACAGGTAGTATATCATAAAACCAACAAAAAATCAAGATTTTTTAAAAAATTTTATATTATTTTAATTTTATGGTATAATAATTTATATTATTTTGAAAATAAGATAAAAATAACTATATAAAAATCAAAATGATTATTCTTTGAGGAGGTTTTTTATGTCAGAGAAAAAAATAAAAAATAGACAACTTAAAAATAAAAATGATAAAAAAAGTTTTCTAAGACCGATTTTAAAAATTTTAAGTATTACTATATTGACAATTCTTATGCTTGGTGCCGGAATTATCGGAATTTTTGCAACCGCATTTGTAGATGTTATGAAAGACGCTCCGGTTGTTGATACATCAAATATAAATGAACTTATGATTCAATCATCAAAAATATTAGATAGAGATGGAAATATGGTTGAAAAAATAGAAAATTTAGAAAATAGAACTATAATAAAATTAAAAGATGTTCCTGAACATTTAATAAATGCCTTTATTTCTATTGAGGATGAGAGATTTTATTCACATAAGGGAGTTGACCCTATTGGGATAGCAAAAAGTCTTTTTGATACAGCAAGAGGTAGGCTTAGAGGCGGTTCAACTATTGCTCAACAATTGGCAAGGAACTTATATCTTTCAAATGAAAAGAAAATAGAAAGGAAGCTAAAAGAGGCATACCTTGCAATAAAAATTACGGACAGTATAAAAAGAGAAGGTGTTCTTGAGGCATATTTAAATAGAGTTTTCTTAGGTCAACATTCCTATGGAGTTCAATCAGCAAGTCAAGGATATTTTTCTAAAGATGTAAAAGATTTGACTATTGCAGAGTCTGCACTTCTTGCAGCTATTGTCCAAAGTCCTTCAAATTATTCTCTATATAAGACTATAAAACCAGAAAATGTAAATGATGAATCTTCTGTTATAAAAGATTTGAATATCAATGGTCAAGTTTACAAAGCTGTATATAATCCTAGAGTTTTAGATAGACAAAAATATGTTTTGAAAAAAATGTATCAACTTAAAAAAATAACTAAAGAAGAATACGAAAATGCATTAAATGAAGATGTATTTGCAGCTATAAAACCTAATAAAGGATTTGAAAGAGAAGTTTCAACTTATTTTACTGAATATGTAAAATATCAAGTAGCTGAAAAATTAATGAAGAAGTATAATTATACAAAAGACGAAGCCTGGAATAAAATTTATAATGGTGGACTTACTATTCACTCAACAATGAATCAAACTATTCAGAAAAATATAGAAAAACTCTATAGTGATTTCGCTAATGTTATGAAAGCTCCAAAGAGAGGCAATCCGGCATTTGCATCTTTTAAAAGAGATAGATCAAATAATATAACGGATGCAAAAGGAAAGACTATACTATACAAAAAATCTAATATTTTAGACGAAGATAATAATATTATAATTCCAAAAGGAGAGTTTTCTATAAATGAAGATAAATCATTAGAAATAAAAAGCTCCAGAGTTTCAATATTTCAAAATGTATTATCTATAGCAAGTTTTTATACAGTTAATAATCAAAATAATCTAGTTACTCATGGAATTGGAAACTTTCAAATTCCTGAAGAAAATCTAACTGTCGAAAATGAAAAAACTTTTAAAATTTCTACAAGTTTCTTCGAAACTTATAAAGATTTTTACAGTATAAAGGAAAATGGAAGTTTAGCTTTAAATTCAAAATATTTCCAAATAGATGAGCAAGGTGTCGTACAACCTCAATCATCTTCTGTTGTAATTGACCATACTAACGGAGAATTAATTGCAATAATTGGAGGTAGAGAAACAACAGGTCATCCTTTAAATAGGGCTTATAGAATTCCAAGACAACCGGGTTCTACAATGAAACCTTTAGGTGTTTATACTCCTGCACTGGATAATGGATATACCGCAGCTACCGGTATAGAAGATGCTCCACATTATAATGACAAACACGAACTTTGGCCAAAAAACTGGTACAATGGATATCGAGGTTTACAAACACTAAGAGAAAGTATCGTTCAATCTATAAATGTTAATGCAGTTAAAACACTAGAAAAAATCGGTCTTGAAAAATCAAAAGAATATTTAAAAAGATTTGGTTTAATAAATGAAGAAAATGAGCTAGATGATACTTATGTTTCAAGATCAGAAAATGTAGATTATAATGATGAAAACTTATCAAGTATGGCTTTAGGTGGTATGACAAGAGGTATGACCAACTTAAAAATGACAGCAGCTTATGCTGCGATAGCAAATGATGGAAAATACCGTGAACCTATTTCATTTACAAAAGTAGTAGATTCAACAGGAAAAGTTATTTTAGAACCGGATCAAAAACAAAGAGAAGTTACTTCTAAAGAAAATGCTTTTATTATGAGAGATATTTTAAAAGGTGTACCAAATGTTATGGCTCCCGGAGCAAAACACCCAACAATAGAAGTTGCAGGTAAAACAGGTACAACAAGTGATATTAGAGACTCTTGGTTTATTGGATTTACACCATATTATACAATTGGAACCTGGATTGGATTTGATAATCAAAATATAGAACTTAATAAAAATGATTCTATGGCTGCTACTCTTTGGGGAAAAGTCAATAAAATAGTTCTAGAAGGAAAACCGGCTAAGAAATTCGATCCGCCATCTGAAAATATAATACAAAAATATGTTTCAATTAGATCCGGACTATTATTACCGTCAGGATCGGGAGGCGGAATATATGAATACTTTGTAAAAGGTACTGAGCCTACAAAATATGAACAATTATATTTTATATATTACAAAATTGATAAAAGAAATGGAAAATTGGCAAATACTTCAACAGCACAACAATATATAGAAAATAAAAAATTTTATATAAAACCAAGTGCTTATAAAGAAGGAAAAACCAATTATGCGCCTGGAGATTTTATCACTCCACCTCCTACAGAAGTATCTGAAATAATAGATAATGACAATTCACAAAATCCAACGCAAGATAATAATTCAAATAATAATCCAAATACGAATAACAACAATAACAATAACAATAACAACAACAATAATAATAACGGAAATACCAATGACAACAATAATGAATAAAATAGTTCACAAAAAAGAGTTGCAATTTAAAAATGCAACTCTTTTTTAATATACTTCGTCTATTATTCCTCCACCAACTACAATGTCATCCAAATAAAACACAGCTGATTGCCCCTTATTTGGTGCTCTTACCTGTTTTTCAAATTCAACAAATAAATCATTATTTTTATAGAATAATAGTCCCTTAGTTTCAATTTGTCCATGTCTTACTTTTACGCTAACTTCCAATGGTTTTTCTAGAGCATCAAAAGGGATAAAGTTCTCTTCTCTTATTCTTATTTTATTTTTATAAAGAGCATCTTCATCTGATAATGTAACAGTATTATCTATTGCATTTATCTTAGATACAAATACTCTTTTACCCAGTGCAATTCCAAGACCTTTTCTTTGTCCTACAGTATAGTAAACTATACCTTTATGTTTGCCAAGTTTTTTCCCATTTTCATCTACAAAATATCCTTCTTTTATCAATTCGGGATTCCTTTGTTTAATAAAAAGACCATGATCTCTATTTTGAACAAAACAAATTTCTTCACTATCTTTTTTTGAATAAGTCAAAATATTTTCATCTTTAGCAATTTGTCTTACTTTTTCCTTTTCTAAATCTGCAAGTGGAAATAAAGTCTTTGACAAAACTTCTTGACTTGTATTATATAAGAAATAAGTTTGATCTTTTTTAGAATCTTTTGCCCTTTTTAACAAATATCTATTATAATTTTTATCAAATTCAACTTTTGCATAATGTCCAGTAGAAATAAAATCAGCTTTTAGAGGCTTTATTTTTTCCACAAAGCTATTAAATTTAATGTATTTATTACAAGCAACACAAGGATTCGGAGTGTAACCAAGAGAGTACTCTCTTACAAAATTTTCAATTACTTTTCTATCAAATTCTTCCCTAAAGCTCATTGTATAATGCTTTACTCCCATAGCTTCAGCAACAATTTTTGCATCCATAACAGAAGATAAAGAACAACAGCCCTTTTCTTCATCATAAAGATGTCCTTTAGGAACTAAATTCATAGTAACTCCAATTACTTCGTATCCTTCTTTCAATAACAAATGGCAGGCAACACAACTGTCGACCCCGCCACTCATTCCTAAAATTACTCTTTTATTCAAAATTACCTCACTAATAACTGATAATTATTCCACCCTCATTTTCGTAAGTAGAAGATAATCCTCTTGCAGAAACAATCAGAATATCCTTAAATTTGTATCTTTCAACTATTTTATTCTTTATTTCTTTTGCTCTTTCCAAACAATTACAATGAGTTATTACCAATATTTTTTCTTCAATATTTGAACTGTTTTCAGCTATTGCATCAATTAATTCACTATATGCTTTTTTTAAGCCTCTAACTTTCTTATAAATATCTATTTCACCATTAACACCTTGCATAACAGGCTTTATAGAAAAAGCAGAAGCAATCATAGCTTTTAATTTAGAAATTCTTCCATTTTTTATTAAATTATCAAGACTTTCCAAAACAAAAAATATATTCATTTCTGAAATGTATTTTGTTACATTATCAACAATTTCTTGAAACGTCATTTTTTTATCTATACATTCTTGAATTTTCAACGCAACTAAAGTTTCTCCAGAGGCAGCAGACTTAGTATCAAAAACATGAATTAATCTTTCTCCCTTTTCAAGTACCATTGTCTTTGCTAAACATGCATTAGAATATGTTGCACTTAATTTCCCAGATAAAGTTACACAAAAAACTTCTTTCGCTTCTTCAAACTTATCCATAAAAAGTTTAGGAGATGGTGCAGCTGTTTTTATAGAACTTGCATTTCTCATCGCTTCTATATATTTATCTACATCTAAATTTTCATCATCTAAATAATCAACATCATCTAGTTGTAATGTCAAAGGAACTAATTCGATATCTAGTTTGCTTTTCATCTCCTCTGTTAAATCACAACAACTATCAGCAACTATCAATCTATCTTTCATACTATCCTAACCTCTCTTCAATAAATTTGGCAAGTTTTTTAGCTTCTATTTCCAATTCTTCTTGATTTTCTCCTTCAATCATAACTCTAACTAAAGGCTCTGTTCCGGAAGGTCTTATCAAAACTCTTCCATTTCCTGAAAATTTTTCTTCAATTTTATTTATTTCAGCTACTATTTCTTTATCTTGTGAATAAGCATTCCTATTTTCAAGCTTAACTTTTGCATTTACTAAAACTTGTGGATATGAAACCATAAGCTCATTAAAATAAGACAATTTATTTATACTACTTGCAACTAATTCACAAATCTTAAGAGCTGTAAAAGTTCCATCGCCGGTTGTACTGTCATTTAAGAAAATCACATGTCCGGATTGTTCAGCTCCTAAAATATAATTATGCTCAAGCATTTGTTCAAGGACAAATCTGTCACCAACTTTTGCAGCAACAAAATCAACATCTATTGAGTCTAAATATTTTTTTAGTCCAATATTGCTCATAACAGTTCCTACAACAGCATTATTTGTAAGTTCATCTTTTTCTTTATATGACTTAGCCATAGCAGCTAGAATATGATCTCCATCCATAATATTTCCTTTTTCATCAACAGCTAAACATCTATCAGCATCTCCATCAAAAGAAAATCCCATATCAACATCATTTTCCAAAACAGCTTTTCTTATTACTTCCATATTAGTACTACCACAATTTAAGTTAATATTCTTTCCATCAGGAGCAGTATTTAAAGAAATAACTTCCATTCCTAGCTCTTCAAATAACTTTCTTGCAATTTTATAGCTTGCTCCATTTCCAAAGTCTACAGCTATTTTTAAGTTTGAAAAATCAGCATCCACTCTTGATTTCAAATAATCCGCATAGATAGAAACAGCTTCTTTTTCTTCTGTAAAAATACCCTCTTGAATTTCTCCAAAATCAAAATTTTCATCATCTAAAATATTTTCAACTTTATATTCAATTTCATCTGAAAGTTTGAAGCCATCTTCGTTAAAAATCTTAATTCCATTATATTTAAAAGGATTATGAGAAGCAGAAATAACAGCTCCTCCAACCGCTTTAAAATACTTGATTAAATAAGCAACTGTAGGTGTTGGAGCAATTCCTATACTAACTACATTAAAACCCATTTCTAATAAACCTTTAGCTAAACTATTCTCAAGATTTTTTCCACTTTCTCTAGTATCTCTACCTATTATAAATAATTTTTCCTCTTTATCTTTTAAAATATACCCAACAGATTTCCCAAGTTTATAAGCCAGCCTATCAGTTAAATTTTCTCCATAGACTCCTCTCACTCCATCTGTTCCAAAATAATTACCCATCTTTTCTCCTGTTTAATTTTATAAATTTATTCGTAATTACATACATAATCACAATAATTATATCATAAAATTTTAAAAAAATCATTATTTGTAACAAAAAAACAGTGTATCATTGTCAATCATTCTTACCCTCAAATTTAGTTAATACAAAAATATATTATATTTTTTAAATATCTTCTTTTATTTTAAATTGTGCCATTAATATACTTACTAATGTTATTCCAACTACAATTAGGTAAATTGATTTATTTTGTTCAAAGCCCAAAAGTCCATTTGGTATTAACTTTGAAATCCAAAGATAAACTCTGTCTCCAAAATATACTCCCATAGCGAAAAATAATTGAAATATTCCCATACTCACATTTCTATCTTCCTTTTCAAAATATTGCATAGCCATTGAAATCAAACAAGTATAAGCAATTCCATATCCAAAACCGTTAAATACATATCCCAAAAATGCAGGAAGATAAGAGTTAGTTAATAAAATTATTATATAAAAAACTAAATTTGAACCCAGTCCTAAAACTAAAGTTTTTTCAATTCCAATTTTATTTGCAAAATAAGTTCCTGCGAGTACACTTGCAATAAGTTGCGGAAAAGCAAACAAAACATCAATATATGCCAAAAAAATCGGAGGCATATTTAAATTAACTTTCGCGTATGCAATCATATTTGCACCCGATGTTGAAAACTTTATGAATGAAACTAAAATTGCAATCAAACAAATGTATAAATATCCTTTAAATTCAAAAACTTTTTTAACTTTTTCAAAGCTAAATCTCTTTGCAGAATAAGAAACATCTCTGACAAAAAAAGTCAAAACAAATGCTACAATTGAAATGCTCGCAGAAAGTGCCCAAAGCAATTTAAAATTCTTATATGTACCATAAGTTGATAAATACTGTATAGGAGCTGCTATAAATTCTGCAAGAAGCGGTGCTATTGATAAAATAGATGCTGAAATTGCAGCTTTTTCTTTAGAAAAAGTCTCTGAAAATAAAACATTAAACACCGCAAGCATCGAAGCACATATTCCCATAGCTATTGATGAAAAATAAAGAGTATTATAACTTGGCTTTAAAACTACCATCAATGATGCCAATGTCAAAACAAAAAGTGCAATTTGAATAAATATTTTTTTTCTATTAAAAATATCGCTCAATATAAAAATAGGCAATCTTATAAAACAACTTATAAGCCCGTATGCTGAAGTTATCTGTGCAGCTAAAATAACTGAAAAGCCAAGACCTCCTTCTTCCATAGGACTTATAGCATAGAGTTTCCTGTAAGCTCTTACAACTGTTATTCCACTCCAAAAAAGAACAAATAACCAAAATATAAGTTTTTGATTTCTGTCTAAATCATATTTTTTTGAAATAAAAAATATAATTATAAAAGTTAAAATTATCATAAAAATTGATGAATATAGTTTATACATTTTTTCTCCCTAATTTTTCGGTTTAAATCCTAAAATTTTACCACGTCTTATATACTTCTTTAAATCTAATTTATGTCCCCATTTTGCAAGATATTCGTCAGTCAAGTCTTCTTCAATTATTGTGTAAAGTTCAAAGCCAACATTTTTCAAAATATTCTTTAACTTCTCCGAAGTTATCGAACCTGCAACTCAAGTTGCATGAAAAATCGGTTCGTCTTTAACCCAAGTAGGTAATTCATTAAACTGAACAATATCTGAAATTGAAATTCTTCCACCGGGTTTTAAAACTCTATATATTTCAGAATAAACTTTCTCTTTATCTTCACATAAATTTATTACACAATTTGAAATCACACAGTCAACTGTATAATTATCTACTTTTAAATCGTCTATATCAGACACTCTAAAATCTGTATTTAAAAATCCCTTTTTCCCTCTTATGTAATTTGCTTTTTCAATCATTTCAGAAAGTCTGTCAATTCCAATAACTAAGCCTTTTTCTCCAACTATTTTACAAGCCTTAAATACATCCATACCTTTGCCACAACCCAAATCTAAAACAATTTCACCACTTTTTAGATTAGCATTTTGAATTGGATTTCCACAGCCCAAGCCAAGATTTGCTCCGTTTTCTATATCTTCTAAAGTATAACCTAAACTTAAAGCAATTTTCTTTTCAATTTCCCTACTATCTTCACTTTCTCTTAATCTATCTTTAACAGCAATATTTTTATATAGATTATCTATTGCTTTTTTATTGTTACAACATTTCATAATAAGCCTCCATATAACTTAATTATTTTATCACAAAAAATAATAATAGTCTAATCATTCATTCTATATTTACCACGATATTTTACAACTTATCAATTTTATTTTTTAGAGTCAAATATAACTTGATTTTTTTCTCAATTACCTGTATTATATGGGTATAAGATAATTAGGAGGTGCAGTTATGAAAATAACAAAAGATATGCTAATCGGAGACATTATCCAAATTCATCCGGATGCTGTTGAAATTCTATTTAATTTTGGACTTTCTTGTGTTGGTTGTCCTGCAAGTCAAATGGAGACTCTCGAAGAAGCTACTATGGTTCATGGACTTAATTTAGATTTACTTCTTGATGTCTTAAATGAAAATAACACTTCAGTTTAGAACGAATACCTCACCTTTCACAGAAGTGTTCGGTGAGCAGTACATAAAAAAATCACGAGCTAATTAATAACTCGTGATTTTTTATGTTTACTACAGATTTTAATTAAAGACTTTTTAATAATTCTTTTACAAATTCAAAAGTTCTTTGTGTTGAGAGAATATTCAATCTTTCAGCAGGACTATGAACATCTTTCATTGTAGGTCCTATTGATATCATTTCCATATCAGGGAATGTATCGACGAAAACAGCCGGTTCTAAAGCTGCGTGAACAACTTCCACTTTCATTTCTTTCCCTGTCAACTTCTTATAAACTTCCAATGCAGTATCTCTCAACTTTGAAACTTTTGCAAATTCCCATGGTTTATAATAATCTTCTAAAGTATATCTAACACCATTTTCTTCATAAACTTTTTTTACCATATCTGTATATTCTTCAAAAGTTTTAGGGTTTGAACTTCTGAGTGAAACAGTAAATTTAACAAAATTTCCATCAAATTTTATTATTGCGAAATTGTCTGAACATTCAACTATTGAAGGATATTCTTCCATCATTGAGTATACTCCATGAGGAATATTTCTAACTACATTTTCTATTTTTTCTTGGCAACCCTTACATAAAACTTCTTTTACATTTTCTACTTTTTCTATGGAAACTCTCATATCTTTATCAAGAGGATATTCGCTAATTAATCTAGAAAAATCAATATTAAATTCATCAGCATTACTTGTAAAAATAACTTTTGCATCTCTAGGAATAGCATTATGTTTAGTTCCGCCTTCAATACTAACCAATCTATAATCAGCAATTTCTTTTATCATATCCATTGCTCTTAGAGCAAATTTCAAAGAATTTCCTCTTTGTTGATGAATTTCCATTCCGGAGTGACCTCCAAGCATATTATTTACAAATAAAACAAAAGTATTTTTCATATCACTTTTTTCATATTTAACCTTCAAAGTTCCTACAATATTGTGTCCACCTGAACAGCCTGACAAAAGCACTCCTTCTTCTTCGGCATCAATATTTAAAAGTTTTCTTCCATTTAAAAGCTCTCTCTTTACAGCTCTTGCTCCTGCCATTGTTCTTTCTTCATCAGTAGTTACTAACAATTCAAGTGCAGGATGTTTAGCTTCTTTATCTTCCAAAATAGCAAGTCCCATAGCAACTGCAATTCCATCATCTGCTCCAAGTGTTGTTCCTTTAGTCTTAACCCAATCACCATCAACAATAACAGGAATTGGATCAACTAGAAAATTATGTTCAACTCCGTCAGCCTTTTCTGCAACCATATCCATATGCCCCTGAATAACAATAGGTTCATGATTTTCATAACCTTTATATGCAGGTTTTCTTATAACAATATTGTTGCTTTCGTCTTGAATAGTTTCTAGTCCTAAAGACTTTCCAACGCTGTATAAATAATCGCTGACTGCCTTTTCATTTCCTGATTCTCTTGGAATCTTTGTAAGCTCTTCAAAATAATAAAAAACTCTTTCAGGTTTTAAATTTTCTAACATAATTGCCTCCTATTTATTATATTCATCAAATTCTTCTATGCTGAAAAGTATTTTTTCCCCATCATTTATTACCATTGCAGGAATTCCTATTGAGCCTTTTTCTTTTGCAAAATCAAATGCAGAATTTTCTCTAAATTTTAAAAATTTTTTAAGATTTGCTAAATTTTCAGTAATGTCTAAATACAAATACTTAGCTCCTCTTTCATCAAGTGCCTCTTTCATAACTATACAATCAGGGCACATACTTGAACCAAAAACAACTTTTTTCTTAACCATAATACCTCCTAAAATTCTAAAGACTTTTCAATAAAATCTTTTAGTTCTGAGATTTTTATTCTCTCTTGTTCCATAGTATCTCTAAATCTAACTGTTACACAATTATCTTCCAAAGTATCAAAATCGACAGTTATACAGAATGGAGTTCCAATTTCATCTTGTCTTCTATATCTCTTTCCGATACTTCCTGAAACATCTGTATCTATCATGAAATATTTTGAAAGTTCATTATAAATTTCATCAGATTTTTCTGACAATTTTTTAGTAAGTGGTAAAATTGCAGCCTTAAATGGAGCTAAAGCAGGATGAAGTCTTAAAACAGTTCTAACATCTCCTTCTCCTATTTCTTCCTCATCATAAGCATTGCATAGGAAAGCTAGAGCAACTCTATCAGCTCCAAGTGAAGGTTCAATACAATATGGAATATATTTTTCATTTGTAACAGGGTCAATATATCTTAAATCTTCACCGGAAACTTCAATATGTCTTGATAAGTCATAATCTGTTCTATCTGCAATTCCCCAAAGTTCTCCCCAACCAAATGGGAATAAAAATTCTATATCACAAGTAGCTTTACTGTAAAAACTCAATTCTTCTTTTTCATGGTCTCTAAGTCTTAAAGTTTCTTCATTCATTCCTAAAGATAATAACCAATTAAAAGAATAGTTTTTCCAATAGTCATACCATTCTAAATCCTCTCCGGGTTTACAGAAAAATTCCAATTCCATTTGTTCAAATTCACGAGTTCTAAAAGTAAAATTACCAGGAGTAATTTCATTTCTAAAAGATTTACCAACTTGTGCAATTCCAAAAGGAACTTTTTTTCTTGAAGTTCTGGCAATGTTTTTAAAATTAACAAAAATACCTTGTGCAGTTTCCGGCCTTAAGTAAATTTCAGATTTACTGTCTTCAGTTACACCTTGAAAAGTTTTAAACATAAGATTGAATCTTCTAATACCAGTAAAATTTTGTTTTTTACAATTTGGACAACAAATGTTTTTTTCTTTCATTAGTTCTTCAACTTTTTCATTTTCCCAACCATCAACATTTATATCCCCAAGATTATTTTCAAAATAAAAATCTTCAATGAGTTTATCAGCTCTAAAACGAGATTTACATTCTTTACAGTCAATTAAAGGATCACTAAAACTTCCAACATGACCTGAAGCAACCCAAACTTCCGGATTCATCAAAATTGCACTGTCAAGACCAACATTATATTTAGATTGTTGAACAAATTTTTGCCACCAAGCTTTTTTTACATTATTTTTAAATTCAACACCTAAAGGACCATAATCCCAAGTGTTAGCAAGTCCTCCGTAAATTTCTGACCCTGGATATATTATTCCCCTACTTTTACATAAAGAAACAATTTTTTCCATACTCTTTTCTGATTTCATAATATTCCTCCTAAAAATAAATAAACAAAAAGGCCATATCGTAAGGGACGATATGACCGTGGTTCCACCCTAATTATGTTAAAAACATCACTCTAAAAAAATTACTCCCGATTTCCCCATAATACAAAAATGTAATTTTTCACCAAACAATCACTCTCTAAAAATTTTGTACTATTTTTTATCGTTCAACATAAATATTAACAATCTAATTCTAACATATTTAGATTTTAAAATCAATACTAATAAACTATAACTCTCATTCCAACATAAGAATTATTATAAATAGATCCCATTGATCCAGGATGAACATTTACGCAACCATGTGATCCTCCCCATCTATAGTAATTACTATTAGAGAAAGCAGAATATGGTTGCCAATTTGCGTCGTGAATTCCATATCCGCCATGGAATGGCATCCAATATTGAACCCATGAAGCATATCCCGGACCTCTTAATATTCTTGAATATTCTTTTGAAAGTATTCTAAAATTTCCTGTTACAGTAGGACTTGAAGGTTTCCCACTTACAATACCGATTTTAGAAATTATTCTTCCATCTCTAACAAGCCATAATTTTTGATCACTTAAACTTATAACGATAAAATCGCCATTTACATGACAACTTCTTCCGGAATTTTTAACTCTCCAAACACCATCTGTAACATACCAATCAGAATCTGCTAAATCTACTTCTTCTCCATCTAAATAAGATTTTCCGCCGTAAAATCCATTTGCATACTTTCCATCAACAAAATATTTTTCTCCATTTTCATCTGTTGCATATCCTGTATGTTTTTTACCATTTTGGAAAAAATACCAATCATCTCCATCATCGTACCAACCATTTGCCGGATATTTATCTCCACTGTAAAAAATTCCGTTTATATAAGTATTGCCATCTGACTCTAAACCTTCCTTATATAATTTTCCGCCATATCTTCCATTAGCATATTTACCATTTACAAAATATCTCTGTCCATTTTCATCTGTTGCATATCCTGTATGTTTTTTACCTCCTTGAAAGAAATACCAATCATCTCCATCATCATACCAACCATTTGCAATTTTACCTGCTCCATAAAAAATGCCGTTTATATAAGTATGTGCATATTTCCCACCTATAAAATACATTTCTCCGTTGCCATCTACGGCTTTCCCTGTATATTTTTTGCCATCTTTGAAGAAATACCAATTACTTCCATCATCATACCAACCATTTGCAGGTCTTATATTTCCATCGTAAAAAATTCCGTTTACATAAGTATTTCCATTTGATTCTAAACCATTTTTATATAATTTCCCGTTATATATTCCGTTGGCATATTTTCCTTTTACAAAATATCTCTTTCCATTTGCATCTACACCAAATCCGGTAAATTTTTTACCATCTTTGAAGAAATACCAATCAGTTCCATCATCACACCACCAGTTGGCAATTTTACCTTCGCTATAAAAGATTCCATCTATATAAGTATTTGCATATTTTCCTTTTACAAAATACATTTCGCCATTGCCATCTACAGCTTTTCCGGTATATTTTTTACCGTCCTTAAAGAAATACCATGTATCTCCATCATCATACCAGCCATTTGCAGGTCTTATATTTTCGTCGTAAAAAATGCCATTTACATATGTTCTACCTTTTGATTCTATTCCATTTTTGTATAACTTACCACCATATATTCCGTTAGCATATTTCCCATCTACAAAATATCTTTTTCCATTTGCATCTATACCATAGCCATTATGTTTTTTACCATTTTGGAAAAAATACCACGCATTCCCGTCGTCACACCACCAGTTGGCAATTTTACCTTTACTATAGAAGATTCCATCTATATAAGTATTTGCATATTTTCCTTTTATAAAATACATTTCGCCGTTACCATCTACAGCTTTTCCAGTATATTTTTTGCCGTCTTTGAAGAAATACCAATCACTTCCGTCATCACACCACCAGTTGGCAATTTTACCTTCACTATAAAAGATTCCATCTATATAAGCATTTGCATATTTTCCTTTTACAAAATACATCTCGCCGTTACCGTCTACGGCTTTTCCGGTATATTTTTTGCCGTCTTTGAAGAAATACCATGCATCTCCATCATCGTACCATCCATCTGCCGGACTTATATTTTCGTCGTAAAAAATACCATTTACATATGTTCTGCCTTTTGACTCTATTCCATCTTTATATAACTTACCGCCATATATTCCGTTGGCATATTTTCCATCTACAAAATATCTTTTTCCATTTGCATCTATGCCATAGCCATTATGTTTCTTACCATTTTGGAAAAAATACCACGCTTCACCATCATTGAACCACCAATTAGCAATTTTTCCTTCGCTATAAAAAATTTCATCTACATAAGCATTTGCATATTTTCCGCTTATAAAATATCTTTTTCCATTTGCATCTATACCATATCCGTTATGTTTTTTACCATTTTGGAAAAAATACCAATCTTTTCCATCATCACACCACCAGTTAGCGATTTTACCATCTTTATAAAAAACTCCATCTATATAAGTATTTGCATATTTTCCTTTTACAAAGTACATTTCGCCATTTTCGTCTTTGGCTTTTCCGGTATATTTTTTACCATCTCTAAAGAAATACCAGTCTTTCCCGTCGTCATACCAACCATTTACCGGTTTTCCTTTACTATAAAAAATACCACCTACATAGCCATTAGCATATTTCCCATTTACAAAATATCTTTTTCCATTTCCATCTACACCATAACCATTATGTTTTTTACCATTTTGGAAAAAATACCAATTACTCCCATCATCATACCAGCCATTTGCCGGCTTGCCATCAGAACCGTAAAAAATTTCACCTACGTAAGCATTTATTGAAATATCTCCATTTTTATATAGAGTTCCATTATAAACTCCATTAGCATATTTCCCATTTACAAAATACTTATTTTGATATTCTCCTGTAAATTTTTTACTATTTTGGAAAAAATATCTTTCATTTCCTTCTTCTTTCCAACCATTAAAGCTTTCTGCAACAACAATACTTTTGTCTGTATACTTATTAAAAATTAATACATTAATCATAAGTAAAGATAAAATTAAAAAAGTTGTTGATAAAAATTTCTTTTTCATAAACCCTCCTTCACAAAACTTAAAATAAATAATTTAAAACTATAAAATTCATATACACACATTCATTGTAAATCCAATTAAATTTTAATCAAATTACTACAATTAAAGTATATATCATTTTTCATAAAAAGTCAATTAAATACAGATGTCTAAACCTCATTATTTTCACAAAAAAACTGTTATGATTTCACTCTTCATAACAGCTTTAAAATTACATTTTTCTAGTTTTATTTTTTTCTTTTAATACTTTTTTATTCTCTTCAGTAAGATAACTGAATCCTTCTCCTGAAACTTCACTCACTGTCGCGACATTTACAAATGCATTGTTATCAAATTCTTTTATAAAAGTCATAAGCTTTATATACTCCGGTCTTGTTAGGATTGTTTCTATCATAACTCTTTCACTTTTATTAAAACCGCCTTTTACTTCATAAAGTGTACTTCCTCTAACTATTACATTAAGTATATAGTCATTAATTCCTTCCCATTTTCTTGAGTTGATATAAACTTTAATTCTAGTCTTATATCCTGTAAGAACTTTATCTATAACCACTGCATTAAATAAAATACCTACTATTGCATACATTGCGGCATTAATTCCATAAGCAAAATAACCCATAACTACAACCGAAAAATCCGCAATAAAAACTCCTACACTTATATCTACATGTATATATTCATTTAAAATTTTTCCTACAATATCAGTTCCTCCTGTTGATGCATTTTGATTCAACGTCAAAGCTATCCCAATTGCAGTAACTCCAACTCCAACAATCATACTCATAAAAGGTGTATCAACTAAAGGTTTAATATTCGGAAACATTTTTTCAAACCCGATAAGTGAAACGGACACGACAATAGTAGCATATATACTCAGTCCACCAAATTCTGCACCTATTAACAAGAACGCCAAGATAAATAAAATAATATTTATTCCAAGTTGGAATACCCCTACAGATATTTCCGGAAAAAATTTTGAAAGTGCTATTGAAAGTCCTGCTGTTCCTCCGATTGTCAAATTATATGGCACCATAAAAAAATAAACACCCGCAGAAACCACAATAGATGCTAATGTCGTAATCACAACTTTTTTTAATGTATTAGAATTCATATTCTCCCCTCCTATAACTTACCGTACAAGTATAACAAAACTTTTTAAAATTTACAACAACTAAATTACATAAGTATTGATTTTTTTATAAAAAAAGTTTACAATTACTTTATACTATATTTTTACATTGTGAATTAAAATTTTTAATGTAATATATGGTAATAAAAAATTTTACAAATTTTATTGTAAATTATCAAAATATTATCGGAGGCTTATATGATTAAACAAATTGAATTAAATTTAGAAACAATTGAATCCATGTTATATTTATGGACTGCTTTGGCAGAAAAAGAAAAAGTTGCCGAAAGCTTTTTTGTTGATGTGGCTAAACAATATCCTCTAAAAGCTATAATGAACAAAGATTTTAATGAAGAGTCAGTAAGAAAAGTTTTATCCGCTATTCAAAACAGAGAATTACTTTCCGGAGCTAGTAAGGAAGAAAAAAGATTTTGGAATAACAATATGTGGATGATGGAAGATCTTGAACTTCCAAAACTTATGGCAAAACCTATAAAAGTTTTGAATGTAAACCATCTTATTGATGAATTGAATAAAGAATTTCCAAATAACGATAAAGAAATTTTAAAAGTATATATCGCTCCTCTACATATGGATGATTACTATATAGTTGACGGAAATTTAATTATCAACTTCTTTAGAATAATGTTACCGGATGGAGAAAATGCATTCATTGACGGACAACCTATTGACGAATATATCCATGATAAATTAAAAGAAGTTCTAAAATAATACTTAAATATTAAAAATCAAATTTTTAAATTCAGCAATTAAGGTTGGGGATAACAATCCTCAGCCTTTTAATTTGTAAAAATAAAAAATTATACTTACTTAGAAATATCTAAATACAAAAACAGTTGCAACCTAAAAAGATATATTTAATGACATTAATTTTAATACTTAATTTACAAAAAGTAAGGTATATTGATAAATTTTAAAAATCCAATATATAAACTCTCAAGAATTTTATTGTTTTTGATATTTATTATCTTTCATTTTTTGTGATTTTATGTTACAATGTATTTGTGAGATTACTCACAAAAAATTTTTTGAGGAGAGTGATACAAATGGCATTAACAAATGAAGTTCTTAAGTCATTTAAAGAAAGATTTAATTCTTGTAAAACAAATAAGGTTGTAGCTGCAAGTGTTTCAAAAGTCGGTATAAATGAAGCATCTACAAATCACGAAGTCTATAAGAGACACGATTTTCAATTTTCCGATATTACAAAAAAAGGTGAAATAACAAACCAAAAATCAAGTGGTAGATGTTGGATGTTCTCTGCATTAAATGTTGCCAGAGTTTCTACTATGGAAAAATTAAACTTAAAGACTATGGAATATTCTCAAACATATACTCTATTTTGGGATAAACTTGAAAAAGCAAACTTCTTTTTAGAAAGTATAATTGAAACGTTAGACGAAAAAACAGATTCAAGAGTTGTTTCTCACCTTTTGACTGCTCCTGTGCAAGATGGCGGTCAATGGGATATGTTTAAAGGTCTTTTAGAAAAATATGGTGTTGTTCCTAAAGGAATCATGCCTGAAACATTCCACTCTTCAAACACAAGAGATATGGAAGCAATACTAACTAAATATCTTAGAAAAGCTGCTTGTGATATGAGAAGACTTCATAAAGCAGGCAAATCTTTAAAAGAAATTGAAGATTTAAAAAATGAAACTCTTTACGCAGTTTACAATATTTTAACTAAATGTTTAGGAGAAGTTCCTGAAACTTTTACCTATGAATACAGAGACAAAGACGAAAAGTTCCACAGAATATCAAATATTACTCCTAAAGAATTTTTCGACAAATATGTTGGTTGGAATTTAAAAGATAAAGTAAGCTTAATCAATGCTCCAACCGATGACAAACCTTACGGAAAAGTTTACACTGTAAAATTCTTAGGAACAATTAAAGAAGCAGACAAAATAAAATACGTAAATGTTCCTATAGAAGTATTGAAAGAAAGTGCTATAAAATCAATTAAAGCTGGAGAACCTGTATGGTTTGGTTGTGATGTAATTAAGTTTTTGGAAAAGCAAAAAGGAATTATGGATTTAGATATGTTCATATATGATGACATATTCCCTACTTTAGAAAACTTTACAAAAGCTGAAAGACTTGATTATCATGAAAGTGTATTAACTCATGCAATGGTATTTACAGGAGTAAATCTTGATGAAAATGGAAAACCGTTAGAATGGCAAGTTGAAAACTCTTGGGGAGATACAGTTGGAGATAAAGGTATTTTTTCAATGTCTGATGAATGGTTTGATGAATACAACTATGAAGTAATGGTTGACAAAAAATACGTTGATGAAAAATGGTTAAAAGCTCTTGATGAAGAAATTGTAGAACTTGAACCATGGGATCCATTTGGTGCATTGGCAAGATTAAAATAATTTAAAAATTGTCCCAAAAAATATATATAGTACAAAAAAGGAAGTGCTCAAAAACACTTCCTTTTATTGTGAAACAACAAGATTTTCAGGTACACACCCAATGCGAAGAATCGTAAAAGGGTGATGTTCTTATCCTTTAAATATTTTATACATTATAATCGCTGCCGCTATTGAAACATTTAAGGACTCCATTGAATTATCCATATCTATTTTTAAATGATTATTTGAAATTTTTAACATTTCAGCTGAAATACCATTTGCTTCATTTCCCATAACTACAATATTTTTTCCATCAAATATAAATTCTTCCAAAAATTTTGAATTTTTACTTAATGTGGTAGATATTAACCTGTATCCGCCACTTTGCAGCTCTTTTATTTTTTCAATTTTACAATCTATAATATTTGTTCTAAATATAGCTCCCATAGTTGCTCTTAAAACTTTTGAATTATATTTATCTACGCAATTTATAGTCAATATATCATTAATACCAAAAGCATTTGCCGTTCTGATTATTGTTCCAAAATTTCCGGGATCACTTACATTTTCAAGACAAATTATATTTTTAGAAGAAATTTTTTTCTCTTCAATATAATTTACAATGGTTATAACCCCTTCAGAATTGGTAAGTTCAGTTAAATTTTTAAATAATTTTTCAGATAAAATTATAACTTTATCTAAAAAATTTTCTTTAAACTCAAAGTTTTCAACAAATTTTTCAGTACAAATTATGTTTTCAATGTCAAGATTTTCATTTAAAGCTTCTGACAAAAGTTTTTTACCTTCCAATAAAAATAGTTTATATTTATCTCTATTTTTCTTCAAATAAAGACTCTTAAATAATTTATACTTTTTGTTATCTTTACTATCTATTGTTTTAAATTTCATACTATACCAACTTACCAATCCAGTCATTTCTGCCGGCAACTAAAAGAATATCACTATCCTTTATAACATAGTCAGCATCAACATTTATCTCCAATCCCTCTTTATTTTTTATTGCAACAATATTTACATGATATCTATTTCTAACTTCAGATTCCTTTATAGACTTCCCAATCCAATCCGAAATTGGTGCAATTTCTACAAGAGAATATTCATCGGACAAATTAATAGAATCCAAAATATTTGAATTACTAATATTATTTGCAACTCTTATTCCCATATCTCTTTCAGGAATTATAACTCTATCTGCTCCTATTTTTCTAAGCACCATTGCTTGAACACTATCAGTAGCCTTTGCAATAATTTTTGGTATCCCAAGTTCTTTAGCCTCAACCGTCGCAATAATAGAACTTTTGTAATCAGAGCCTATTGCTACGACACAAATATCAAAATTTGCAAGACCCAATTCTTCTAAACTTCCCTCAACTCTAACATCACAAATTATACTGTGAGTAACCTTACTTGCAATAGAATTTATAACATCTTCATCTCTATCTATGACCATAACTCTATTACCAAGTTTTTCTAAGGTAATGGCTAAATTCATTCCGAACCTTCCACAACCTATAACAACAATTTGTTTCATAATATCTCCTATCCGACAATAACATTTCCGTTTGAATACTTAAATTTCTTCCTATTAACTTTATTATAGAAAGAAAAAATAATCGTAAGAGGCCCTACTCTTCCAATAAACATTAATATAATTATAAACACTTTTGTTATATCTTTCAAATGCGGAGTTAAATCTTTGCTAAGTCCCACAGTGGCAAAAGCTGAAATTGTTTCAAAAAGTAAATCTATAAATTGTACATCTTCTATCAACGTTAACACAAAAACCACCGTATTAACTAACAATAAAGAAATAACAAAGATTCCTATTGCTCTTTTTACTAATGAAAAAGAAATTCTTCTTTTGAATACTTCAATTTCATTATTATTTTGGATAAAAGAAATAGTTGTTACAATTAATAAAAATATCGTAGTAGTCTTTATTCCTCCGGCAGTACTTGCAGGTGATCCTCCTATAAACATCAAAAAAACAGTTAAAATTGTTGAAGATTCAGTAAACCCCGTTTGATTTATCGAAGAAAATCCCGCTGTTCTGGTAGTTACTGACTGAAAAAATGAATTTGTTATTTTATCAAAAAAGTTAAAATTCTTTAAAGTTTTTGCATTAGAATATTCCAAGATGAAAAATGCAATTGTCCCAAAAATAAGTAATCCTAAAGTCATTACTAAAACAATCTTAGTATGCAAAGAATATTTTCTAAAATTAAATTTAAAATTATTTATATCAATATAAACGTGAAATCCGAGCCCACCTAAAATTATTAAAAAAGAAATAACAAAAAGTAAATAAGGATTTGTATTAAAACCTTCTAAACTATTTTCACCTAAAATATCAAAACCTGCATTACAAAAAGCTGATATAGAATGAAAAATAGAATAAAAAATTCCTTTTAGACCAAACTTTGGAACAAATGTAAAAGAAAGTAAAATCGCTCCCAGCCCCTCTATTAAAAAAGTTGAAAAAATTACATATCTTATCAGTTTAACCATTCCACTAAGTTTTGTAGAACCCATTTGTTCTCGAATTACAAGCCTATCTTTTAAAGTTATCTTTTCACCTAAAATCATCGCTACCATTGTAGCCATAGTCATAAAACCCAATCCTCCCATTTGAATTAATAACATTATGACTGTTTTTCCGAAAAAATTAAATTCATTAGTTATATTTATAGTTGAAAGACCTGTTACACAAACAGATGAAGTTGATATAAATACACAATCTAAAAAATTTGTAAAATTTAAGTTTTTAGATGAAAAGGGTAAAAACAAAAGAATAGATCCAATAGTTATAATTAGAAAGAATCCTAACGTTAAAACTGCTGGTGGATTAGTTTCAAGCTTATCTTTTAACTGTCTTATAAATTGTCTCAAAATAACCTCCAAAAAAAATCCCTTCAATTATGAAGGGACATTTTCTCTATCTTACTAATTCAACTAATTTTTTAAATCCTTCAGGATCGTTTATAGCCATTTCAGAAAGCATTTTTCTATTCATATTTATATTATTTTTCTTAAGCCCATACATAAATTTGCTATAACTTAAACCATATTGTCTTGTTCCGGCATTAATTCTTGCAATCCATAAGCTTCTAAAATCTCTCTTCTTTCTCTTTCTTCCAATGAATGCATAAGTCATAGATTTCATAATTGCTTGATTAGCAACTTTAAATAATTTTGACTTCGCACCATAATATCCTTTAGCTTGTTTTAGTACTTTTCTATGTTTTTTTCTCGCATTTAAGCTACGTTTTATTCTTGCCATTACTCTTTACCTCCATAATTAAGGAATCATATGATTGATTCTTTTTTGATCTCCACTGCTGATAACTGTTGATTTTCTTAAGTTTCTAATTCTCTTTGGTGATTTTTTACTTGTTAAATGGCTTTTATACGCCTTAAATCTTTTAATTTTCCCAGTACCAGTTCTTTTAAATCTCTTAGCTGATGCTCTATGTGTTTTCATTTTAGCCATACCTAAAACCTCCTATTAATCTTGTTTTGGTGATAAAAACATTGTCATATTTCTACCTTCCATTACGGAATCTTTTTCTACATTTCCAAACTCTTGGGTAAGCTCTTTAAATTTATCTAAAACAACTTTACCTATATCAGTATGTCCCAATTCTCTACCTCTAAATCTTACAGAAACTTTTACCTTATCTCCGGCTTTCAAAAAATTATTTGCATGTTTTGCCTTAACTTCTATATCGTGTTTATCAATACTCGGAGTAAGTCTAATTTCTTTAACATTTATGACTTTTTGTTTTTTTCTTGATTCTTTTTCTTTCTTTAAAGAATCATATCTATATTTTCCATAATCTAAAATTTTGCAAACAGGTGGATTAGCATTAGGAGAAATATTTACAAGATCCAATTTCTTTTCATTTGCCATTTCCAATGCTCTAGAAATTGGAACAACTCCAATTTGATTACCTTCTGCATCAATTAATCTAACATCTTTTGCTCTAATCTCTTCATTAATTAAAAGCTCTTTTATAATAACACCTCCAAAAAAAAACGGCGAGTAAAAACTCGCCATAATAATTACAAAACTTAAATTATTAACATAAACCTGAAACAAAATAGTAACTAGGTGAGAGCGAGTACTCTACTTCATTCATCATATTACTCAGATATTTTACCATATACAAATAAAATAGTCAAGTAATTTCAAAAAATTTTTAGTTTTCCTTTTTAAATAAAAATTTCATATATCCAACAAAAACATATAATACAATTAAAGTTGCTACTATTTCTTGGAACTTTACAAATAATTTTAAAACCGAATTTGCTCCATATAATTTTGTTACATATCCACTAAATAATTTACTTGAAATTGCACTTATTACAAGTGGGAATGTAAAGCCCGAAAAGCCGGGGGAAAATTTTAATTTCAATAAATTTGGCATATTCAATAAAACTATAATATAAAATAAAACTGAAATTACAAATAAAACTGTTGCAAATGTAATGTTTTTTTGAGAAAATGTATTTAAATATCCTGCAAGTGCAAGTGAACCAGGTGCTGATAAAATTGCAAAAGTTGGCTTGGCAGGTTCAGGAATTTCTTTAACTTTAAATACTCTATAACAAACAACAGGTATTAAAATTAAATATGCTACTAAAGCAAACCAAAAACAAATTTGTCCTAACTTTAATTGTCCTGCAGCTCCTGCAGTAACACTTGCTGTTGCAATACCAACATAAACTATATACCAAGATGGAAATACTTTTTTTATTGAAAAATTAGGTAAAAATTTCAAGCTAAACCAAATCATAAGTGAAGTATGTAGTATAACACCAACAAACCAAAATCCAACAGCTAAACCTGAAGAATATGGCTTTGCATAACTACTAAGTAAAATAGTAGCCATTGTAATTGTTAAAAGAACACTTGCAGGAACTGGATTTTCTAAAACAGTTTTTAATTTACCATTCAAAACTACAATTTTTAAAACAAAAATAATATATAAAATAAGTGCAACTCCACCTATACATAATCTAACAACATTACTATATGATTGTAACAAATTTCCTAGTGCAAACATAGATAAAATCAAACCTGCAATAGGAATAGGTAATTTTTTTAATAAACTCATAAAATTCTCCTTTACTAATATTTCATAATATTTAAGTTAGGAATTTCAAAAAAGAAACTCCTAACTTTTTTTATCTATTTGTCTATTGGTCCACCTAAATATGTTCCTGTATCATAATTTTTATTTAATTCAATTACAGAATCATCCATATTATTAGCTTTCATCTTCTTAATTATTTTTCTCTTATTTATATTACGTTCAAAAGGATTTGTTGTTTCCATAATTCCTTGAACAACATTGTACCAATGTTTCCAAGCCATTCCAATTCCTAATTCATCTGGATGCCAATTTGCCATTAATCTAGTTCCAGGACATAGGAATGTAATATTAATTGTTCCATGTTCATAAGGAAGAGTTGTAAGATCATGACAAACAGCTTGTAACCCAACAGTTTTCATTTCCGGAGAATATCCATTAAAATAAGAATATCCGTGAACAACTCTCATTATGTTATATGCCTTTTCAATCATAACAACAACATCAGGTTCAACTTTAAAATTTTCTAAAGGCATTATTGCTATACCATAAACCTTGTCTTTTAAAAATATCATATCATCAGAAACACTCTTTGATGTCTTAACATCATTATAAATATTTTTACTAAATCTTGCTTCTCCAGATGCCATCTTTGGTGGTGCTTGATTAAAGCCAAAAGCAACCGCACCGTTTGGGCACCCTTGATGTACCTTTCTTACCTTTATGTTTGAACCTTTAGATGCTAAATTAACAGCATTACAATATGTAATTTTACTTTCTCTTTCAGGTACTTCAAAATTTTCATAACTTTCTTCATCGTGAAAAAACTTCACACCTACAACTTTACGATTTAAATCTAAATACGAATCGATAAGTTTTACACTTTCTTGAATATCCATTCAAAACCTCCTATTTAATTTTTATATTTATATTTGATAAAATACTTTGCGAATTAGCAAACAAATATAATCAATATTATATTATCATAGGATTAAGAATAAGTCTAATACTTTTTTCTTATAGATAGACAATATTAATAATTTTTTTCTATTATAAAATTTTTTAGTTGATTTTCAAACATTTAACAACTTGATAAAAATATAAAAAATCTTATGATAACAAATTTACCATTTTTATAAATATTTTACATAATATCGCTATTTATAGTCCTATTATTTTTATGCAAAAAAAGAAATGCAAATAATCGCATTTCTTACTTCATTGTCAATTTGACTTTTTGTTTTTCAAGGTCAATTTCTAAAATCTTAACCTTAACTATATCGCCTACTTTTAAAACTTCTGACGGATGCTTTATAAATTTATTTGAAATTTGTGAAATATGAACAAGTCCGTCATTTTTAATTCCAATATCTATAAAAGCTCCAAAGTCAACAACATTTCTTACAGTTCCCTTTAATTCCATTCCAACTTCCAAATCCTCAATAGAAAGAACATCAGATCTTAAAATTGGTTTTGGCATATCTTCTCTTATATCACGACCAGGTCTTTTAAGCTCTTCAATTATATCCTTTAAAGTCAATTCTCCAACTTCTAATTCTTTTGAAATTTTTGAAATATTAATCTTATCTAAATCTTTTCCATAAAGTTTTTCTGCAATTTCATAGCTTTCAGGGTGAACAGCAGTATTGTCAAGAGGATTTTCTCCATTTCTAATTCTCAAAAATCCTGCTGATTGAGTATATGCTTTAGGACCTATTCCCTTTACTTTTTTAATTTCATCTCTATTTTTAAAAGCTCCATTTTCATCACGATATGAAACTAGATTTTTAGCCATAGTTTTTGTCATTCCTGAAATATAGGATAATAAAGAAAAAGAAGCGGTATTAACATCAACTCCAACCTTATTTACACAGTCCTCAATAACATCAGATAGAGTTTCTGTCAATTGTTTTTGATTTACATCATGCTGATATTGTCCTATACCAATATGTTTTGGTTCAATCTTTACAAGCTCAGCCATTGGGTCTTGAATACGTCTTGCTATTGATATTGCACCTCTAACAGTTACATCTAAATCCGGAAATTCTTCTTGCCCAAGTTTTGATGCAGAATAAATTGAAGCTCCTGCTTCATTTACAATTGAATAGAATAAGTCTTCTTTTTTCAATTCATTTATCAGTTCAACAACAACTTTTTCAGTTTCACGACTTGCAGTTCCATTTCCTATTGCAATTAAACTTACATCATATTTTTTAATAAGTTTTGCTAAAATTTCCTTACTTTCCTTTATCTTTTCCTGTGGCTTTGTAGGATATATATTTACATGGTCTAAAACAGATCCGGTTTTTGAAATAACAGCTACCTTACATCCTGTTCTATAACCAGGGTCAATTCCTAAAATAACTCTGTCAAGAATTGGAGATTGCATAATATAAGGTTTTAAATTTTTACCAAAAACTTCAATGGATTGAGTATCCGCTTTTTCCTTCAAATTTGATCTTATTTCAGTTTCTATTTGAGGGAATAAAAGTCTATTATATCCATCAACAACTGCTTCTTTTAAGAATTTATAACAGAAATTTTCATCATCCATACATAGTGCAAATAAAATCTCCCCGATATTTTTTTCGTCACTTAACTTTATAGAAACCTTTAGAGCTTTTTCCTTTTCTCCTCTATTTATAGCAAGTATTCTATGTGCTGGAAGTTTAGAAATCTTTTCAGAAAATTCATAATACATATCATAAACATTATTCTCTTCTTTTCCCTTTTCAGAGACTAAAATTCCATTTTTCTCGGCATCATTTCTTAATACATCTCTAAAATCTTTATCTTCAGAGATCATTTCCGCAATGATATCTAAAGCTCCTGTCATTGCATCTTCAATAGTTAAAACTTCTTTTTCTTCATTTATAAATTCTAAAACTTTTTGTTCAAAATTATTCTCATTAAGTTTTCTATCTAAAATTAAATCAGCAAGTGGTTTTAGACCTTTTTCCTTTGCAATAGTTGCTCTAGTTCTCTTTTTAGGTCTAAATGGAAGATATATATCCTCAACTTTTGAAAGAGTTTCAGCATTTATAATATCATTTTTTAATTCATCAGTCAACTCTCCAAGCTCGTCAATTAATCTTATAACATCTTCTTTTCTCTGTTCCAGATTTCTTAAATATTGTAATTTTTGTTCTAAATTTCTAAGTATTTCATCATCTAAATTACCTGTAACTTCTTTTCTGTATCTTGCAATAAAAGGAATTGTATTTCCCTCATCTATAAGTTTTACAGTATTTTCAACTTGACCTACTTTTATATTTAATTCTTTTGCAATTTGTTCAAAAATATTCATTCTTACCTCTCTACATAAAAAAGGGAGCTTACGCTCCCTAAAATTCTAACAAAATAATTATTTTGCAGGTGCACTATGGATTGATTTTCCTTCTAATTGATGAATCGCTTCCATAAATGCTTCTGATAGAGTTGGGTGAGCGTGAATCATCTTTCCTATTGATTCAACTCCCATATTATTTGCCATAGCAACAGTTCCTTCATGAATTAAGTCGTTTGCATGAGGTCCGATAATATGGATACCTAAAATTCTCTTTAAGTCTTCAGTTGCAAGAACTTTTACAAAACCATCAGCCTCTCCTAATGAAACAGCTTTACCATTTCCACTGAACATAAATTTACTCTTAACATAAGGAATATTTTGAGCAATAACTTCTTCTTCAGTTAAACCAACTTGAGCAACTTCCGGTAAAGTAAATGTACAAGCAGGAACGATATCTAAATTAATTTCAGGATGTTCTCCCATTAATTTTTCAACAACATGAATTGCTTGAGCACTTGCAACGTGAGCAAGTTGAACATTTCCATAAACAACGTCACCAATAGCATAAATATGGTCAACATTTGTTTTAAATTCTTTATCAGTAACTACAGCTCCTCTTTCAGTAACAACTCCGGCTTTTTCGATTTCTAATCCATCGATATTAGCTTTTCTTCCAGTTGCTAAAAGAACCATTGTACCTTCAGCTTCTTCAACTTTATCTTTGTCAACTCTCTTAGCTGTAACTTTTAATTTTCCGTTTTCTTGTGTAATTTCACTAGCACGAACCTTATTTACAATCTTAATTCCTGCTTTTTTGAAAATACTTGGAATTCTCTTTTGGATTTCTCCATCAGTTGCAGGTAAAACACCATTAGTCATAACAGTTACCTTTGAACCGAATTGAGCATAAATACTTGCAAATTCCATTCCGATAACTCCACCACCAACAACGATAAGTTCTTCAGGAATTTCTTTTAAATCTAAGAATTCATCACTTGTGATTACATTAGGTAAATTAGTTCCTGTAATCGGTGGAACACTTGGTTTAGAACCTGTAGCAATAATTATATAATCAGCTGTTACATCTTTTTCTGAACCATCATTTAATTTAACATGAATTGTATGTGAATCAACAAAAGAACCAAAACCTTTTAGGTATTCAATATTTGGATAAGAACCGATTAAAAATTCTACCCCACCTACGATTTTTTCAACAACTTCGCATTTTCTTTCATTAAGTCTTATTGGATCAATTTTACATTCATCCATAAGTAAACCGAATTCCGCTTTTCTATGAATATTTTCCATAATTTCAGCATTTTTCCAAAGTGTTTTTGTAGGGATACATCCTCTATTTAAACAAGTACCACCTGGTCTATCAGCTTCAATAAGTACAACTTCTGCTCCCATTTGTGCAGCTCTAATAGCAGCCTCATATCCTCCTGGGCCTGCTCCAATAACAGCTATTTTAGTCATAAAACACACTCCTTAATTATTTTATTTTAAGTTTTCACTCACCTAAAATTATATATCAAAAATACTTTTTTTTCAAGTTTTTAAGTAAATTTTACTATATTTGCAATAAACTATTTCAAAGCACTTACATTTGAACAAAGTAATTTATAATCAATATAAATAATTTTATAAAACACTTGTCTTTACAATAAACGAAAGCACTACAATTCCTGTACTAAAGACTATATTTCCAACTATAGCACTTTCAATTCTTTTTGTCTTTAAAAAAACATATCCAAAAGTTAAGGAGATAATCACCGCCTGTACTACTATAGGAAGTGTATGTTTTATATTTATAAGTGCAAACAATATTCCCGCTAAACAAGCCGGTGTGAATAATTGAACAAATTTATACCCACCTTCATATAAATCATATAAATAGCCAAATACTACATTTCTATAAACTATTTCAGTTACAAAAGGAATTATAAATACCATATTTATCAAAGCAATTTTATTATTAGAAACTACATTCTTTATTCTAATAAATTCCCCTGTCATATCATAAGGATAACCTAAAAATCCTAAAATTTTAAATAAAATTTGAATTACAACTAGTAAAACTATCCCTGAACATGCCCCAATCAAAATAGATTTTAATAAAGATTCCTTTTTGCTATCTTTGGATATTGAATTTATAGGAAATTTTTTACAAAATAAATATACTAAAATTCCAAAAATCAAAAGTAAAACCATATTTATATTTGTTAAGTTTTTAATCACAAATTCTGATTTTAAATATTTATTTGCCAAAGTAGAAAATCTTAAAATCCCTAAAAAATAAACTAATGATATTAATAATGATACAATAAAATTTTTTGTCTTAACACTCATAACTTCCTCCTAAAATTTTTATTTTATATAATAAGTTTTTTTATGTCTAAATTAGAAAAATCTCATAATTATTATAAATATATTAACTAAAATATGAACTGTTATAGCTGAACTGATTCTCTTAGTATACAAATATATAGCTGAAAAAGATATTCCATAAATTATATACTGAATCATAGCCAAATGAAATACACCATCATGTATTGAACCGAAGATTATAGATGATACTATTACAGATGTTATTATCCTAATATATTTATTACATCCTGAATATAAATCATACAAATATCCAAACAGTATTCGTCTATACACCATTTCTTCATATATACTCACCAAAGACATCGAAAATAAACTTACAATTAAATTAAATCTTTCAGTACCCCTAATATTTTTTGCATTCAAACTATAAACCTCAAGTTTGAAAATGCTTTCAATATACAAAGCAAAATATATAATCAACATAGTAAAAACAAAAACTAAAATTGAAATAATTATAGATTTTTTTAAGTCCATTTTTTCTGAATTATCTATAGAATTTAATTTCCCATCAAACACATACTTTATAATCAAAAATATTATACAAATCCCAAATAGGCAACAAATCCCACCAACAAAGAAATTATTTACAATTGGATTTTCAAAAAATTTAAAAACAAATATTTTTCCAAAAAATAAAGAATTTAAAATTTTCTGCCTAAAGATGAATTCAAAAAATAGAAACATAAAAACAGGAAAAATCCACTTTTTAATGTTTTTTACATTTACCATTATTTCCTCCTTTGCAATTTTTTTAAAATATGAATTATATTTTTCTAAAAAATTATTATAATTAAATTCCAAAAATATCCATCATTGCTAAAAACAAATTATTTAAAACATGCACCGTCATAGATGCAGAAATTCTTTTTGTATAAAAATATACACTAGAAAAAACCACTCCATATACTACATATGTAATCATAGCAGGATGAAAAACTCCATCATGTGTTGCCCCAAAAATTATTGATGACACAAGTGCAGACGTTATAAATCTTGCATATTTATTGCATCCCGAATGTAAATCATATAAATATCCAAATAAGATTTTTCTAAATACTATTTCCTCAAACATAGGTCCTGTAAATACTATGACAAATACAGAAAATAAGGTTTTTTTCAACAAATATACAGTAAACATGGTGTTCTTACTTTTTCTAACAATACCTAAAACATTTACTAAAAAATTGTTGAGTATAAATAAAAATATTATAGTTAAAATCAAGATTACAATAGAAAATAAAAAACTCTCTTTTAATCCTTTTTTTGAAGAAGCGTCAATTGAATTAAACTTTCCATTATATACATACTTAGAAATTAACAATACAGATAAAATTATAAAAATATACCCTAATCCATCAAATAAAATACCATCAAAAAAATAATCTCCAGTCAATACGAACTTTCTAAAAATAGGTAAAATTTTTCTTTTAAAAATAAATTCACAGAAAACAAACATTAAAACTGGTGCTACCCATTTTGTTAAGTTTTTTACATTTACCATAATTTCCTCCTTAGCAATTTTTTTAAAATATGAATTATATTTTTCTAAAAAAATATTATAATTAAATTCCAAAAATATCTATCATTGCTAAAAACAAGTTATTTAGAACATGCACCGTCATAGATGCAGAAATTCTTTTTGTATAAAAATATACACTTGAGAAAATTATTCCATATATTACATAGTAAATCATAGCAGGATGTAAAACTCCATCATGTGTTGCTCCAAATATTATTGAAGACACCAGAACTGATGTTATAAATCTTACATATTTATTACATCCTGAAAGTAAATCATATAAATAACCAAATAAGATTTTTCTAAATACTATTTCCTCGAACATTGGTCCTGTAAAAACTGAAATAAAAACTGTAAATTTAGTATATTTTAAGGAATATAAAGTCATTTCAGAATTCCTGCTTTTTATAGATACACCCAAAATATATGTTAAAAATTTACTGAATACAAAAAAGAATATTATGGTTAAAATCAATATTACAATAGAAAATAAAAAGCTCTCTTTTAATCCTTTTTTTGAAGAAGCATCTATTGAATTAAATTTTCCATTATATATATACTTAGAAATCAATAACACAGATATAATTATAAAAATATATCCTAATCCTTGAAATAAAATTACATCAAAAATATAATCTCCAGAAAATTTGAATTTAATAATAACAGGTACAATTTTTCTTTTAAAAATAAATTCACAAAAAACAAACATTAAAATTGGCAATATCCATTTTTTAAAGTTTTTTACATTTAATATATTAGCATTTAGCATTGTTTTCTCCTTTATTTTTTTTCATAATATTAAAAATAAATTATAAATCTCCTAAGGTCTAAAAGTAAGTTAAATAAAACATGTACAATTATTGGAGATGATATTCTTTTTGTATATAAATAAAGTCCAGATAAAATAAATCCATGAGTTATGTATTGAAGCATTGCAGGATGAAAGAAACCGTCATGTATTGATCCAAATATAATTGCAGATATTAGTGCTGAAGTTATATATCTAATATATTCATTACATCCTGAAAATAAATCATACAAATATCCAAACAATAGTTGTCTATAAACTATTTCTTCAAGTGTTGATGTTACAAAAGCAAGCCCAACTACTGGTAAGGGATTAGATTTAAATTCTTTTGTAATAGCATCTGCATTAGAACTATTTAAGCTAATATGACTAAAAAGAAAAGATTGTACCCACATAACCCCATATATAATTCCTATAGTTAAAGATAACACAACTATTGAAATAATAATAGATTTTTTTAGGTCCATTTTTTCAGAACTATCAATCGAATTTAATTTTCCTTTAAATATAAATTTAATTAACAAAAACAATATAATTGCAACAATAAAATTACCAATTAATATCGATTTAGAAAAATTACCTGCCCTATTTATTACAATATAAGAAATCATCTTATCAAATATAAATTTATAAGAAATTAATAAAATAATTGGTAATATCCACTTTTTAAAATTTTTTATATTTAATAAATCCGTTTTTCCCATAACTCACTCCTATACAATATTTTTTAAATATACTGTATTTTTCTAAACTCTATCAATAGAAACAATTAATTATAAACTTCTAATTCAAAAGAAACATATTTATCCCCATTCCTACAATATTTACACAATGATGTGTAAATCCTACGACATAAATATTTTTACAATATTTATATTGATATGATAAAACAATTGACATAAAAACATATTGAATCATTCTATAGTCAAATAATCCCTCATGCAATATGCCAAATATTATTCCAGAAATTAAACTTGCAGTAAGAAATCTAACATATTTATCCGTTCCTTTAAAAACATCATATAAAGTTCCAAAAAAGTATCCTCTAAAAATAATTTCCTCTGCATATGCTGAAAATAAAGTAATAAATACATAATTCAAATAAGTATATTGAAAAGCAAAATAATCTGTCTTACCATAACTATCACCTGATATTTTAAAATAATACAAAAGTTTAGTTAAGACAATTCCAAATACTATAATTAAAGTTAAGGAAATAATTACTGATAATATATATTTCTTCAGGTTTTTCATCTTAAATTTTTCACTGTTTTTTTCTATTGAATTTACATTTCTCAAAAACAAACTGGAAAAAATTATAATTACATAAAGGGATATCTCGTACTTTCTAACTACATTTACAAAATCAATCCCCCATGAATACATTTTTCCCTTATTTAAAAATGTAACTAAATTTTCCATTTGACCTGACATCAAAACTAAATATAAAATTATAAATCCTATTATAATACTTCTTTTAATCTTTGCCATAAATCTAACTCCAATCATTTAATTTATAAGTAATATAAAAAATAAAATTTACCATATTTTACCTTAAAAAGCGTAAATGCAGTACAATAATTGCTATGCAAAGTAATGATACCATAATGAAAACGTATTTGTCAAATGAATTTCACAAAATTTTTTAAAAACAAGAAAATATTGATAATTATTTTTTTATTTTATTAAAAATACTATATTTATCAATAAAAATATTATAATTATTTATTATTTTTTCTTATTATTATATTACTATTCTTAAATTTTTAAAATTTAAGTAAACATTTTTATAAAAATTATTTTTAAAACCCATAAAAAAACTCCAAAAGTTTTTACACTTTTGAAGTTCTAATTAAAATATAAAAAATCTTCACTTAATATTACTCTGTAAATCTAATCCCTAGTATGCAATCCAAATAGGAGTTAAACGAATCGAAGATAATCTAATCCTAATTTTGTTTACTTATAATCTATTTATGAGATTTCTTTCGATAACTCAAACGACATACAACAACTGAAACTATAATATTTCTAGATATTTTTCACAAATACAAATTTATTTTCTAAAGACATTTCTTCAGCAAAACCATATCCATCTTTGTCAAATTTCTTTATATCTTCAATATTTTCAATTTTATTTTTAGTCATAAAATTAAGCATCATTCCCCTAGCTTTTTTTGAAATCGTAGAATGTTTTTTTAATTTTTCATCGACTTTTTCATAAAATTCAAAATCCAAAATTTGCTTCTCTGAAATGTACTTTTTTACTGTTTTTGAAAATTCATCACTTGCAAGATTAACAATAAAATCTGTATCTTTTAAAATGTTCTTAGCAATATCATCTTTCCAAAAATTATATAAATTTCCCATTTTTGTTTTCATAAGAAAATCGAGTCTATATGGATTAATTAAATCAAAAGGTTTAAGCGCACCATAAAGTGCAGAAATAATAATTAAATGCTCTCTTATATACTCTAAATCGCACTCATCAAACTCTTCTCTTTTTATATTTTTATAACACATTCCATCATACATATAAAAAGCCTTGCAATAATCTTTTGAAACCAAAACTTCAGGAACATTCTTTAAAATTTCATTTGTTTTATTAGAAAATTCAACTCCCAAAGAAAATCTTTCACAAGTTTTAGAAATTGTCTTTGCAGGTGATAAAATTATTTTCATATTTCTCTCCTTAAATCTATTTTTCAAGATCTATCAACTTATTACAAATAGATAATGGTAATTTTCTATGAGTTATTATTAGTATTATCTTATCTTTACTAATTTTTTCAATATTTTTAACAACTTCCTGTTCTGTTTCAAAATCTAAAGCAGAAGTAAATTCATCTAAAATCAACAAATTAGAATTTTTATACAAAGCTCTCGCAAGAGCAATTCTCTGTTTTTCCCCACCTGAAACATTTTTCCCTTTAATTTCAATTTCAAAATCTCCATCTTTTTTCCCGTTAAACTTTTTAACCTGTGATAATTCAGTAGAAATTTCAAAATTATCTTCATCAAAATTATCAAAAGCTATATTTTCTTTTAATGAACCTTTAAATAAAAATGCATCTTGTTCAAGATATGAAATCAAATTGTAGTAAGAAGTTCTGTTTATATCTTTTAAATCTATACCATTTATTGTAATTTTACCATTGTAATTTAAAATCCTCTTTAAAAGCAAATCTATTAGAGTGCTTTTCCCCGAACCAGACGGACCTATAATTCCTATAATATCTCCCTTTTCCATTTCTGTATTAAAATTTTTAAATATATAATTTTTTTCGTCATAAGAAAAAGTGAGATTCTCAACTTTTATAGTATCTATACTTGAAATAGCCTCTTTTTTATCTTGAACTTCTGCACTATCAACAAATTCTAAAATTCTATCACTCATTCCAAGAGTTACCTGAACCCCTGAAAACCAATCTGATAAATTTCTCATTGGCTCATAAAGATATCCCAAATAAAAATAAAATGCAAACAATGAACCTAAAGACATATTTCCTGAATTCACTTCCATTGCTCCAAAAAGTAATATTACAATTGGTAAAAGTACTACAATAAGTCCTGTAAGTCCATATCCTATTGCGGTATATTTCTTAATGTTCTTTAAATAAATTTCATATTTTTTTATATTTTCTCTAAACTTATTCAAAAAGAATTTTTCTTTCCCAAAAATTTTTATTTGGAAAATTCCATCAGTATATTCCTTTACGCTTTCCGTTACTAATGCAAAATGTTCTCTTTCATCTTTACTATTCTTTCTTATGGCACTATCAACCTTTTTAAAAAATATTGTATAAATTGGAATTACAAATAAAACGATAATTGCAAGTTTAAAAGACATATAAAACATAAGTCCCATAACTATTGAAATATTAAGAACATTCAAAAACAACATTGGAAGTCCTATACTAATATCTTCACTTACAGTTTCGCAATCATGTAAAATTCTTGAAGTTAAATCACTCGGATTTTGTTTATAATACTCCGGAGATTTATCCAAAGCACCTTTTAACATAATACTTCTAAAATAATTCATATATTCAACCCTATATGTGTGCCACTTATAATTCTGATACGAATCAAAAAATGCTTGCAGTATTCCCAAAACTATGAGTAAAATTCCAAAATTTAAAACTTTAGAAAAATCTTCTCTATTTTGAACCATATTAACCAGTCTTCCTATCATATATGGAGCAACAGCATACAAAATAACAGAAAACGCACAAAGCAAAGTTATTTTGAACCTTCGAACTCTATATTCTCCTATATAAGACATAAGTTTTAAATAATTTCTTATACTATTCATAGTTCTCTCCCACTTATTTATATTTTACAACATCAATCGCAATAGTATTATAACACTTGACTTTAATATAAGTCAATTTATCGTTTGAAATCTCAAATTTTCAATATCAATATAGTATTTTTAAAATAATTTTAACAAAAAAGTCTAAATTCTAAATAGAATCTAGACTTCATTCTAATTATATCTCTCTGCCTGTGATAAATATAATTCCTTATATTCTAAAGAATTTTCGATGAGCTCATTATGATTTCCGAAATGAATTTTTCCATCTTTCATAAACCATATTTCATCCGCAACATGAACTGATGCCATTCTATGAGAAATCATAAATATTATTTTATCTTCTTTTATATTTTTTAAAATTTTATAAATGGAATTCTCTTTTTCAATATCAAGACTTCCTGTAGGTTCATCTAAAACTATTATAGGACTATTTTTATAAATTGCCCTTAAGATAGCTATTAGTTGTGCTTGTCCTCCTGACAATTCAATGTTTTCATCATCAAGCTCAACTCCGAGTTTATCATCTAAATTAATTTTAAAATCTTCTTTCTTTATACCGAGTTTATCAACAATTTTAAAAATTTCCTCATCTACGATGTCTTTTTCGTCTTCATTTTCAATTAATTTACAGCAAATATTTTCTCTTAAAGTTATATCATCAATCAACTTAAAGTCTTGGAAAATTGTACTTATATACTTATTTTCAGTTTCATAAATAGACTTTCCGTCATAAGTTAAACTTCCTTTTGAAGCCTCATAAAGTCCAGAAATAAGGTTTATTAAAGTACTTTTTCCTGCTCCATTTTCTCCTATAATTACTACAATTTTAGGTTTTTTTACTTCAAATGAGATATCATTTAGAACATAATTTTCAGAATCTCTATATTTAAAGTAAATATTTTTTGCAATTAATCCCAAATCTTTACTCTCAACACTTCTTTCTACATTTTTCCCAATGTCAAATTCAATGAAATCCAAAACAGGAATGGTATATTTTGAAAATCTGTCTAAATCAATTATATTCTCAGAAAATTCATTCATACTGCTTGTAAATTTTAGTATCCCTACTACAGTAAAACTAAAATCAGAAAAGCTGATTTCATTTTTATAAACCCTACTTGCACTAAAAATTATTACAAATAAGGTACAAAGAATTGAATTTATCACTTCAATTATATTTACAATAGCTTTATTCCTATAAAAAGGTTTAAAACATTTTAATATATCTTTTATAGTTTTAGAAAATTTATTATCTATAAAAGTTTCAAATTCATTTGATTTTATATCTAATACATCATCTCTGTTCAAAACCATATAGCTATAATACCAGTATTTTCTATTTATCGGAGATAAGTTTTCATAAAATTTACTCTCTTCCTTACTGTATTTTTTCTTTGCAAATATATTTATAACAAATAGGATAAGTAATACTATGCTTAGATAGAAAGAAAAATATCCTATGGCAATAAAAGTTGTTAACATAATTGAAATATGTTCTATGCTTTTTACAATTGCCTCTAATAAATTTTCAAGACAATATTGATTTCTAAGGGAAAATCTTGCCCTTTCTTGTAAATTATGAAAATCAGGACTTTCTAAATTAGAATAGTCTATTTCCGTTGATTTTTTCAAAAGTTCTTTTTCCATTTTAAGTAAATACTCTCTTGCAGAGTATTGAACTCTCCACTTTAATACTTCTTTAAAAATCCTTAATACAACAAAAACAATAGCCTCAAAAATCAATTTAATAGATAGATTTTTAATATTTCCAATTTGTAAATATTCTGTAAAATCTCTAACCATAAATAAAGCTAGTAAAGTCAATAGAATATTAATTAAAATATCAATTGAAATTCTATAGACAAATCTCTTATCTATTTTAAAAGATAGTTTTAAAAATCTGAAAATAGTTTTAAATGAATTAATCATTTTCATCACCTACTTTCAATTTAAACATACTTTTAGTTAATTCTTTTAAATATCTATAATATTCAGATCTTTCAATTAATTCAAAATGAGAACCTGAATCTAATATTTTTCCATTATTTAAAATATAAATTTTATCCACTATATTAGAAATAGCCAATCTATGGGAAATAATAATAAATCCTTTTGTCTTTTCTTCAAGAGATAATCTTTTATAAAAGTCCATTTCTTTTTTAGCGTCAAGTGCAGATGTAGGCTCATCTAAAATTAACATTGTTCCACTTTTAACCAATGCTCTTAGAATAGTTAGCATTTGTAATTGACCACCTGACGGTTCAAAAGCATCTTCAAAAAATTCTTTTCCAAATCTGGTATTCAAATCTATCAATTTCCCATTTACATTGTCAAGTTTACAACTTTCTAAATATTCTTCGACATATTTTTCTTCATTATTTTTTACATTTTCAAATCCGAATAAATTTTCTTTAAGTGTCCCTGCAAAAAAATGTGAATTTTGAAAAACGGCTGAAAAATAAGCAAGTCTTTCTTTTGCTGAAACTTCTTTCCCATTAATGAGAATTTTTCCACTTGTTTGATTGTAAATTCCCATAATTACTTTTATAAGTGTACTCTTTCCAGCACCATTTTCTCCAATTATTCCGATTTTATTGAAAGATGAAAACTCCATATTTATATTTTCTAAACTGTATTTATCAGTATTTGGATATTTAAAGTAAATATTTTTAAGTTCAAAGGATGCTTCTTTATTTTCCATATTGGCATTTTTACTTTTTAAACTATTTTCTTCTAAATGTAAAAGGTATTTATCAAACATTTTTATATTTTTCTTTAAATCGGATATAATTCTTAAAGACTCCTTTTCATTAGTTACAAAAAGTTGATACATACTGAAAACTATAAAAATTGTAGATATAGAAATGGAATTAATACTAAATAAGTATATCAACATTCCAATTGTAAGAATATCAGTTATAATTTCCAAAAATATTGAAATAATCCCTAATTTTATACCTAAATTAGTTTTATTTTTTATAATAGTCATTGCTTCATTAACAATTTTCTCATATCTCTTTAAGATTAGATTTCCTAAGTTAAATATACGAATATCTTTTCCATATTCATTTCTCATACTAAAATTATTGTAATATTCAAGTTTTGTCAATACATTTCCTTGCTCTAAATCTGTATCCAAGTCAAATTCATTAATTTTTTCTCTTAGAGGATATGCTCCAAGTTGAATTAAAAATGTAAAAACTACAATGTAAAAAGAAGTTTTAGAAATAATAAAACCTGAAAAAATAAGCAACACAAAAATAGGAATAAAATTTATTAAATCCATTAAAATTGCACTAAAGCCTGCATTATCATAAGCTAAAAAATTCCAAGCTCTATTCATTGAATATTCAAATTTAGGATTTTCAATATCTTCCATATTCTTTTGTAAAATTGAGCTATTCAGTTTTCTTGCTAACTTAAATCTAAAACGAACTACTTCATAAGATAGCTTTGAAAATAAAATACTTGACATAATTTTAGAAAATATAATTATAGCAAACAAAAAAAGTATAATAAAGATAAATTTATTATAACTATATATTTTATTTTCGACTAAAGAAAAAATATATCCAAAATAATAAGCATCTAAAAAATATGCAACTATAAAACTAATATTATAAATTAAAATTTTAAAAATATTTTTTCTAATAAAAGGTAATACTAAATTTTTCATAAATTTTCTCCAAATAAATTGCTACCCTGATTATATAAAAAAATTACATAGACGTCAACTTATACAAAAAATAGCACCGAAGTGCTATTTTAAAAGTATTCATATAAAATTGTTATTGAAGTTTTTAATTCTTCATCATAATTTTTTATCAGTTCTTCAAGCTCTGATTTTAAACTATTTTCATCAAAATTTTTATCTAATTTGTTTCCATCTAATGCTAATTGCAATCCTACAAAGTACTTATCTCCCTGTTTGTAAATTGCAAAGTCATGCATTGATTTTATATAACTAAACTGATTTTTCCAATTTTCAGTAATTTCTTTTAATTCAATTTCTCTTTCCGTAAAGTTTCCACCAACAGGCTCAACATGTATTACCAATACAATTTCATATTTTTCATAAATTTCTTTTTCAATCAAACTCATAAGATTATGTGCTTTGATTAAACTCATTTCCGAATCAACTTCAACATCAACAGTTGCAATTGTTTTTAGATGACCATATCTATGAAAAGTGTAATTGTGTATTCCCAAAATTTCTTTGTGCTTTTCAATGTCTGTCAAAACTGACTTTATCAATTCTACACTTGGTGCCTCTCCAATAAGTTGGCTAATTGTTTCCTTTGCCAAAGAGAAACCTGAGAATAGAATAAATGCAGAAACTATTAGACCTACAACTCCATCAACCGGAAAAGTAGTATAGTTAGCAAAAATCATTGCAATTAAAACAACTGAAGTTGTAAAAACATCACTCAAACAGTCAATTGAGGTTGCCTTTAAAATACTTGACTCTATTGCTTTAGAAAGTTTTCTATTGAATAAACTCATCCAAAGTTTTACAAAAATAGAAATTACTAAAAAAGCAATTCCTATTTTACCCATTATAATTTTTTCAGGATTTATAATTCTTTCGATAGATGTCTTTGCAAACTGAACTCCTACAATCATAACCATCATTGAGATTATTAAGGTAGTTATATATTCAACTCTTCCATGTCCATAAGGATGATCCTTATCCGGAGGTGCAGAAGAAAATTTGAAGCCTAAAACTGTTGCAAAGGAATAAATCGCATCTGAAAAATTATTAACTGCATCAGCCGTTATTGAAACTGAATTTGCTAAAATTCCAATAACAAATTTTGACACTCCCAAAGTAACATTTAAAAATGTTCCTATCATTCCTGAAAGATATCCGACTTTTTTTCTATCATATTTATCTGTATTTTCTATTTTTGAAATATTCAATATTTTTTTCTCTAACATATTTACTCCATAAACAGTACAATATTTCCGGTTTCAATTGTCTTTTTTATGTCTATAATTCTTTGGTTTGAAGAACCTCGAAATTTCAAAGTTAAGTCTTTTAATCTATAATCAAATCTTCCATCAACCAAAACATCACATTCTTTTAAAAGCTCGAATCTATCATCATCTTCAAGAATTTCTTCAAAAGTATATCCTGAATAAATCCAAATATTTTTATTTACACTTTTCTTAATATCTCTTACAATTTCAAGGAGTTCTTTTGCGTTTTGCATTGGTTCTCCGCCAAGCAAAGTAAGACCAGAAACATTTTTATCACGCAAATAGTCTATGACTAAATTAGTAGTTTCTTTAGTCCAAAGCTCTCCAAAATTGAAATCCATATATTTTTTATTAAAACAATCTTTACAATTATGTGTACAGCCAGTTACGAAAATACTAGTTCTGATACCAACTCCATTTGCAACATCATAAGATCTTATCTGACCATATCTCATTTTAATCCCTCACTATATATGAAGAACCCTTGCCTTTATTTCTTTTGTTCTTCCTTCATTCCAGAAGTTTTCTCCAAGATAGCCACAAGTTCTTCTAGTTACATTCATTTTTTGCTTATCTTTATTATGACATTGAGGACATTCCCATTCATTATATTCGTTTATGATTATTTCTCCATCAAATCCGCAAACGTGGCAATAATCTGATTTTGTATTAAATTCAGCATATTGAATATTATCATAGATAAATCTAATCATTTGTTCAACAGCTTCAACATTATGGTTCATATTAGGAATTTCCGCATAAGAAATACAACCTCCTGTTGACAATTTTTGGAAATCTTCTTCAAATCTGAATTTATCAAAAACTGAAATATTTTCCCTAACATCAACATGATAACTATTTGTATAATATCCCTTATCTGTTATATCCTTTATTTCTCCATATTTCTTTCTATCTATAGAACAGAATCTGTGAGTTAAACTTTCAGCAGGAGTTCCATATAATGAAAATGTCATTCCTGTTTCCTCACTCCAACTGTCAGCCGCTTCTTTTATTTTTCTCATAACTTTAAGAGCAAATTCTTTTCCTTCTTTTGTTGTATGGCTAACACCTTTTACACACATAGTAGCTTCATATAATCCGATATATCCTACAGAAAGAGTTGAATATCCGTTTTCAAGGTATTTTTTAATACTTTCACCTTTTTTAAGTCTAGCAATTGCTCCATATTGCCAATGAATAGGAGAATTATCGCTCTTTACATTTTGAAGAAGTGAATTTCTGAATAAAAGTGCTTTTTTTACAATTTCAAGTCTTTTATCCAACATTTCAAAGAAACCTTCTTCATTTCCTGTATTTAAAATTCCTATTTGTGGTAAATTCAAACTTACTACACCTTGATTAAATCTACCTTCAAATTTATAGTTTCCATTTTCATCTTTATAAGGCGCTAAGAATGATCTACAACCCATAGGTCCGAATACATTTCCTTCATAATGTTCTCTAAGTTTTTTAGCAGAGATATAATCAGGATACATTCTCTTTGCAGTACATTTTGCAGCAAGTTTTGTTAAATAATAGTACTTACTATCTTCTCTTACATTGTTTTCATCTAAAACATAAATCAATTTAGGGAAAGCAGGTGTGATATAAACACCTTTTTCGTTTTTAATTCCTTCTAATCTTTGTTTTATTATTTCCTCAACAATTTGTGCAACTTCATCTTCATATTCAAAACCATCTTCAACATACATAAAAAGAGTAACGAAAGGACTTTGCCCATTTGTAGTCATCAAAGTATTTATTTGGTATTGAATAGTTTGAATACCTGCTTCCAATTCTTTCTTAGTCATTGCTCTTGCAATATTTTCAATATCTTTTTCATCAGTTAAAATTTCTTTTGCAAGTTTTAAATGTTTTTCATAGCTCTTTCTTAGATACTTTCCTAGATGAGCAACATTTAAGCTTTGACCACCAAATTGACCTGATGCTACTTGTGCAATTATTTGAGTCATAACTGTACAAGCAACTTGGAAAGACTTTGGAGTTTCAACCATTTTACCATTAATTACTGTTCCATTATCAAGCATATCTCCAATATTAACTAGACAGCAATTAAACATAGGTTGAATTAAATAGTCCATATCGTGAAGATGTATAGCTCCTTCGTCATGAGCCTGAACAATATCCACAGGAATTAACATTCTTCTTGCTATATCCTTTGAAACTTCTCCGGCAATCAAATCTCTTTGAGTTGATGCAAGAATAGCATTTTTATTTGAATTTTCATTTATAACATCCAAATTTGTCTTATCCAGAAGACCTAAAATACTTTCGTCAGTAGTATTTTTAAGTCTTTTAAAAGTTTGCACAGCCTTATAGTTTTCATAAGCTCTGGCGGTTGCAGGATTTCCATATTTAATTAAGCTGTAGTAAACATGATCTTCTATATCATATATACTCATCTTCTTTCCGATTGTTGTTGCAAAAGTTTCTATCTCTGATGCAATCTTTTCTGCCAATCCTTCTTCATATACTCCTGTACTGCTATGCATAGCTTTATTTATCGCTATTGCAATTTTATTAGCATCAAAATCTACTTCTTGACCATTTCTTTTTATAACTTTAATCATATACTACCTCCAAAAATACTTCGTAAAAGCTCGATAGTAAGATTATATCATCAACAATATATATTGTCAACAAACCATATAGCTACTATATATAGTATATTTACCCATTTTTTCTTCTGAAATCCATTGTAATTATTTTTATATCAATAAGTAGAACAAAAAATTCTTAAATTTTTTAAAAAATTTTTTAAACAATAAGAACCCCACCCTTCCACGATGCTTCGCATCGGGTGGGTTCCCGGGAACCTTGTTGTTTCACAATAAAAAACTGATATGAATTTCTTAATTCATATCAGCTTCTATATATTCTATTTCATTTTCATTACTTTTTATTGTCTTAATCCCAAAGACAAAATATATGACATGGAAAACCCAAACTATTCCTAATATAATTCGTCCAATTTTTGTATTTTTCATAAAATAAAATCCAATTCCCATTGTCAAGGTGAAAAATATTATAATCTTTACTTTCTGTCTTAGTGGAAGTCCTTTTCTATTTGCAATTTTTTCAATATTATTTTTGTATAATTTGGTTCCAACAAACCAAGTATGCAATTTCTCAGAACTTCTTGCAAAACAAAATAATGTTACAATATAAAATGGAAACGTAGGCAATATTGGTAAGAAAGCACCAATAGTTCCTATTGCAAAAAATATCAGTCCTATTATAATCCAAGTATATCTTACAATTTTTATTTTCATATATTACCCCTCATATCTTTAATATGGTAATGATAACATATTTCATCTTAATCTTCAAGGCTATATTTTAAAGCATTTACCATTTTCCACTCTATACACAACATCTGAAAATGATACAGTACTCATTCTGTGAGAGATCAAAAATACCATTCCCTTACAATTTTCTTTAATCAAATTCAAAATTATTGATTCATTTAAAGTATCTAAATTGCTTGTAGGCTCATCAAAAATATAAACATCAGCCCTCTTTAATAATGCTCTCATAAGTTCAAGTCTTTGCATTTCTCCACTTGAAAAAATAATTTTTTCAGAATTTATTTTAGTATCAAGTCCATTTTCAGTTGATAAAATTACATCCTTTAATCTACATTTTTCAGCAATTTCTAAAATTTCTTCATCAGTAATCTTATCATTTCCTAAAACTAAATTTTCTCTGATTGTTTGAGAAAAAATTTGTGGAAATTGTGGAATATAAGCAATTTTTTCTTGTAGTTTTCTACTGTCTATATCTAAAATATCCTCATCATTTAAAAATATTTTTCCGGATTTAGCCATATACCATTTCATTACCATTTTCATCAATGTACTTTTTCCAGATCCACTTTCTCCAACAAGTCCGACAATTTTTTTATCTTCAAAATGTAAATTCAAATTTTCAAAAATATTCTTATCTCTATTAGGATAAGAGAAATCAACATTTTCAAATTTTATTTCATTTAATTTCTCAATTTCTTTATTTCCATCATTTCCAATAGGCTCATTTTCATCTAATAAACTAAATGTTTGTTTTGCAGCTTGTAATGCACGTCCAAGTCCTAAAGGAAGTCTGCTTAACTCTAAAAAAGGAGCAAATGATGAACTGAAAACAACCAATGTAATTACTGCATCTTTAATACTTATTATATTTTTATTTACAAGTATAAATTCCGCAAAAGCAAAAGTTAAAACTCCAAAACCTATTGTTAAAAAACTGAATGAAAATTGTAAGAAATTTAATTTTGCAACATTTCTTTCCTTTTTATTTACAATTCTACTTTCTTTTGTCAAATTTTCAAATCTTTCCTTTTCAACTCCAAGTTGAAGTAAATCTTTCATCCCTCTTAAACTTTCCAAGAAATATGAAGTATATGATTTTCTATATTTTTGTTGAATTTCAAGATGTGGTTTTAATTTGCTTGAAAATACATTTGGAATAATAACTGCAAGTATAAAATATACAATTATTGCAATTAAGCTTAAATGAAAATTATATTGTAAAAAATATACAATTAAAACTATTGAAACAATAGTACCTGTTGTAATTGGAGCTAGAGTATGTGCAAAGAATACTTCCAACGCTTCAACATCTTCTCCTATCAGTTTAAGTAAAGCCCCGCTGTCTTGAGAGTCAAGTTTTGACGGAGCAAGTCTTCTAAGTTTTGAAAAAATTTCTCTTCTAAAATCAGCCAAAACATTAAAAGCAACAAAATGTCCGAAATAATGCTCTCCATATCTGAAAAGTCCTCTTGAAATCGCAAGAATGACTAAAACTATCAAAGATATTATTTTTATTTTTTCTCCATTAAGTGCATCAAATCCCAATGAAATAATTCTTGCAGGAATATATACTGTAATCAAAAAGCCGAAAACAGCAAAAAATACAGCCAACAAAATTACTGGGAGTAATTTTTTCATAAAATTTATAAGTCTGATAATCAATTTTATACTATCTTTCATTTAAAATTGCCTCCATTTCATTTTGTTTATCCAGTAACATCTTGTATTCATAATTTGAATTATATAAATCTTCAGGTTTTCCAAAATCCCAACTTTTTTCTTTTCCCATAAATAAAACAAAGTCAGCTTTATTAACCTGTTTCATCTTATGAGAAATAAACATAACAATGGAATTTTTAGAAATCATTTTGATTAAATCCAAAATCGCTATTTCATTTTCGGTATCAACACTTGAAGTCATTTCATCAAAAATGTAAATTTTTCTATTTGCAAGTAAACTTCTAACACAGATTATCTGTTGTCTTTGTCCCGGAGAAATCAATCTTCCGTTTTCTCCGATAATTGTATTAAAACCATCAGGCAAAGCCTTTACAAATTTTAGAATATTTTTTTCTTCAATCCATTCTAAAATTTCGTGTTCAGATAATTTTGTAGCTTTTTTCAAATTATCCATAATGCTTTCATTAAAGACATAGGAATCAGGAGATACATAAAAACCTAGAGAATTTATATCAGACTTTGAAAAATCTCTTAAAGATTTTCCATCTATCAAAATCTCACCGGAATAATTCTCAAGATTTTTAAACAAAACTTTAGCAAATGTACTCTTTCCAAGTCCACTCTCTCCTGCTATTGCGAATAAACTACCTTTAGTGATACTTAAATTAATATTATTTAAAACATCTCTATCATCATACGAAAAAGATAAATTTTTAAATTCAATATTATCTATACTTTCCAATTCTATATTTGAGATGTCTTTTTTCTTTTCTAACTTAACACTATCTAAAAAAGTAAAAATTCTATCTGCCATCTTAGTATTCATCATAAGTAAATGCATACAGTATCCCAGTTCTCTGATTGGAGTAAAAAACTCAGTTGTAATCAAAACAAAGAATATAAAATTGTAAATTGATATACTTCCCTTTGAAATTGAAAGAACAGCTAAAAATCCTGAAATTGCAATTCCAAGATACATAACTCCGTCCATATATCCAACTGATTGAAGTTGAAATTTTAAAAGCTCCATAGTGGAAAGTCTGAATTTTTCGGCTGATTCATTAAATTTTTTCTCATAAATATCATCAGCACTATAAGAATAAAGAGTATTTAATCCCTTTAAATCATCCATAAATAAATTGCCTACATCCATATAAGTCGACCAATAATGTTGCATAATTTTTGCTGAACGCTTTTGTATCAACACTATTGAAACGGGAATAAAAGGAATACTGATTAAAAATACCAGACCACCCAAAGGATAAATAAAGGCTACAATCAATAAAATTGTCGCACAGTTAAAAAATGTCCTTAAAGTTGTAGATAAATAATTGCTGTAAAATGTATCCAAACTGTCAATTCCCTGAGATGCAACAGTAAGCACATCAGCTGTTGAATAACCTTTAAAAACTTCTTCTTCACTTTTGGAAAAGGCATCAAAAAATTTAACTTTTAAATTATCTCTCGCAAATTGAGATGCTACTCCTTGGTATCTTTTAGCAAAAATTGAAATCCCAAAACCTAAAATATTTAATCCGATTGCAATTACAACATAAGCAAAAAGATTAAAATCTATTTTATTATATAAATTAGAAAATCCCTTTGCTATAAAGCCAAAAGAAATAATTCTCATCAAGAACTGAATCCAAGATAAAAAAGAAGCTATATAGACGAATCTCATCCTATCTCCCAACTCTTTTTTTAATCTATTTTTTAATTCTTTTCGTCTTTCACGACTTATTTTTTGTTTTTGAATTTTTGTATTGAAATCACTATCCATAAAAAACTCCTAATCGCCAAATTAATATAAATCATTTATATGATACCCAATTAAATAGAAAAAATAAGATATAATTAATTGGAAAAAATACCACATAAAAATACGTGGTATTTAAATATTATTTTATCTTTCTAACCTCTTCTACAACTTTATTAATTGCATCTTCAGAAGTCGTTTCAACATTCTCCATTTCTCTTCTTGTTGAAAATTCAATTATATTTTCATTAGCTTTTTTACCAACAGTTATTCTTAAAGGAATACCAATTAAATCTCTATCATTAAATTTAACGCCTATTCTTTCTTTTCTATCGTCAAGCATAACTTCAACACCTTGAGCTTCCAATTCATCATGGATTTTTTCACCAAGTTTCATTTGTTCTTCATCATTAATATTTACAACTGTAACTATTGCATGATATGGTGCAACTTGGATTGGCCAAATAATTCCTTTTTCATCATTATTTTGTTCAATAATTGCAGTAATGCTTCTTGTAATACCAATACCATGGCTTCCCATCCAAAAGTATTGACTAACTCCATTTTCGTCTAAGAAAGTCGCGTTTAAAGCCTTAGAATATTTTGTTCCAAGTTGAAAGATATTTCCAACTTCTATCCCTCTTGCAAATTTCAAAGGATGTCCACTTATAGGACAAACATCTCCCTCTTGAACCATAAGTAAATCTTCTGCAATTTCTCCATCAAAATCTCTTCCAAAATTACAATTTATATAGTGATGATTTTCCTTATTTCCACCAACTACAGTATTTTTCATAAGAGTAACTCTCTTATCTAAAATTTTTCTTACCTTTAAATCAACAGGTCCTGTGTATCCAGCAAATGTACCAATTTTTAAAATTGTCTCATCATCCATCATTTCAATTTCATGTTCTGGAACACCAAGATAAGAACAAAGTTTTGTCATATTAAGCTCTCTATCTCCTGGAACAAATACTATAATAGGTTCTCCTGCTACAATTAAATCTATCGCCTTAATACATTTTGAAGCCTCTTGTTTTAAAAAGTTTGCAACATCTTCTATTGTCTTGCAATCTGGAGTATAAACTAATTCTAGTTCCTTTTCATCTCCACTTTCGTCAACTTTGTAAATAACTTCTGCTTTTTCATCTGTAGCAGCATATCCGCTTTCATCACAGTAGCAGATAACTCCCTCTCCAACATCAGAAAGAGCGATAAATTCATGTGAGCTGTTACCTCCCATTGCTCCGGCATCTCCGGCAACAATTTTATAATTAAGTCCTAATCTATTAAATACTTTTTCGTACGCCTTCCACATTTCTTTATAAGATTCCATCATCATTTCAGGGCTTACATCAAAAGTATAAGCATCTTTCATTGAAAATTCTCTGGCTCTGTTTATACCAAAACGTGGTCTTTTTTCATCTCGATATTTTGTTTGAATTTGATAAATATTTAAAGGTAATTGTTTATAGCTTTTAATTTCTCCACTTATCAAAGTTGTAAAATATTCTTCAGCAGTAGGTCCTAGACAAAATTCTCTTTCATTTCTATCTTTAACTTTAAACATTTCTGGTCCAAAAGTTTGCCATCTTCCTGATTCTTCCCATATTTCTTTTGGCTGAAGTGCAGACATTAAAATTTCATATCCACCCATTCTATCCATTTCTTCCCTTACAATATTTTCAACTTTTCTAATTGCTCTGTAACTAAGAGGAAGATAGGAATAAACTCCTGCAGCAGTTTTTCTTATCATTCCTGCTCTTAAAAGCAATTTATGACTTACAATTTCTGCCTCTTGTGGATCTTCTCTAAGTGTAGGCATATAATATCTTTTCATTTTCATAATATAATTCCTCCGTAATAATAAAATTTAAAATTTGCTATGATATAAAAAAAAACGGCAATCATCTCCAAGAGACGAAAGCCGTGGTACCACTCTAATTTATACTTGAAAGCTATAAGGCACAACCCTGTAATTTTAATACAAGTTCAAAGATAGGTTCAATTATCTGCATAAAAGTTTTTCACCAAACAACTTCTCTCTACATATACAAAAATAATTTACTATTTCTTATCATCACTAAATATCTAATGAATAAATTATATTAAATTTAGCAAAAAAAGTCAACCTTAAAATAGTAAATTTCTAAATTTACACAAAAAAAGGTTGAGTAAAAACTCAACCCAAATTTATTTATTCTTATTTATTGCAGCAAGGTTTAGAAGCTCTTAAGAACCAAATATTCTTTTCTAATTCAGCAACATGATCTTCTAACATATCAACGATTATGAAATCTCCATCATTATCAGCTTCTTCTCTAATTTTTATAGCTTCTTCTTTAATAGCAACTAAGTCATTCATAACTATTTCGTTAACTTCATCAACTGTTACCTTCTTAGATTCTAATTCTTTAACAGTAGCATTAGCAACATATTCTTTTAATGATGCGAATGGAAATCCATCTCTCATTTTAATTGCTTCAGCAACTTCATCATACCAATCAAAGAATTTTTCATATAATCCTTCTGTAAAAATATGTGTTTGATAGAAATTTCTTCCTTCTACATTCCAATGCAAATTATGCAATTTAGTTGTCATAACTGCGATGTCTGATAAATAAACATTTAAACTTTTAAAATCTTTCATTTCTTTATCCTCCTATTATTTTATCATTTACAACCATTATATACCCAAATAATAAAAAAATAAAGTTTTTTTAAAAAATTTTTTATCATTTTGATAATAAGAATTTAGCTCAATTTTCGTAATTATTTATATTAATTTAAAACTAAATTATTGTTATTTCACAATAAAAAATACAGGCAAAAAATGTCTGTACTTATGAATGAAATTAAAATATTTTTAATTTTTATATTTATTTTTTATCTTTGCTCCACTGTATTCAATACTCTTATTTACAAGAACATCCAAAGCGTCAATTGTATTTAGATTTTCAGGAATATCCAAAAGACTAAGCTCTGTGCAGGCTATTATTCCGATAGTTTTATCATTACAATATCTATTTAAAATTTCAACAAAATCTTTGCTTTCTAAATTATTTGTTTCCTTAATCTTGTAAATAATATCCATAACAGTTTTTTTATCTTCTAGGGATAATTCTTTTACTTCTATTCCATTTTCTTTTGCATATTTATTATAAACTTTTGAATTTAGTGTTCCAAGTGTTCCAAAGACTGAAACTTTTTTTATTCCTCTTCTTTTTATTTCTAAAATTGTTTCTTCAATCATATTTATAATTTTTAAATTTGTAAAGTTTTTAAATTCATCATAAAAATAATGACTTGTATTACAAGGAATAGCAACTACATCAATACCTATTCTCTCAAGAATTTCCAAATCTTTCTTAATTTCATTTAAAAACTCTGTATCTTTATTTTCTATAATACATTTTGTTCTATCAGGCATTGTTGAATGATTTAAAACTATTAAATCAATATGTTCATTATCATTATGTGCCTCAGTATTTAAAACAATTTTATCGTAGAACTTAACAGTTGCTAAAGGTCCCATACCTCCGATAACTCCTAATTTGTACACTATTTCCTCCTAAATATTTTTCTAAAAACTTTTCCCAATAGAATTTTATTAAAGAAAAACCAAGGTTTTAAATCATCAACCGCAAAAATCGCAGGAGCCCACTTTCTTGAAAATGAAATCTTTAGAGATTTTAGTATTCCAACCTGTTTAGTTTTCTTATAACGCCAAATAGCAATCATATCCTCAAACCCGTAAATGAAAGCATAGTTTGTATCATAATCGATGTACTTACAATCACTTTCTTTCAAATTACCTGTTAAATCAAGATATGCAATATAAGGCATATTTATTCCAAGTTTGTAAATCAAATTGTTAAAGTTAGTAGTCCTTGCATTTATTTCTATTAAATAAATTTCTCCGGTTTTCTCATGTTTTTTAAATTCTATTTCTCCAAAACCTCTATAGCCAATTTTTTCTAAAAACGGCTTTGATATATCAACCAATTTTTGATTGTATTTTTGAATTGTAAAAACAGATGCACCAAAATTTATAGGCCATTGTCTTTGCTTTTGAGCAGTCATATAATGAGTAGTTCTCCCATTTCTATCAATATAGTAATCATAAGTTAGCATACAGTCGTCAAAACCCGGAACAATTTCTTGAACAAAAATTTCTATATCATTATCTTTTGCCTTTTTGATTCCGTTTTCCATCTCTTCTATATTATTACAAATAAAAACTTTATTTCTAAAAATCTTAGTAAATTTTACTGTATCAACGGGTTTAATAATGCAAGGAAATCCAACTTCATCTTGAATTCTTTTAAGTAAATTCTCGTCATTTGCACTTATTGTGGCCGGAATTTTAACTCCGTTTTCTTTAGCAATATCGTATAAAGTCCATTTATCCAATAGTTTTGAATTAAGCTCTTTGACTTGACTAATCAAATAATATTTTTCCAATTCATCATAATATTTGTCTATAAATTCAACATATTTGTCATGAGTTGGAAGTAAAACGGGTTTTTCTGTTTGGCTTTTTCCATATTCTAATAACTCTATAAAAGTTTTCCTATCATCTTTATTTAAATTATAAACTTTTAAAAATTCAGATATATATTTTGACCTCGCTCCATACGAATTTTCAAAATCATAATCACAAGCTACAACATGAACCCCTTCAACACCTAAACATCTTATTACACTAAGACCTATATAATAGTTACAACCTAAAACGACAGCTTTATTCATTTTATTACCTCTTAAATAAAATACTGTTCATACCATTTTAAAAATGTGTAGATAGTATAAACTTTACGTCCATTATTTTCTTTATTGTTAAAGTGATCATCCAAAAGTGCATTTATTTTTTGAACATCGAAAAATTCACCTACAAAATCTTTATTAAAAGTTTCTTTAACAATATTATAATATTTTTCTTCTTTAATCCAATTAACAAAAGGAACTAAAAATCCGGCTTTTCTTCTCTTTGCCCAATCTTGTGGCAATTTATTTTCTGCAGCTTTTCTAAAAGCATACTTTGTTATTTCATTATGAACTTTATGCCTTACAGGAATGGTTCTGGCAAGTTCCCACATTTTTTTATCCAAAAGCGGAACTCTAAGTTCAATAGAATTTGCCATAGTCATTTTATCTGCCTTAAGCAAAATATCATCAACTATCCACATTTTCATATCAAGATACAATCTTTTGGAAACATCATCCATATTCTTAACTTCATCATAATATTTTTTAGTTAAATCTTTTGCCATTTCAGAGTTTTTATACTTTTCTGTTAAAATCAAATTAGCCTGTTCATCAGACATTATTTTTGCTTGACCGATGTATCTGTCTTCAACTTTTTGACCGTATTTCATAATAATTGTCTTTCCACTAAAATGTCTTTTATCTTTAAACCTTTTATATAGCTTATTTCTTAAACAGAATGGTAATTTTTTATATATTCTTTGTGGAAGTGCTTCTTCATATTCATTATATCCTGCAAATAATTCGTCAGCACCTTCTCCGGATAAAACTACCTTAACTTGTTCAGATGCAAGTTTTGATAAGAAATATAGCGCAACAGAAGATAAATTTGCATGTGGCTCATCTGAATAATATTGCACTTTATTTATTCCGTCAAAAAATTCATCAGGAGTAATTATTTTAGAAAAATTTTCTATTCCAAGTCTATCTGAAAGTTCTTTTGCATAAACTGTTTCATCAAAGCCTTTATTATCAAATCCTACAGAAAAAGTCTTATTAGGCATTGCTGTCGCAACAACATAACTTGAGTCAACACCACCTGACAAGAAAGAGCCAACTTCAACATCACTAATCTTGTGATACTTAACTGATTCTTCAACTTCTTTTTCTATCTTGCTTACAGCTTCATCAAAAGTCATTTCTTTATAATCAAGAGTTAAATTATAATAGCTCTTTATTTCAAGTTTACCATTTTCAAATATATAATAATGTCCGGGTCTAAGTTTCTTTACACCTTTAAAAAAAGTTTCTTCTAATGGATTGTATTGAAAAACTAAATAATGCTTAAGTGCTTTTTCATTAACTTCCTTTTTAAATTTTGGATATTTCAAAAATGATTTTATTTCTGAACCAAAAACAAAATTTCCGTCTATCATTGTGTAATAATATGGTTTTATACCAAAATAATCTCTTGCTCCAAAAAGTTTTTCTTTTTTACTATCCCAGATAGTAAAGGCAAACATTCCTCTTAATTTAGACAAAATACCTTCTTCACCATATTCTTCATATCCGTGTAAAATAACTTCAGTATCAGTATTTGTTTTAAATTTATATCCTTTTTCCAACAAATCATCCTTAATTTCTTGATAATTATAAATTTCTCCATTAAAAATTATAGCCACATCATTATTTTCATTTAGAATCGGTTGAGAACCTTCATGTAAATCAATTATACTAAGTCTTCTAAAACCAAAATTGATTCCCTTATCAAAATAATATCCGTCACTATCCGGACCACGATGAATTATTTGACTGTTCATCTCTTTTATTACATTTTCATCTTTTATATCCTTACTGTAAAATCCTACAAATCCGCACATAATTTCTCCTTATTAAATCGATCACCGATTATATATCATACTATTGTAAAATTTATTGTAACATACTACATATCTTTTTACAAACTGCTAAACTATCCTGTCTTTTAATGGAAATAAAATTTCTTCTCTATCATAAGAGTTATTTTTTTCCAAAATATAATTAAGTCCAATTCTTCCTGCCTTATCCATTCCTTGACAACCGGCAAACATAACCACATCATCTTTTTGTGCAATATCAATAACAGTTTCAACCGCTTCTTTTAATGTATCAAACAAATGAACTTTTATATTATTTTCTTTCATTATTTTTAAAAATATATCTCTTTCCTCATCAGAAACTTCATCTTTCCAAGTAACAGTATCCCTACTCAAAGTTGCATATATTTCACTTAATTTTAATTTATTATTCCATTCAATGATTTTCAATGCATTTTCCTCATTTAGTTCCACTCCACGATTCCCTCTAATTGCATATAAAAATTTTATATCATTATATTTCATCTTACAAAGTGTTTCAAGAGTAACATCAATATTAACCTCATTGGCAAAATGGTCATCAATTATTTTAAAATCTTTCTCAAAGATAATTTCAAATCTTCTTTCTACACCTCTAAAAATCCTTAAAGCTCTCTGAATTGTTACTATATCTATTCCATCTAAAAGAGAAATAGATATGGCTACCATTGAATTCATTACTGAGCTAAATCCTGCCGTATTTAGCTCAACATGGAATTCTCCTTTTTTCAAAATTCCACTTTTAGTTTCAATATCTCTATTGATAATAAAATCAAACTTGCCACGACCTGTTGATAAATCTAAATTTTTCATAGAAAAATTTTCTAAAGAATCATCCAATGAAAAAGAAAAAACTTTAGCTTTAGTTTTTGAGGCAAGTTCTTTAATTTCCGGATTATCAAAATTTAAAACGGCAATTTGATGTTCTTTTGCTTCCGTTATCAGCTTGGATTTTTCCCTCTTGTATGCTTCATAACTACCATGTTGCTCCATATGCTCTTTACTTAAATTACCAAAACTAACAATATTATAATCAACATCTTTAGCTCTATCTAATTCCAAAGCAGCAGAAGAAACTTCCATAATAACTTTATCAGCTTTTCTTTCTCTAAAAATACTTAAATATTTTTGTAAATCCAAACTTTCGGGAGTTGTTAAATAAGATGGAATCATAAAATCATCAATTTTAACATAAACAGTTCCTATAATTCCAACTTTTAACCCTGCTTCTTCATAAATCTTCTTTAACATAAAACTCGTTGTAGTTTTGCCGTTTGTAGCAGTAATTCCTATAATGTCCAAATCTTCACTTGGTTTTCCATAATAATTATGAGAAACTTTTGAAAGTGCTGCTCTTGAATTTTTGACTTTAATTTGAGCCACATCTACATCAACAAAATCTTCAACTATACAAGCATAACAGCCTTGCTTTTTAGCAGACTTTATATAAATATGTCCATCAGTCTTATATCCTCTTATTGCAACAAAAATGTCATTTTCTGAAACATTTTTTGAATTATATTCTATCTTTTGAATTTCTTTTTCAATATCTAAATTCCCTTTTATTTCCAAAATTTCTAAATCTTCTAAGAGCGTTTTTAATTTCATAATTACTCCTTTCACAATAAGAACTCCACACTTTTAGTTTAGACAAGTATGTAAAAATCTTATTGTTTTACAATAAAAAATTAAATAACAAAAAAGGTCTCCTAAGAGACCTTGGAGGCGACATCCAGATTTGAACTGGAGATGAAGGTGTTGCAGACCTCTGCCTTACCACTTGGCTATGTCGCCAAATCGAAATGGAGCGGAAGACGAGATTCGAACTCGCGACCCTCGCCTTGGCAAGGCGATGCTC
>ERZ773022.93-NODE-93-length-86383-cov-22.332939_pt1 | contig 86383 bp, 66 predicted proteins | sample MGYA00580839_ERZ773022 | MGnify/ENA primary metagenome ERZ773022 (study PRJEB29015, sample SAMEA2738020) | human oral metagenome | biome: human oral; feature: human-associated habitat; material: dental | place: China | collected 2044 ...
TAATACTGACGGTAAGAAGTCCCTCGCCAAGCTTTGGATCAAGAAGACCGACCAGCTGGGCAATCCCCTGGAGGGAGTCAAGTTCACCGCTACGAACGTTGCCGACAGCCAGTACAAGTACGAGCTCACTACCGACGCCACCGGTACCGCAGTCGCCGACGACGTGGTTGTGGGCACCTACAAGATCGAGGAGGATGCCAACTCTATAGACACGGGCAAGTATCAGGTTGAAGCCTCCATTCCCGATCTTGAGGTCAAGAAGTTCGCCGATGCCGCCCATCCCACCGATGCCGAGAAAGCTGCGAACACCCGTACGGTCGTGAACAAGCAGAAGACAGGCACTGACATCACGCTCAAGAAGAAGTTCACAAACGGCACACTTGAGGCTGGGCTGTTCACCTTCACCCTGACCGACAGTGACGGAAACGTCCTGGGCACGGCGAAGAACGATGCAAACGGCAACGTCACCTTCTCGTCCGCAACGATTGAGAAGCTCAACTACACGGCGGCGGGCACCTACACCTACAAGGTCAAGGAAGCCGACGAGTCCGCCGCACATGCAGGCATCACGTACGACACGGCAGAGCAGACCGTGACGGTGAAGGTTGAGAACCAAGGCGGTACCCTTGTCGCAAAGCAGGAGGGAGCACCAGTCTTCACCAACGTGATGAAGCCGGTCACCTATCAGGTCAAGGCCCTCAAGGTGCTCGACGGCAAGGCGTTCCAGAACGCCGACGGCACGAGCAACGCCTTCGAGTTCGAGCTTGTCGACGAGCACGGCACGGTTGTGGCGACCGGCACCAACGACGCCGCCGGTACGGTCACGTTCTCCGGCCTCACCTATGACAAGGCCGGCACCTATAACTACAAGGTCAGGGAGAAGAAGGGCACCATCGAGGGCATCGCCTACGATGCTTCCGAGAAGTCCGTCTCCGTCGAGGTGAAGGATGTCAACCACCAGCTGGTCGCTTCACAAACCTCTACGCCGACCTTTACGAACGTCTATAAGAACATCACCTTCTCACCTGCAGTGAAGAAGACGCTCGAGGGCATGGACATCGCAGACGCGAACGGCAAGTTCAAGTTCGAGATCTTCAACCAGGACGGCCAGAAGGTCGGGGAGGCGACCAACGATGCCTCCGGCAACATCGTCTTCCCGGAGATCACCTATGACAAGACCGGTGACTACACCTACACCGTCAAGGAGGTCGCCGACAACGCGATTCCCGGCGTCGCCTACGACAGCTCCGTGAAGACCGTCACCATACGTGTCTCAGTGGATAGTGACAACCAGTTCAAGGCCGAGCAGGTCGAGGCAGCCGATACGGTGGCCTTTAAGAACGTGTTCAAGGACATCAGCTTTGCGCCTACCGTAAAGAAGACGCTTGAGGACATGGATGTTGCCGAGACGGCCGGCAAGTTCAAGTTCGAGATCTTCGACCAGGACGGCCAGAAGGTCGGGGAGGCGACCAACGACGCCGATGGCAACGTGGTCTTCCCTGAGATTACCTACAAGAACGTCGGTGACTACACCTACACCGTCAAGGAGGTCGCCGACAACTCGATCCCCGGTATCACCTACGACAGCTCGACGAAGACGGTTACCGTCCGCATTTCGGTGGACAGCGACAACCAGTTCAAGGCCGAGCAGGTCGAGGCAGCCGATACAGTGGCCTTCAAGAACGTGTTCAAGCCGGCCTCGACTTCCCTCAACGTCAAGAAGCGTCTCGAGGGTGGGCTGGAACTCAAGGCAGGTGACTACCACTTTGCGCTGCGTGACGCCGACGGCAACGAGGTCGCCACAGGCACCAACGACGCCGACGGCAACGTCACGTTTACCTCTAGCTCGCTTATCTTCAGCAAGCCGGGACGCTACGCCTTCAAGGCGCGCGAGCTCTCGGACAACCCGATAGCCAACGTCACCTATGACAGCTCGGAAAAGGAAATCGTCGTCAACGTCACGACCGATGAGAACAACCAGCTGGTAGCGACGCAGGAGAGTACTCCCGAGTTCGTCAACACCTACGTGGCGCCGAAGAAGCCGGGCAAGCTGCTACCATGGACGGGCGATACCACGTCGTTTGTGGCAATAGGGGTCCTTGCCGGTGCCTCCCTTGCGGCTTTCGCTGCGGCAACCGCAATCCGCCGCAAGCGTAGCGAGTAGCGAGGGTACGCCTTCCAAAGAGGCATCTATGTACTGCAAGGAGCCGGGCTGGAGATTGCTTCCAGTCCGGCTCTATCATCGAGCATCATATGTGCCGGGATAATTATCCACGCCCAAGCTCCCTCTTCGCCGCATCCATGATGGTATCGTAGAGCCTCTTGGCCATGAAGTCTGCGAAGGCGGTCCCCATGCCGGCGTCGATGTCGATAGTCCAGGTGACAAGGGTCTCCCCGCCGTCCCAGTCCGAGCGGAACACGATGGGGGCCTGACCTGTGTCAAGATTTCGGACACGAAAAATCCGGGGTTTATGCCGCCCACAACACCTCCCCCGGCTCCGACAACGCGCTCTCGAAGCGCTCGAAGAACTCGTCCATCACGTCGGCCGGCACCCTGTAGCCGATTGTCGAGTGGGGGCGCCTGCGGTTGTAGTGGGACTCTATGGAGCCGATCACGGCGAAGATCGCCTCCTCGCGCGTGGCAAACGAGTGGCGGCAATACATCTCGCTTCTGAGGGTCGCGAAGAGGGACTCTGCCGGCGCGTTGTCGTGGCAGCTGCCAGTGCCACCGCACGAGGCCCCCACGTCCTTTCCCTGGCCCACGACGCCAGCGGCCCCGAGGTGTGCTGGCTGTTGCGGTCGCTTGGAAGATGGCCCTTCGGCCTTGTGGCCGCGCCTGCGGGCCAGCCACGGACAGAAGCCCGTGGCTGGACACCTCGAGCAGCCTTGTCGTCATCTTAACCGGGTATTCGGCCTTCTCCGCCAGGACCGGGCGGTACCTGTCTACAACCTTTGCTCTTTGGCGAGGAAGGCCGTGGCTTTTTTCAGGAACCCGTTCTTTATCTCGGGCTCACGTATGCGCCTTTCGGCCTCGCGCAGCTCGCACACCTCGGCCTTTGGGCCCGGCGCGGAGTCCTCGACCTCTTGCGCTTCAGCGCCCAGCCGTCGGCCGTCTTGCCGTTGGGCCCGGGCTCCTTGGCCACCTCGGTGATCGGCCTGCCGGTGGAGATCACGTAGTCGGCGGTCTTGTGCCTGAACTCGTCGGTGTACTTGTTGTTGCTCATGCCTTGCCTTGCTTTCTCGGTTGTCTGGGCATATACGGTTCCTAGGTTTTGAATCTGGGATGCCCGTGTCCGAAAAAACGATATAGGTCACTCCGCTGTCGGTCGCCCTACCTCCACTTACGCCAGCTTCCATTGGGCGCTCAAAACGCGCTTGCCCCAGAAGTCCGCATAGGCACCGTTTAGTGCGAGCAGCTCATCGTGTGTGCCCTCTTCCTTAATGCTCCCTGACGCATTCAAAACGATGATCTTATCGGCCATCTTGATGGTCTCCAGCTTGTGGGCGACGGCAATCACCGTCGATGATTTGCGCAGCTCTTCGATAGACTTGACGATGTTGGCCTCGTTTTCAGCATCGAGTGCCGAGGTCGCCTCGTCGAACAGGACGATGGGGGCCTGTTTGAGCAATGCGCGGGCAATTGACACACGCTGACGTTCTCCACCCGAAAGGGCACGGCCGCTTTCGCCGCAAACCGTATCCCATCCATCGGGAAGACGCTTGACGATCTCGGTCACGCCTGCCAAATCGGCGACCCGCTCGATATCGCTGTCGCTGGCATCCGGACGCGCAAGCAGCACGTTATTGCGCAGCGTGTCGTTGAACAGGTAGGGGCGCTGGGGCGCGGAGGCGACCGTCGCGCGCAGGTCTCGCAGGGACACCTCGGCCACGTTCGTTCCGCCGATGGTCACGGTGCCCGAGGCCGGGTCCCACGTGCGGGTCAGCAGCGAGGACAGCGTCGACTTGCCCGAGCCGGAGGCGCCCACAATCGCGGTGCGCTTCCCGGCGGGGATGTGGATGCTCACGCCGTCCAGCACCGTGGGGGCGGGCGCAGGCGCGTCCTCGTCCGTCGGGTAGGCGAAGGTCACGTCGGTGATCTCGATGTCGCCGGGGGTCAGGGGCTTGGGGTCGGCCGGGTCGGCGACGACGGGCGCGCGGTCGGTGATCGCGAAGACGCGGGCGGCCGACGCGAAGGCCTGATCCAGGTCCGCGGCGAACTCCTCGACCGCGAGGACCGGGCCGAAGGAACCCATCGCGATGCCGAGGGCAAGGCCCGCTTGGGGCAGCGTCAGCGTTTCGGCGAGCACGTTCGAGCCCGCGACCAGGGCAACCGTGACGATGCCGAGGGCCACGGCGGCCTGGTTGAGGCCTCGGCGCAGCGCGATCCAGCGGCCCTGAGTGCGAAGACCCGAGGAGATGCGCTCCTCGATCGCGCTCATCTCGGCCTCGCGGCGATCCTGCGCCCCAAAGGCGAGGACCTCGCGCACGCCCTGCACCGAGTCGGTCACGTGGGCGGCAATCGCGCCCCGGGCCTCGCGCAGCTCACGCGCCGCACGCGCGGTCGAGCCAGAACCCAGGAAGGGAATGACCGCGCCGACGATCAAGAGGAAGGGCGCCAGCACGGCGGCCAGCGTCCAGGACACCGCGGTGCCCATCCACACGATAGAGAGGATCGGGACAATGATCGCGGTCGTTACGGGGGCGAGCGTGTGGGCGAAGAAGACCTCGACGCGGTCGATATCCTTCGTCACGCGGTTCATGATGTCGCCCGAATCCAGGCGATCCGTGCCCGCGGGAGCCTGGGGCTCAAGCTGGTCGTAGAAGTAGTTGCGCAGCATCGCCAGACAGTGGAAGGCCACGAAGTGACCGGCGAACTGCTCGAGGTAGCGGGCCAGGCCCTTGAGGAGGCTCAGGCCAATCGCGCAGCCGATGATCAGGCCGATGCTCCACGCGCTCTCCCCCGACGCGAGGCCGGCGACGGCCCAGCCGCCCAGGGCGAACAGGGCGATGCCGATCATCAGGAAGACGATGCGGGCGGCGATGGAGGCCGCGAGCGGCGGCAGGACGCGCCGCGTGATCGACAGGAGTCGAAGAGACAGTTGCCTGCGGGTCATCGGATCGTTCCTTCCTGCAGGGTCGCGACGCGGTCGGCGCCCTTGATGGTGGCGTCTCGGTGAGAGATCGTCAGGGTCGTGCGCCCGGCACACACGGTCTCCAGGGAGGCGAGGATCTCTCGCTCAGAGGCCAGGTCGACGTGGGCGGTGGGCTCGTCCAGGATCATGATCGACGCGTTCTTCAGGAAGGCGCGGGCAATCGCGATGCGCTGGGCCTCACCGCCGGACACGGCCAGGCCTCGGGCACCCACGCGGGCGTCGAGGCCACCGGGCAGCGTGTCAACGAACTCCCCCAGGTGGGCGGCTCGCAGCGCCTCGATCAGCTGGTCGTCCGTGGCCGCGGGGGCGGCCAGGAGCAGGTTGTCGCGCAGCGTGCCGGAAAACAGGTAGGTGGTCTGCTCGACGACCGCACTCTGGGCGCGTACCCACGACAGGGGCGCGGTGGCCAGGTCGACGCCGTTGAGGCTCACGCGGCCGTGCGTGGCGCGCAGGAAGCCCTGCAGCAGCGCCGAGATCGTGGACTTTCCGGCGCCAGAGGGACCCGCGAGCGCCACGTGCTCGCCCTGGGTGAGGGTCAGGTTTGCACCTTGCAGGACCGGGGTGTCCGCAGTGTAGGAGAACGACACGTCGGACAGCGCAATCTCGCCGGGTGCGGACGGGAGCGCGGGTACCTTCACGCCCTTCGCGTCGGTGACGGGAGGAGTCTGAGAAATGAACTTCTTGATTTCCTTGTTGGCCGCGATGCCGCCCATGCCGATGTAGAAAAACTGGCCGATGCGGTCCAGCGGGTCGAGCATGATCGAGGAGAGCAGCACGAGGGAGATGCCCTCGCCGACGCTGATCGCGCCCTGCCGGTAGCGGATGAGGGCCAGGGTGATCGCGCCAGTGATCATGCCGAGAGAGAAGACCGAGTCGATGACAAGGAGGATCAGCTGGTTGCCGGCCAGGTAGCTCATGACTTTCGAGCGGACTTCTTCGGCGGCCTCGGCCAGGCGCTTGCCCATGTCCTTGCCCGCGTTCATGAGCGCCAGGTCGCCCAGGCCCTGGATCGCGTCGAGTTCCTTGGCGGCGAGCTGGCGCGAGGCGTGGCGGTAGCGCGAGGATACCGGTTTGAAGGCCTTGCGGAAGCCCATGACGCAGATCGGGACCAGCGGGATCGCGATCGCAAGGAAGCCGCCCGAGGCCGGATCGATCGTCAGGGCGATGACGATGACGACGAGGATCGGGGTGGTCAGCGACGCGATCATGGGGGCCAGGAAGGTGCCCTTGTAGGCGGCGACGCGCTCGACGCCGTCGGTGGCGGAGTTGACGACGCGGCCCGCACGCTCGTTGGTGCGTTGCGAGGGCCCCAGGGCGAAGACCTGGCGGATCATCGAATGGCGCAGGGCGGGTTCCATCTGGTTCATCTGGGCGGCGCCCAGGGCGCTAACCGCCCACGCGAACGCACCCGATCCGAGGGCACCGAGCACGGCGATCCACCACGTCGACCAGGAATGCCCGTCGACAACGCTGTCGATTCCCCAGCCGATCGCCAGGTAGGCGGCAGCCAAACAGAGAGCCGCTGCCCACGAGCAGACGACCACGATCGCGCGTTTCATCGTTCTCCTATCGACATGACACACACGAGTACACAACCAAGGATAGCCTTAGTTAGGTTCTGACACCACTGTCACGAAGGGCCAATTCCCCATCGTGACCGCATAAAGAAGCCACGGCCTCGTGTCAATCGACGAGGCCGTGGCTCCCTCACGCGTCAACGCTCAGGCCAGGCGGTACGTCCAACCGTAGGGATCCTCGGCGCGACCCCACTGGATGTCGGTGAGGCGCTTGTGGATCTCACGGGTCTTATCCCCCACCGCGATCTCGACGTCGAAGTCGTCGCCAGCCAGGCGAGTGATCGGGGTGACCACGGCAGCCGTGCCGCAGGCGAAAACCTCGGCGACGGCGCCCGAGCGGATGCCGTCCACGACCTCGGACAGGGCGATCTTCTCCTCGCGCACCTCCACGCCTTCGTCGCGCAGCATGCGCAGGATCGCGCTGCGCGTGCCACCCTCGAGGATGACGCCGGTGAGCGAGGGTGTACGGATCGTGCCGTCCGCCATGACGACGAACATGTTCATGCCGCCCAGCTCCTCGAGGTACTTGCCCTCGTAGGTGTCCAGGAAGCAGACCTGGGAGAAGCCCTTCGCCTCAGCCTGGATCTGAGGCAGCAGGGAGGCCGCGTAGTTGCCGCCCGCCTTGGCGCTGCCGGTACCGCCGGGGCCGGCGCGGTGATACTCGCGCTCCACCCAGATGGCCACGCCCGACAGCCCGCCCTTGAAATAGGGACCCGAGGGAGAGCCGATGACGTAGTAGTCGACGACGCCGGCGGGGTGGACGCCCACGAATTCCTCGGAGGCGAACATGAAGGGGCGCAGGTAGAGCGAGGAGCCATCGACGTCAGGAACCCACTTCACGTCGGCGCGCACGTAGTCCACGAGGGAGGCCACGAAGTCCTCGCGGCTCAGCTCGGGCAGGGCCAGGCGGCGCGCGGAGTGGTTCAGGCGCGCGGCGTTGTAGCCGGGGCGGAAGGTCCACACGGAGCCGTCGGCACGCTTGTAGGCCTTGATGCCCTCGAAGACGGACTGGCAGTAGTGGAAGACGGAGGCGCCGGGGGTCAGCTCAAGTGGGCCGTAGGGGATGACGCCGCGGTCGCTCCAGCCGCCCTCGCGGGTCCAGCGCATGTGGGCCATGTGATCCGTGAACTTCTTGCCGAAGGCCAGGGTCGACATGATCTCGTTGTACTCTTCGGACGTCGCCGGATGCGGGTTGGGGGTCAGGGGGAAACGACCGGCCAGCTCGTCGGCGGCGGGAAGTACCTGGTCGCCGGCAGCCTCAAGTTCCGTGGGGGTGTGCTGCGTCGATGCCATGAGGTCTCCTGTCGTGGTTTTTCACAAATATGAAGCCAGAATATGCCCGCCATCCGCAATGTGGCCGATTGATTTCGGCATGTGGCCCACTCCCCCGACCCCTGTGGACGTTCTCACCCCGAAGAAGACTCACTCGTAGTGGGTCCACATGCGCAGGATGCGGACGGTGCGTTCCCCTTCGAAGACCTCGTAGACGAGCCTGTGCTGAATGTTGATCCTGCGGGAATACATGCCTGCAAGGTCACCGACGAGGCGCTCATAGCGGGGTGGTGTCGCAAAGGGATCCTTTTTCAGGACCTCGATGAGGCCCTGAGCTTTCGCCCTCAGGCCGCTGGCGGAGAGCTCCTTCGCGTCCTTCGCGGCCTGCTCGGAGAAAACGACCCGCCACATCGCTACCACTCCACGTCATCAAGCGCATCGTCGAGATCTTCGCGAGCAGCCTCCTTCAGGCTGTCCGCCATTCCGGGAATCCCCTGCAGGTACAAGGTTTCCTGGATGGCAGACCAGTCTGCCTCGCCGATGAGAACGGCATTTCCACGACGGCCGGTGATCGTGATGGGTGTCGACTCCTCGTTCACGGCGTCGATGAGCCGGTACAGGTCCGAGCGGGCGGCAGTAGCGCTGACAGCAGTCATGATTGTCCCTTTCCACCCCCCATCATAACGTACGCTTTCACGTACGCATAGGCCCGAACGCGCGATTTCTGCCGAAAGGATACGATCAATGCATGACGACTTTGCCTGACTCCCTTGCCTCCGCCCTGCCCTCCCGCGAGCTCCGCTCCCCCGGCCTGGAGCTGGAGGACGGGCGCTGGATGGTGGCCGCGAAGTCGGGCCTGTACGTGTTCGGCGCCGAGGCCTCGAACGACGAGGGGACGCCCACCCCCGAGGTGTTCCCCTGGTACGACGTGGCGCGTGCGCGCTGGGAGGCCGAGGGTTCGCTCTTCGCCCTGGAGTGGGTGGATCCGGCCCGCCCTGCACTGGCGGGGCGCGGAACGGGCGACCCGCAGGATTTCATGCGTCATACGAGCGAATTCGTGAACCGCTCGATCGTCCTGCACTCCCAGGTGGAGGCGGGCAACGGGACGACGGTGACGGCGTGGGTGCGCCGCGGCGAGGACGGGCTCTTCTCGGTGCTCACGGCCGACGGTCCGCTGGACGCCGACGGGCAGCGCGAGGCGGACGCCCTGGAGGCTCGCGTGCGCGACGCAGTCGGTCTCGACTGATCGACGAGGCCGGGGCTCCCCATCGGGACACGCTCCCCTCTCCCCTGCGCACTCACTCCCCTCGCACGCGCGTACTCACACGCACACAGACAAGAGCGGGACCCATCCTCACCGGATGGGTCCCGCTTCCGTATCCGGGCGAACGCCCGGAATCAGTGGATGACGTTGACGCGCTCGAAGGGGTCGAGGGAGAAGCCCTGCTCGAGGATCGCGCGGCTCCACTCGCGTGCGCTGAAGAGCGAGTGGTCGCGGTAATTGCCGCACGAGTAGGCGTCGGTGCCGGGCACGTCCTCCCAGGTGACGTCCTCGGCGATGGCGTGCAGGGAGGAGGCCAGTGCCTCGGTCACCTCGCGCACCGAGGGGGTGCCCCACATGATGAGGTGGAAGCCGGTGCGGCAGCCGAACGGCGAGCAGTCGATGACGCCGTCGATGCGGTCGCGCAGCAGGGAGGCCAGCAGGTGCTCGATCGTGTGCAGGCCCGAGGTCGGGATCTCCCCGGCGTTGGGCTGGAGGAGGCGCACGTCGAAGTTCGAAATCTGGTCGCCCTTGGGGCCGGACTCCACGTTGATGAGGCGCACGTAGGGTGCCTTCACGGCGGTGTGGTCCAGGGTAAAGCTCTCAACTTCGGCCATCGGTTAGTCCCTTTCGGTGTAGTTTTGCCGGCGTTGTTCCAGTCGCATGAGCTCCCGGAACGTCTCGGAGTAGTTGGGGTCTTCCTCGTTCATGCGCGACAGGGCCGCGCGGGCCTCGCCGAGCTTGCGGGTCAGGTCCATGCGCACCATTGCGGCCACCACGCCGCGGCAGTACGAGCGCACGTCGGCCTCGCCCGCGACGGGCAGGGGCGCGACGGCCAGCTGTGTGACGGCGGGGCCGATGATCTCTCCAGCGGTCTCGAGCACTACCTGGACGAAGTGGCGCGAGGCAGCGAGCGTCGCGTTCTCACCGGGGCCGAAGTGGGCCTCAGCCTGGCGCATCATCTGCGTGAAGGCGTCGAGGCCGCCGACCGCGCGGATCGCGTCATGGACGGCACGGTGCGTGGGCACGGTGAAGGACTGCCCGTCGAGTTCCTCGAAGCCGGAGCCCACGGCGAAGAGCGGGTGCTGGAGGACGGCCTCGAGCGCCTGGCGTTCGACGCGGCTCACCGGGTCCTCGGGGCCTCGACGCTCGGGCGTGGGGGCGGGACGGCCGGCCCCTGCCATCTCAATCTCGCCAGGGCGGGCCTCGTGCGAGATAACCTCGACGCGTCCGGCCGCGCGGATCGCCTGCTCGACCGTGCGCATGTCCATGCCGAGCCACCCGGCCAGCTGACGCGTGTACTCGCCGCGCAGCGCGCGGTCCTTGATGTGCGCGACGATGCCGGCCGAGGCGCGCAGGCCCTGCACGCGCCCCTCGGCGCTGCGCAGGTCCATCTGGGACAGGACCGAGCGAATCGCGAACTCAAAGAGCGGGATACGCGAATTCACCAGGTCGACGATCGCCTGATCGCCCTGGGACAGGCGCAGCTCGCAGGGATCCTGCCCACCCGGAGCCACCGCCACGAAGGTCTGGGCTGCGAAGTTCTGATCCTCGCCGTAGGCTCGCAGCGCGGCCTTCTGTCCGGCGCTGTCGCCGTCGAACGTAAAGATGACCTCGGAGCCGTGCGCGCGCCCCGACGACAGGAGAACACCGGCAGCAGGATCCGCCTGATCGCCGAGCAGGCGGCGAATAATCTTGACATGCTCGGAGCCAAAGGCGGTGCCACACGTGGCCACCGCGTTCGTCACGCCCGCGACGTGCGCAGCCATGACGTCCGTGTACCCCTCGACGATAACGACCTTATGCTCCGTCGCGACCGTCTTCTTCGCCAGATCCAAGCCATACAGAAGCTGCGACTTCTTATAGATCGGAGTCTCGGGGGTGTTGAGGTACTTCGGCGATTCCTTGTCGCTGTCGTCCAGGCGACGGGCACCAAAGCCCACCGTCACGCCCGTGATGTCCCGAATCGGCCACACGAGGCGCCCGCGGAAACGGTCGTACACGCCGCGACTGCCCTGCGACCCCAGGCCCGAAATCTGGATCTCCTGGTCCGTGAAGCCCTTGGAACGCAGGTGGCGCGTCAAGGAATCCCACGAGGCCGGGGCGTAGCCGACACCGAAATGCGCGCACATCGCCTGGGTGAAGCCGCGCTCGGCGAGGAAGGTGCGGCCCTTGTGCGCCTCGGGGGAGGCGAGCTGGCGCTGGTAGAACTCTTCGGCGACGCGGTGGGCGTCCAGGAGGCGCTGGCGCTTGCCCGGCTCCTCGGTGCGCACGCGCGCCCCGCCCTCCTCGTAATGGAGGGTGATCCCAGCCTTCGCCGCTAGCATTTCCACGGCCTCGGTGAACGGCAGGTGGTCCATCTTCTGTACGAAGGAGATGACGTCGCCGCTCTCACCGCAGCCAAAACAATGGAACATGCCCAGGTGGGGGCGCACGTTAAAGGAAGGCGTGCGCTCGTCGTGGAATGGGCACAGGCCCTTGAGGGAGCCGATGCCCGCGGGTCGCAGCGCTACGTGCTCGCCGATGATCTCGTCGATCTTCACTGCGTTACGTACCGCTTCGATGTCGTCCTTGCGAATCAGACCCGCCATGTCCCTCAGTTTACCGATGCCCGCCCACGTCTGCGTCCGATCACGCTCACAGCTGCGAGGACAGCATCCCGCACCAGCGGGCGTGCCATGCGGAGGCTGACACGTCGGTGAGCGAGGCAACTTGATCGATGACCGCGCGCAGGCGCACGCCGTCGTCGGAAGCGGAACGCCACTGCGCGGCGAACACCGGCTCGAGAGCGTCGGCCCCGGCCTCGTACAGGGCGTCGACGAGATCGGCCAGGAGCGTGCGCTGCTGGTAGTACACCGGCTCGGTCTCGCGCGGGCTCATCACGTAGTGGACGGCCATGCCCTTGAGGATCTGGATCTCGGCGCGCACCTGCCGCGGCACGACGAGGTCCGCGCGGTAGCGGCCCAACGGCTCGTCCCCAAAGGTTTCGCGCGTGGCGGCCACGGTCGCCGAACAGAAGCGGCCGATCAGCTCGCTCGTCGCGTCCTTGAGGTGCGCGAGGGAGGCATAGGAGCCGTCGAAGGAGCGCAGCCACACGGGCATGGAGACGATGCGTTCGAGGGCTTCCTCCAGGTCCGAGCGCGCCACCGAGGGCCCGTACCAGTCCAGGGTCGAAGCCACGACGGCCGAGCAGTGCGCGTCATCGAAGAGGTCTGCGGGGTCCAGCTTGCGGGTCGCGACCGCGTCCTCCACGTCGTGCACCGAGTAGGCGATGTCGTCCGACAGGTCCATGATCTGGGCTTCCAGGCATCGCCGCCCGGCCGGCGCCCCCTGGCGCATCCATGCGAAGACGGGCGCGTCGTCGGGGTACACGGAGTACTTGCGGGTCGATTTGGCCAGGTCCGGTCCCCCGGCCTTGACCCACGGATACTTGCAGATCGCGTCCAGGGTCGCGCGCGTCAGATTCAGGCCGGCGGGGACGCCGCCCGTGCCGATGACCTTGGGCTCCAGGCGGGTGACGACGCGCAGGGTCTGGGCGTTGCCCTCGAACCCGCCGATCGAGGCGGCTGCCGCGTCCAGCGCGCGCTCGCCGTTATGCCCGAAAGGCGGATGCCCGAGGTCGTGGGACAGGCACGCCGCATCCACGACATCCGGGTCCGCCCCCAGCTCCTTGCCGAGCTCACGCCCCACCTGCGCAACCTCAAGGGAATGCGTGAGGCGGGTGCGCACAAAGTCATCCGAAATAGGGCCCAGCACCTGCGTCTTTTCGCCGAGGCGACGCAAAGCGGACGAGTGGAGAATGCGCGCGCGGTCGCGTTCGAACTCGGTGCGCTCGGAGGACTTGTGGTCCTCGGGCACCCAACGCTCAGAATCGGCGGACACGTACGGACGACGCGCGTCGCCACCATCAACACCGGGGATTGCCAGGGAAAACTCATTCACGGGGCCATTTTACTAGGGAAGCTCCCCCACAGAACGGGCCCCGGCCTCGTTACCGTCAAAGCACGCAAAATCACCGTCGAAATACTGTGAGATAGCCCGTCGCCTCTGTCACTGACTGTTTAAACATGCTAATTGTCAAGTGTCGCATTCAGCGTCGAATCCTCATCCACGGAAGGAGTCCCGCGTGTCTAACACGGCACAGGAAATCCTCGATGCGGTCGGTGGTCCCGGCAACATCACCCACTTCACCCACTGCGCGACGCGGCTGCGCTTCGAACTCAACGACGCGTCGATCGTCGACAAGGACCGAGTCGAGGCCATTGACGGCGTCCTCGGTGCCGTCCCGCAGTCGGGGGACCGCTACCAGATCGTTATCGGCGGTGCCGTGCAGTCGGTCTTCAACGAGATCAACAACCTGCCATCAATGAAGTCGGGCGCCGCAGCCTCGAACGACGACGTCAAGGCCGCCGCCCGCGCGAAGGCACGCGGAAAGAACGCCATCGTCGACGCGTTCTTCGAGTACCTGTCGGATTCATTCCGCCCGCTGCTGCCCGTCCTCCTCGGCGCCTCCCTAATCCTGGCATTCCTGGCGGTCCTCGACTCCCTCGGCGTCGTCGACACGCGCGCCGACGTCATCCCCGCGTGGCTGGGCTACGTCAACTCCATGTGGCGTGCGGTGTTCTACTTCCTGCCCGCGATGGTCGCCTACAACGCGTCCAAGAAGCTGGACATCGACCCGTGGGTCGGCACCGCCGTCATCCTGTCGCTGCTCACCCCCAACTTCCTGGGCCTGAGCAACACCTCCTCCTTCGCTGAGACGACCTGTACGACCACCGCGCTCGGCTCCGAGCAGTGCGTCACCCAGATCGGCAACCTGCCCCTGCAGCTGGCCGACTACGGCGGCCAGGTCTTCGTGCCGCTGCTAATGGTGCCGATCCTGGCGGTCGTCTACAAGGGCTTGAAGAAGATCATCCCCTCGAACGTCCAGATGGTGTTCGTCCCCTTCATCTCCTTCATCATCATCATGCCGCTGACCGCCTTCCTGATCGGCCCCCTGTCGATCTGGATCGGCAACGGCCTGGGTGGCGGCCTGGCCTGGCTCAACGGCCACGCCCCCATCCTCTTCGCGATCATCATCCCGATCATCTACCCCTTCCTGGTGCCACTGGGTCTGCACTGGCCGCTCAACGCCCTGCAGCTGGCGAACATCGCCTCGACGGGTTCGGACTTCATCCAGGGCCCCATGGGCGCGTGGAACTTCGCGTGCTTCGGCGCCACCGCCGGCGTTCTCTTCCTGTCGATCCGTGACCGCGACACCGATATGCGCCAGACCGCGTCCGGCGCCCTGGCGGCCGGTCTCTTCGGCGGTATCTCGGAGCCGTCCCTGTACGGCATCCACCTGCGTTTCAAGCGCATCTACCCGCTCATGCTCACCGGCTGTGTCGTCGGCGGTCTGGTCATCGGCATCGGTGGCGGCGCCACCACGAACACCTTTGTGTTCACGTCGCTTCTGACGATTCCTGTCTTCACCCCCATGGCCGTCTACGGCCTGGGTATTGCCGCCGCGTTCTTCACCGCCTTCCTGATGGTCGTCTTCTTCGACTACCGCACGAAGGAGCAGAAGGCTGAGGCTCGCACCAAGAAGGAGGCCGCGAAGGCTGGCGTGTCCGCAGTTCCCGCCGCCGCTCCGGCTCCCGTTGCTGCCCCCGCCGCTCCCGCCGCTGAGGCCGCTCCGGCTCCCGCTTTCAGCGACGAGGCAGTGGCTGATCTGACACTCACCTCCCCCATGGCGGGCGAGCTGGTCGCGCTGTCCGGCGTGGCCGACGAGGCCTTCGCCACCGGCACGCTCGGCCCCGGCATCGCCGTCTCCCCCGCCGCTGGCGCCGTCGTCGTCGCTCCGTGTGACGGCAAGGTGTCCGTCGCGTTCCCGACGGGCCACGCCTACGGCATCAAGTCCGCCTCCGGCGTCCAGGTGCTCATCCACATCGGCATGGACACCGTGAAGCTGGAGGGCAAGGGCTTCACGCCGCGCGTCGCCAAGGGCGACGTCGTCAAGCGCGGCGACGTCCTGGCCGAGGTTGATTGGGATGTCATCCGCGAGGCCGGCTACGACACGATCACCCCCATGGTCGTCACGAACAAGAAGAAGTTCGGCGAGATCACCCCGGCCGCTCCCGGCCCGGTGGGTATCACCGACACGGTCGTGACCGTGTCCCCCAAGGAGGCGTGAGCGTCCCGGCGTTTCGCTGACGCTGTGGGGGTGGGCCGCAAGGCCCGCCCCCACAGCTGTTGAGAACCCGCGTATCACCGACGCACGCTGTAACCGCACACAATAAGCGCGAGGGGCGCTGGAGAACACTCCAGCGCCCCTCTTTTTCGTCGCTTGCTTCGGGGCCGCGTTGGCCCCGGCGATCGGGCTTAGTCCCCCGAGCCCTCAACGATGTCGAGGACCGCGCGCACCTGTTCAACGGTGAATTGTCCGGGGGCGCTCCCCTGCCACCCGGGCAGGGTCGCGAAGGTGGCCGCGGACCCGAGGGCAGAGCCCACCAGGCGCGTGGGTGCGCCGTGTTCCCCCATGGAAATACCGATGACGGGTCGGTCGTAGGCCTCGCGCGCCCACGCCTGCGCGGCCAGCACACGGGCCGCGTCCGTAGCACTGTGGGCCAGGCACGCGAACTTGAGAACGTCCGCGCCGGCAAAGTTCATGGCAGCGAGGACCTCGGCGAGCTGCTCGTCGCCGGGAGTCCCCTCAAAATCGTGGAAAGAAGCGACGACGATCGCGCCGGCCTCGTGCACCTCGTCGATGAGCGCGGAGGAACCGTCGCGCGAGATCTCCACGTCCACACCGCCCGCGAAGGACGCAAGCGAACGCACGAGGGCACAGTACTCCTCGTCATCCAGGTATGCCTGGCCGCCCTCGACCGACGTGCGGATGGTCGCCAAAACCGGCAGCGGAGAGGAATCTGCGACGTAGCGGGCCATGCGCACCAGGTCTTCCTCCACGTCCGAGGCGGCTACGAAGTGTGCCCCGACGAGGGAGGAGAGGACGGTATCGGCCCGCCACTCGACGATGTCCGCGCGGCACGTGGCCATTGCCTGAACTTGCCCGATGAGGGACTGCGAGTCCCCGCTGACGGGAACGATCACTTGGGTGTGGCCACCGAGGGTCGCCTTCTTGGCGGCCCGCCCGATGGTGACGAGTCCGGGCGCAGGGTCAGGGTCGGGCGCAGATGAGTGAGGCATGATTCCTTCGCTTAGTATCCGATTTCTGCCAGGTGCAGGCGATCTCGTTCGCTCTGCGTGAGGTAGGGGTGGTCCAGCCAGCCGTCGGGCAGGTGGGGTGTTTTCTCGCCGCCGGCGCGTCCGCGCGGTCCGCGGGCGGCGGGCGGGAACGCCTGGTCGAGGTCGAGGTCCCCGAGGCGATCGTGCAGCTCCTGGAGGGTGGAGACCATGGACAGGGCGTGACGCTGGGGGCCGCCGACGGCGAATCCGCGCAGGTACCAGCCGATGTGTTTGCGCATTTCGCGCAGCGCACGCCCCTCGTCGCCCTGGTCGACGACGCACCATGCGGCGTGGCGCTCGATGACGGAGACGACGTCGGCGAGGCTGGGGCCGGGCGGGATGGCCCCGCCGTGGTAGGCGGCGACGATGTCGCGGAAGATCCAGGGGCGTCCTTGGGCGCCGCGCCCGACGCTGATGCCGTCGCAGCCGGTGCGCTCGAGCATGGCCAGGGCGTCGGCGGCCTCGAAGACGTCGCCGTTGCCGAAAACGGGGATGTCGAGCAGGTCCTTCAGGCGCGCGATCTCGTCCCAGTGGGCCTGACCCGCGTAGTGCTGGTTCTGGGTGCGCGCGTGCAGGGTGAGGGCGGCGGCGCCCAGCTTCTGCGCGGCCAGTGCGGCATCCGTCGCGGTCTCGTGCTCGGAGTCGATGCCGATGCGGATCTTGACGGTGACCGGGATTTCGCGCCCCACGCGCTCCCCGGCCTCGTTTGAGGCGCGAACGACGGCACCCACGAGGTCGGTAAACAGGTCGCGCTTCCAGGGCAGGGCCGCTCCCCCGCCCTTCTTCGTCACCTTGGGGACGGGGCACCCGAAGTTCAGGTCGATGTGATCGGTGAGGTCGCGCTCGATGAGCATCGTCGCGGCCTTCGCCATGACGGCGGGGTCAACGCCGTAGAGCTGCAGGGAGCGCACGCGCTCGGCGGGGTCGGGGCGCACCATCTCCAGGGTGCGTTCGTTCTCCTCGACGAGGGCGCGGCTGGTCACCATCTCCGTGACGTACAGGCCGGCGGGCGCGTCCACGCGCGGGATGGCCACGTGGCGCGGCTCGTTGGACGCCTGACCTTTGTTCTTCGTGGACGAGGCCGTAGCCCCCTCCCCCGACTCGGCCGCCCAGGAGGGGATGCCGGTGGGTCGCAGGTGGTCGGGCAGGCCCGACTCGCCCATGATGCGACACAGGCGGCGGAAGGGCACGTCCGTCACCCCGGCCATGGGGGCCAGGACGACGGGTGTCCACAGGCGCAGCGGCCCCACGCGAAGCGGGGCCGCTGCGGACGTTGAGGCTATGGACAAATCAGCAGCCCAGGCGTTCGATCAGGTACGACTTGACCTTGTCGAGCGGGATGCGCACCTGCTCCATCGTGTCACGCTCGCGGATGGTGACGGCGTGGTCTTCGATCGAGTCGAAGTCGTAGGTGATGCAGAAGGGCGTGCCGATCTCGTCCTGGCGACGATAGCGGCGGCCAACGGCACCGGCGTCGTCGTAGTCGACGTTCCAGATGCCGCGCAGCTCGTCGGCCAGCTCGGAGGCGGGGCCGGTCAGTTCGGGCTTGCGGGACAGGGGCAGGACGGCGGCCTTGACCGGGGCCAGGCGCGGGTCCAGCTTGAGCACGACGCGCTTGTCGACGCCGCCCTTGGCGTTGGGGGCCTCGTCCTCGTGGTAGGCCTCGATGAGGAAGGCCATGAGGGAACGGGTCAGGCCCGCCGAGGGCTCGATGACGTAGGGGGTCCAGCGTTCCTTGGTGTTCGGGTCGAAGTAGTCGAGCTTCGCGCCGGAGGCCTCGGAGTGGACGGTCAGGTCATAGTCGGTGCGGTTGGCGATGCCTTCGAGCTCGCCCCACTCGCTGCCCTGGAAGCCGAAGCGGTATTCCAGGTCGACGGTGCGCTTGGAGTAGTGCGAGAGCTTTTCCTTGGGGTGCTCGTACTCGCGCAGGTTCTCGGGGTCGATACCGAGGTCCACGTACCAGGCCTTGCGGTAGTCGATCCAGTACTGGTGCCATTCCTCATCGGTGCCGGGCTCGCAGAAGAACTCGAGTTCCATCTGCTCGAACTCGCGGGTACGGAAGATGAAGTTGCCGGGCGTGATCTCGTTGCGGAAGGACTTGCCGATCTGGCCGATGCCGAACGGCGGCTTCTTGCGCGCGGCGTTCATGACGTTCGCGTAGTTGATGAAGATGCCCTGGGCGGTCTCGGGGCGCAGGTAGTGCAGGCCGGCCTCGTCGTCGACGGGGCCCAGGTAGGTCTTGAGCAGGCCGGAGAAGGCGCGGGGCTCGGTCCACTGGCCGCGCACGCCACAGTTCGGGCAGGCGAGGTCGGCGGTGGTCAGGGAGGACTCTTCGACGCCCTTCTTTTCGGCGAGCTCTTCGATGAGCTGGTCCTCGCGGGCGCGCTTGTGGCAGTTGAGGCACTCGATGAGCGGGTCGGTGAAGGCCTTGACGTGGCCGGAGGCGACCCACACTTCGCGCGGGAGGATGACGGAGGAGTCGAGGCCGACGACGTCGGCGCGGCGGCGGACCATGGCGTTCCACCAGGCGCGCTTGATGTTTTCCTTCAGTTCCACGCCGAGCGGGCCGTAGTCCCACGCGGAGCGGGTGCCACCGTAGATGTCACCGCAGGGGAAGACGAAGCCGCGGCGCTTGGCCAGGCTGATCACGTTGTCGAGGCGGGAGGGTCCCTTAGCCACTTGTCACTCCTTGAGTATTTGGGGCACGACTGGCTGTCGTGTCGCCATCGATACTAGCCGATAACTACTGTTTCGGGCGCTTGCGACCCCTTCCGAGCTCATGGATCCCACCACAGGTGCGCGCTGGGAGTTCTGGCCGGGTCCTGCGGCGCTCTCCTCCAGCGCACTCACGGATAGGTTATGAAGTTCTGGATAGGTTATGCAGATCCGGATAGGTAATGCAGATCTGGATAGGTTATTAACCTATCCAGATGTCAATAACCTATCCACATCGTCGTAACCTATCCGGATCCGCGTGAGCCAGCCCCCCCACTCCCCCAGCCCCAAAAGTCGCACGTAATTCCCCTTGACATATTTCAAGTTCCGAAATGGCATCGTTGACATCCCAACGTTCTCAACACGTGATTGAAATCTTTACCATTGAATGACGTGCGAAAGTGCAGGGCGCACACAGACAATTCACCGACACTCAACGACAGTCGTCCGCGCCCGAGCACACAAAAGAGCCCCGGCCTCGTCACTCCTACGGGAGGGAACGAGGCCGGGGTCGTGTCGAGGGGTCATGTTCCCCAGTGCAACTAGCGTTCAGCCGACGCGACGGATGTGGCCGGATGCCGTCAGGGGCCAGCCTGCGACGACAACTGCTGCCGAAATAAGGCCGAGCAGCCAAAAGGCCGGATTCATCGGGGGCAGATAGCCTGACTTGTGGAAGAGCGTGAGAATCACCCAAGTGATCGGCACGCCGATGCTACAGATACCCAGCGGGATTGCGAGCATGAGCGCGAAAGCCCTCTTCCAGGTCGAGCCGATGCAACGAGAAACTCCTCCGATGAAACGTCCGGCCCCATCGCAGACGACCCAAGCGAAGACAACAAATAACCACGTGTCGACGCCGAGTGGAAAGGAGCCGCGTCCCATGAAGAAGAGCAGGGGATGGATTGCAATAAGAAGCCACCAGATAAGAGACCCCAAGCCAATGATGACAATGGGATGCACGTAACTCGCTGCGGTGAGTGCGGTGCGCGAGCCACCGCTAAGAGCAGAAGCGCGCAAGTCGACGGTAGCGCTGACGATCCCGCAGATAAAGAGGAAAGTACCCGTGACAAAAGCGGAGTTTGTGGCGGACTGTTCAATGTTCTTGTTGATGTCGGAGACTGCGAGGTAGACGATGCCGTTGACCGCCAAGTTGGTGAGGAACTGAAAGCCCACAACCAGCAGATAGAGCACGACAGTGAATCGCAAGCGAACAAGCCCGATACGCAGGGGCGAGGGGGAGGATTTGATGAGGTCTGGGGGTGCGGTGTTCATTGGTCGTTCTCCTGGATGAGGTAGGCGAAGGCATCTTGGAAAGAACAGGGTGAGGAGGTCAGTGAGTGGGATGCAATCTCATGGTCAGCGACACCACGGCCACGCAGGTCCACGATGACTTCTCGTGCGGACCCAAGCACGCGAGAAGTAATGACGGCGATATCGGAATGATCGGCCAGGAAGCGTTCCACGTCAGGGGCGTTACCGGTAATCGCACAGATACGCGAAGTGAACTCGTCAACGCTCTCATGGGCAAGCAGACGCCCATTTTTGAGGGCGACGACATCTTCGGCAACGTTTTCGAGTTCGGAGACCATATGTGAGGACACAACGAAGGCGCGCCGCGGGCGACGTCCCTCCATGGAGTCGGCGACCAGGGTAAGCAGCTCCTCGTAGAAGGCGTAGCGGGTGGGAACGTCCATGGGAGCCTGAATCTCATCAAGGACGGTAATGGGTGCACCCGATGCCAGTGCCACAGCGCCGGCCAGGATGGCAGCCTGCCCCGAGGACATCTTGCGCAGCTTCTTGTGCCCCTTCAGCTGGAAGGAGAAAAGCTGAACGTAGTGGTCAAAGAGTTTCTGATCCCAGGTCGGACGCAGCGCGGCGTAGGCAACCATGGCCGAAGCCGATGAATTATCAAACTCCCTGTCGGAAGAGACGACGACTGAGTAACCAAGTAGGTCGTTAGAGCTCACCTCCGTTCCGCATATGGACACATTTCCCGACGACGGCGGAAGCAGGCCGCCGAGGATCTGCATGAGCGTCGTCTTGCCCGATCCGTTGGGGCCAACCAGGGCGGTGACGGTGGCGTCTCCGAGAGTGAGGGACACATCGCGCAGCGCCGCCTCATTCTCTCCCGGATACGTGTGACTAATGGAGTTGAGGGTGATCATGAGTTGTCCTTGGCGGTTGTGTCGGCGCCGTAGGCGCGGACGTGGTCGATGATGGCGTCGATGTCGAGGCCCAGGGCCAGGCCCGCTTCGACGGCGGGGTTCAGGGTCTCCTCCACGTAGGTGGCGAGCCCGTCGGCAACGAGTGCGTGCTGTGCGCCTTCGGCGACGAACATGCCGATGCCGCGCCGCTTTTCGACGAGCCCCTCGTCGACGAGGATCGCAAAGGCCTTGCCGACGGTGGCCGGGTTGATGCGGTAGGTGGCGGAGTACTCCGTGGTGGAGGTGAGTTGGTCCCCGGCGCGCAGGGCGCCGCGCAGGATTTGGTCACGAATACTGTCGGCGATCTGGACGTAGATCGGGATCCCCGAGACGAAGGTCGGGGGCATGGATACCTCCCTATTCATGTTCAACGGTTCCTTACACGACTAGTTAACCACCTAACCAACCCTCCAGTCAACCCAACGATCACAATGAGACGTCAATCATACGCAGCCTCCGCCCTTGCTCCCGCGAGCGCACAAAACAGCCCCAGCCTCGTCCCACGGGGATAGGGGACGAGGCCGGGGCTGGCTGGGCAGGAGCGCGCGGAAGCGCTTACTCCTTGACCGCGCCGGCGGTCAGGCCGGACACGATGTACTTCTGCAGGTACTGGAACAGCAGGACCACCGGGATGGCCGCGATCACGGAGCCAGCGGCAAAGATGCCCCACGGGGCAGTACGCGAGTCGGCAGCCCACATGTACATGCCGACCGCCAGCGTGAACTGGCTCTGATCCTGCAGGACCACGCGGGCGATCACGAAGTCACCGAGCGAAGAAATGAAGCTCAGCAGGCCGACGACCGCGAGGACGGGACGCACGAGAGGCATGATGATCGTCCAGAAAGTCTGCGCGTGGGTCGCGCCGTCAATCATGGCCGCCTCATCGAGCGAACGCGGGATCGAGTTGAAGAAGCCGTAGAGCAGGAACGTGTTCGAGCCAAGCGCGCCACCGAGGTAGACGCAGATCAGACCGAGCTTGGAGTTCAGACCCAGAACCGGGAAGATGTCCTGGATGCCCAGGAGCAGCAGGAACAGGGCCACGAAGGCCAGCATCTGCGGGAACATCTGCACCAGCAGCAGGCCGGTCAGGGTCGCGCGGCGGCCCTTGAAGCGGAAGCGGCTGAACGCATAGGCAGCCGCGGCGCCCATGAGGACCGTACCAATCGCCGTCGCAGTGGACACGATCAGGGAGTTGAGAATCCACGACCAGTACATGGCGTACTTGCCGCTCCCCAGCGCCTGGAAGTTCTCCAACGAGATCTTCGAGAACAGCGAGTTCGAACCGGTCAGCGTCGCGCCGGGGTTCAGGGACACCGACAGGACGTAGAGCAGCGGGATGACGCAGTAGATGATCGTCAGGATGGCGACGATGTGACGCCAGCCGACCTCGGCCCACCAGCGGGCACCCTTGAGGGTGCTTCCATCATGCTTCTTAGAAACGGTTGCAGCGCTCATCACAGCTCCTCAAGGGTCTTCGTCTGACGGAAGCCAAGCCAGGCAATCACACCCACGACAACGAAGATGACGATGGACATGGCCGAGGCAAGGCCGTAGTTCGGGGATCCGGAGTCGATGGCGATCTTGTAGACCATCGAGATCAGGATGTCGGATTCACCGACGGGCACCGACAGGCCCGGGTAGTTCGGCCCGCCACCCGTCAGCATGTAGATGAGCGAGAAGTTGTTGAAGTTGAACGCGAACGAGGCGATCAGCAGCGGCACGGTCGACTGCAGCACCAGCGGCAGCTTGATGGACCACACGGTGCGCAGGCCGGAGGCGCCGTCAATCTTCGCGGCCTCTTCAATGTCGCCCGGCAGGGACTGCAGGGCACCGAGGCAGACGAGGAACATGTAGGGGAAGCCCAGCCACAGGTTCACGCCGAGAATCGAAAGCTTGGCGAGCAGGCCGTTATCGAGCCACGGAACGTGAGCACCGCCAAGGAAGACCTGGTTGATGAAGCCGAAGTCCGTGTTGAGCATGCCCTTCCACACCAGGGTGGCCAGGAAGGCCGGGAAGGCGTAGGGCAGGATCATGAGGGACTGGTAGACCTTGCGGCCCTTGATGCGCTTGTCGGAGAAGACGAGGGCCAGGATGAGGCCGAGCGCGAAGGTGGAGAGCACCGATGCAGCGGCGAACACGAAGGACCACACGAGCGCCTTGAGGAAGGGGCCGCCCAGGTCATTGCTGGTCACCATGTTCTTGTAGTTGCTAAAGCCGACGAAGACGCGCCAGCCGGGGGTGAGCTCATTACCAGCGGAATCGACGAACACGCCCGTCTTGTTATTGGCGGTGTACACGGTTCCAGTGGCGGTGTCGGTCAGGGTGTCAGCCTGGGCGTCGTAGGCGTAGGTCGATTTGGCCAGGTAGGCGGTCGTACCGTCATCGGTCTTGTAGTATCCGTCATTCGGGTCGGAGGAGACGGGAACGGTCAGCCCGGCGACCTCGGTCTGACGCTTGAGAATGTCGGCCACCTTGAGGACGTTGTAGCCCTGAACGTCGGAGATCATGCCGGCGGAGACGGTGCCCTGAACATCACGCAGAGGGGTGTCGGGGTTGCCTTCCTTGAGAGCGCCGGTGGCCGGGTCTGCGATGACGAGGCCGAGGCCGGAGCCATCCTCGACGACCGCGGCGTTCACATTGACCGCTCCGGGGGCGCGCTGTTCGGAGGCCTTCAGGATCGCGGAGATCGCGTCATCCTTGGTCGAGTTGTGGCCCTGGCCGTAGTTCGTGAAGGACACGTAACCCGTGTATCCCATGACGAACACCTGGTAGATGAGCAGGAACACCATGCCGGGAACCAGGTACTTCGCGGGAATCATCCTCTTGGAGAAGTAGATCCAGTTCACGACAACGAGCAGCGCGGCGAGAACACCGAGGATAATCCACGACTTCACCATGTAGGCGGTGAAGATTCCGTAAAGTCCCAGGGCATCAATCAGCATCATCAGGATGAGCTTGACGTAGAAACCACGCTTGGTCACATCATTGGCATGAGAGGTCTTGGGCCCCTCTTTTTTCTTTTCCGCAGCCTTCACTGGCTCAGACATCGTGTCCTCCACACGTGCGCGTTCGCGCGTCATTGCGACTTGGTTCTGCCCCCGACTGGCGGCAGCAGGTGGCACCGGTGGTGCCGCGCGCCGCTAAGCGGCGCTGCTATCAGAGGGCCCCACACCCGCCCGCCGCGTGGGAGGCGGTCGGGTGTGAGGCGGTGCTCACCGGAGGCGAGCGCGGTGCGCGCGGGCGACTAGCGCCCGGCGCTCACGATCACTTGGAGGCGATCGCGTTGTTGATGTTGGTGATCATCGTCGCCCAGCCCTCGGCAGGAGCCTCGGCGCCGCTCACGATGTTGACCTCGGTCTGGCCCCAGAAGTTCCACACGGAACCCATCGCGGGGATCGCGGGAGCGAGAGCACCGGACTCTGCGACCTTCGAGAAGTCCTTGATGTCCTGGTCATCCGAAGCCTCCGCAACGGACGGCATCGCCGAGGCGCGACGACCGAGCTTCTGCATCTGAGTCTGAGCCTCGGGGGTGGCCAGGTAGTTGAAGAACTGCTTGGCGGCAACCGGGTTGGCGGACTTGGCGCTCTGGTAGAACATCTGGACGCCAACGAAGGGCTGAGCGGCCTGCGTGCCAGCCGAGGGGATCGGCAGGACGGACACGTCCATGCCAGCCTCACGGAAGGCGGCGACGTTCCACGGGCCGGTGACCATGTAGGGAACCTGGCCGTCGAGGAAGGCCTGCTTGGCGATATCGGCGGTGATGGACGGAGAGATGATGCCCGCGTCGCCCTGAGCCTTGAGCCAGTTGGCGTAATCGGTGCCACCGGAGCCGCCCATGGCCAGCTCGGAGGTGTACTCACCGTCTGCGTTCGTGTTGAAAACGGGAGCACCGAAGGAGGTCTGGAAGCCGTAGAAGTGGTAGGGATCGCCCTTGTCGCCCATCTGGATGATGAAGGGGTACTGCTTGCCAGCAGTCTTACCCGAGGCAATCATGTCGTCGTAGGTCTTGGGCTCATCCTTGGTGAGCGCGTTGTTGCGCACCAGGGCAACGGACTCGACGGCGTAGGGAACGCCGTAGGTCTGGCCGTTGTAGGTCACGCCCTTAACGGCGACGTCAGCAAACTGGGACTTGGCCTCGCCCAGGTCGACGGGGGCGACGACGCCGTTAGCGACGAGGTCGCCGAGCTTGTCGTGGGCCATGACGATCAGGTCGGGGCCGTTACCGGTGGGGACCTGAGTGGTGAACTCGGTGTCCATGTCCGACTCGGACTTCTGGACGACGTTGACCTTCACGCCCGTCTTGGCGGTGAAGTCCTCGGCGATGGTCTCAACCTGCGTGAAGCGGGTGTCATCCGCCCAGATGGTCAGCGTTGCCGCCGCATCGTTGCTGTTGTCAGAGGACGAGGAAGAGGACGTCGTGCCGTTGTTGCAGGCGGCCAGGGCGGTAACCGCCGCGAAGACGCCGAGTGCTGCGATGCCACGTCGCATTATTACTCCTGTGTTGGTCAGGTGGTCGCCTCCATCAGCGACCCGCTACAGGGTTCACTGTAATACCTTCGATTTTGTTTCTGCAACAATTTTCGCAATTGTGTGCAAGCTGTTACATTTGTAGGGAAACAGCTGCACTCGGACACTCAAAGGAGCGTTGAGCCGATGACCAAAAATCGCACAAGCATGGCCGATATTGCGACCCATGCCGGCGTATCGACCGCAACTGTTTCACGCGTTTTCAACGGCGTCGGCCAGGTCTCCGACGACACTCGCCGCAGGGTCCTGACGGCGATCGACGAGCTGGGCTACGACCGTCCACCCAGCGAACACACGCCGAGCACCCCGACCATCGGCGTTATCGTGCCAGAGCTAACGAACCCGATCTTCGCCTCCTTCGCCCATCACCTTCAAGAGGAGATCTCCCGCGCGGGCGGCATCGCCCTCATCCGCACGCAGACGCCGGGCGCGACGTCCGAGTTCGACCACCTCTCCTCGCTTATTGATCACCACATCAACGGGCTGATCTTCGTCTCCGGCAGGCACGCGGACTTCCTGTCCGACCTCTCCCCCTATCACGACGTCGCTGCACGCGGCATCCCCTTCGTCACGATCAACGGTGCACGCCCCGAGGTCCCAGCCCCCGACTTTTCCACTGGAGATTTCCTCGGTATTCGCGCCGCGGTCACGCACCTGCACGAGCTGGGCCACACGCGCATCGCGCTTCTCACCGGCCGCACGCACATCGTCCCGGCACTGCGCAAGGCCGAGGCCTTTACCCAGCTCATGAGCGAGCTCATCGGCGACCACTCCCCCATCATCGAAGAAACCTTCTACACGTACGAGGCCGCGGCCGCCCACACGCACGCGCTCCTCGAACGCGGCGCCACAGCGATTATCAACGGCTCTGATCTACAGGCCCTCGGCGCGATCCGCACGATTACATCACTTGGCCTGTCCGTCCCGGGCGACATCTCGGTAATCGGTTTCGACGATTCGTTTCTCATGGGCCACCTGGATCCGGCACTGACAACGATCCACCAGCCCGTCCCATCGATCGTCTCATCGGCGGTGCGCAGCCTCTTCGAAGCCCTACATACGCCCGACTACGTGCCCGCGCACGCCGACTACGTGTTCTCGCCCGATTTGATCGTGCGAGCATCGACCGGACGCGCGCACTAGCACTCGCAACGGGGTCCGATCTCCAAGAATGACTTGACAAAGATTCTCAATTGCAAAGAGAATGATTCTCATGTCGAAGAGAATCCTCGCTGCCGCCTGTGCGGCCGCCACTGCGCTCGCCCTGTCCGCCTGCACCTCCACGGCCTCGTCTTCTGGTAGCACCTCTAAGGACGAGACCCTGACCGTCATGGCCTCCTTCTACCCGCTGAAGTACCTGGCCGAGAAGATCGGCGGCGAGCACGTCTCCGTCACCTCGCTGACCCCGGACGGCGCCGAGCCCCACGACCTTGAGCTCTCCCCCAAGATGGTCGACTCCCTGTCCTCCGCGGACGCGGTCGTCTACCTCGCAGGCTTCCAGAGCGCGGTCGACGAGGCGATCGAGCAGCAGGCCCCCAAGACCGTCATCGACGTCTCCTCCGCTGCTGAGCTGGTTGAGGCCGGCACCGACGCGAATCACCCCGCCGAAGAAGAGGAAGATGGCACCGACGAGGCCCAGTCCGGCGAGGCGGAAGGCCACGACCACGAGGGCCATGAGCACCACCACGACATGAGCGCGGACCCACACTTCTGGCTGGATCCCGTGCGCATGGCGAAGGCCGCGACGCTGGTGGGCGACAAGCTCGCCGAGGCCGACTCCGCCCACGCCGACACCTACAAGGCCAACGCGAAGGCCCTCTCCGAGGAACTGACCACGCTGGGCGATACCCTCGTCTCGAAGACCTCGACCTGCAAGGTCAAGACTTTCGTGACCGCACATACCGCTTTCGGATACCTCGCGGATCGCACCGGCCTGAGCCAGGTCGGCATCTCCGGCCTCGACCCCGAGTCCTCCCCCTCCCCCGCCCGCCTGGCCGAGATCGCCCAGATCGCGAAGGATCAGGGCGTGACCACGATCTTCACCGAGGCCCTCATCGACCCCAAGGTCGCCCAGACCCTGGCCGACGACCTCGGCATCACGACCGCCGTCCTGGATCCGATCGAGTCCCAAACCGATGCATCCAAGGACTACGCCGCAACGATGAACTCCAACATTGACACCCTGACGAAAGCCCTTGACTGCCAGTGACAACGACTTTCACCCCCACGACGGCGGGAGCCTCCCATGCGGAGGCTCCCGCCGTCGTGCGTCTCGATAATCTACACGTGGCCTGGGATACAGACCTGATCCTGCACGGCATCTCGCTCGCCATTCCCGCTGGCCAGACCGTGGCGCTCACAGGGCCGAACGGCTCTGGCAAATCTACGACCCTCAAGGCCCTGCTCGGCACCGCGCCCATCACGAGCGGCGACGCAAGGCTCTTCGGGCACTCGGTCACCACCCGTCGCCGTGTCCCGTGGAACAAGATCGGCTACGTGCCCCAGCGCATCTCCTCGGGCGGCGCGATCAGTGCCAGCGCAATCGAGGTTGTTCGTTCGGGCTTGCTCGGGCCTCGTCGACTGTGGGCCCTGCCGGGCGACACCGCGAAGGCGATGACAGCCCTCAAGCGCGTCGGCATGGCTCACCGCGCCCATTCCCCCCTCAACATCCTCTCGGGCGGACAGGCGCAGCGCGTCCTCATTGCCCGCGCCCTTGTACGCCGCCCCGAGCTGCTCATCATGGATGAGCCGATGGCTGGAATCGACGCGGCCTCGCGCGCACGCCTGGCACAGATCGTCGCCGAGGCCAAGGCGGAGGGGACCACGATCCTCATTGTCCTGCACGAGCTGGGCGAGCTGGGCCCCCTCCTGGACCGAGAGCTGCACATCAGCGCGGGGCATGTCTCCTACGACGGCCCGCCCCACATCGAGGACGACCACGAACAGCACCACGGTGGCGGCGACCACTGCCACCCCACCATCGACCCCGGGGCCGCACCGACCGACCACGGCCTCGTGAGCGGAATCTAGACGGGAGCGACGCATGATTGACGCACTGACGACCCTCCTGTCCTCGCCGATGATGCAGCGTTCACTGCTCGCTGCCCTCATCGTGGGCCTCACCGCCCCGATCATCGGCACGTATCTCGTGCACCGCAGGCTCGCGATGCTTGGAGACGGCATCGGTCACATCTCGCTGACCGGCGTCGCGCTCGGCTGGCTGGTCGGCACGTTCGTGAACGTGAGCCCGGCCGACTCGTGGGCGGTCCCCGGAGCGGTGATCATCTCACTGCTCGGCGCGATCACGATTGAGCTGGTGCGCCAGAGCGGCCGCACGTCCGGAGATACGGCCTTAGCCATGCTGTTCTACGGTGGCATCGCCGGCGGTGTCCTGCTCATCGGCCTGGCGGGCGGCACCTCCGCGCAGCTCAACTCCTACCTCTTCGGGTCGATCTCGACCGTGCGATGGAGCGACATCACGCTCATTACGATCCTTGGTCTGGCGATCGTGGCCCTCGGCGTGGGATTGGCACCCGCGCTCTTCTCGGTGACCAACGACGAGGACTTCGCGCGCTCAACGGGCCTACCCGTGCGCACGCTCTCCCTCCTCATCGCGGTTCTCTCGGCGCTGACCGTCGCCGTCGCGATGCGAGTCGTCGGCTCGCTGCTCGTCAGCGCCCTCATGGTCGTCCCCGTCGCCATCGCACAGCTGGGAGCGCGTTCGTTCCGCTCAACGATGGGCATCGCGATGGCACTGGGCGTCGTCATTTGCACGGCGGGGCTGTCCCTGACCTACTTCGTCGACCTCTCCCCCGGCGCAACGATCGTTGTGGGAGCAATCGCTCTGTACGCGATTGGTTTCGGGATCAGGGCTATTGTGGATCGTATCCGCAGGGTGCGCAGGATTCGCGCGGCACGCAGCCACAACCAGCACCCTGAGCACGACCAGATCGCTTACTCGAACGCATGACGATGGAGGCAACACCATGCAGCGCATGACGAAGCAGCGTCAAGCAGTCCTCGACGAGCTGACGCGCGTCAACGACTTCCGCAGTGCCCAGCAGATCTTCGAAGACCTGCACCTGCAGGGACAGCGCGTGGGGCTGGCGACCGTCTACCGCTCGCTCCAAAGCCTCGCAGAGGACGGACGAGTCGACACGCTGCGTTCCTCCGACGGTGAGGCCCTCTACCGCTCCTGCACGACGCACCACCACCATCACCACCTGGTGTGCCGCAAGTGCGGTTTCACCGAGGAGATCGAGCAGTCGCAGATCGAGGCGTGGGTAGACGCCGTGGCAACTGCGCACGGCTTCAGCGACGTTGAGCACTCGCTGGAACTTTTTGGCGTGTGCAGCTCGTGCCGTTCTCAGGGCTGACGCAGCGTTATAGGGACGAGGAGGCCCGGGAGGCGGATGCTCTCCCGGGCCTTTTCTCTCCCCTTTTCCTAGGTTAGGATAGGCTTCGTTTGCTGAGCCTCACTCTGGGAGCGTCATGTTTGCCGCCGGTATCGATTCCATGGTCCCCGCCTTCGCACGCGAGGGCGTCTGGCTCTTCGTGTTCCTCTTCGTGGTCGTTTTCTTCCGCGCGCAGCTCACCTATTGGCTAGCCCGCGGCGCCGCCTCCGGCGCGGTTCGAGCGAACGGACGGCGCGGCCTCGTCGGCGCCATTGCACGCTGGTTCGACGGCCCCATCCCTCGTAAGGGCGCGGCCATCCTGGACAAGTGGGGAATCATCGTCATTCCCCTGTGCTTCCTGACGGTGGGCATCCAGACCGCCGTCAACGCGGGCGCGGGCCTCGTGCGTATGCGCTGGAGCACCTACACGTTCGCGATGATCCCGGGGTGCATCCTCTGGGCTCTCCTGTATGGCCTCGGCACGCTCGCGGTCTTTGCAGCCGCGATCCGCGCGGTCGCCGGCTCCCCCTGGGGCTGGGCGGGCCTCGTGCTCATCATCGCGCTCATCGCCGCGAAGATCGCATGGGGGCGCCGTAAGCGTCATGCGGTCAGTGCCGCACTTGGTCCAGGTGCGGTGGACAACGCCTAGGAGTCCTAGGAGCCAGCGACACGGTCGATCGCGCCGCCGAAGCGACGGTCGCGGCCCGCGAACTCCTCCAGGCAGCCCCACAGCTCTTCGCGGTCGAAGGCCGGCCAGGGTGTGTCGACGAACATCATTTCGGCGTATGCCATCTGCCACAGCAGGTAGTTGGAGAGGCGCTGTTCACCCGATGTGCGGATCATGAGGTCGACGTCGGGGACGTCGGGCAGGTAGAGGTGGCGCGACAGCGTCTTTTCGGTGACCCCGCGCGGGCTCAGGCGCCCGGCCGCGACATCCTCGGCGATGGATCTGGCGGCATCCGCGAGCTCAGCGCGTCCACCGTAGTTGACGCACATGATGAGGTCGAGGGTCTTGCAGTGCTGCGTCGCATGGTCGGCCTTTTCCAGCGCATTGATGACGCTCTTCCACAGCTTGGGTCGGCGCCCGCTCCAGCGCACGTGCACTCCCCACTGGGCCAGTTGGTCGGTGCGACGGGCGAGCACGTCGGAGGCGTAGTTCATGATGAAAGAGACCTCGGCGGGCGAGCGCTTCCAGTTTTCGGTCGAGAACGTATAGACGCTCAGGTAGCGCACGCCCGCGTCAATGGCACCGGCAATCGTGTCCATGAGCGCATACTCCCCCGCGCGATGCCCCTCAGTGCGGGCCAGGCCTCGACTGTTGGCCCAACGACCGTTCCCATCCATGATGAGAGCGACGTGCGCGGGGGCTTCACCCTTACGAAAGACGGGTGCGTCGCGGTGCCACTGGCCCGGTCCGAGCAGCGGCGCGGTGGGGTCTTGCGGAGCGCGGTCCATAGGAGTGGGGCGCGGGTCTGTCATGGGTGACTCCTATCGATGACGCTCAGCGAGCGCAGGCGGCGTTCCAGATGCCATTGAGTGTACGAGGAGATGAGACCCGAGGCCTCGGTGCGCGCGTACGCCTCGCAGCGGTCGGCGCGCTCCCAGTCGCCGCTGAGCAGCTGGCCCAGGAGTGCCACCGTGTCGGGCGCGGGCGAGGAGGCGCCGGGCGGACGACAGGTGTCACAGACGGTGCCTCCGTCGGGAATGGAGAACGAGGAGTGGGGTCCCTGGGTGCCGCACACGGCGCAGTCGAAACAGGAGGGCGCCCATCCGGCCAGGGCGAGAGCGCGCAGCGTGTACGAGGTACGAATGAGGGTCGGGTCGTGGCGTCCCCTCGCGAGGGCGTTGAGTGCGCCCAGAAGAAGCAAGTACTGGGAATGCGTACCGTCGTGCGCGTCCGTCGTGAGACGTTCGGCGGTCTCAACGATGACGGTGGCCGCGAGGTAGAGGTCGTAATCGGCGGCGATCGCGTCACCGTATTGGGCGATGGATGCAACCTGGGTCAGAGTATCGAGGGTGCGACCACGATGGAGTTGGGCGTCGATGACGGAGAAGGGTTCAACGCGCGCACCGAACCTGGAGGTCGTCTTGCGCACGCCCTTGGCAACGGCACGCACCTGGCCATGCTCAGCGGTGAGAAGCGTGATGATGCGATCCGCTTCGCCCAGCTTGTGGGTGCGTAGGACGACCGCCTCGTCTTGATAGGACTTCATCACACGGACATTGTGTCACGTCGACACAGTCGCGGTGACGTGATGCCCGCATACATCGCAGGGCGCGAAACTAATCGTGAAGTGCACTGTCAGATCCACCGACAAGCCCTCAGACAGGCGCTGACAACAATATATGAGAAACTGACAGCGTGGTCGGTTGCACAGCCGGCAAGTAGTTTTCGAGTAGATAGTTTCTTCGTAACTGGTTATGGTTTATTCATAACCGTCGAAGGAAGGATACAGATGGCACCCCCGATCGATGCCCGCGAAAAGCTTGGCACTGCACTGCGTCAGGCACTGACCCAGACCCCCCTGTCAAAGATCTCTGTCAGCGCGCTGACACGCTCCGCTGGGGTCACCCGTCAAGCGTTCTACTACCACTTCAACTCCCTGAGCGACCTGAACGCCTGGGTTTTCCGCGAGGAAGTCACATCGCGCCTGACCGCCAGTTCGGGAGAATGGCTCGATGCCATCGAGGCCACCATGACCTGGATGCATAACCATCGCGACGAAACCGCCTCGGCCATGAAGACCATCGAAGCGAACCACCTGTGGGCATTCCTGGCCTCTCACATCCAGGAGCTCATTGAGTCCCGCTTGCCCGGCTCCGCCTCGGCCACAGCGCGCGACGTCGTCGCCCAGCACTTCGCCCTGGCGACCACCGCCCACATGGGACAGTGGATGCTCTCCGGCCTCGAGGTCAACCCCTCGCTCGCGATCACTCGCATGCGAGTACTCATGACTGACCAGACCACCCCGGCCCTGGCTCGTCTGGCCAAGTAACGCGGTCATTCCCACCAACCGCACGGGGATAGAGGCACAGACCCCCTCAGCCCCGACCTCGTCCAGATGACGAGGCCGGGGCTGAACCATACACTCCGCTTCCAAAAAACGACGTTTCCGGATGCATACAAGCCAATCTGAGCTATACAATTGGTCAGCCGCACATTGCACTGAAATTTCGCGGATCCGCGATACAGCCTGTACAGTTTGCTCGTAACCCCTCTTTTCATGTCGACGAGGATCTCCGATGCCCCACACCGATGCGAAAACAATGCTCGCGCACGCTCTGCGCGACGCACTGCAAACAGTCCCCCTGTCAAAGGTGACCGTCTCCGGCCTCACGCGCACCGCCGGCGTGACCCGCCAGGCCTTCTACTACCACTTCGCCGACATCCGCGACCTGACCGTCTGGGTTTTCAAGCGCGAGGTTGCCGACCAGATCAAGGCCCACTCCACCCACGAGGACTGGCCCAAGGAGCTGCTCGCCATGCTCACATGGATGCAGACCCACCGCGAAGAGACGCGCTCCGTCGTCTCAACCCTGTCCACGGAAGATCTCCAGGTCTTCCTTTACAAGCAGCTGCGCGCCGTCATGGAGCCCATCGTCGACCACGACAGCAACGATCTGACCGTGCGCCCCGACGACCGCGAGTTCATCACCGAGCACTTCACGCTCAGCGTGCTCGGACATGTCTCCCAGTGGCTCGCCTCCGACATGAGCGCAAATCCCACCCTCCTCACGGAGCGAATCTCCCGCATCCTCGCCGGGCAAGTGCGTCGCAGCCTCGAGCTCTTCGCGCACTCCCCCGCTTCCTGAGGGGCCCGCCTCCTGAGGGCACTGACGCATACGAAGGACCCCGACCTCGTCACTTTGAACGAGGCCGGGGTCCCTATCGTTATCGCGCGCGCTCAGCGCAGGGCGCGATTCACCGCCGAAATGACAGCCTTGTAGGACGCGCGAGTGATCGAGGAGTCGATGCCGACGCCCCACACGATCTGCCCATCCACGGCCGCCTCCACGTAGGCGGCAGCGCGCGCGTCGCGGCCCTGGCTCATCGCGTGCTCGGAGTAGTCGAGGATGCGCACATCCAGGTCGAACTCGTGCAGCGCGGACACGAACGCGTCGATCGGGCCCTTGCCCTGCGCGTGAACCTTGACGACCTCGCCGTTGTCGGTGAGCGTCGCGTTGAGCTCGACATGCTCATCATCCATGGTGCCCACCTGCGAGGAGCGCAGATCGAAACGACCCCACGACTCCAGGCCCGGCGCAGCGTTCGTCGGCAGGTACTCGTCGGCGAAGATCTGCCACAGCAGATCCGCGTTAATCTCGCCGCCGTAGGTGTCCGTGTGGCGCTGGACGATGCGAGAGAACTCCACCTGCAGGCGGCGCGGCAGCTCGAGCGCGTGCGCCGTCGACATGAGGTAGGCGACGCCACCCTTGCCGGACTGCGAGTTCACGCGAACCACGGCCTCGTACGAGCGGCCCACGTCGTGCGGGTCGATCGGCAGGTAGGGCAGCTCCCACACGACCGCTTCCTCGTCACCGCCAGCCGCGTCGACCTTGGCCTTGCGAGCGGTGAAGCCCTTCTTAATCGCATCCTGGTGCGAACCAGAGAAGCTCGTGTACACAAGATCGCCGACGTAGGGGGCACGCGGCGAGGTCTCCATCTGCGTGCAATGTTCAACCGTGCGACGGATAGCGTCCACATCGGAGAAATCGATGCCCGGATCGATGCCCTGGCTGAACAGGTTCAGCCCCAGCGTCACCAGGTCGACGTTGCCGGTACGCTCGCCCTGGCCCAGCAGACAGCCCTCGATACGATCCGCACCCGCCAGCAACGCCAGCTCGGCCGTCGCCACGCCCGTACCGCGGTCATTGTGCGGGTGCACGGACAGCGCCACATACTCGCGGCGGCTCAGGTTGCGGCTCATCCACTCGATCTGATCGGCGAACACGTTCGGGGTCGCGCGCTCCACCGTGGAGGGCAGATTCAGGACAATCTCGCGTCCCTCGCCAGGCTCCCACACGTCCATGACGGACTCACAGACCTCGAGGGCAAAATCCAGCTCAGTATCCACGAAAATTTCGGGCGAATACTCGAAACCGACAATCGTCTCATCACCCAGACGCTTCTCTGCCTGCGCGATCACCTCGCGCGCACCAAACTGGGCCAGCTCGATCGTCTGCGCCTTATCCGCGTGGAAGACGACCTCGCGGAACACGGGCGCCGTCGCGTTGTAGAGGTGCACCGTTGCGCGCGGGAAGCCCACCATGGCCTCGACCGTGCGCTCGATCAGCTCCGGGCGAGACTGGGTGAGCACCGAGATCGTCACATCCTCGGGCACCGCGTCGTCCTCGATCAGGGAACGCACAAAGTCGTAGTCGGTCTGCGAGGCCGCGGGGAAACCGATCTCGATCTCCTTGTACCCCAGCTTGATGAGCAGGTCGAACATGCGACGCTTGCGAGCCGGGTCCATCGGCTCGATGAGGGCCTGGTTGCCATCGCGCAGGTCGGTGGACATCCAGCGCGGCGCCTTCGTGATGCGCTTGGAAGGCCACTGGCGATCCGGCAGATCGATCGGATTCGTATCGAGGAACGGCCGATACTTACGAATCGGCATGCGCGAGCCGGAGGGGACGGGAACAGCGGATGTAGTCTTCACACTTCGTAGTTTATCGACGAGGAACCGCCCGCGAGCAGGCGCTGCGCATACTGGACGTGAGATGCGGCGCGATGCGCATCACTGTCACGACACAGAAAACACCCAAAAACATGTGTGTCACCCCGTTCATATGTCATGATGATTAGGTCCAATGTCCCACACACCGACGCGCGGAGTATCCATGACCCCCCTGTTGTTCGCCCAATCCTTCACCCCGTCGACAACTGCAGTCGCGGGCAACGTCTTCCTGACAGCCGTCGTCGGGCTCCTCCCGCTCGTCGTGTTCTTCGTCCTTATGGGCGTCTTTAAGGTCGCCACCCACTGGTGCTCGATCATCTCCCTGGTGCTGTCCCTGGGTATCGCTGTCCTCGCCTTCCAGATGCCCGTCGGCATGGCGCTCCTGGCCGGCACGCAAGGTGCAGCGATGGGCTTCATGCCGATCATCTACATCATCATCGCGGCCGTGTGGCTCTACAACCTCACCGAAAAGTCGGGCCGCAGTGCCGACCTGAAGGCCGTCTTTAACACGATCGGCCGAGGCGACCAGCGCGCCCAGGCCCTCATCGTCGCATGGTGCTTCTGCGGTCTTCTCGAGGGCCTGGCCGGCTTCGGCGCTCCCGTGGCCATCACCTGCGCCATGCTCGTGACCCTCGGCGTCTCCAAGATCAAGGCAGCCGTCGTGGCCGTCGTCGGCAACGCCATCAACGTCGGCTTCGGAGCTATGGCCATCCCCACGACGACCGCAGGCAAGCTCGGCGGCGCGGACCCCGTCGTCGTCGCCGGCGATATGGGGCACCTGACCTGGATCTTCTGTCTGTTCATCCCGTTCCTGCTGCTGTTCATCCTCGACGGCGCGCGCGGCGTCCACCAGCTCTGGCCCCTTGCCCTCGTCGCCGGTCTCGCTGCCGGTGCGGGCCACTTCTTCACCCCCTCGGTTTCCTACGAGCTGACTGCGGTCGTCGCCTCCCTGCTCGGCTTCGCCGCCTGCTACGTGTTCCTGCTGGCGTGGGGTCCGACGACCCCCGCGGAGTGCGCGACGGAGGCCGACGAGGCCGACAAGCCCACCGGCTCGCGCATCGGACTGGCACTCCTGCCCTACGTCCTCGTCGTCGTCATCATCGCGATCACGAAGCTGGCCAAGCCCGTCGCGGCCTTCTTCTCCTCGACGGACGTCAAGGTCCCGTGGCCTGGCATCTACGGCAACCTGCTGACCGGCGACGGATCGCCCTCGACCGCCGCAATCTACTCGCTGCAGATCCTATCCAACCCCGGCACCTGGATCTTCGTCACCGGCATCATCGTCGCCATCGTGTACGGGACGAACTCCTCGAACGGCCGTTTCCAGACCTCCGTGGGTGAGATGTTCGCGGTCCTGCCGCGCACCATCTACTCGCTGCGCATGGCGATCCTGACAATCGCCTCCGTCATGGCTCTGGCCTTCGTCATGAATTTCTCGGGTCAGACTACCTCGATCGGTGCCGCCCTGGCGACGACGGGCGCGGCCTTCGCCTTCCTCTCCCCCATCCTGGGCTGGATCGGCACGGCCGTCGCCGGCTCCGCAACCTCGGCGGGCGCGCTCTTCGCGAACCTGCAGTCGACCGCCGCAGCAGGCGCCGGCCTCGACCCGTCGATCCTGCTGGCCGCCAACACGATCGGCGGTGGCATCGGCAAGATCGTCTCCCCGCAGAACCTCGCGATCGCCGCGACCGCTGTCGATTCGAAGGGTTCCGATGCGGAGATCCTCAAGAAGGCCGCCCCCTACTCGGTTGGTCTGCTCCTGGTCCTGTGCGCCCTCGTGTTCATCGCATCCCAGGGCTGGCTGGGCGCCTACATGCCGCACTGATCGGCGGCTCATGGGCTCGGGAGGTCCCGGGAAGCAAGTTGCTTCCCGGGACCTCCCCCTTGTAGGCTCCCATCAGAAGTACGGACAAAGGAGACGCCAGTGCCTGACTTGAGTTTTTCAAGCGACGCCTTACGCACGGCCGCGCAATACGTCGACGAAGCGGCAACCTGCACAAAGGTCACGCCTCCCACCGGAGATCCGTGCAGCCGCGTCTACGCACAAAGGATCAGCGGGCCGATCAATGACCTCAACGAAGCAGAGACCACGATCCAGGACGAGCTCAAGGCAATGCACGCCAATATGCTGAAGACGCTCCAGGAGTTCGAGGCGATGGAGAACGCGATCGCCATTTCCTTTACCGTACCTAACGAGGAATGGCACGAATGATCACGAAAACCACGCTGTACGCGCTTGACCTAAGAAGCTTTTCCTTCGCAATCGAGGAGCTTGACGAGCAGCTGCGAGCGAATCAGGAGAAGCTGGACGACATCGCCCACGCGAAGGAAAGAATCGCGTCGGGTATGCAGGGGCAGAGCGCCCAGGCAATGATCGCCAAGCTGGATGCGCTCGCGCAGAAGATCACCGCTCACATCACGTCGATCCAACAGACACAGGCGGCCATCACCACCTACCGCACCAACAAGCAGCAGCTCCAACGTGAGGTCATCGACTACGTTGACAGTGTCGAACTCGATGGTTTTTCCGTGTCCGATGTCTGGATAGTCCTCCCCTCGGGCAATATGCTCGCCGCGCTTTCCCCACTCTATATTGGCGGAAAGTTCATTGCAGCAAGCATCGTGCAGCAACTACTCGCAGCGCTTGTAGAAACGTTTGTGCGATACGATCTTCAAGCCGCTCTCCATTCTGGCTCAGATGTCAAGCCCTATACAACGTCAGGCGGGTTCTCGACTATCGAACCCGACCGTTCCATTGAGTGGGATGACCACTTTCCCCACGGTTCTAAAGCAGGCCAAGACACTCCGGAAGACTGGGACAACTGGTACAAGTGGGAGCTGTACCGTCAAGGAGCGGGCTGGGTGTTACAACACTCCGACTCATATGATTTCTACGGACACTTTCGGGAAAATACAGGTACTCCCAAGACCTTCAACTACGAAAAGGCTTACAGGGACGATGCCCGTATCCGAAACTACGTCAACACAGACCTCAATGCGTCACTGCAGGCTGCGAATGAGGCAGTGATGGCCGGCCAGACAGACGTGACGCTCTATTCCCCCAAGCACGCAGTCGGCAGTCCGGCCACCGAGAACTGGCAGAGAACGATTGGCGGCCACACGATGTACACCGACACGGATGTCAAGGTCGAGGGAGACACCGTGACCGCCACCGTTACCGTCTACGCTCGGGATCGTTGGAATTTCAATCGAGACAGTTCTGACATAGGCTCAGGCACGCCAGATGAGGTCAATGGGCGTTTTGAAGAGCTCGGGTGGGGAAAGAGCTTTGATTCCAGTGGCAGCCTAACCCGCACATACACCTGGAAAGTAGGCGAACAGCCACCCAGTCTGGATACGCACACCACCGAGAGCAACGAAGACCGTAAGACGCACGACTACGAAAAGTACAAGCCACGATGAGTTCACAACAGCTACTATCAGATGAATCCCTTAACCGCTATTTTCCGGCCCACACTCTGTTCCAGATCCTGGACCGCAGTGTTGTCCTGCGCCCAGGCGAACTCCTCATCGGACCTTCGAATAGGTTTCTGATCATCTGCGCGGAGGCAACCGACGAGTGGGGTGCTTTGTTCGCCGAGCACTGCACCGGTGAATATACTGAGGAGCTCCACCTTCCTCACACTCTCGCGCGCCTCGCAGGCGAGACGTGGTTGACGGGACCGGACCTACCAACCTATCTGGGCATCAGCTTCCCGGCGACCGACGTGGCCATCTGCGGTAACTACGTGTACATCTCATTCAATGTGGGAGCCTGACCAATGAAATCACTCCGGCGGTTGTCCCTTCCCATGCTCGCCATCGCGGCGCTCGCCGCCGCGTGCAACCCTTTCACATCCAGGAACACGCCGGCGGCCGCGCCGACTCAGTATCCGCAGGACCCGCGCTTCGCCGAATTTGTCTACAAGAGCGATGAAGAGCCGACCGTTCAGGACCGGACGGACTCCGTGAACGTTCGTTGGCCAAATTTGGAGGCGAGCGAGGTGCACGTCGTCGTCGAGTATTCTCCGGCACTTGCCTTTATCCCCGCACAGGACCCAGAATTCTGGCTGACCGCTGTTGCCACCGTCCCCGACGAGACGATCCAGCTCCTCGCAGAGGGAGAAGCCACCGACACACTCCTACCCGGCATCTATCCTCATCTCTACGAGTACGTACCCCAGGAGTGCAAGTTCACGACGATCGACCCGGAGTTCGCGGACAAGGCGCTCGCACCGGATAAAGGAAAGATCCCGCACGATTTCGGCCCCATGGACATACAAGCGATCGCCTTGTCCGAAGATTGCCACCTTCTCGTGTTCACCGCACTCGGCCACTCCTGAGCCCCGCGATTCTCCCGCTCCTCCGCTCGAGCCCGCCCCGGCCTCGTCATGGAGCGCCCGAAGGATCCACCCTAGGATAAACATGAAGCTCACTTTTAAGACCATCATGCCGCTCCTCGCGGTCGCGGCACTCGCCACCGCGTGCAACCCGTTCACCCCCAGGAGCACGCCGGCGGCCACGCCGACTCAGTACCCGCAAGACCCGCGCTTCGCCGAATTCACGTACGAGACCGATGACGAGCTGGAGGTTCAGGAGCGCGTCGACTCATTCAACGAACGTATACCCGGACTGGGAGCGACCGACGGCCACGTCCTCGTAGCCCATTTCCGGGACGGCGCCGACCGGCAGCCGACGCCGGACCGCCAATTCTGGCTGACCGGTGTCGCCGAGGTCCCCGACACGACGATCACCATGCTCGTCGCTGACAGCATCGGCGGATCTTCGTTGTTGCCCGGCATCCACCCTCTCTTGTACGAGTACGTGCCCGAGGAATGTACTTTCACGACCGTTGACCCCGCCGTTGCTAACAAGGTCCTCGGCACCGATCCGGAAGCCATCTATTCGGATTGGGGATCATTCGAGATCCGCGAGTTTGCGTTCTCCGCGCAGTGTAATCTCATCATCGTCACCGGCGATGGCCTCAACGCCTAGCGCACTAACGTTCAGGACACTCATGAAACCCACTCTCAAGCTTCTCGCTCCAGCTCTCGCAGTTATCGCTCTGGTATCCGCTTGTCTTCCGTCAGCCTCCTCCGGGCGTTCGTCCAGCCACAAAACTAAACTCAGCGCATCGAAGCTGGACCCTCGATTCGCTGAGTTCCGGTACACCTTCAAGAAAAAACCGGACATTCAGGAGCGTGTCGATATTCTCAACGAGCAATGGCTCAACCTGGATGCGACGGAAGCTCACCTCACCCTCGCTTTCTCCCAAACTGGCTTCTTTGAACTCAACATCGAACCCGAATTTTGGATGAGTGGCGTCGCGACCATCTCTGATGAAGCAACCATGATGCTCCTCAACAAGACAAACGACAGCAGAACCCTGCTGCCAGGCATCTACACGGGCCTTTACGAGTACGTTCCCAAGGACTGCACCTTCAGCAACATCGATCTCGAACACGCGAATATAACTCTCCAGCGCCCCCCACTTTTCACACGCAACCGTGCCCACAATTGATCCGATGATCATCCAAGATCTCGCTGTGTCGCAGGACTGCCATTTGATGGTCATTACCGCCCTCGGCCACCGCAGCAGCTGATAGATGCTCCTGTGCAGGCTCCGTCAATGACAGCCGGAACAATCCAGTCAAAGGAAAACATGAAGCTCACGCGCAAGGCCGTCGTACCGCTGCTCGCCGTCGCGGCGCTCGCCTCTGCGTGCAATCCCTTCGCCCACAAGGCGGCTCCTCAATACCCGAAGGACCCACGCTTCTCTGAGTTCGTCTTCCACAGCAACGAAGAGCCCACCGTCAAGGATCAGACGGACTCCGTGAACCTACGTTGGCCGCACACGGAGGCGAGCGAAGCGCACCTCACCATCGCTTATTCCAGCCAAACAGGTTTTCTTCCCGACAAGGACCCCGAATTCTGGCTGACCGCTGTTGCCACCGTTCCCGACGAGACGATCCAGCTCCTCGCGGAGGGGGCAGCCACCGACACACCGCTACCCGGCATCTATCCTGGTCTCTACGAGTATGTGCCGCAGGAGTGCCAGTTCACCACCATCGACCCGCAGTTCGCAGACAAGACCCTCGCACCCGATAAGTCGAGCATTCCCGATGAATTTGGTCCCATGAGCATCGAGGGGCTAGCTATGTCCAAAGACTGTCATCTTCTCGTCATGACCGCCCTCGGCCACTCCTGAGCCCCACGGGCTTCCCCTCCGCTCTCGACCGCGCCCCGGCCTCGTCTCTCCGCCTGGCGCACGATGCCTCACCATGTGGAGGCTTGACATGCGGTGCCGTTATGCGGCTACCTGCAGGGGTTGCGCCTTCCCGATCGGGTGCAGCGTCTCGGCGCTAACGAGCTTCACCGAGGAAATTGTCGTCAGCGGTGACACACTCAGCTCCGATCTGACACCCCCACGTCGAACAAAGCCAAATTCCAAGCGCGCGATCGGCAGGATTACACCCGTTAGGGAAGAGTCAACCTGATCGGGAAGATTCAACCCGATCAGAAGTGGTTGAATCTTCCCTAACGGGTGGAACACCTCATCGGCAACAAGTCTCATCGTGGGGCTAGCAACGGACACCCCAACCGGCCAACACCATGCGCGGTGCCCGGGCAGCAATGCACTAGTTACGACAGCAATGCACTAGTTACGAAGGCATTGCACTGTCTACTATCCAGTGCAATGCTGCCCGAAATAGTGCACTGCCCCCGAGCAACAAGCTCACGCGCGGCTAGGTCCGACCCGACACCTCTTCAGCAAGCCGCCCAACCCCCGCATCGATGTCGATACCCTCATCACAAGGACGATCGTTCAATCAGGAACGAGGCCGGGGCGACCTCTTACACAGACAAAACCATCGCAAAAATGAAAAACGAAAACTCACCCTGAGCTAAGTCGCGCCCCGAAGGTCCTAAAACGCCCAACGAGAGGCGATTTTTCATTGACTATCGCCGGAGATTTTTCCGCAAAAAATAGCGGGAAAATCGACCTCGTCCAAGTTGTCTGTACAAAAACGGTCGCTGGGACCTCGGACCCAGTCATAACCTGAGCTGGACAGCACCCACGAGGAAGGATCCCCCAGTGCGCATCGCTCTCTTTTCCACCTGCCTGGCAGACGTCATGTTCCCCCAGGCTGCCCAGGCCACAGTGACCCTGCTTGAACGCCTCGGCCACGAGGTCGTCTTCCCCGAAGACCAGGTCTGCTGCGGCCAGATGCACGCAAACACCGGCTACTTCGAAGACGCCGCGAAGATTACCCGCAACCACGTCAAGACCTTCGAGCCCGTGCTCGACGGCCAGTGGGACGCCATCGTCGTCCCCTCCGGCTCCTGCACCGGTGCAGCGCGCCACGAGCAGAAGGTCGTCGCCGAGCACGTGGGCGACGAACATCTCGCGAAGCAGTCCCAGCGCATCGCTGAGCACACCTATGACCTCACCGAGCTCATCACCGACGTTCTGGGCCTCGAGGACGTCGGCGCCTACTTCCCCCACACGGTCACCTACCACCCGACCTGCCACTCGCTGCGTATCGCCAAGGTCGGCGACCGCCCCTACCGCCTCCTGCGCGCCGTCGAGGGCCTGACCCTCGTCGACCTGCCCGACGCCGAGGTCTGCTGCGGTTTCGGCGGCACCTTCTCCATGAAGAACTCCGAGACCTCCACCTCGATGCTCGCGGACAAGGTCACCAACGTCATGTCCACGCGCGCAGAGGTCCTCGTCATGGGCGACTACTCCTGCCTGATGCACGTCGGCGGCGGCCTTTCCCGCCTCAACTCGGGCATCCGCCCCATGCACCTCGCCGAGATCCTGGCATCCACCAAGGATCAGCCCTTCGAGGGCAACATCTCCTTCGCACCCGAAAGCGCACAGGTGATCTGACATGTCTGAAACATTCATCGGTATGCCCGGCGTGGTCTCTGACGACGCGAACGCGCAAGCACACACGGGCGGCTGGCGCACCACCGTCTCCATCCCCGAGGACACCCTCCGCTGGGGTCCCACGTTCCCGCAGGGTGCCCACAAGACCCTGGCGAACACCCAGATGCGCCGCAACCTGGGCCACGCTACCCGCACGATCCGCACCAAGCGCGGGCAGCGCGTCGCGGAAATGCCCGACTGGGAGGACCTGCGCAGCGCAGCCGAGGCCGTCAAGTTCGAGGTCGAGTCCCGTATGCCCGAGCTCCTCGAAGAGTTCGAGCGCAACGTGACCGCCCGCGGCGGCATCGTCCACTGGGCGCGCGATAAGCACGAGGCCAACCGCATCATCGCGGACATCATCAAGTCCAAGGGTGTCGACGAGATCGTTAAGGTCAAGTCCATGGCCACCCAGGAGACGAACCTCAACGAGTACCTGAAGGAACAGGGCATCAGCGCTCGCGAGACCGACCTCGCCGAGATGATCGTCCAGCTGGCCGACGACATGCCCAGCCACATCGTGGTCCCCGCGATCCACCGCAACCGCTCCGAGGTCCGCGGCATCTTCCTGGATCGCATGGAGGACGCGCCCCGCGACCTCTCCGACGACCCGACCGAGCTGACCGCCGCGGCACGCTCCCACCTGCGTAAGAAGTTCCTGCACGCCAAGGTTGCTGTCTCCGGCACCAACATGGGCGTCGCGGAAACCGGCACGGTCTCGATCTTCGAGTCCGAGGGCAACGGCCGCATGTGCCTGACCCTGCCCGACACGCTCATCACCCTGATGGGCATCGAGAAGCTGGTCCCCCGCTTCCAGGACATCGAGATCTTCTCCCAGCTCCTGCCGCGTTCCGCCACCGGCGAGCGCATGAACCCCTACACCTCCATGTGGACGGGCGTCACCCCCGGCGACGGCCCCCAGGAATTCCACCTGATCCTCATGGACAACGGCCGCACCAAGGTCCTCGCCGACCCGATCGGTCGCCAGGCCCTCGCCTGTATCCGCTGCGGCTCGTGCATGAACATCTGCCCGGTGTACCAGCACACTTCCGGCCACGCCTACGGCTCCGTCTACCCGGGCCCCATCGGCGCGATCCTGACCCCGCAGCTCACCCAGGGCCTCGACGAGCACGATCCAGTGCACACCCTGCCCTTCGCGTCCTCCCTGTGTGGCGCATGCGGCGAGGTCTGCCCCGTCAAGATCGATATCCCGACGATCCTCATTCACATGCGTGCGCGCACGGTTGACGTCAAGCGCAACCTTGTGCCGGACGTGTGGGACCTCGCGATGGGCGTGACCACCCCGGTCATGTCGAACGCAAAGCTGTGGAAGGCCGCGAACGTGCCGACCAAGGCGACGCGCCTCTTCGCGAAGAAGGGCGCGATTGGCGCACTGCCCTTCCCGGCCTCGCTGTGGACCCGCGCGCGCGACCTGCCGGTCGCTCCCAAGGAGACCTTCCGTCAGTGGTGGAAGCGCACTCACAAGGATTCCGACGCCAACGCGCCTCGCACGGACGCCCCCGCGACGGGTGTCCCGCTCGCGTCCGAGCACGGCATGACCACCAACACGACCCCGAAGGAGGCGTGACATGAGCACCACCACCATGGATGCGAAGACCGCGATCCTGGCTCGCGCACGCGACGCCATCTCGCGTTCCCAGCAGGACCGTCCGGTGCGTCCGATCCCCCGCAACTACATCCGCTCCACCGAGCACGCGCCCGGTTCGCAGGCCGTCATTGACGAAATGATCGAGAAGCTCGAGGACTACTCGGCCAAGGTCGTCGTGGTCTCCAAGGAGTCCGAGGTCGCCGATGCGATCTCGACCTTCCTGGCCGACCAGAAGGCCGCCTCCGTCGTGGTCCCCACCGGCCTGGACGACGCCTTCAAGGAGACCGCCGCCCGCGACGGCCGCACGGTCCGCGAGGACAGTCGCGAGCAGGCCATCCCGACGCTGGAGCTCGACGAGATCGACGCCGTCGTCACGCGTTGCCGCGTCGCGATCTCTATCTCCGGCACCATCGTCCTCGATGGCGAGCCCGACCAGGGTCGCCGCGCGATCTCGCTCGTGCCCGACACCCACGTCGTCGTCCTGCGTGCCTCCGACATCGTTCCCACGGTGCCCCAGGCGGTCGAGATCCTCGGCAAGAACCCGACCCGTCCGATGACCTGGATCGCCGGCGGCTCGGCGACCTCCGACATCGAGCTGGTCCGCGTCAACGGCGTGCACGGCCCCCGCTTCCTGCGAGTCGTCATCGTCAAGTGATCTGATCACGACGCAGGAGTGCCCGGCTGCCTCACGGCAGCCGGGCACTCTGCTTATCTGAGCCGGGGCTCACCTGATGTTTCCCTGCGACAGAGTCTCAGCGCAGGTAGCGTCCCGTCACCGAGGCCTCGCTGTCCACGATATCGCTCGGAGTGCCCTGTGCGACGATGTTCCCACCCTCGATGCCGCCGCCCGGGCCCATGTCGATGATCCAGTCGGCGCAACGGATCAGGTCCAGGTCGTGCTCGATGACGAGGACCGTCGCTCCCTGCTCAATGAGGCGCTGGAGCACATCGATGAGGACCTGCACGTCGTCGGGGTGCAGGCCGATGGTCGGCTCGTCGAAGACGAAGAGCGTGCCGCCCTGGCGCCTGCCCATCTCCGAGGCAAGCTTGAGTCTTTGCGCCTCACCACCGGAGAGGGCGGGCGTCGCCTCGCCGAGCGTCAGATACCCGAGGCCGAGGCCCGCCAGGGTCTCCAGGATCGCTCCCGCTTTCTTCAGGCCGCGCACGGCCACCCGGGCCTCGTCGACGCTCATCGCCAAAATATCGGGTAACGAGAGGCCATCACGCCGAATCGATGCAGCCTGCGCGCCGTAGCGGCTCCCCCGACAATCCGTGCACTCGATGTCAACGTCGGGTAGAAACTGAACGTCCAGGGTGATCTGCCCCGTCCCATCGCAGGTCGGACAACGCAGCGAACCCGTGTTGTAGGAGAATGCGCCGGGCTTCAACCCGGCCGCCTGCGCCTCCTCGGTACGCGCAAACGCCCGGCGCAGCTCATCCAGGACACCGGAGTACGTGGCCACGGTCGAGCGCACGTTCACTCCGATCGGCGTCGCATCAATGAGGTTGACCCGCGACAGACCGCCAGCATCCACGTCGCGCACGTGCGCGGGCAGCGACTCGCCCGCCAAGCGCGCACGCAGCGCAGGAACTAGCGACTCAAGGACGAGCGTCGTCTTACCCGACCCGCTCACGCCCGTGACGGCCGTCAGCGAGCCGATGGGAATGTCCACACTCAGGGGCCGCACCGTGTGTATCTGCGAGGTCTCCAGGTGAATCGCGTCGCGCCCGTCGACGTCCGCTCCCCGACCCGGCTCCTCTGCCGCCCGCTCGACGCGACGCAGCCCCGCCATGTAAGGGCCGATACGAGAGGCTGGGGTGTGGCAGGCCTCGTCGATGGTGCCCTGGAAGATGACGCGACCACCGTCCGCGCCAGCTCCCGGGCCGATCTCGATGAGGTGGCCGGCGGCCCCCAGGACCCGCGTGTCGTGGTCGACGACGACAACAGAGTTTCCGTCGGCGATAAGCTCACGGATGATCGATAGGACACCGTCGACGTTGGAGGGGTGCAGACCGATTGTCGGCTCGTCCAGCACGTAGAGGACACCGGTCGTCCGGTTACGTACCGCGCGGGCGAGCTGCACGCGCTGGCGCTCGCCATTGGACAGCGTCGAGGACGCGCGGTCGAGGGACAGATAGGACAGGCCAAGCTCCACGAGGCGATCCATCGGCTCGGTCATCTCGTCGACGATGACGCGGGCAATGGGTGCGACCTCGGCCGGGACGAGGCCGGGGACGCGGCGCACCCACTCGCGCAGCTCCGTGAGGGTCAGGCGAGAGGCCTCGCCAAGGTCGATGCCGTCGATGAGCGTCGAGCGCACCCGCTCCCCCAGGCGCGTGCCGTCGCATGCCGGGCACGTGCGGGTGATGAGATATTTGTCGACGCGCGCGAGGGCCTTCTCATCTTTCGCCTTCGACAGGGCATTCTCGACCGTGGCAACCGCATTAAAGTAGGTGAAGTCCAGCTCGGCGCCGCCCGTCTTAGTCGCGACGACGATGTGGCGCTTTTCGGCGGGCCCCTCGTAGACGATTGTCTTTTCGGCGTCGGTCAGGTCCCGGAAGGGTACGTTCGTGCGCACGCCCATCTCGCGGGCGACGTCCTTCATGAGTTTCCACATGAGGGATCCCCACGGGGAAACCGCACCCTCGTCGATGGTGAGGGACTGGTCGGGCACGAGGGACGCGCGGTTGACGACGCGCTGGATGCCCGTCCCTTCGCACACCGGGCACGCGCCGCCCGAGTTGAAGGCCATCTCCTCCGCGCCGAGGCCGTCAAAGGACTCCCCGCATTGCGGGCACATGAGAGGCACTTCCAGGGCGACGTTTCGCGAGGGCGGGACGCGGTGCCCGTTCGGGCACAGGTAGGAGCCCGCGCGCGAGAAGAGGAGGCGCATGTGGTTGAGAAGCTCCGTGGCTGTCCCGAAGGTGGAGCGCACGTCGGGCACGCCCGGGCGTTGGCGCAGCGCAAGCGCGGCCGGCACGTGCGCGACCTCGTCGACCGAGGCCTTGGCCGCCTGGGAGATGCGTCGGCGCGTGTAGGTCGCCAGGGACTCCAGGTAGCGCCGCGATCCCTCGGCGTAGAGCGTGCCCAGGGCCAGGGAGGACTTGCCCGACCCGGACACACCCGCGACCGCGACGAACGCGTTCAGGGGAACGTCGACGTCCACATTCTTCAGGTTGTGGACGCGTGCGCCGCGCACGCGAATGACGCTGGGCATGTCAGAACCCGAGGCGTCCCAGCATCTTCGGGTCGGACTGCCAGTCCTTCGCGGTGCGCACGTGCAGGTCGAGGTAGACGCGCCTGCCCAGCAGCTCCTCGATGCGGGCGCGGGACTGGGTGCCGATCTGCTTGAGGCGGCTTCCCTTGCGGCCGATGATGATGGCCTTCTGGGAGTCGCGCTCGACGTAGACGTTGACGTGAATGTCAAGCATCGGCGGGCGGTCGTCGCCCTCACGGCGCTGCCTCTCGATGATCTCCTCGACCTGGACGGCCAGGGAGTGCGGCAGCTCGTCGCGCACGCCCTCCAGGGCGGCCTCGCGGATGAATTCGGCGATGAGGGTGTCGCGCGATTCGTCGGTGACGTCGCCGTCGGGATAGAGCGGGGGCGAGAGCGGCACAGTCTGCGCGAGCACCTCACGCAGGTGGTCGATACCCTTGCCTTCCACGGAGGAGACGGGGACGATGGCCGCCCACTCCCCCAGCTTCTCGATGGAGAGCAGGTGCTTCATGACGCGGTCGCGCGGCACGGCGTCGCATTTGGTCGCTACCGCGATGATCGGGCGCTTGATGCCGCGCAGCTCGCGGGCGATGAACTGGTCGCCGGGGCCGATGCGCTGGTCGGCGGGCAGGCAGAAGATCACGACGTCGACTTCGGAGAGGGCCTCGCGCACCATGTCGTTGAGGCGCTTGCCCAGCAGCGTGCGCGGACGGTGGTATCCGGGTGTGTCCACGAGCACCAGCTGGTAGCCCTCCCCGTGCACGATGCCGCGGATGTTGTGGCGCGTGGTCTCGGGGCGGCCCGAGGTGATCGCGATCTTGTGCCCGACCAGCGCGTTCGTCAGGGTCGACTTGCCGACGTTGGGGCGCCCGACGATCGACACGAAGCCCGCGCGGAAGTCCTCGGGGAAGTCCGGGACTTCGATGGTCGCAGCCGCGTCCTCGCGCAGGGATGCGAGCGAGGTCAGCGCCTCGAAGGCGTCGAGGTCGGCGTCCTCCTCGTCCTGAAGGCCCTCAAGGTCCTCGTACTCTTCCTCGTCCTCGGAGTCCTCGTCGTCGCCGGGTTCAGCCCCGGCCTCGTCCCCGACCTCGTCGGAGGTGTCGTCGCCGAGGCCGGCGTCGATCTGCGCGCGAGCGTCGGCTTCCGGGTCGGCCGCGTCGGGTTCGACCTCAATGCGCGCGTCCCCGAAGGCGTTGGGGCCGGCCATGAGTTCGTCGTCGGAGGGGAATCGCATGTCAGTTGTCCTTGTCGTCGGCGGGGTTGTGGTCGGGGGTCAGGGGCTGCGCGTCGGGGTCGAGGCGGCACAGGATCGTGGAGACCTGGCGGCGGCGTCCGCGCGCCTCTTCGGCGGTCATCATGACGCCAGCGAGGGTGCCGGTCGCGCCGGGCAGGGGGACCTTACCGATGGCCTTGGCGAGCAGACCACCGACGGAGTCGACGTCCTCGTCTTCGATCTCGCGTTCGAGGAGCTCGCCCAGTTCGGAGATCGGGTAACGCGCGGGCACGCGCCACACGCCCGGCTCGACTTCTTCAGGTTCGATGGCGTGGCGGTCATGCTCGTCGGTCAGCTCGCCGACGACCTCCTCAAGGATGTCCTCAAGCGTGACCAGGCCAGCGACACCGCCGTACTCGTCGATGACGATCGCCATGTGGAAGCGCTCGGCCTGCATCTGGCGCAGCATGTCGTCCGCGGGCTTCATTTCGACGGCGTATTCGGCGGGGCGCATCATCTGCTCGGCGCGCATGTCGAGCTGGCCGCCCGTGGCCTCCCAGCGCGAGACGAGGTCCTTGAAGAACAGGATGCCGCGGATGTCGTCCACGTCGTCGCCGACGACGGGCACGCGCGAGAATCCGGAGCGCACGAAGAGGCGCAGCGCGGAGGGGGCAGGCGTGTCGGCGTCGATGGTCACCATGTCGGTGCGCGGCACCATGACCTCGCGCACGAGCGTGTGCCCCAGGTCGAGGACGGAACGGACCATGTCGCGGTCCTCTTCCTCGAAGCTCTCGGGTTCGCCGACCTCGTCGACGATTTCACGCAGGTCAGAGATGAGCTCGGCGCGTGCCTGGGCCTCGGTGGGTTCTGGCGCAGGGCGAGAGGAGCGCACGCGGGTCAGCAGCGGGTCCGCGACGTGACTCAGGCGCGCGAGACGGTCAGCCAATCGCGTGCCAACCAGCGCGATACCTTCGGGGTTGCGCGCGCCCCACTGGGCGGGCAGGAAGGAAACGAAGACCAGCTGGATGACTGCGATCACGCTGACGGCGATGAGGGCGACGGCCCACCACGGCAGATTCGTGCCGACCAGGACGATCGTGCCCATGACCGCGTAGACGACCTGCCAGAACGTACGGAAAGCGCGCAGCGACAGCAGGGTGCGCCGACGGCGATCCACGAGGCCGTAGAGGACGCGCGCGTGCCTGCGCTCTTCCTCGATGAGGTCTTCGACGCCGGCGAGGGTCAGGCGTTGGATGGCCTGCTCGACGCTCTGCGCGAAGGAGGCCGAGGCCAGGGCGATGACGGCGAGGATCAGGAGGGCTACGGAGGGCACGTCCAGGGCCGACGAGGCCGGGGACGCTTCAAGGGGAAGGATCATCGGGTGGCCAGGAAGGTCAGCAGGAGCTTGCGCTGGAGCGCGAACATGACCTCGCGCTCCGCGTCGGTCGCGTGATCGTATCCCAGGAGGTGCAGCATGCCGTGCGTGGCCAGGAGCAACATCTCCTCGGCGGCGCTGTGGCCGGACTCGGCGGCCTGGCGCGCGGCGACCGTGGGGCAGATGCAGATGTCGCCGAGCATGCCGGGAGGCGTGGGGCGATCCGCCGTGCCGGGGCGCAGTTCGTCCATGGGGAAGCTCATGACGTCGGTCGGGCCGGGCAGGTCCAGCCAACGCACGTGCAGGTCCTCCATCGGCTCGGGCTCGATGAAGATGATGTTGACTTCCGCGTCGGAGCTGACGTGCATCTGGTCGAGCACGTAGTCGGCCAGCGCGGAAAACTCGGCTTCGTTGATCTCGTAGTCGGTCTCGTTGATGACCTCGGTCATGACGTGTACTCCCTGCGTGCGGTGTTGTGACTGCGCGTGCGTGCGCGACGCGCGGCATTTCGGTCGTCGAAACGCTGGTAGGCATCAATGATTGCGCCGACCAGCTCGTGGCGCACGACGTCGGCGCTGGTCAGGTGGCAGAACTCGATGTCGTCGATGTCGCCGAGGATGTTTTCGACGACAGACAGGCCCGAGGTCTGGCTGCCCGGCAGGTCGACCTGCGAGGCGTCGCCCGTGACGACGACCTTGGAGCCAAAACCCAGGCGCGTGAGGAACATCTTCATCTGTCCGACCGTGGTGTTTTGGGCCTCGTCCAGGATGATGAAGGAATCGTTGAGGGTGCGTCCGCGCATGTAGGCCAGGGGTGCGACTTCGATGGTGCCGGCGGCCATGAGCTTGGGCAGGGCCTCGGGGTCGAGCATGTCGCCGAGGGCGTCGTAGAGGGGGCGCAAGTAGGGGTCGATCTTGTCGGTGAGGGAGCCGGGCAGGAAGCCGAGGTTCTCCCCCGCCTCGACGGCCGGGCGGGTCAGCACGATGCGGCGCACCTCGCCGGAGAGGAGGCGGCGAACGGCCTGGGCCATCGCCAAGTAGGTCTTGCCCGTGCCCGCGGGGCCGATGCCGAAGACGACGGTCGCGCGGTCGATGGCGTCCGTGTAGGCCTTCTGGCCGGGGGTCTTGGGGCGGATCGAACGCCCGCGCGCGGAGAGGATCTCTTCCGTGGGGGCTTCGCCCGAGGTGAGGCGTCCGAGCAAGCCGATGGCCTGTTCAACGGCGGCGGCGTCCAGGGCGGTGCCGCGCCGGGCCATGCCGATGAGTTCTTCGAGGAGGCCCGCGGCCACGTCAATATCGGCCTGAGTGCCGGCCAGCGAGATTTCACGCCCGGTGACGAGGAAACGGACGTGCGGGAAGCCGCGTTCGAGGGCGCGCAGAACCTGGTCTGCGACGCCGAGGACCACGATCGGGTCCATGTCTGCGGGGATGGTGACGCGCCCCGTGGTGTGTGCGAGGGTGGCCGCCGCGAGCGCCGGCGCTGTGTTCTCCGTAGTCATACTGCTTCCATTCTACGCTGGAGCGCCCCTCCACAGGCTTCACGTTGCCCTCTCACGCAGTGACCCCGGACGCATCGGAGCGGCGCGGCGGATGGTTCCCGGATGCATGGATGCCCTGGGAACACGCACAATGAAGCCATGCCCACCCTCGAAGAACTCGTTTCGCACCCGCCGCAGCTGCCGGTCACGCGTGCCCTGGGCGATATCGCGGCGGCAACCCGGCCGGGTGGCTGCGCGGTCATCACGGCGCCTCCGGGCACGGGTAAGACGACGCTACTGCCGCCCGCGGTGGCGGTGGCATTGGCCCAGTACGACGCATCGGCCGGGCGCGTGCTCGTCACCCAGCCGCGCAGGGTGGCCGCGCGGGCGGCGGCCCGCCGGATCGCGCGTCTGCTCGGCGAGGAGGTCGGCGGGCAGGTCGGTTATTCGGTGCGCGGGGATTCGCGGGTCAGCGAGCGTACGCGCGTGGAGATGGTGACGCCGGGCGTGGCGCTGCGCCGCCTGCAGCGCGATCCGGAGCTGCCCGGGGTGTCGGCGCTGATCGTGGATGAGTTCCACGAGCGCGACCTGGATACGGACCTGGCTCTGGCGTTCGCACTGGATGCCCGCTCGGCGCTGCGCGACGACCTGTTCGTGGCCCTCACGTCGGCCACACTCGAGGCCTCGCGCACGCTGGATTTCCTGCGCTCCTCGACGGGAGAGGAGCCCGCGCTCGTCGATATTCCGGGGGATATTTTTCCGCTGGAGCTACGCTACGCTCCCCCGCCGCGCGGCGTCGAGGCCGTGGGCGCGATCGGGAACGAGCGCGTGGGCGTGCGCCGCGAGTACCTGGCGCACGTGGCGCGCACGGTCGAGGAGACGGTCGCCGCCACCGAGGGCTCGGTTCTGGTGTTCTTGCCGGGCGTGGGCGAGATCGAGACCGTGCGCAGCAACCTGCACCTGGGCGATGTCCCGGTCCTGACGCTGCACGGACAGCTCAGCGCCGCCGAGCAGGACCGTGCACTCTCCCCCGCTTCCGGCCGCCGCGTCATCCTCTCCACGTCGATTGCGGAGTCGTCTCTGACGGTCCCGGGCGTGTCCGTCGTCGTGGACGCCGGGCTCGCGCGCGAGCCGCGCTTCGACGCGGGGCGCTCCCTCTCATCTCTCGTGACGGTTCCGGCCGCGCTCGCGCGCCTCGAGCAGCGCGCGGGACGCGCCGCGCGCAGCGGCCCCGGCGTCGCCGTGCGCGTCATGGATGCGGTGGACGTGGCGCGCAGGCCCGCGCAGTCCGCACCGGGCATCGCCACGCAGGACCTGACGGACGCGCGGCTGCAGGTGGCGGCGTGGGGCACTCCGGTGGAGGAACTGGCCCTGCTCGACGCTCCACCCTCGGGCACGTGGGAGGCCGCCGGGCAGCGTCTGTCCTCCCTGGGCGCTATCGACGAGGCCGGGGCCGCCACCGCTGCGGGCCGCACGCTGGCGTCGCTGCCGTTGGACCCGCCCTTGGGCAGGGCCCTCCTGGCGTCGAGCGCGGTCTTGGGGGCGTCGAAGGCGGCGCGTTTCGTGGCCCTCCTGTCGGAGGATGTGCGCGCACCGGGGGCTGACCTGGGTGCGTGGGAGCGTCGGCTGGGTCGCGGTGGCGCCAGCGGCGCAGGAGGTGTCAACGCTCAGGGGGCTCGGGTGAAGGAGACGCAGGCGCGCCTGGGGCGCCTGGCGCGCCGCCTGCCTTCCTCATCGTCCGCACTAGACGCACTTGCCCCGGCGCCTGCGCGCCACGATGCGGACGGGCGCACCCGCGAGGATGAGTTGGCGCTGACGTGCGCGCTGGCGTACCCGGAGTGGATTGCACGTCGCCGCCCGGGGTCGATGGCCTACATTTTGGCGGGCGGCGTGGGTGCCGAGCTGCCGCAGGGCTCTCCTCTGGAGGGTCAGGAGTGGCTGGCCGTGGCGTCGATTGACCGGGCTCCGGCCTCGCGCCACGCGCGCATTCTCGCGGCTGTCCCCCTGTCGGAGGAAGATGCCCTGGCCGCGGGCGAGAAGCTCCTGACGACCCGCACGCAGGCGTCGATTGATAAGGGCGCTCTGAACGCCACCCGTACGCGCGCCCTGGGGGCGATCCCCCTGAAGGCCGCCCCGGCCTCGTCCCTGCGCGAGGAGGAGGCGACCGCGCTGGTAGCCGAGCACCTGGCCGCCCACGGTCTGGGGGATCTGGGCTGGGGTAAGGAGGCATCGTCCCTGCGCGAACGCATGCGCGTCCTCCACGAGGTGCTGGGCGATCCCTGGCCCGACGTGTCGGATGAGGCCCTCGCACGCACCGCGGATCAGTGGCTCCTCCCCTGGGCGAAGCGCCTCGCGAACGGCGGATCCCTATCCAAGGTGGCGATGCTCGACGCGCTGCGCTCGATGCTGCCGTGGCCGGATGCCGCGCGCTTGGATGAGCTGGCGCCGGAGAAAATGCCGATCCCGTCGGGCGGCACCCGACCGATCGATTGGAGCGGCGCGCACCCTGTGCTCACGCTGCGCGTCCAGCAGGCCTTCGGGTGGACGGACACGCCCCGTCTGGTGGACGGGCGCGTGCCTCTGGTGCTGCATCTGACGGATCCGGCGGGGCGCCCCGCGGCGGTCACCTCTGACCTGACGTCGTTTTGGGCGGGGCCGTATCGGGACGTGCGCGCGCAACTACGCGGGCGCTACCCGAAGCACCCGTGGCCCGAGGACCCGCTGCACGCGGAGCCCACGAACCGCGCCAAGCGCCGGGGGTAGCGTGCTCGCACTCCCCCGCACCGGGCGTCTACTCGTCGAGTTTGCCGACGACTCCCCGCCCGTCGGGCAGATTCTTGGACGGCATCTGGTAGGCGTCAAGGTCCGCCATAGCGGGGCGCTCGAGGCCCAGTTCGCGCAGCTGCGCGTAGGTCGACATGCGCACGGGACCCAGCTCGGCAACGGGCTGGCCTTCCTCTGTGAGCGTGACGACTTCGCCGGATGAGGCTCGCGCCAAAGCGGCCCCCACATCCTCTTTGAAATCACCAATTTCTAGAGCCCTCATACCCTTATCTAAGCATGCCGAAGGGGGTTTGAACCAACGGCACGATCACTATGTGACCCTTCGATCCCCTACACCCGCCAAACGAGCGTCATACAGCCAAATGAGCGTGAAAAAAGACACCCCTGCTGTGACCGCCTGGTGGACATTTCCGCTCGATGGAATAGATTCGGGCGCACCGCGTTGAGGAAGGCGAGCCTGTTCTACCCAAGGAGAAACATGTCCACAAACGCAATCGAGACCGTCGACCTGCTGGTTGTCGGCGGCGGCAAGGCCGGAAAGTCCCTCGCGATGGAGCGCGCGAAGGCGGGCTGGAAGGTCGCCATGGTGGAGCGCCAGTTTGTCGGCGGCACCTGCATTAACGTCGCCTGCATCCCCACGAAGTCGCTGGTCAACTCGGCTCGTCGCCTGAGCGATGCGCGCTCGGACGAGGCGTTCGGCGTGGTCGGCACCGAGGGCGCACGCGTGGACCTGGGTCTCTTGCGCGCCCACAAGGAAAGCATCGTCGGTGCCATGGTCGGCGCGCACGAGAAGATGTTCGCGGCCCCCGGCCTGGACTTCATCCGCGGTGAGGCCCGCTTCACGGGCGAGCGCACGGTGACCATTGCGCTTCAGGACGGCGGCGAGCGCACGATCCGCGGCGAGCGCGTCCTCATCAACCTGGGTTCGCGTCCGGCGCGTCCTGCGATCCCCGGCCTGTGGGAGTCTGGCGCGTGGACGAACGAGGAGATCCTGCGCCTTGAGGAGCTGCCCTCCTCCCTGGCGATCATCGGCGCCAGCTACATCGGCGTGGAGTTCGCGTCGATGATGGCGACGTTCGGCGTGGACGTCACGCTCATCTCGTCGGGTGATCACGTGCTGCCGCGCGAGGACGAGGACGCCGCCCGCGTCGTCGAGGCTGGCCTGGAAGCCGCCGGGGTGCGCATCGTGCCGGGCCGCGCCGAGTCGGCCTCGCGCGAGGGCAACACGACGACCCTGGTGCTCTCCGACGGCTCGATGGTCTCCGCCGAGGCGGTCCTGGTGGCCGCAGGTCGCGTGCCCAACACGGACGGTATCGGCCTGGACGAGGCCGGGGTTGAGCTCACCGATCGCGGTTTCATCGCGGTGGACGAGCACCTGCGCACCTCCGCGCAGGGCGTGTGGGCGGCCGGCGACTGCGCGGGCACCCCCATGTTCACGCACGCGTCCTGGTCGGACTTCCGCATCATCCGCGCGCAGCTGACCGGCGCATCCCTGGACGATCCGACGACCACCACGAAGGGCCGCACGATCCCCTACGCCGTGTTCGCCACCCCCGAGCTGGCCCGCATCGGCCTGTCCGAGGGCGAGGCGCGCGAGGCCGGCCTCGACGTGCGTATCGCCAAGGTTCCCACGGCCGCGATTCCGCGCGCCAAGACGATGCGCTACGCGGGCGAGGGCTTCTGGAAGGCCGTCGTGGACGCGAACACGCACCAGATCCTGGGCGCGACGCTGATCGGCCCAAACGTCTCCGAGGTCATCACGGCCGTGCACGTCGCCATGGCCGGCGGCCTGACCTACGAACAGCTGCGATTCCTGCCGATCGCTCACCCGACCATGGGCGAGGGCCTGCAGGTCCTCTTCGACTCCCTGGGCTGAGAGCCTATCGCGCCCCTGAGTACCGTTGGGGGCGCGCCCGGATCTCTCCCAGGACGCGTGAGGGAACAAACGGGGCGGGTCCGAACGATACGTTCGGGCCCGCCCCTGTTGTACTCAGATGCTCTGGGCACCGGGTGCGCTCGGCATCAGGCGCTCAGCGCGGGGTTCGAGGCCGGAGCATCCCAGCCCCGGCCTCGTCCCCTTCTGGCTCAGCCGAGCCACGCGCCGGAGGACGCGAAGCGATAGCGCGTTCCGTCGATGGTGACCCAGCCGGTCACCATGCGTCCGGAGGCGTCGAGGTAGTACCAGGTACCGCCGTCGTTGACCCAGCCGATCGCCATCGCGCCGCTGCCGGTGAGGTAGTACCAGGAACCGTTCACGGCGGTCCAGCCGGTCGCCATCGCGCCCGAGGCGTTCAGGTAGTACCAGGAGCCGTTGACGTTGACCCAGCCGGTGGCCATCGCGCCGGAGGCATTCAGGTAGTACCAGGTGCCGCCGTCGTTAACCCAGCCGGTCGCCATGGCGCCGGTCGTGGGATCGAGGTAGTACCAGGTGCCGCCCGCGTTGGCCCAGCCCTTGGCCATGCGGCCAGACGGGGTCATCCAGTGCCACGCGCCGTCGAAGGTGACCCAGCCGGTCGCCATCACGGCGTCGCCGTTGAAGTAGTAGGTGGATCCGTCGATCTCGACGTACTTGCTGCGGGCGCAGTAGCCGTCGGCGTAGCAGTACTTCCAGCCGTCGGCGCTGTTGACCCAGGCGCCGCCGTCGTGCAGGGACTCATCCACGTGGAAGTGGATCGTGTCCTTGACGTCGTCATCGGCGCGCGAGTCCTTGTTGCGACCCTCAGCGGAAACAGTGACGTCGACGTGCGGGCCGTCGCCGGCCAGGTCGGCCGCGGCGTAGGGGCCGGCCACGAGCGTGACCTCGTTACCCGTGAAGGCGCCGGTGCCGGTGCCGGTCACGGGCTCCTTGTCGGCGACCTGGAGGGACGCCGCGGTCACGGGCCCGGAGACCGTGGTGCGCACGTAGACCGTGCCGGACACGCGGGCGTCGGCCAGCGGACGCCAATCGGTGACACCGTCGTGCGAGTACTCAAGGTTGCCGAGGACCGGCTGCGGCTGGTCCTTCAGGACGGCGGCCAGGGCGTTGACGAGGCCAGCGCCGCGGTATTCCTTGCCGTCCTCGGGCACGGCGAGGCGGTCGTAGGTGTAGCCCGCCTGCTTCTTGAGCAGGTCGATCATCTGATCGGCGGTGTAGTCCGGGTGGATCTGCTTGATCAGCGCGGCGACGCCCGCAGCGTGCGGGGAGGCCATCGAGGTACCGGACAGGTAGCCGAACGGCGGGTCCTTCTTCCAGGTGGGCAGGGTCGACCAGATGCGCTGACCGGGGGCGGCCACATCGACCGAGTTCTTGCCGTAGTTGGAGAAGCCGGCGCGCTCGAGCTTGGCGGTGGCCGGGTCGGTGCCGGTGGGCAGCTTCAGGGCGGAAACGGACAGGACCGAGTCGTTGACCATGGCCGGCACGTCCACGCCGCCGGCCACGTTGCGCTCGACGGCCGCGCCCTCAACGTCGTTCGGGGAATCCTTGTCGATCGTCGGGTTGTCGTGGTCGTCGTTCGAGTTGCCTTCGGCGGCGATGTTGACGACGCCGTGGTTCTTCGCGTAGCGGATCGCGCGCGAGGCAGCCTCGAGGCCCGCAGCCTGGGAGGCCTCGTTCGGCATCCAGAAGGCGTAGGGGTCCATGTAGTAGCTGGAGTTCGTCACGTCGATGTCGTGCTCGGCAGCCCAGTCGAAGGCGCAGGCCACGTACTCGGGGTAGAAGGAGCCGGCCTCGTTCGAGGTCTTGATCGCGACGATCGTGGCGCTGGGGGCGACACCGTCCACGCCGTAGGCGTTGTGCGCGGCGGCGATGGTGCCGGCGACGTGCGTGCCGTGGTAGTGGTCATCCTTCCAGTCCGCGGGGTTCTGGCTGGGAATGCCGTTGATCTGGCAGCCCACAGAACGCGAGGCGTCGAGATGTTCCTTGAGGTCCTTGTGGTCGGGATCGATGCCGGTGTCCATGACGCCGACGGTGACCTTCTCGAGGGGGACGTCGACCTGCTGGGCGTCGAGCGCGCCGACGGCGGCCAAGCCCCAGGCGTTGGCGTCGCCCTCGTCGGGGGTGAAGTCGTTGAGCTGAGAGTCGGCAGACAGGCCGGTCGAGCGGGTGCCCGCGGCGTCAGCGACGGCGTTGGCCTCGGAGGTGGTGTTCTGGGGCTGCTCGGTGCGCACCTCGTCGCCGGTGACCGTCTTGTAGCGGGTGGGGCCGATCGACTGGTAGGAGACGCCCGCGTCGACGAGGTTCTTGCCGAGGGTGGGCGCGAAGGCGGCCTTCACCGACTGGACGAAGAAGGTGTTGAATTCGGGGTACTGGGCCAGCACCACGCCACTTTCCGAGGCCTTGGAGACGGCCGCGTTGAAATCGTAGCGGGAGGCGTCGGCGGCCAGGTTGACCGCGTAGTTCATGACCTCGTCCTGGGCGCGAGCCTCGGAGGTGATTCCCGGTACACCTTCGGCGTGGGTGGGTGCCCCGAACGCGGTGAGCGTGACGCCGACGGCGAGCGCCGCGCCTCCCGCGATGAGGGTCCTCCATGAGCGTTGATGCATCATTGTTCCTCGTTTCTGTACAGATGGGGACGCGTCTCCAGGGCTGTCCGGATGGCGCGCCGTCTCACCATCGTTTCAAGGTTACTGACAAACACGCCAGAGGGGTTTCACATTTTAAGAACTCTTGACCCTCGCATCACGAGCACTTTCCCCTCACTGTTAAGCAACGCGATGACGCCGAGCCATCACCAGGCAAGCGGCCCCACCGCCAGCCGGGAGCATGGAGAGACGAAGGAGGGAGGCGTGGCGCCGAGCGGGAGAATCAACCGACCAGACCATTAGACACTGATTCAAGATTGAAAGCTCATCGAGATAACACCCAGATGCCAAACGCTGCAAATACGCGCATTTCTTGACTTAACAAGGCAACCAAAGAGCTTGACATTTGCGCATGAAACATCGAATCATGCGTGCTACAGTCAGTAACGTCAGTCACACGTCAGGGTTGGGGGGCGCCGATGCCATCATCCGTCTACATCAGGTTCGACGCGCCCGAGGGGGTACCGGCGACGCCCAGGCGCCTGCACGCCGCCTTAGCGGCCGTGCTGGACCTACCACCGGGAGTGAGCCCCGAGCGTGCGGCGCGCTTTGCGCGCCTGGCGTGCCGACCGGCGCACGGAGCCGGGACACCAAAGCCCTATTCGTTGGGTGAGCTGAGCAGCTCCGAGTCGACATTCGGCGTGGAGGTGCGCCTGTTGGACGATCGCCTTCTCGACACGCTGGACGCATGGTTGTCGTGGGGCGGTGTCATGCGGATCGGAGCGGGCACGCATGAGGACGCGACACTGATCGCGGTGGACGGGCAGATCGTGGCCCAGGCCTCGTGGGAGGAGCTGGCCGGGCGCGACAAGGACACGGCGTGGGAGGTGCGCTTGGTGACGCCGACGACGTTCTCGTCGAGGGGGCAGCACATGCCCGGCTTGACTCCGGCCACGATCGCGACGAGCCTGCAGCAGCGGTGGTGGACCTGGAATAGGAGGCTCGCTCCCCCACGGATCGACCGGGACGCGATGGCCAGCGTGCTGGCGACGCAGGACTTTACGCGCAGTTCGATGGTCACCCTGGGCATGCCGCGCGGCGCCGAGCAGGGGCGCCTGTCCTCCCGCAGGATTCCCGCCCACGAGGGGCGCCTGCGCATCAGCGGCGTTGAGGGGGCCGAGGCCACCCGCGTCTTCTCGCGCCTCATGGCACTCTCGGCCTACACGAACGTCGGCTCACACACAAGCTACGGCATGGGCGTCATAGACGCGGTCGCGGCGTAAGTTGAAGGAGACCTACAATGAGCGAAAATTACCAGAACCGCAGAACTAGATTGGTTTCTGCAGGCATACTCATCGTCGCAGCAGTAGTTGTATCGATACTCTATTTTACTTTGCCACCAACATGGTTGACACAACTATGCGAGCTTCTCTTTTTCCCCGCTATTGCGGCAATCGCAGGTGGATTAGCAATAGTCTGGGCCGGAGAATTGGTAGTGAACAGATGGCTTGAGCGATACAAGGAACGATCTGGATACGGCTTGGCGAAGCGTAAGGTCTTCTTCAGCGGAGCTGAGAAGATGATCCGCGACGTCCGCCACGACTTGCTTCTGTCAGACCTGATCAATCGCAAGAACTATACGGATCCGAACATCGATCTTTACGAAGCGGATATCGTGATTCTGTGCATCAGCAAGGACGATCCAGCTCAAAAAGAGGACCCCGACAAACCGAGAGGCCATCAGGACGACACGGCACAGAACACTGATTGGCAGAGTAGGGCGCGGGAGACTATTGAGACAGTCATCGACCAATTGAACTGTCACCAAGCCTTGATTGTCTTCACTAACGGGCGACTCGACTCTCAGACGAAGGCAGCTATCGAGGGACGTAGCTTTACCACCTTGGTGAACTGCAGAGGTCGAATCGTCAGCGACATTCATTCACTTCTGACGACGCTTCCTCCGCGCAACGGAGACTGAGAAGGAAGACACCGTGGCAACTTACCTCGTCATGCTGCAAACGAACAGCAATCAGCCCTTCATCTTCTCGTCTCCTCGCCTGCGCGAGCAGATCGGGGCCTCCTTCGAGATCACGCTCCTCTCACGCTGGGTCGAGGAGGAAGCACGGTCTCTCCTCAAGACTGAACGCCTACCCGACTCCTTCTGGGTGTCCGATTCCTCGGGGAAAGTGATCGTCCGGTTCACTGAATCTGACGGAGATCCGGAGAATCTAGCCAAACAACTGATCCGAGAGGTCACGCTCCGTGCACTGACCGACGCCCCAAGCCTCGACGTCACGGGTGTCTTCATCGAGGCGTCATCCAACACGGTCTGTGCGGACGACCTGCAAGAGCTTGATCGCGTGTTCTTGGAGTACTCACTGAACCGCCGTCCGGCAGCGGCACGCTTCCCGCAGTTCCCGTTCCTGGAACGCGGCTCAGAGTCCGCTCTTCCCGCATCTGCATCGCTAGGCACTCTGGGTTTCTCTCAGGAGTCCCTGGAGCCGGATAACTTCGACGAGTCCTCCCCCTTATCCCTCCCGTCGCGCGTGAAGCGACTGTTCGCATCGACATCGCGAAAGCGGCAAGTCGACGATGTGCAGGAGCGGCTTGCGAAGCGAGGAAAGGAACTCAAACAAGAACCCCCGCTCGATCCAACCAAGCTTGCAGCTGCGTTCCAAGACGGCGAGGAGTTCAAGGATGCCAAGAACATGTTGTCGTCGGTCGGAGTCGTCCATATTGACGGTAACGGCGTTGGCGCGATCATGCGTGATCTAGGTTGCGCCCATCGTGCGGTCCAGAAGGTTGGAGTCAGTACGATATCTGATGAGGCAACCACTGAGGAAAGCAAAGGCTTGCAGTCGTTCATCATGGAGGTGAACCGCAGACTCGACAATGTCGTGAAGGACGCCATCGCACTTTCGTGGTACTACGTTCAGGAACTGACTCCAGATACAGTCGTTCCCATCGTGCCCGTTCTCGTGGGCGGCGACGATGTCACGGTCTACACGGATGGGCGCTACGCGATCCCCTTCGCGGAAGCCTACATCCACCATTACGAGAGACTCACGAAGGACGACGATCTTTTGTCAGTTCTCGCCATTGTTGCTGGAGGGAAAAAGCCCGACGAACCAGAGCGGGACCACTTCGAAATCGACGACTACATCATTCAAAACCCCGGCCCGCTCACGGCCTCGGCAGGCGTGGCCATCGTGGGCCGCAACTTCCCGTTCCACATCGCCTACGACCTGGCGGAAGAGCTGGTGTCGCGAGGAAAGAAGCTTGGCAAGAAGCCGGGGAGGGTCCCCTGTTCAACGATCAACTTCCACGTCCTGCGCGATGCGACGGTCCTCGACCCGGACGACACGCTGGATGAGTACAAGGGCCGCACGCAGCGTCCCTTCCTGATCGGCCACTACGCGCAAGAGCGGATCGGGGACGCACCCACGACCTCGTCCAAGACAACACCCACCACGACGTCGAAGCCACTGTCCTCCTGGGCGCGCATCCTTCAGGCGGTCGCGGCCTTCGACGGTAAGAAACCGGACGACCCCACGCAGACCACCGGCGATCCGTTCCCGCGTGCCCGCGCGAACCGCATCGTCAAACTCCTTGCTGAATTTGTCAAGGTTCCCAAGGACGATAAGGCAGCACAAGCCGCGTGCCATGGGTACGTCCTAAAGGAAGACGAGAAGGTGTCCGCGACGCAGGAGCAGATCAACAAGGACAGGGAAGAGCCAGACAACGACAAGAGGATAACGAAGCGCTGCAACCACCCCATCTGCGCAATCCGCCTTGAGTGGACGGATGCGCAGGAGAACGCGCGGGGTACGAAGGCGCTCGTGAAGGCGTTGGGGCCGTTGCCCTCGAAGACGCGCCTCGACGATACCGACGAGGACACTGAGGATTGCATCGAGCAGGTGCGATGGCTCCTGGATCTCATCGACCTGTCCGGGAACTTGCCCGACGGCTACCTCGCTTCACGGATTCGGGATGACGCCGACCGCGTCGACCCCGAGGAAGCAGCAGACGATTCCACCGCAGGAGGTGCCCAGTGACCACCGATTCACCTACTACCACTCCTCCTACCGCAAGCGGCCACGTGACCATCGTGTTCACGTCCGACTGGGGCGTGTCCACGGGCGTTGGCCAGGCTGGGCGCACACACTCAACAATCGAGCGTTGCGGCAACGACCCGGTCGTGCGCGGCACGGTCATCACAGGAGTCCTGCGCGAACAAGCGATGCTGGCGGCGAAGGCCCTCGACGGGCAAAAGGACGGGAAATGGACCAGCTTTGCCCTGTGGCTCTTCGGCCAGGACCCCAACAGCGAGCCGGGCTCAACCCCCCACCCGCGTCACATTCTCTTCACGGACGCCACCCCGGCCTCGACAATCCCCGTCCACGACACGGTGTCCCTGTCCATCGACCCAAAGACGGGGACAGCACGCGCCCAGTTCCTGCGCTTCACGGAACGCGCGGCGGCCGGCGTCCTCACGGGCACGTTCACTCTCATCGACGAGGCCGGCTTGCCTGTCTCTATTCAGGCGACGATCGATGCCGCGCACTTCCTCCTGGGGGTCGCAGGCCTCATAGTCCGAGGCATCGGCTCGGGCCGCAGCGGAGGCGACGGCGAGTGCACGGTGGTGGTCAGCGACAAGGACTACGTGACGACCAACCTGCCGGATGAGGAAGCCGCCAGCGCGCTTACACGAATCCTGGCGAACCGAGATAACGACGACACCCCCACATATTCGTCGGCAGACGTAGAGGCCGTTGCAGATCGACTGCGGAGTCTTACGCGGGAAAGCCTACAGACGATCCCTGGCCTAACCGAGAGTCTTGCGAAGAACAATCCCCACGACATCGAAATCCCCGGCCATCGGCAGGGCGGCACACAGCACCAGGTCGGGATCATCGACGGTTCCGCAGCTCAGCACAGCGGCGGACACCACCTGATCCTCGACCTCACGCTCAACTCGCCCATCGTGTCCTACGAGGTCCCCTTCTCGAATGAAATCCGCTCCTTGGATTTCCTGCGCGGGACGGTCCTGCTCCCCTGGCTGCACCGGGCCCTGTCGTCGAAGCAGAACGGAAAGGTTCAGGCAGTCATTACCAACGCCGTGACCGGCGGCCACCTGTTCGTCTCGGACGCGTTGCCCGTCATCAGCGACACTGAGGGACTCCCCGTTCCCCTGACGCTCAAGACGGACAAGACGCCAACCTCGGACTCGACCATCACCTTGCACGGCAATTCCTCCGATAATACGGCTGGGATTCCCGTTCGCGGAGGGTACGTGTTCTACGCCCCCAAGGAAGGTGACAGCAAAGAACCCGGCACGAAGACTCAGGGCTGGTACGGTAAGCCTCCCCTGCGCGGACGACAGACGACCGCCATCAACCACGAGACGGGCGCAGCCAGCAAGGGACAACTCGTCCTGGTCGAGGCATTGCCTGAAAAGATGCGCATGCGCGCGCACGTCTGGGTGTCGGATGAGCTCTGGGAGGCCGCCTCTGTCTCCGATCTTCTCGGTACGACACGCGAGGCCCGGCTCGGGTCGCGCAAGCTCACGGGCACCTTCGGGTCCGCGACGTGCATGCTCCGCATAGAGACAGACGACGAGCGGGAGTCGCGTAGCCGTTTCGGCAACGCCGGAAGCGCGCATCTCACAAGCACTGCCTCGACGTCCGCTGACGGGACGGCCACCGGCGATGACACCACGGCCTCGTCAGGCTATCTGAAAGTCTCTCTGTGGTTCACCTCCGACGTGATCGCGCGCTCGGCTGGGCTCGGGGCCGGAGGGACCATCGACGACCTGATTCGTGCGTTCGAGTGTAAGGGCATCGCCGTCAAGGCAGTCGATACCCCGTCGATCCGTCACCGCCGCGTCGACTCGTGGTCGCCTGCGGACAACGGGCCGCGCGCAAGTCGCCTAGCGATCCAGGCAGGATCGGTGATCCAGGTGCAGGTCAGCGAGGCGGATCGAGACAATCTCCTGGAGCTCGCCCCCTTCGGAATCGGCGAACTCACCGCGCAGGGCTACGGGCGATTCATCGTGGATCACCCGCTTCTCAGCATCCGATCCATTGAGGTCACGAAAGCAAAGCTCGAGCACTTTATGTGCGAGGAGACGCCCAAAGGAGGCGAAGATAAGTGACATTCACACGCTATGAGCTCACCATCCCCGTCACCCTGACGTCGGAACTCCACATCGGTGGTGTCGATGCTGTCCCCGACCGCGACGGCGAGGGAACCGTCATCCGCTTCAACCGCAACGGCCTGGGCGAGCCGACCATCCCCGGCCGATCCATCAGGGGTACGGTTCGCGCGGCGTGCAATGTGCTGTGGGAGGAACGAAAGCTGAAGGACGACCCCAGTGGCGCCTTCAGCGAGACGAATTGGAAATCGCTGTGGGGTGACGATCTCGCGCACCACGAAGGAAATTCCCCTGACGATGTGCTCCCTGTTCGCCGAAGCGCACTGACCTTCCACGCGGTGTCCTTCCCGGAATACAAGGACAGCGACTCCGGAGAGTCCCCCTTGCCGAGGCGTCACGGCGTCGGCATCGACCGGACGACGGGCGCGGCCTCGGACGGAGCTCTCTACGAGCACGAGTTCCTTCCCCGCGGGACAAGCTTCAACATCCGTATCACCGCCGAGGGACGCGATGGCGAACCGACAGTGAACAAACAGTCGGATGGAATTCCGGGGCCCGCGCCCTCCGATTCCGTTAAAAAGCTCCTCGAGTTCATCGTTGACGTCCTGGAATCCGGCGCTGTACCCCTAGGTGGACGGACAGGCTCTGGTCAGGGAACAATCCAGGTTATTGGACCGAAGCTCCGTCGCACCGGCAAAACGACCGATGCCGGTGCGCTGACTACACCGGCGGACGTTCTCGATGCCCTCATCGGTGAGGACGAGGAAGGGACGCCGATTCCCCTCGAGCTGGGCGGCTGGTCGCTCGAAGAGCCTGCACGCATCAAGATCACCTGGTGGTCCCCCACAGGCATTTTCGTCGCCGAGGACGAAAAGCTGACGAAGCAGCGCAAGGCCGCGAAAGAAGCAGAAAATGAGGAGAAAGGTATCAACGAGAAGGTTCACGAGGTCGTTTATCCGCTCCGGGACCCTTCAGAGGAGTGGGAGAACGCCCAACTCCTCATACCGGGAACATCAATTCGCGGTGCGCTGCGTTCCAGGGCATCTCGCATCGCACGGACGGTCCTCGCAGCAAGAGACGAATTGCCCACGTTCGCATCCCATGATCTCCACGAACAAATCGCCGCGGAGCCGAACCTGGTCCGCTACATGTTCGGATGCACCGAGTACCGGGGTGCCCTCACCGTCCACGATTGCCTGTCGAAGAAGACCGGAACATGCGTTGAAATCACACACAACGCGATTGATCGCTGGACGGGCGGCGTCATCGACGGCGGGCTCTTCACTGAGGCCGTCTACCTGGGCACTCACTGGAAGCCGATCATGATCGACATTGATCTGCGCCAGCTCCTGAGCAACATCGAAGTGGAGAAGGGGGAAGCCAAGAGCAAGCCCAAAGAGGCAGAGAAACAAGAGACACAGCAGGCTGGTCAGAAGGACTCTCAGCAACGGGAGCATGTTTACGCCCCCTATGCCCGCGCTGCCTATGTATTGCTCGGATTGGTGCTCGCCGAGTTGTCCGCCGGCACGCTCCCCTTGGGTAGCCGTTCGACGCGAGGCCTGGGCCAGGTCGTCGTTTCAACGATCGAAGTAGAGGGTGCTAACCGTGAAGGTGTTGACCTTCCGTCGTGGAATCTCAATGGTTGCGAAGCACTACAGCAGCCGGCGACTGGCACTGGCGTCATGACTGACGCGCTCTACAAGGGGCAGCGCAAGCTCGCGGAACAGATCCTGAAACATTTAAAGGATAAGTACAAAAAAACGGACTGGTCTAAGCGCCTAGAGAACGGCCCGGGAGGCGTGCGCACACCATCGAAGGAGACAGGAAACGCCGATGACTGACACGATCCAAAAAGCGGTTCTGATGCACTCACCGATCCTCTCGGATTCCGATGACACACCATGCCTGGATGGCTTCCTCGCATATGCACGGCGACATTCGGATGAGGACGTTCAGGGTCTGGCGTTCGCGGCCAACGGGACGTGGACCGTATTAGGTTTCGGTCGGAGATCCTCCGCCGAGGCACCGAAGCTCTTGGCCGCGCCGATCGATGGACGAGAATTCGATCCGACGAAGATCTTCGAACTGCGTCTCTGGGTACCGATGGAACTGCCCGATGAGCCTGCAGAGGGCGACGTTCTGGCCCACGAGTTCCGTTGGGTGAACGGCGTGGGTTCCGTTGAGCTGATACTCACCTCCGGCAGACCGAAGGCGTCGTCAGAGGTCACGGAATCAGTATCTGTCAGCGGGTGGTTCCACAAGGTGAGGTATCTGCAGCACAAGTCTGCCGCGAGCAGTGATCGGGATTCCGCCTCGGACCCCACCTCTGGTCAGACAGAACAAGACGAACAACACGCCGCAACCGACAACATGACGGCAGTCGAGTTCATTCAAGAGGAAGATAAGTACGGAAACACGGTCGTAGTCGACCAACTATTTACGGGAGAGTGGGCACAATGAGCAACTTTCACCACGCATACAACGGGATTCCGACGCTGAGGAGCTACGACCCCTCCTCTAAAGACGGTGAAAACGAATCCTTCTTTAAAGATGGTGAACCTGCGCCACTAGACCACCTGGCTCCAGGCACCTACTCCGGCACGCTCAAACTCACAATCGAAACGAAGACACCACTCATTACGGCATGTCGCGACACCACCGGTCGGCTAGTAGTCCCCTCCGCAACCGGCAATCCTGACGGCGCAACAACCGCTCGAGACGCGATGATTCCCGCAACCTCACTGAAAGGGGTACTGTCATCTGCCTACGAAGCGATAACCCGGTCGCGATTCAGAGTATTCGGAGATCACACAAAACTACCCCAATTCCGCTATACACCAGATCACAAGCCTAAGCGCCAAGCAGCATTTCTGAGGTTTGAAAAAGGAACAACACAATGGAGCCTTCACATTCAAGACTACGCCATTCTGCCCGATTCCATAAAATCCGGCGTAATATTCACTACAAATACTAACGAAGTAATAGGCGGTTACACACGGGAACCAGTCTTCGACAACAAAGGAAAGCAAAAGTATACGCCAAAAGGTCAACCAATCTATAAGCAGGTTGAACGACACCACGAATCCGAAGAAATCTCCACAGTAAACAAGCTTCTCGAGGAAGTGCGCAAAAACACGACACACTTAACAAAGATCGACTCATTTGACGCATTTGAACAAAAATTCTGGCACCAGGATAAGATGGTGGTCTCAAAAGTTGCAGAAATTCCGATCTGCAAACCTAAACACCCTGAATCAACAGGCCCGATCAAACAAATACAACGAACTGGATGGATCGTGCGCCTGAACATACCCGACTGGGAAGGCAAGCTCCCAGACGACAAGAGACTAATCGACACGAAATACAATGAATACATTTTTTACGCAAAACGCGGGAATGGCGTTCAGATCAAACTCAATTCGGAAGAAGTCTCACGCTTTACTGACATTGTCTTAGCAGCTGCTCGCTTCCAGCATCAGAAAGAACAGAATAACGACTCACGCACAAGCGGTCAACATTCGCTCATTACGCGAATACTGTCCCAAATCACGAAGAGATATGGAAAACGCAACTTAGAGGAGCGCCTGACACAGGAATGCATCTACCAGGCACTTATCGAGGAGGCTACGACAGAACCAGGAATTCCAGTATTCACCACCAACCATCGTCACAAAGGTAGGGAAATTGTCTATTCCTATTTAGGTCGTTCCATTTCCTTAAGCTCCGATTCCCCTTCCGAAATTGCCGACAGAACAGATGTCAGACCAGCACACTCATTCGAAGAAGCGACGGCTGCAGATCGCCTGTGGGGGTTCGTAACACAAAGCACATCAGAAGATTCTTCTCCTGCCCTGAAGGGGCGGATATATCTCAAGGACGCGCATCTATGCACTGACAGCCTTAAGAGAGCGGACGAAGGCGGTTGGATTCCACCAATTCTCGCAAGCCCAAAGCCATCGACCGCACAGCCTTATCTCCGATCCAGGTCAGGAGACGGCATTTTCGAGCTCGAGCGTTCCAAATGCTTTACCACACAGCATTCACTCATACGTAAGACTTACCCCACACACCGGTTCCTGACGAGCAAAGGAGCGTCACAGCCCTCCGTACTCAACAAGAAGAATCGAGAACTTACTGATTCAGAAGTTCTCGTTGGCTCATACATTATGCCGGAAGCCACTTTGGTGTCAGTACTGCGCTTTGAAGGACTCACCGCGCAGGAGCTTTCAACTATCCTTTGGCTGCTCACGCCCGAGAACCTTGTCCCCAAAGACGAGCAAAAGCCTGGCGAAGAGGGATATTTCCATCTTGGACTGGGCAAATCTCTCGGACTAGGAACAGCATCTATTTCCACAGAAGTACTTTGTCTTCAGGATTCACAATCACTGGCTGGGGGCTACAAAGATCTAACAACCGTCCTATGCCACAGCATCGGCGAAGATAACAGTGATGAAGGGAAGACTATCAACAAGATTCTCTTATCCATTTCAGGCGCTCTTCCTGACACTATCAAAGAGCATCCTTCTCTGGCGGCGCTCGCTTTCATGCGCTCCGCCTACGGTTGGAAGAAAGACGAAACCGAGAAACGGGACCCCGTTTCATACACGCCCTACCCGAGTTCTGATAAGAAGTCGGCAATCATCGACTACTTCAAGGAGTATGAGCAGAAGCGAATCAAGGGCGAGGCTCAGCATTTCAAGTTCAGAATGGAAGCCCTCGAAGAAGAAGACAAGGCATCCTCGAGCGCTAGCTGCCCAACTGCAACAGTGTCTTCTACACAAGTAGGACAGCCATCCAAGAGCAAAGATGCGTCAAATGTGACCTCTCCTCCGAAAGCAAAGACGCCCCAACCGAAGCCGAAGCCCGGCTCCTATCGGGTCCCTAGCCGCTAACCCCTCACCACACTCCCCGGCACAACCCCACGTCGTCGAGTGCTAAGGCCGCGCCGAGTATGTCTGCGCGACCGGCGCAGGTCGCGCAGATCGGGTAGATGTGGATGACGTCTTCGGCATCTTTGATGGTTCGGGACAGGAGGTGGCGCACCCGCGCCAGGGAGTCGGCGTCAAGGCGTAGTTGGAACACGGATTCTTGGATGCGATATCCCCAGGATTCCAGGATCTTGGCGATGCGCAGTCGGCGCCGATTGTCGGCGATGTCGTAGGCGATGATGTAGATCATCGCCACGCGATTCCCCGCCACTGGTAGTCGGGTTCGGCGATGGCGCGCGCTAGCATCTGTGCGGAGTGTGCGATGTGCCTGCGCCACGATCCCGAGTACCCGGGGAGTGCGCCGGTGACGCTTCGTTGCGCCCCGGCCTCGTAAGCGTCGACGAGAACCTTCTTTCCTTCCGCACCCAGCCATACTCCCCCGCTTTCGGGCTCGATGGAGGCATGTTCGGGGCGGAGCCTGCGTGTGCGCAGGAGCGCCATGACGGCTTGGTCGACGAGGAGGGGGCGGAACTCTTCCATGAGGTCGAGGGCCAGGCTGGGGCGTTTGTCTGTGGGCGCGTGGGCGATCCCGAGGGGCGGATCCAGCCCGGCGGAGTGGAGTGCGCCGACGCATTCGCCGAGGAGGATGGCGTACCCGTAGGACAGTGCCGCATTGGGCAGGTCGCGGGGTGGGCGGCGGCTGCGTCCATCGAAGGGGACGTCGGCGGGAACGCACGCACCGAGAGCGTCGAAGTAGGCGGTCGAGCAGGCTCCTTCGATACCCATGATGTCGTTGATGGTGCGCGCGTCAGCGAGGCTGCGTCGCCAGCGGTGCATGTGCGCGGTCGTGTCAGCGAGGTGGAGGCCGGGGTCGCGCCTTCCGATGCGGGTGAGGACGTGGATTTGTCCGCGGATCTTTGCGCCGATGAGGGCGGCGGCCAGGTCAAGGCGGCGCGCTTCGTCGCGCGCGAGGTCGATCTGGGCGAGCAGGCGGGACGCATGGGTGCCCCTCCCGGCACCGATGAGGGCGCCTTGGTAGGAGCCTCGCCGCGACAGGCACACGACCTCGACGCCGCTGCGCATCGCCCACGAACGCGCGCCGGCAGACAGGCCGACGTTTCCGGACAGGACGACACGGGTGACGCTGTTTTTAGGGAGGGATGTGGAGGGCAATGAGCCGGGCGCGTCGACGAGGACGCGGCCCGCTTTGACGTGGATGCGTGCACCGTCGCGACCGACGTAGAGGATGCGGTCGGCCTGGTTCGCGGGGGTGTTCTTCTCGCGTGGGGGCGCGTGGTCAATTCCGATGCTGGCGAGGGCGGCGTCTGCGTCGATGTGTTGGGTCGTGAGGTCGCCAATCCTGGCCCCGAGCGTGACGGCCGCGCCGGCGACAGCATCGATGGCCTCGTCGAGGCATCGCTTCGTCGGGGCGGCGAGGATGAGGGTGGTTCCCACGCGCGAGTACTGGAGGCCTCGTCCCGCAGCGCACCTGTCGATCTCGAGGAGGGCGGCATCGGTGAGCGCGCGCACGATAGGGTCATCAGGGTTGGCGGTGTCGGCGAGTTCGCGGATGATGGGTTCTGCTTCGTTGCCGAGGGCGAGGCCAGCTAGCGCGTCCCCCGTGACGCGTTCGGGATGGCTGGGACGGAGAACGGCTCGGGCGAGGTGGTGGTTGCCGTGGTCGTAGTCGTCGGTAACTTGGCGGGTGAAGGCCTCATGACCGTCGGGGGTGTCGTCGTAGCTTCCGTTGGGGCGTTCGATTGCGATGAGCCGCCCGAGTGCTTCGGTGACGGTTTCGGCGAGAAGCGCGCGGGTGATGGGTGTCGCCTCTGCGATGGTCCGCGCGTCGAGGCGGGCGAGGTCGGGGGCGGTCCACTGGTCCGAGGCCAGCTCGCGCAGCTGCGCGTCGGTGAGGCTGTGGGATCCGAGGCTGGCGCTAGCGGTGAGGAGCCGGCGCCGCGCACGGGTGAGAGCTTCCGGGGTACATGCGTCCCTCATGAACGAGGTGGTGGCAGGTTGCGTCATTGTCTGACCTTCCGACGATCACTTGGAGTTACCATACAACCACAGAAGCTTTGTGGCATGTAGCACGCCTGCGCGTCGCCAGTTTTCCGGCAGACAAACCTCCGCGGGACCGTTCGGTGGCGATGTGAGGATTCACAACGAAAAGTCTGCTAATCTATCCTCGTGCTTGCGGGTCGGATTGATGCTTTTTCGACCCCTGGCGATCCGGGGTGACGTTTCCGCTGGTCACGGGGGATGCGACACGCCAGGCCGTCAGAAAGCACCTAGCGCCATAAGGTGCATTAAGACTAAGCATAAACGCCCTTGGATCGGTTTTCCAGTCGGACGTGTCAGAAAGCACCTAGCGCCATAAGGTGCATTAAGACCTTAAACGCTGCCGCGGCAAATGCGTTGTTGGACTGTCAGAAAGCACCTAGCGCCATAAGGTGCATTAAGACGTGGTGGCAACGATTGGGGCGACGGCCAGGAACAGCGTTGCGTCAGAAAGCACCTAGCGCCATAAGGTGCATTAAGACGAGGGTGGTACCGTTGATCTGCACGATCTTTGTCCTTTCTGTGTCAGAAAGCACCTAGCGCCATAAGGTGCATTAAGACACAGCCTTTTCGTGAATGACCTGCAGGCGGGCCAGCTGGGTCAGAAAGCACCTAGCGCCATAAGGTGCATTAAGACTCTAGTGTGAGCACTCTGTGGCGTGGGAGTAGATCTTGGGTCAGAAAGCACCTAGCGCCATAAGGTGCATTAAGACTGGCAGACGTACAGGCGGACAGTGCGGGGGGAGCGTGTCAGAAAGCACCTAGCGCCATAAGGTGCATTAAGACTTGGCGTCATGATCTGGGTAGTGACCATGCTCTGTGCGTCAGAAAGCACCTAGCGCCATAAGGTGCATTAAGACCGGGGCGACGCTTGGCCGAGACGTTCATGTAGTAGCAGCGTCAGAAAGCACCTAGCGCCATAAGGTGCATTAAGACTCCTCAATGAGGTTCTTCATCAATTTACCCGTAGGCGTCAGAAAGCACCTAGCGCCATAAGGTGCATTAAGACGCACCCTTCACCGACTCAGGAACATGCGGCGCGGCGTTAGTCAGAAAGCACCTAGCGCCATAAGGTGCATTAAGACGAGACGCACTCGGGAGTGTACCTCATTTGGGTGTTGGCGGTCAGAAAGCACCTAGCGCCATAAGGTGCATTAAGACTAGGCATAAACCCCGTCGGCTCGGTTTTCCAGCTGGAGTCAGAAAGCACCTAGCGCCATAAGGTGCATTAAGACTTGTTGACGGGGAGAGCGACACGACCGTTGACGATGACGGAGTCAGAAAGCACCTAGCGCCATAAGGTGCATTAAGACTGCCATGAGCTGTTCGATGGTCGGTTCCATTGGTTTCTCCGTCAGAAAGCACCTAGCGCCATAAGGTGCATTAAGACCCGCACGCAAGAGCGCTGAGCGGCGCCCGAACCGTTGGTGTCAGAAAGCACCTAGCGCCATAAGGTGCATTAAGACCCGCTCGCCAGCGACCCTCCGACGACCTGACCCATCATGGTCAGAAAGCACCTAGCGCCATAAGGTGCATTAAGACGCTTCGGTCTTGGCGTTCGTCATGACCTCGATGCGTCAGAAAGCACCTAGCGCCATAAGGTGCATTAAGACCGGACCCGCAAACCCTCGAAGAATGGGCGCCGTACGGTCAGAAAGCACCTAGCGCCATAAGGTGCATTAAGACCGAGAAGCAGGTCGTTCATTGTCATTCCCCCTTTTCCGCGTCAGAAAGCACCTAGCGCCATAAGGTGCATTAAGACAGGGCCTTATCCTTCTCGGTGACGTTACCGCTCTTGTCCGGTCAGAAAGCACCTAGCGCCATAAGGTGCATTAAGACCTTCTTATTCGTATTCGTCACGGTTCTGCTTGTATGCGAGTCAGAAAGCACCTAGCGCCATAAGGTGCATTAAGACTCGGTAGCCTTCTTGGCCGCATATTTTGTTAGGTGTCAGAAAGCACCTAGCGCCATAAGGTGCATTAAGACCGCGACATTCCCTGAAACGAGCACGTTCCCGTCCGCCAGTCAGAAAGCACCTAGCGCCATAAGGTGCATTAAGACGTCCCAGTCCTCGGGAACAAGCGTATCCAGGTAGGCTTGTCAGAAAGCACCTAGCGCCATAAGGTGCATTAAGACTATCCGAGCGCAGCAGCGTACATGATGTGGTTGTCATACGTCAGAAAGCACCTAGCGCCATAAGGTGCATTAAGACTGTGACGAGCTGCGTCGAGCGCGAACTTAATTCGGTGTCAGAAAGCACCTAGCGCCATAAGGTGCATTAAGACTGGCCGAAAGGCACCAAAGGGGATCTGGGCGCGGTGTCAGAAAGCACCTAGCGCCATAAGGTGCATTAAGACTGCTTCAATTGCCATGGTTGATGTGTCCTTTTCGTTGAGTCAGAAAGCACCTAGCGCCATAAGGTGCATTAAGACCCCTGGCGGGCCTGGTCGGCACGTGGGCGGGTTCGACTCTGTCAGAAAGCACCTAGCGCCATAAGGTGCATTAAGACGGTGCGTCCGTCGCGGTCGATCATGAGTCGGGCGGGTCAGAAAGCACCTAGCGCCATAAGGTGCATTAAGACTTCTTTGACCTCGCGGTCAACGGCAACTTTGACGGGAGTCAGAAAGCACCTAGCGCCATAAGGTGCATTAAGACACCCCACCACCACGCCACTCGCCAACATGGTCGGCGTCAGAAAGCACCTAGCGCCATAAGGTGCATTAAGACCCCCTCCCCATCCGGGTGTGCCGACCAGTAGCCAGCCGCGTCAGAAAGCACCTAGCGCCATAAGGTGCATTAAGACTAATTTGTGTATAACTTCAATCGCGGGCCGGTGTGTCGTCAGAAAGCACCTAGCGCCATAAGGTGCATTAAGACCCAGTACATCGAAACAAGCTCCGAGACGATGTCGTCGATGTCAGAAAGCACCTAGCGCCATAAGGTGCATTAAGACTGCAGGTCACTCGTAAACCAGTATGTCACTGTCCCTCCTCGTCAGAAAGCACCTAGCGCCATAAGGTGCATTAAGACTGCAATGGAAAACGCGCCGCCCGAAAGCCGCGCGCCGTTCCGTCAGAAAGCACCTAGCGCCATAAGGTGCATTAAGACTTCCACTATATTCTCCTTGATAATTTCTTGCCCTCCCCGGGTCAGAAAGCACCTAGCGCCATAAGGTGCATTAAGACATCAAATAGGTCGCCCGCCAGCTCGTTAATCTTGCTGTGTCAGAAAGCACCTAGCGCCATAAGGTGCATTAAGACACATCTCACTCATGCCCCACCTCCGTCAGTTTTGCTGGTCAGAAAGCACCTAGCGCCATAAGGTGCATTAAGACACTTCGAGGTTATCGGCCACCGCGAACTGAATCCGGAGGTCAGAAAGCACCTAGCGCCATAAGGTGCATTAAGACCCGCGACCTCCTGCGAGGCATTCGCGACCCTGCGGGGTCAGAAAGCACCTAGCGCCATAAGGTGCATTAAGACCCTAAAGGCATGAATGCGATGAGATCATCGAACCTGCCCGTCAGAAAGCACCTAGCGCCATAAGGTGCATTAAGACACTGGGCCCGGCGGTGCCAGGAACAGGCCCACCAGGTCAGAAAGCACCTAGCGCCATAAGGTGCATTATGACAGGATGTTCCCGTACATCTCGCGGGTGATGGGTCGCCCGTCAGAAAGCACCTAGCGCCATAAGGTGCATTAAGACATGGCGGAACTGGGGCGTGTTGCGGACTTGGAGAACGTCAGAAAGCACCTAGCGCCATAAGGCGCATTAAGACATGTGAATTTGTCGCCGGAGCGGAACTCGGGCTTGTCGTCAGAAAGCACCTAGCGCCATAAGGTGCATTAAGACGAAAACACACGATAGGCCGGCAGATGCTCAACCATTGTCAGAAAGCACCTAGCGCCATAAGGTGCATTAAGACGAATAGTGGTTCCTACGGGGAGATCATGAATAGTTCCGTGTCAGAAAGCACCTAGCGCCATAAGGTGCATTAAGACGCCGACCTGTTCGACGTGTCGACGGGCAAGCAGCGCGTCAGAAAGCACCTAGCGCCATAAGGTGCATTAAGACGTGGCCCGTCGGTGAAGCCGGGTTGCAGGACTCGTGGTCAGAAAGCACCTAGCGCCATAAGGTGCATTAAGACGCGTGGACCGTCATGGGGACGATACGCTCGGTGGGGGGTCAGAAAGCACCTAGCGCCATAAGGTGCATTAAGACCAGCAGGCCTTGTTGACGAAGAGACTTTCGTGCCCCGGGTCAGAAAGCACCTAGCGCCATAAGGTGCATTAAGACGACGGTAGTCCTTGTAGTACGTCCTACCGAGACTCTCGGTCAGAAAGCACCTAGCGCCATAAGGTGCATTAAGACCAGACCGACTGGGGTGAGTGGATTGCGGGGCATATGGGTCAGAAAGCACCTAGCGCCATAAGGTGCATTAAGACATGCAATCGAGATGTCCCTGACAAAATCTCGCCTGCCCGTCAGAAAGCACCTAGCGCCATAAGGTGCATTAAGACTGCATTCCTCGCTGCATGCAACCGACCATGTAACTGGTCAGAAAGCAGCTAGCGCCATAAGGTGCATTAAGACTAGAAGGGCTGAAGACCCTCGTCGGTTACGTCTGCGTAGAGTCAGAAAGCACCGAGCACCAAAAGGTGCATTAAGACCGGTAAAGGAACGGCCCCGGCATGTAGGACAGTTCCTGTCAGAAAGCACCGAGCACCACAAAATTTCGCACGCAATTCCCTTAGTTCAAACTTCAACGAACGGCGAAAACCGCAACATCTCAATGATGCGGCTTCAAGTCTTGAAGGAGTCGCAGCCGAATTGCATGCGACATTTTCCAACAACCCTGCAAGATCAGTGCGAAAAGGTGCATTAAGACCGCGACGAGGACTTCTGCATCATATGCGCAATCTCTAGATGTCGGAAAGCACCGAGCGCCAAACGGTGCATTAAGACCAGTCGAGCATGGATGGGGTGAGGCTGTAGGACTCTTCGTCAGAAAGCACCGAGCACCATAAGGTGCATTAAAACCCTTCACCAAAGGTCACAGACGCATCAGGGTTGAACTTGTTAGAAAGCACCGAGCGCCACAAGGTGCATTATGACGTCAGAGGCTTGTCCGGGGTCGGCTCAACAGGCTTGGTCAGATAGCGCCGAGGGCCATAAGGTGCATTAGGACAGGTAGGTTATGATGCCTATACCGATCAGGTTGTGCGCCAGAAAGTACCGAGCACCATAAGGTGCATTAAGACTACTCGGCGCCTCCCAGCCGGTGGGCGATGTAGAACGGTTAGAAAGCATTGAGCGCCAAAAGGTGCATTAAGAATTGTTAACCGTGACCTTCATGATGCTCATCTTTCCCTCGGTCAGAAAGCACCGAGCGTCAAAAGGTGCATTAAGACACTCGTGGGCCGGGGCCCCGCGGTTTTTTTCTGGAGCGTCAGAAAGCACCGAGCGCCAAACGGTGCATTAAGACTTGATCGCCTGGCTGATTACAGAGTGGGGGAAGAACTTCGTCAAAAAGCAACGAGCGCCAACCGGCGTATTAAGACTCCAGGACATCACCATCCATGCCCATCCAGTACGCGGTCAGAAAGCACCGAGCACCAAACGGTGCATTAAGACCCGACTTGGTCGGCGATGCCGTCGTCATCCCAGTCGAAGCGTTAGAAAGCACCGAGCACCAAACGGTGCATTAAGACAAATCGAGGGCTAATTGCGCGTTGTCTTGGCGTTCTGTCAGAAAGCACCAAGCGCCATAAGGTGCATTAAGACTCTGTAGCCACTGATCTGGTGTAAGAAACTGTGCCTGCGTCAGAAAGCACCTAGCGCCATAAGGTGCATTAAGACATGACCCTTGCAATGTCAGGCGGGTCAAGCAGTTCCATGTCAGAAAGCACCTAGCGCCATAAGGTGCATTAAGACTCAGCTGATTCACAAACTTCGCCACCTGACTCGATGGATTGTCAGAAAGCGCCGAGCACCACAAGGTGCATTAAGACACCTGAGCCTCGTACATCTTCTGGTATACCTTGAGTAGTCAGAAAGCAGCGAGCACCATAACGTGTATTAAGACTCATAGGTACGCGGCGTCGACGCGACAGTGAAGTCAGGCCAGAAAGCACCGAGCGCCATAAGGCGCATTTAGTCAAAGCGAAAGGAACCCACCACAGTGGGGCACCGCCAGCCAGATAGCATGCATCGAGCACCATAAGGTGCATTGAGACAGAAAGCGTAAGGAACCCAAAGGGCCACCGCCAAATCGTGCCAGTAAGTACCGGGTGCCACAACACGGCGCTTCACGAGCTTTTCAAGGGACTAGCTCAGGACTGAATGAGCACGCATGCAACCGAGGCCTCCCCGCAACTCTGCGGGGAGGCCTCGGCAATGCGGGACGCGGCAGGAGAATCTACGACCGCAAACCAGCACCCCTCTTCGACGGATGCCGCCTATCTTCTCCCTTCCACCAGGGCATCCAGGCGCGGTAGCCATCATCGGGCGGGGTGGGCGAGTCAGGCTCGAAGCCCAACTCCTCGGGAGTTTCGGGGATGCGGTCGACGAGAAAGTATTTGTCTTTGTCGTCGCAGTGCTCGCGCACGATGGTGCGGAACTCGGCCAGTTCGCAGTACAGGACGCCCGTGATCGGGTTTCGCCTATACACAACGATCTTGTACAGCCAGTACGCAAACAGCGCGACGTTGGCGGCGAGCGCGGCGGCCGCGCACGCGATGTTCGCGCGCGGGTCCATCGTCGCAAAGTTGAAGATATCCGAGGGAGGGACCAAGACCTCGGGCAGGAGAGTATTCATAGAGATCCAGAACACCAGCGTGAAACAGCGGAACCAGATCCACTGGCCCTTCGCCCACGTGAACGCGGGGATCGTGCAGGCGAGCAGCAGGGCGAGCGTGCAGTACCACGTGTAGTCAGCCAGGGAGTTGTACAAGAACGCGTGGTTCCACAGGTCGTAGGCGATCACCCACGGCCACACCATGTCCACCCAAATGAGGCCTCGCACGGAGCGCTTCCCGGGCGAGGTCACGATGATCTTGCCCAGGCCCGTGATCGTGATGATGTTGAGGAGGCCGGCCGCGGCGGACAGCAGGTTCCAGTAGCCACCGATCGTGCGGAAGCCCGTCTCCGGGTCGATACCGACGTGGCGCTCCGCCAGGTTGGCGGCCACCTCCTGGTACCACTGCTGGGAATGCAGCTCGGCGGTCACTCCCCTGGCCTCGGGCAGGCCTGCGATCATGTCGATCGTGTGCGCGTCGTTCACGCCCTTCAGACACTGCCAGTCGGCACCGCACGCGTAGTACGAATCCGCGTTGAACCAGATTGTCAGGTCACGGATGTTGGCCTCCATGATGTTGACAGCCAGGCCGATCCACAGGGCCACGCCCAGCCAGATCGCGTACTTGTGCGCCTTGACGGGGTTGCGCTTCGCGTACACCAGCACCGTGCCCGTCATGGTGGCGGTGAGGATCATGATCGCGTACTTTCCGAACGGGAACCACCCGACCATGGGCGTCCCGTGGATCCACGCGTAGGGCATGAGAGCGATGCCGCCCACGGTCCACACGGCAAAGATCGTCCAGTTCCACCGGCGGTTAATCTCCGCGGCGGCGATCTGGGCGGCGAGCACGAGTAGCCAGATGAGATAGACCTTGGGAGTCCCGAGCTCCCACAGGAAGAGCGAGTCCACAGCATTCTCCTTCGAACACGTAGCCGAGCTAATAGTTGTCGGCTATCATAATCCGAAACACTAACCTAGTGTGCGGGGTTCAACGCTGAATCCCCATCGTTCCGGGGCTCCCCACGGGCCAGCGCCAGCGCGGGCGCCCCTCGTCAATCCCTCAAGGAGGAGGACCCATGACACGCCTACCCCGTCGCACCCTCTGCACCGCAGGCCTCGCCGGGAGTGCCGCACTCCTGGGCGGCATGTACGCCTTCAGCCAGCTGAGCGGAAAGGCCACGCCCGAGGAACAGGCCTGGCACTACCCGGGCGACGACCTCATCGACGCAAACTACGACAACGGCTACTCCTCGACCTACGCGATCACGATCGACGCGCCCGCCTACGCGGTGTGGCGACTCTTCAAGCAGATTGGCGCGGAAAAGTCCGGGTCCTTCTCCTCGGAGTTCCTCGAGCGCGTCTTCGCGCGCCTGCCCTTCTTCAACTCCTACGAGATCCAGGAGGAGTTCCAGCAGCCCGACTCGATGGTGCCCGGCGACACCGCGGCCTTCGACTTCCACGGCATGTCGATGGAGTGGGCGGACGTCGTTCCCGGCAAGTACATGGTCCAGTGGGTCGACACGAAGAACCCGCCCAAGGCGCCCGGCTCCTACGCGTTCCGCTTCCCCGGGATGACGCACTTCGCGGCCGCCTGGTGCTTCTACATGGTGCCCCTGTCGGGTGGGCGCACGCGCCTGATCAACCACTGGCGCATCGGCTACGAGCCCGCCTCCCCCGCTATGAAAGCCCTGAACTGGGTGAACATCGAGTTCATCGGCGGGTGCATGACCCACCTGCAAAACCTCTACGTCAAGCGCGTCCTCGAGTTCAAGAAGAAGCAGCACCTGACGGGCCGCTTCATGCGCGGGATGCTGGGCGGGCGCTTCTTCAACTCGGGCACGCCCGCCGGGCGCTACGACGGCACTCCCCTGTTCGAGGAGACCTACACGCAGTGGTTCCGCTACGGACGGTCCGCCCCGGCCGTCGCCGAGATCCGCCCGCCTGTCACCGACGACCCCTCCTGGCCGCCGACGGGCGCGGACAGCCCGTGGGCGAGCGAAGTCGACGCCTCCTACTTCGACGGCTGGACCGAGCCAACCTTCTCCTGGGAGGAGCAGATCCGCCAGAAGATGGAACGCACCTACCTGCCCAATTGGGGCAAGGAGCAACGCTGATGGGCGCCGTCACTCCCCCGGACTACCCGACGCTCTTTTTCTTCGAGGTCGGCCAGTGGTGGGACTACGCGATGCTCCTCCTCGTCGTCGCGCTCCTCGCGGGCGCCGCATGGCTGGCCCAGCGCAACATGTGGGTGGTCCTCGCGCTCTTCGTGGTCGTGCCCATCGCCCTGACCATCTTCTGGTGGCCGCACTCGACGGCGGGGACAGCCTCGGCGGGCTGGTTCCCAATCGTGAAACAGTACTCGGCGCTGACGGGGTCCCTGTGCCTCGTCGCCCTGCAGGTCTTCCCCAAGCTGCGCCACAACCACTGGTACCTCATCATCCCGCCCGCGATCCTGGCGGTGAACATTGCCGAGGCCGTGGTGCGCGACTTCCAGTGCTACGGGATTCACGGGGTGGATCCCGCCCAGGGGATGGTCACGTGGGGCGGGCCGTGGAACATCATGAACGGCGTCGCGGGTATCTTGAACCTGCTCGCGATCTCCGGGTGGGTCGGGATCTTCGTATCCAAGGGCAAGGAGCGCGCCCTCATCTGGGGCGACCTGACGATCGGGTGGATCATCGCCTACGACCTGTGGAACCTCGCCTACGTGTACAACTGCCTGGCGGACCGGGCGTGGTATTCGGGCGTGGCGCTGTTGGCCTCGTGCACGATCCCGGCACTCATGAAGTTCGGGCGCGGCGCGTGGATCCAGTACCGCGCGTACACGCTCACCCTGTGGTCGGCGGTCGTGCTCACGTTCCCGCACTTCATGCAGGACTCGATGTTCGCCCACCGCAGCGCCCACAACCCCTGGGCGATGCTCATCCTCTCGGCGGCCGCCCTGGTGGCGAACGCGTGGGTGTTCGTCGCGCACGTGCGCACGATCGTCTCCAAGCGGCGCAACCCGCTCACGCAGGAGGTCCACGCCGACGAGGCCACCTACGCCTCGTGGGTCCGCGACCTCGCCTCCGAGGAAGACAAGGAGCTCATCGCCGCGCGCCTGGACACGACGCCAGACAAAGCGGGCTTCACGTCCACAAGCGAGGGGTAAGTCTCTCTTCAGCACGCGAGGGGCCGCGCACGAGACATCGTGCGCGGCCCCTCAGCATCTCAACCGGGGAAGGATCCCTGGCCTCGTGAGGCTTACTCCTGGAGGCGACCCGACTGATCGAACACGTAGCGCGTCCCGTCAATCCAGCGCGCCCCGGTCACCATCGCCCCGGAGGACGACAGGTAGTACCAGGATCCGCCGTCCTTCACCCAGCCGACGCTCATCGCGCCGGAGGGGGCGAAGAAATACCAGGAGGAGCCGACGCGCGCCCAGCCCGTGGCCATCGCGCCGGAGTCAGCCAGGTAGTACCAGGTGGAACCCTCGCGCATCCAGCCGGTGCGCATCGCACCCGAGGACGCCAGGTAGTACCAGGTGTCGCGCACCTTGGTCCACCCGCTGGCCATCTCGCCGCTGATGGGATCCAGGTAGTACCAGGTCCCATGCACCTTCACCCAGCCCGCAGCCTGGCCGCCGGAGGGACCGTAGTAGAACCAGTGGCCGCCCTCGCTGACCCAGCCGGTCACCATGTAGCCGCGCGCGTCGAATCGGTAGATCGCCCCGTCAATGCGCAGCTGCGTCGAGGTCGGGTACGTGCCGTCCTCGTAGCGCCACCACCAGCCAAACGCGCCGGAGACCCAGCGGCCCGAGCGGGCCTCGTCGGGGCCGACCTGGTCGGGACTGACCGTGAAGGGAACCTGGAGGGTCGCGTCGTCATCGGCGCGGGCATCGTTGTTGCGACCCATGGCCTCGACCGTGACCGTCGCGGCGCCCGCGAAGCGTCCCGTCCCATTCGGGTGGGACACGTCCACGCCGTCGGCCTGCAGCGTCACCGAGTTACCCTCGAAGGCACCGTTGCCCGTGCCGGTCGCGACCTCGCGCTCACCGACGAGGAGTCGCGCCGAGGTCACCGGACCGGTCACCGTCACACGGATGGACACGCGCCCGGCGACGCTCTCCCCCGCCAGCGGCTGCCACGTGGCGCCATCCGTCGAGTACTCGACGCTGCCGATGACGGGCTTCGCCTGATCCTTCAGCACGGCGTCCAGGGCATTGGGCAGTCCAGCACCCCGGTACTCGTGGCCCTCCATGGGCTTCAAGCGGTTCCAGTTCGCCGGATCGCCCGCCTGCTTCTTCGCCAGGGCGATGATCTGCTCAGCGTTCATCTCCGGGTGGACCTGGCGCAGCGTCGCGATGACGGCGGCCGCCAGGGGCGACGCCTGCGACGTGCCGTACAGGTTGCCGTAGGCCTTGCCATACCAGCTCGTCAGCGGAGCGTAGATCTTCGCGCCGGGGGCAGCAAAGTCGATGCTGTTCGCACCCCAGTTCGACCAGGACGTCGGCTCGAGCACGCCGGTGGCGGGGTCAGCGCCCTCAGGCAGCTGCAGGGCGGACACGGCGAGCGTGCCGCGCAGCATCGACGGCATGTAGACGCCACCCCTCACGTCGCGCTCGAACGCACCCCACGTGTCGCCCGGCGACGAATCGTCGGTGGCAGGCAGGTTATCCAGGTCCGTCGTCCAGTTGCCGGCAGCCACCACATTGATGACGTCCTTCGAGGTCGCGTAGTCGACCGCGCGCTGCACGGCCTCCAGGCCGGCGGCCTGCTCGGGGTCGTTCGGCATCCAGTACTTCCACGGGTTGACGTAGTACGAGCCGTTGGTCACGGAAACGCCGTGGTCGGCGGCCCACACGAAGCCGCACGCGATGTACTCGGGATAGAAAAAACCACCGTTGCGCGAGGCCACGTTGATCGCGGCGATGCGCAGGGTCGGGTTCACGCCATCCACGCCCACGCCGTCGTGCTTCGCGGCGATCGAGCCGGCCACGTGCGTGCCGTGGGTCGCGTCGTCCCAGCGCCACGCGGCGGGGTCGCGGTTGGGCACGCCGTTGACGTTGCAGGCCACGGACTTGCCGTAGTCGACCTGTCCGGCCAGGTCCGGCACGGTGTCATCCACGGACTGGTCCATAATGCCCACTGTCACGGGGGCGCGCATGACGTCCACGTCCTGCGCCTCGAGGGCGTGCAGGGCCTGAAGGTGCCATCCGTTGCCCGTCTGCGGGTCCGGGGTCAGGGTCGCATCCTGATCGCTCTGAGCTCCCTGAGCCCCCTGCGCTCCCTCGGAGCGGGGTGCGGCCGCGAGCGCAGCGTCCGCCGCAACTCGGGTCTCGTAGGGAACGGGAACCACGGCCTCGTTGCCACCGACGGGTGCCTGGCGGGTCGGGCCGATCGAGTCGTAGCTGATGCCTTCCTTCACGAGCGCGGCGCCCAGGTCGGGCGAGAAGGTGGGCGAGGCCGCCTGCACGAAGAACGTGCCGAAAGCCGGGTACTGGGACAGGACCAGGCCACCCAGGAACGAGGCCTGGGCCGCGGCGCGCTGGAAGGTGGCGTTATCGGTGCCCTTGGGCAGGTTGACCGCGTAGTTGGCGGGCAGCTGCTCGGCGGCGCGCGCGGGGGCGGTGATGCCAGCCTTGGCGGGACCAGCGGGCGCGGGCGTCGTGTCGGGCGCGGGCGTCGGCTGCGCCGCGGCGTTCGGGTCGCGCGAGACGGTGAAGACGGCCTCGCGGCCCGTGTCGTCGTCGGCCTGGCGGTCGAAGTTGATACCGGTGGCGCTCACCTGGACGCGCGCGGTCACCGATTCGGTGCCCTCGGGCAGGAGTGAGGAGAGGTCAACGTTTTCAGCGGACACGCCGACGGCTGAGTCACCGTACTTGCCCGAACCATCGCGGTCGACGCTGGTCAGGGAGGCGACATCCATGTGCAGGTGGCTGATCGGCGCGTTGGCCTCGGCGTAGAAGGTGACGGGGCCAGCGGGCAGGGTCGCGCCATCCAGGTCCTTCCATTCACCCCTGCCGACCCGGTACTGGAGGGTCGTGACGGTGGGCTGGGGCTGGTCGCGACGCATGGTGGTCAGCGCGTTGATGAAACCGTAGCCGCGGTATTCCTTGCCGTCCTCGGGCTCCTGCAGGCGCGTGTATTCCATGGCGGCCTGCTTGCGCATAAGGTCGGTGATCTGCTTGCCCTGGAAGTCGGGGTGGATCGACTTAATGAGCGCGGCAATGCCCGTCAGGTGGGGTGCGGCCATCGAGGTGCCGCTGGTCTTGGCGTAGCCGGATGCGAAGATCGGGACTATAGGTCACGAACGTGGTGCTTAAGTTCCGGGTTTAGGTTGGGATTGCGG
>ERZ773022.94-NODE-94-length-86191-cov-20.750372_pt1 | contig 86191 bp, 68 predicted proteins | sample MGYA00580839_ERZ773022 | MGnify/ENA primary metagenome ERZ773022 (study PRJEB29015, sample SAMEA2738020) | human oral metagenome | biome: human oral; feature: human-associated habitat; material: dental | place: China | collected 2044 ...
CGAGGTGGTGTTCGGCTGATACGCTCATGGGTAACCTTTCGTGTGTGGGCGCCTGAAAGTCTCTTATCCCATGATAGGCGGTTATCGGTCATCGGACAGCGACCCTGCTCAATACCTACGAGTTTGGGCGAGCTGCCGTCCGATTATAAAGGTCCGAGTAGCGTAGTTTTTACGTGTTCGACCGCCACACCTTGCTTCAATACAGTAAAACTCTGCATGCTGCCATATGGCTGGCTGCCTAACACCTATCGGGGGTTATCTCGTGCTTGCTCGCCATCATGTAACGGTAAATGTGCTCGAAGAAATCGTGCGAGACCTCAAAATGTCCGTACCGCAGCTGCTTCGCATAACTCCGCCATTCGGGGTGCTCGCGTGCTACCTCAATCGGGCACGGATGCGGCGCATCCTGGAACACAACGTCACGCCTGAACGGCTCAAAATTTTCGGCCATGCGGAACTGGTAGACTCGGTCGTCCACAATCTGCCCCACGGCGGTAAAAGCCTGAACTTTCTCACCAGAGTTCATGCCGGTTTTAGGACTGTAATACAGAATCCAATCTCCTCGTTTCATGCGTGCCAGCGGTGCCTGTTTGCCGTGGCAAACCTGGCAGAATCCGCCCGCAACGCCGAGTAAAACATGCTCGCGTGAGGCTACTCCAACCCAGTAGCGCATAAGAACCTCCTAAAGCTGTGAAGAGTGCCAAGAGTCCGGGGCTAACAGCCCGAACTACAAGGTCATTCTATGTCAGAATACTGACATTAATAGCATATGTCAGAATATTGACATGAGGCAAGAGGAATTTAACCAACTTATTGGATATCGACTCAAAGAAGTGCAATCACTGCTGCGCTCGCGCATGGAAGAGGTTCTGTGCCCACTTGGGATTACCGTTGCACAATACGTGTGCCTGGAAATCCTAAAGTCTACCCCGGGTGCTTCTAATGCTGAGCTGGCGCGGCAGGCTTTCGTAACCCGCCAAACGATGAATACGCTTTTGCGAGGGCTTCAAGAACGCAGTTTGATTGAGCGAGCGGAGCAAGCCCCCCGAGGTCGCGCGCTACCGACCATACTCACAGCGGAAGGGGAGCGTGTGCTCGATCAGGCGACCGGGCGCATCCGCGATGTTGAGCAGTACATGGTGGGTGGACTCAGCGATGCGAAACGGCAAGAATTATGGGATTTGCTGACGATCTGTATTGAAGGGCTGCACGCTGGAGGGCCAAAGACCTGATGCAAGGAGGAGCAAAATCTTCCCTCTAAGACTTAAATATCCCGTATTGGAGGAGATGTAATGCTAGCCTTGAAATGCCAATAAAGAACAGAATGGGGGACTCTGGCACTAGTTGCAAGAATCAGAATATTTAGACACTCACCAAAGAATTATTTAAATAATCTATAGAACGTCAAGGACCGTGGGAGGATGTACACCTGTGAATACATCAGTTTTTGTGAGTGCAGGTATTGCTGGTGGTGTGTTGCTTACCTGTGCAGCGTTACATATTACCTATTTGGGGATGAGAGCTAAACGTGAGAGCGAAGCAATGCTTCGGCGGGCACGATACCCGTGGTGGGTTCTAGTGATTGTTGATATTTTTCTGGTGGGCTTTGGCAGTTTCTTTGCATTTGTTCTTTCTGTCATTCTGACGCCAAGCGCAGGGACTCCTATAGTCATCGTACTTTTTGCTGTACCGATGTTCCTAATATTCGCACTCTTTATCTTTATTATTCTCCTTATACGTGGTCTCACGATTCGGTATATCGAGCTTGTTCCTTCGGGGTTTGTCTTTCGTAGTGGTTTTGGGCGAGTGCATAATATTCCTTTTTCTGATATCAAAGGGTACGATTATCGCCCAGCTCGATTTGATTTCGAAGGAACCCTTCGCATGTCTCTGGGAGATCGACACGCTGTGAATACTTCCCGCGGCGATAGGCTCCGCGTGATCAATCACGAAGGTAAAAAAATTCTTCAGACACAGGTACGTCATTCGGCCATGCCGGATTATGTGGGACAGTGCTTGATGTTTCGCGGTATGCAGGAACGATGGCCTCAGCTGGGGTACTCAGAGGATGAAAAAATTCTGGCGGAGTACACGAAAGATGTGGTTGTCAGGTATCTAACCGTTAATCGGTGGCGACAGGATTTTTAAGGGAGAAACTGTATATGATACCTGGGTACCTCTCAGGGTATCCTGGTAGGGAAATATCACCGATGATATGGAGTTTCTATAATGGTTTTTGCCTGGATTGCCGTGGCAGTGCTATGTTCTATTCACCTTATTTTCTCACTGGTACAATCTTGGGTGGAGTCTAAAAAACATCCGTACCGCGTACGGCGCTTTCATGGAGCTAACTATATTCTCTATATTTTAGTTATTGGATATCTGTATTTTGCTCCACTCATATTTTCAGGAGAATATGATGGGTCGCATACCATTAAGATAACAATCTTTGCATATGGTGGGCCCATCCTGATATTAGGTTTATTTTTCCTCGTTGCTCAGCATGATATGAGTTATATCGATATAACCTCTGAGGGGTTTCTGACTCGGACCGTCTTCGGGAAAGAAAAATTTATTCCCTTTGCAGCTATTGACGGGTATATATACAGTCCCAAAAGGAAACGTCAAACCTTAGATGGACAGCATTGGAAAATTACTCAAGACCTTAGCGATGATCTTTATCTGATAGATCCCTGGGGAAACACAGTTTTCTCGTGTATTCCGGCCAAACCTCAAGAAAGAATCTTTGGCGCCTTGCTCTATGCGCGGGCACGTTCTGGCCGTTGGCCTGACCTTGAGAACCCTGAAGATGAACTTGTGATCATGAAACTAGCAGACTCCAAATATGAAGTAACCGATTTCTTGATGGAATACCCTCAAGTAAATGGATTTATAACGCCCGAACAGACTGCTGCCCCACAACAACCAATGCCGCCACAATACCCGCAGAACGCGTATCCTCAAGAGGGTTATCTAAATCCAGACCAGCAGCCCTCGAACCAGCAGATGAACTCCTATGGATACCTGCAGCAGCCCCAAAACTTTCAGCAGAACCAAAACCCACCGCAGGGGAGTGCATCGTAAAACCTGCAAGCCTCAGATAGTTTCACCCGGAATATAGCCCTTGACGGTAGACGGCGGGAGCAGAAAAACCTAATAATTTCTGCTCCCACCGTCTACTGTGGATTTACTGAACGTCCTGCGGCATCAACAGGTTCTTACCGACCGGATGCTCATTCCAGAGGGCTTTTTCGGCGATACCGTTTGCTGCCTGAGTTTCGACAATGTGCTGATCGCTGCTGTTTCGCGGGTCAGGCCAGCGGGAGTTATACATCCTAAACGCCAAAACCGCGAGCACACGCTCCCCACGGTATATTTTGGGGCGGAAAGAAACTTGACGACCATCAGAGGAGAACAGAGTCAGTATTTTGTGTTGTACTCATACCAATAGCTGTAAGCGCTTACCTCGCTGTAATAGATGCGGGTGATTCGGCCGAAAGCATTTCGTTGCTCTACATAGTCACGCGCTGTCTCAACGTAGATATTTCTATAGTTGAGGTACGCCCAAACGGCTAAGCCATAAAAGATAACAACACACAGGATAAAAGATCCCAGGAGTGAGAGTGATTGTTGGGGCGTTTGCGTTGTGTTTGGATGCAGCACCATATACACGATAAGAGCTGTGAGCAGAGTGCCCACCAAAGCCGAGATGAAGACCGAAATAAGGATCAAGGCCGGATGTCTGACGCGCAAAACACCATCTGGATTTATAGGGAACTTGGCGGCACGGCGTGCATAAAGTTTATCAAAGGCAGTATTCAGAGGGCGCTGGATAATGCGGTGTAGCATGACGGTGATCTTTCTCGTTCGGTAATGGGTTGAGAGGAAAATACGCCGTGCAAACGAGCGACACCGGAAGAGTAGTCGCTTGGTTGGTGAGTGTGAGCGGCACAAAACCCCTGAAACAATACAAACGTAGCACATGAGATAGGGCACAGGTTGGCTGACTCGTCACGGAAGCTTGCAGAATCCGCCACCTAAACGACGAGCCGTCACGCATTCATTGCAGAAGATCTACCGCATATGTGATGCGCTATCGAGCTTTTTCATCACCTGAGTATCCTGATCAAAGAGCCAATTCTTATCGAAAAGAAGGCGCACAAACGCCAGCCCCAGCCCCAGGGCCAAGAAGGTGAGGAGCGACTGCACGAAACCGTTGGTAGCTGCGTACATATTCCCGCCCGAAAAATACGACATTGACAGATAAAACGGCACACCCGGAACCATTGTCACTACGGCAGGCACCGACAGTGAGATGCGTGAATATTTACGCCCGTGCAGCGGCGCCACGATCTCCGCCATAATGCCGACCCCGAACACCGCGACCGTCGCCGCCATATGGGGAGCCCAGCCCGCCTCCACAAGCCAAATCCGTGCCGGATTAGCGATAGCGGCAATAACGCCGCCCCACACGCACGCCACGGGAGATGCAGCAAAGAGCATGGCGAACCCGGCGGCGGCAACTCCCGATGAGATAACCTGCAGCAGGATATATAACCCCACCGGAATATCCGGGCGAATATTTTGCAGAAGCGGAATTTCGAAGAGCGAGGCAAGAACCCACACGGCGAAAGACCCGCTCACCAAAAGCACCGCCACATAGGTCAGGCGTGAAACACCGGCCAGGAAATCCATACGGGAAATATCGAGCATCCCGGTCACCATAGGGAAACCCGGCACCAAGAACAGAATTGAGGAGATGAACCCCACCATATGGTCGCTTCCCACGAGGTTCAGAGCCACCAGAAGCCTAATAATTCCAATATAGGTTCCTGCCCCAAGAAATCCGCACGCCATCCAGATCGCCATATGGCTTGTGCCGCGCTTCATGAGAGTAGAACGCAAAAATTGCCCGGCGCCAGCGGCAATAAACACGACGAGGCATTCCACTAGACCGCCCCTGTTGAGGAAGGCGAACCCGGTGCAGGCTATGGCGGAAGCGAGGGAGAGCATCCAGCGTTTGTAGAGATGCGGCATGGAATCGATGCGGGTAATCTCGGCGTCAGCCTCAGATGGAGATATGCGATCGGGAAGCTCAGAAATGAACTTACCCAGCAGGTCAATCTTGTAGGAATTAATGCCCATCGTGCGCTGCTCGGCAACTTCAGTACGGAAATTACCGTCTGCATATGACGAGGTGGCGATCTCTGTGAAGGTCACTTGCGCATGATGTTCCTGTAGCCCCACGGCCTTCGCTAAACGCGCCATTGATGCCTTGATACGGTAGGCGCTTGCCCCCGATTTCATGAGGATTCTGCCAAGCTTGAGGACCACCTGCGATTGCGACACGATATATTTGTGCTGTTCGCGGGAGGAACCGAGGTAGATACTGTACGTGTTGGTGTCTTGATATTCCATGACAATTCTGAATGCTGATGTGATACATAACCGGCGCGCTGCACTGCACCTTGGGGCGAGAAGCCCTACCTCTTTAGCATAGACGTTAGCGGCGCGCAGGTATAGTGCCGAACGCTTTGCAAACCGGCGAGATAACCTTCGCGATACATAGTTAATAGGGGAGTTAAGCAGCCTCAACAGACTCTGTTCAACGTGACGAAATCAACGAGGCTGATAGAGAATTAACGGCGTATTGGCCACCGACCGTCGATAACCTCGTTCTCTTTACCCGGCTTGGTGCGCAGCCAATCCTGGAAATCGCGCGCCTGATCAAGCGACCACTGAACCTGATGCGTGTGGAGGGCAGCGGCATCCGTGGCAATCTCGGGGAAACGCTCGGCGAGCTTAACGAGTAGCCGCTCGGCGGCGAGCGCATCCGCCTTAGATGTGTGGGCGTTCTCTAGAACCACACCGTGTTCGGCGGTGAGGGTTTCGAGCTTGCGGTTGCCGCGTTTGCGGGGAATAACGTGCTTATGAATCACGTACGGGTCAAGAATGTGCCCGGCGGGAAGCTCGCCGTGGGCGATGTTATAGCGGAGCATCTCATGGTGAAGCACCGAAAAATCGTAGGCGGCGTTAAACGCGATGACGGGTATGCCGTCTAGGAAGAGCGAACCGATCGCACCCGCGACCTCCCAGATCACCTGTTGGGCAGGTTGCCCGTGGGAGCGCGCATATTCGGTTGTGATACCGTGCACGGATGCGGCACCTTCGGGAATCTCAATGCCGGGGTTAGCCAGCCACTCGCCAGCTCGCTGCACGCTCCCATCCGGGTTCAGCAGAAGCAGCGAAGCGGTCACGATGCGGGCGGTCGTTACATCGACACCGGTGGTCTCTAAATCGAAGGTTGCGCGAGGGGCATCTATCCAGCTCATAGCTCAAGCCTAGCGGAGTTCGCGTGTAAATGCCCGATGCTTCGTGACGTTCTCAGGCAGAGGACACATCTGCGTAGCGCCGAGAAACCCCGATAAACTTAAAGCCATGACGGCTACACTCATCCTGGGGGCGCCCGGTACGGGCAAGACTGAGCGCGTGATTACGGCGGCGGTAGATTTTCTGAACGCCGGGGGCGATCCCGCGCGGCTTTTGGTGCTGACCCCTACCCGCGCGGGTGCTACTCGTGTGCGCGATGAGCTGGCACGGCGTATCGACCGCAGCATGTCTACCGCGCCCACTCGCGCGTGGGCTGCGTATGCCTTCGATCTGCTGCGTCGCGCGCATGTGTCGGGACTTTTGCCCGGAGTGGAATTCTCTCCGAAACTGCTTTCCGGGCCCGAGCAGGATGTGATGATCGGCGAAATCCTGGCGGGGCACCGCGAAGGCAAAGGCGCGGCGGTGCGTTGGCCCGCCGATTTGCATGAGGCTCTAGGTACTCGCGGTTTCCGCCAGGAGATTCGTGACTTTTTTGACCGTATTGCCGAATATGCGCTGACCGCCGAAGAACTTGAAAACCTGGCGCAAACCCTGGACCGCCCGGCCTGGCATTCGGTGGCGCAGCTCTATACCGAGTACCAGCAGATTCGTCGTCTGCGTGCCCCAAACGCTTACGATCCCGCCGCGTTAATCCATGAAGCGTGCGCCTTCCTGCTGGCAAACCCCGAATATTTGCGGGAAGAACGCGCGCGCTTCGACCTGATCCTGATTGACGATGTGCAGGAACTGAGCCCCTCCGTGTACCGGCTGATGCGCATCCTAGTAGGGCGTGAGCCGGGGCAGGTTCTTGCCACATACACGGGCGATCAGCGCGAGGCAGTGGAGGCTGCATTTGCGCCGTCCGCACGGGTACTAATAACCTGCTGCACTGAAACCGTGGTGCAGGGGTTCCGCGGTGCGCGCCCCGACCTAGCGGCGACTTTACCCCAGATTTTCCCGGAATTGCAGCGAGAAGAACTGAAGACTTCGTACTGCATGAATGCGCCCATCACCCTGGCCTGGCAGAATATCGCGCGTCGGCTCCCCGTTATTGCGAATGCACCTACGCCGCGTGAACCGCAGACCGCACCGAGTAAATATGAGGAATCTGCGCTCCTGCGCCTCAGTGATGATGGTGACCTGCTTGACCCGCGGCACTCTGATGAACTTCCCGAGGGGGTTTTCGGGTACCTTCTGGGTTCACCTCAGGACGAGGCGAACCAGGTAGCACAACTTCTTCTTGAGGACTATCTGTACCGGGGAGCGGCGTATGCGCGTTCGGCGATTATCGTGCGAAGCGGCACCGAAGTTGCGCGGTTCCGGCGTGTCTTGGCGGCATCCGGCATCCCCACCGTGACGGGTGCAGCGCTAGTTCCGGTGCGTGATGAACCCGCTGTACGTCCTTTCCTGGATGCGCTTTCTCTGCTGGTTTATGCCCGTCAGCAAAGCGCCGACTACCTGAAACTGCCGGATCATAACGATTTCGACGGGAGCCTCACGGAGAATATAACCCCCGAAGCTGTCACGGAGGAGGGCACACGTTCTGCCGATGATGAGGACGAAAAGCTTGCACGGCAAAGCCTAGCCGATGTTCTCGCCGAAGAAAATCGCACAAATCCCGGCAGCGGCGCTCACAACGCGATTACCTTGCTGACTTCGCGGCTTGGGGGCGCATCCAGCATGGAAGTGCGCCGTCTACGTCAGCAGCTTCGCGCCGCAGAACTGCGAGCGGGTGGGCACCGTTGTAGCGACGATCTTCTGCTGGGCGCCCTCTTGAACCCGCAGGCACTTCCGGCGCAAGGCATCGGTGCGGCGGTACGCCGCGTGGCACGTGTACTTGCCGCCGGGCATAAGGCTCTCACCGAACGCGGCGCCAACGCCGAAACCGTACTTTGGGCGCTGTGGCAGGCGAGCGGACTCGAAAAAATTTGGGTGACCGAAAGCGCGCAGACCGGGCCGGAAGCCGAGCGGGCGCATCGAAATCTTGACGCCATGATAGGGCTTTTTGAGGCGGCTACTCGTTTCGTCGACCAGATGCCCGGTTCCTCCGCTGAGCTGTTCCTCGACTATATCGATGCCCAAGACCTTCCCATGGATACTCTCGCGGCGCGCGGCAAACGCTACGATGCGGTTGAAATCCTCACCCCGGCACTCGCGGCGGGCAGGCACTGGCAGACCGTCTACGTCTGTGGGCTACAGGATGGAACCTGGCCGAATACGACGGTGCGAGGCTCGCTCCTCAAAGCTGGTGAGCTGACCGACATCTGCGATATGGGTGTTGCCGCAGCTCAGCAGGTGCGCATGAGCGACCGTGTGCGGGCGGTGCGGCACGACGAATTACGCATGTTCTCCACGGCAATATCGCGGGCGAACGAAAGGCTCGTTGTTACCGCCGTGAGCTCAACGGAAGACGCACCCAGCGAATTTTTCGATATTCTCGTGCCGGATGCGCGCACTGCCGACATCACCCACGTGCGCCGCCCCATGACCCTGCGCGCCCTTGTCGCCGAACTGAGGCGGTATGCGCAGGCTCAAGATACAGACCCTACCTTGGCAAATGCTGCGGCAGCACAGCTCAACCGGCTGGCGCAGGCGGGGGCACCGGGGGCAGCTCCGGAACAGTGGTGGGGACTTTTACCTCTTTCGACCGAGCAGAATGCGTTTACATCGCATCCACACCGTGACAGCTTGCCGACTGACTCTGGTGACCTCGAAAAACTCACAGTTCCGGTATCGCCCTCGCGTATCGAGACGATTCATAAATCGCCCCTGGACTGGTTCGTATCGGCGGCTCGTGCCGAGGCGCAGACCGACACCTCGCGCTCGCTGGGAACGCTCATTCACGCGATCGCAGAAGAGTACCCGGACGCCGACTATATGACCCTGCGCGGCCAGCTTGAAGAGCGCCTGAGCACGCTTGCGTTGCCTGATACTTGGGAGGGGCAGCAGATACGTGAACGTGCCGAGAAAATGGTGGATAAACTCGCGGTGTATATCAACGAGATTATGCCGGGTGATCACCGCGAACTTGTGGGTGTGGAGGGAGCCTTTCGGGTTTTGGTTCCCGGCAATGCCGTGAACGCCCAGATTTCTGGGCGAGTCGATAGGTTGGAGAAAACCGAGGACGGCAGATATGTCATTGTCGATTTGAAGACAGGTAAAACCAAGCCCAATAAAAACCAGATCGCCGAGCATGCCCAGCTTGCTGCCTATCAGGTTGCGGTAGAGGCGGGCGCCGGGGACGCCATGAGCCGTGATTTCGGCGTTGAGCCTGACGGTCTTGATATTCCTGCCGGGCTTGAGCACCGCGAGGTGGCGCCCCAGCGTTTCGAGGTTTTCACGCGCAAATCCGGGGGAGCCGCGCTGGTGCAGCTGGGCGACGGCACAGCAGCGTCTTCCCGGAATCGTCCCCAAGAGCAGGATGCGCTCGACCCGGAAACCGGTATCTGGGCGGTTCAGCTGGTTCAGCGTGCGGCGGAGCTAATCGCCGGTGCTGTTATGCAGACGCGGCATCGGCCCGGGGAAACCTGCCGCCTGCCCGAAATTTGCCCTCTATGCCCGCAGGGACGCCAGATCACTCAGGATTAGCTCGGCAACGGGGATTTTGCTTGCTGGTGTGCCGAGCAGACAACCCCGGCAGAAACGACAGGCTCCCACAGGACACTAGTTAGTGGTGCCTAGAGGGTGACATGCGGCCTCTATTCTGAACTGCGTCGGTGGTAAACTGCATCCTGTGGCTGTATCACATCTGATACAGCTGACACTATCACCCCGTCAGGAATGGATGCGTACCGTATGACTACCTCTGAACCGGCTCAGCCGCACAAGCATGACGGCGACCGTGGCGCATCCGGAGTATCCGGGGGAACAGCACACCAACCTGCCCGACTTAGCGCCCGCGAGATTGCGCACGCGCTAGGGCTGAACCCGCCCACCGACGAACAGGTTCGCATCATTGAGTCGCCGCTTGAACCGCGGCTGGTGATCGCTGGTGCGGGCTCGGGAAAAACCGCGACGATGGTCGATCGTGTGGTGTGGCTTGTGGCCAATAAATTCGTGCGCGCCGATGAAGTTTTGGGCGTTACCTTTACCCGCAAGGCCGCAGGAGAGCTGCGCGATCGCATGCGTACCCGCCTAAATATTCTGCGCGAGCGTAACCTGATTGAGCTAAGCGAGGAAGAACTTCTTGCAGGCTCTTCCGAGCCCACCGTCTCTACGTACCACTCATACGCAAATAATCTCGTCAAAGAATACGGTCTGCGTCTGGGTGTTGAGCAGGATGCACAAATGCTTGGCGATGCTCAAGCCTGGCAGCTCGCCGCGCAGATCGTGCAGTACTGGGACGGTGACTTGCCCGCCGCCAGCTCAGCCTCGGGAGTCGCCTCAAAAAGTACGATCGTGCAGAGCCTTTTGCAGCTGTCGGGGGAGTGCGCCGAACATCTGGTAAGTCCGCAGCAGGTTATCGAATTTTGTTCCGCACACCTGGCGGCGTACGAATCACTCAGTTCGCCCGGTCCCAGTGCCAACACAAAAAAGATCATAGAGAGGCTGAAAGCTAAAATTATTTTGGCGCAGCTTGTGCAGCGGTATGCGCGAGTGAAAGCGCGTATGCAGGTGCTCGATTACGGCGACTTGATCGCGTTGGCGGCGCGGATCGCCCGTGAGGTGCCAGCCGCCGCACAGCTGGAGCGGGAGCGCTATAAGGTTGTGCTTCTTGACGAATTTCAGGATACATCGCACGCCCAGCTGCGGCTCTTCGCTGATTTATATGGCGCTCGCGACGGGCATGATGGGCGTCCCGGTCAGCCTGAGCATCCGGTCATGGCGGTGGGGGACCCGAAACAGTCTATTTACGGGTTCCGCGGTGCCTCCGACGGTCAGCTGTTTAGTTTTTATCAATACTTCCCAACACGCGATGAAACGCCTCTTTATTTGACAGTTGCGTGGCGTAATGACGTTGCTATCTTAGATGCCGCAAACCTGATCGCCGCTAAACTCAAGAATATTCCCGATTGGGTGCGCGCCCCTGCTCCGCCTCATGTGCCCGATCTGCGGCCTCGCTCGGTGATCCTTAATCCCGATGAATCAGGTTACCGCGCTATGCTCGGCTCAGTGCAGTTGGCACGCTACGGGTCTGAGACCGAGGAAGCACAGGGCATTGCCGAACGTATCGTGCAGGAACGCGCCCGCTACGCCGATACTCCGGCGCAGATGCCCACGATGGCGGTGCTTACCCGTACCCGGGCGCAGATGGAACCCATTCGCCAGGCATGCGAGAGCCTGGGCGTTCCTGTGCAGGTGGTTGGTCTGGGTGGGCTTCTGGAACGCCCCGAAATTATTGATATGGTCTCGATGCTGCGGGTTTTAGCAGACCCGAACCGTTCGGATGCCCTGATGCGTCTGCTCGCTGGCGCACGTTGGCGGTTGGGCACAGCGGATCTGCTTGCGCTGGGGGATTGGTCGAATTACCTGACGACCACGCGCGAGAAAAATATGGGACGAACCTTTGGGAAGCAGCCCTCTGAGGAGACAAGCGGAGATATACCTCCGAGCTCTCAAACTGACACCGATGCCAATCTGCGTACCGCCCATGAAGAATTTGAGCGTGCCCGTAAAAACGCTGTGGAAGACCTCGCTGAATACGGTTCGCTTATTGAAGCGATCGAGCATCTTCCTGCAGCGGATGAGGCCGGTAACCCCATCTACCCTGCGGATTACCCCGAATCCCGGCGCCGTCTGAGCGTTGAAGGTTTGCGCCGTCTGCACACTTTCACCGCCGAGGTTGAGTATCTGCGCCAGTTCACCACTGAGGATATTGGCACCCTGCTCTATGAGATTGAGCGTGTGATGCTCCTGGATATCGAGCTTGCCGCCCGCCCCGGAGGGGACGCCTACGGCTCTCGCGCACATCTGGATGCTTTTCATGAGGTCGCCGCAAGTTACGCTGCGAGTTCACCGCGCATCAACGCGATGCTCTATGCTGGCGCAGACGGAACCGAGGTCGATGAGGAAGCCCCCACCGCCCGGCGGTTTGTGCTCTCTGCCAACGGTATTAGCTATCTGCTGGGTTTTCTCTCTTGGCTGGAACAGGCGCAAAACCACGAACGCGGGCTGACCCCCGCCGAAGAGGAACCTCGGCGTGACGCGGTGCAGATTCTCACGATGCACGCCTCGAAAGGTCTGGAATGGGATCACGTGTATCTGCCACGCATGTGCGATAAATACCCCACTCGCCCACACACCTGGCACCGCCTGGAACATGGAAGTCTGCCCTGGCCTTTACGCGGCGATCGTGACTATCTGCCGTCCGCTTTGGAACGGGCTGAAGAGGTGAGTGCCCTAGAGAACTATAAAGAACTCAATGCGCGTCTTGAAGACGGCGAGGATATGGCGAATGACTATGTGGGCTTTGAGGGGCGGAGGCTGGTTTATGTGGCGATGACCCGCGCCCGCTCGCTGCTGCATATTAGTAATTGCCGGTGGGTGGGCCCGAATATAAACCCCTATCAGCCCGAACCCTATTGGAACGAACTGGTGCAATTCGCGCAGGGTGATGCTGAGGAACCTTACGAAGGTATTCAGGTGGCACCCTGGCTGTATCCGGGCTATCTGGGTACTGGTTTTTACACTTCTGGGTGGGCGATTGAGCATCGTGACGCCAGCATTGAGGTACTTTTTGGGCGCTGCTTGTGGCTTGAGAATTACAGTATTCCCCAGGGTATACGCCTGGAAAATGGTACGTCTGTACCGGTTATTCCCGCTCCTGATGACCCCGAAGATACGGCGGCTTCTCAGCGCTATACAAGCGCGGTCTATGAGCAGATTGCGCATGCGCTTGTGCACGATGGCGGAAACCCGATCACAAATGCCGAGGTACTGAATCTGCCTGAGGTGCACCGGGTGAAGCAGGCGCTGATGGGCGGCGTGCAGGAGCCCGGCTTACTCGATCCGCAGGAGTCCAAAGAAGCATACGACGAAAATCTGGAACAGCTCAAAAAGCGTTACGGGCTGGATGCGGTCGAGAATTTCTGCTACGCCCGCGAACCCTTAGCGCAGCTTGCGGAAGGGAAACGTGGCCCTGAGCAGCAGGGGGTTCGACCGCAGATTGTGCACCGTTTCTTGGAACCGGCGGCGTGGGTTAAAGATAACCCGCAGCAGGGCTCCGTGCTGACCGCCGACTGGCCCTTTGACCCCTTTGACGGCGCTCAAGTGATCCGCTGGGCATCCGAGAAAGACCTCGCCGAACGCACCGAGAATCGTGACATTATTGCGGTACCCGGTCAGCGGCGTGCACGGGTGGAGCGTGCCGCTCTCAATGTGGCACGCGGATCGTTAAGCCTTGACGAGCTCGATAAACTTACCAGCCCCACCGACGAGGAAGCTCAGCAGATTCAAGATTGGGAGCATGAGGTCGATCTGCTTCTTGCCTTGGCACAGCGCGCCGTTACCCCAGCGGTTCCTACGAAACCCGAGCATATGTCGGCATCCACCCTCATCGCGTTATCAGAAGATAAAGAGACGGTTCTGAGTCGCCTGGTGCGCCCGGTACCGATGCAGCCATCTGCGGCGGCGCGGCAGGGTACACTTTTCCACGCCTGGGTTGAGGAGTACTTCGGGGACGAACCTATGCTCGATATACAGGACGAACTTTATAGCGATGACGATCTTGACGGCAGTTTCGACCTTGATACAATGCGCGCGACATTCCTGGAGAGCGAATGGGCTTCCCGCACCATCTGGCGTGCCGAATATCCGGTGGAAACTCACGTGGCGGGCGTGAACATTCGCGGGCGTATTGATGCGGTTTTCCGCCGCACCGAACAGGTCACTAACGCCGACGGCACCCTCCAGGAGCAGGAACACTGGGATCTCGTGGACTGGAAAACCGGGCGTAAACCCTCCGCACACGCGATGCGGCATAAGCGCATCCAGCTGGCGCTGTACCGGCTCGCCTTCGCCAAAATACAGGGGATAGACCCTGAACGAGTGCACGCGGCGTTCTACTATGTTGGCTCTGACCAGACCGTGTGGGACACCGATATTGCCGGTGGTCTGCAGAACGAACAGCAGCTTGAACGCATTATCTCCCGTGCCGGATGGGGCGAAGAACTTCCGGGGCGGCCGCGGTAACCTGGCCCATGCATCATAGTAGAGGCGATAGCGCAACCGGAACATATCCTTTAGCCGCAACGGAATAAAGGCTGAGACGCTACCTTGATGGGTGGCGTCTCAGCCTTTAAACCTATCGTTTTCTACTCTAGTCTTCGTCGTCGATAACCTGCGGAATATCTTCTTCCTCTTCTTGCCCGAGCAGCCCACCGGTTGCGCGCAGACCATCCTGCACATCCAAAAGCATGGCAACGGCATGCTGCACAATATCGTCATCGCCGATTTCAGCACCGTGCGCCAACCACTGGGCAATCGCAAATTCCGCATAGAAGTGCGCCCGCTGAATCAAATGCTCATCCGGTTCGGGGCGCATCTGCCGTTGGTAAGCATCCAATACGCTGTCGGTAAAGCCCTGATCGGAGCAGGAGAACAGCCACGCAAAATCTTGGGCAGGATCTCCCACCTGAACATCAGACCAACCGGTCACCTCAACAATCTTCGCGCCGTCAAGAACCAGGTTATCGGAGTTCATGTCACCATGAATCACGTGAGCCTGGAACTGCCACGTGGGACCGGGGGAGAGCACCGAACGCCAATGTGCCAACAGATCCGCAGGAATCTTGCCGGTTTGCGCCACACGCTCAAGCTCAATACTGCGGCGGCGGCGAATCTCCTCAGAATTATACGAGGGCAGACCCGCCTCAAACACCAGATCATGCGGCATCGTGTGCAGAGTTGCCAAGATTTTACCGAGAGAAACAGCCAGGTTATCTTGACCTTCTGCCGTATGACCGTTCTGCGCCGCAAGGTCATCAACCTCATAAGAGGTACCGGGAATATGCGTGTAAATGAAAACGCTGCCGTCTTGATAGGGCACGGTACCCACCACAGTCGGCACCTGGAAAGGCAGGCGAGCACGCAGACCAGGGGTAAAAGACTGAAGAATAAGGTGCTCCGCCTCAAGCCGCATGCTGGCATCGGGGCGACGAGGAGCACGTACACGCCAGCGACGATTGGTCGAATCCACAATAATAGCTGAGTCAAAATCGGCGGTGTCGTCAAGAACGGCGGATGCGCCCACAGGGTAAATTCCCGGCACACCCGCTGACACAATGGCGGCAAGCTGAAGAGGCGTTAAAGTCACCCTCTTAGGGTATCAAATGAGTTCTCATGAGGTTCGGCACGTTCGCCCCTCGCACACATTTTCGCGCGCGATCCCTTGAAAACTCGGGTCACGCAGCAATAAACACGGAATAAAGATACTCCTACCTTGGGCATGCTTATACTAACCGCCGCAGACAGACCCCACCTAAGGTAAAGGTACAATAGGAACCAGCGTGTGAACACCCGCAGAACACCAGGAGAGGGGCGTTATGCCAACACAGGGCGCCGGAGCATCCAAACAGCAAGCTCTCTTCGGCATACCCGCCCAAAAATCATCCCCGACTCGCTCCCAAACTCCCCAGGTACCGGCACGACCCGTACCCTCACCAGTAGCCCCCCAACAAAATCACGCTACGCCCCAGCTTTCTCCCGAAGACATTCTCGCGGGTCTCGACGAAGACCAACGCCGGGTCGCCTCCGAACTCAACGGCGCGATGCGCGTACTCGCAGGCGCCGGAACCGGCAAAACCCGCGCTATCACCCACCGCATCGCCTACGGAATCGCCTGCGGAAAATACGTTCCCCAACGCGTTATGGCTCTCACCTTTACCACCCGCGCGGCAGAAGAAATGCGCCTTCGACTGCGATCCCTCGGTGCCGTAGGAGTCCAAACCCGAACCTTTCACTCCGCAGCGCTGCGCCAACTCAGGTATTTTTGGCCCAGCGCTATCGGCGGTTCATTCCCCGATATCGTCAAACATAAAGCCGGTTTAATCACCGAAGCTGCCCAGCGCCTGCGCATGAGCGTCGACCGGGCACTTGTACGCGACATTGCGGCAGAAATCGAGTGGGCAAAAGTCAGCCTGTTCACCCCCGACACCCTCACGCCGCACCTGCACCAGCGCAACCTGCCCTCCGGAATAACCCCGCAGAACATGGTGCGGCTCTTCCGCGCCTACGAAGATCTCAAAGACGAAAGGAACCTCATCGACTTTGAAGATGTTCTACTCCTGACCGTCGGCATCATCGAAGATGACGATGCGCTCGCCGCCACCATCCGTGAACAGTACCGTCATTTCGTGGTAGACGAATATCAGGATGTCTCGCCCCTCCAACAGCGCCTTCTCGACGCCTGGCTGGGGGAGCGCGATGATTTATGCGTCGTGGGCGATGCCTCGCAGACCATATACTCGTTTACCGGCGCCACCAGTCGGCACCTCCTGGAATTTCCGCGACGGTACCGGGGCGCACACACGGTACGGCTCACCCGAGACTACCGCTCGCACAGCCAAGTGGTGGAACTGGCAAACCGACTCCTAGCGGCACGGCGACCGCGCCCGGACTCCACCGAATTCTCCTGGGCACCCCCGCTCAAACTCATTTCCCAGCGCGGACCGGGAGTCGAAAGCCAATGGTTCGGATATACGGATGACGAACGTGAAGCCGAAGGCATTGCCGAACAAATCCAGGATCTCCTCGAAAAAGATGGCGTTCCGGCATCAGAAATCGCGGTGCTTTTCCGCACTAACGGGCAGTCCGGGCTTCTGGAGGCGGCGCTCGCCGATCGCGGTATTCCGTATCAGTTACGCGGAGCTGAGCAATTCTTCGATCGTCCTGAGATCAAGCAAGCGATGCTTGCCCTGCGAGCGTCGGCAAAATCAACGGACGGTTCCGAGAACGTGCCCCGTTATGTGCGTGAAGTGCTGGAACCTTTGGGATACACCGAAAAAGCGCCCCAGTCCGCTGGAGCTGTACGCCAAAAATGGGAGTCTCTTGCCGCAATCGTCTCGATGGTTGATCATCTGGAAACTACACGCATCGAAGACATCGCTCAAGCGGAGGCCGCAGGGGCTCCGGTTCCGCATCGGCTTACCGTACACGATGTCGTTGCAACGCTTGCGCACCGTCTTGCCACCCAGGATGCTCCCGTCATGGAAGGCGTCACGCTAGCCTCTTTGCACTCTGCAAAGGGGCTGGAATGGGATGCGGTCTTCCTCTGCGGTTTAAATGAGGGACTTATGCCCATTACCTTTGCTCAAACCTCCGACGAGATCGATGAAGAACGCCGCCTGCTTTATGTGGGGATTACACGTGCCCGCAAATACCTGTGGTTCACATGGTCGGATTCACGGACCGCCGGTGGGCGGGGAAAACGCCGTCGTTCCCGCTTCCTGGATGATATTGACCCGTCCCGTCAATCCACCTGACACAGCTAAATAATACCTGCGCACTCGCGGAGAATTACGATCATAAGACACCGTACCTAACGCTCATGATAGGGCAGCATATGATGGCACGACAGAAAGTCCGACAGCACCACGAAGTTATTCCGGCGACCGTATCCGCCCCGGAAATCCTGGTGGTGCGTTCGTCTCGCCGCCGCAGAACCGTCAGTGCCCAGCCACAGGAAGATGGAAGTATTCGCCTGTTGGTTCCCGGGGCGAGTACGGATGCGCAAATTCGCGAATATCTGGAAAGCCTGATTCCCCGCGTGCAACGGAAACAGCGGGAGACTTCTCGGCGGCGCCGCATTTTTGCGTCTGATGATTACTTAACGGAGCGTGCTCGTGCTCTGGCTGCAAGGCATCTGTCCGAGCTCGTGCCCGAGAAATTTCCCAATTCTATCCGTTGGGTCTCGAATCAGCGTAAACGGTGGGGATCCGCCACACCGACTCAGGGCACCATCCGTATTTCCGATGATCTTCAGGGAGCCCCCGAATACGTGGTTGACTCCGTGGTCTACCACGAACTTTGTCACTTCGTGGAACTTCACCATAACGCTCGTTTTCGCACTCTAGAAGCTCGGTTCCCCGACCTTGATAAGGCACGGGCATTCCTGGCGGGTATGGAATTTATACGCGCGCAAGCCACCAACTAAGAACCGTGATGATCCACAACAAATGTGGGTTCCGAAGGCAGAAAACCTTCGGAACCCACAGAGCATGTTATCGGCTGGTATCATGCATGAGATACAGTGCGTATCCCCCAATCGCCCACAGCGTCTAATGTGTGATTACGAAACGTGACGTGCTATGTATTAGGTTCGTCGCCGGTGGAAGATTCACCGTTGTCGGACTCGCCTTCATCAAAACCACCGTCCAGAAGTTTCTGCAGCTCGGTGTCAAAGTCAATATCCTCAACCTTGAACTCATCCTGGCGTGCTTCATAGGCATCGGGGTCTTCAAGTTCAGCGGCGGTCGGCAGAGTCTCCGGCGCTGCCCACAGTTCATCGCGGGCCTCATATCCGTGCTTCTCTTCATAGGTGCGCCAGAAATTCTGTGCCTCACGCACTAAGCGAGGGCGAATCTCCAAGCCGACCAGAGTCTCGAACACGCGCTCGGTTGGACCGCCTTCGATACGACGCCGCACCAGTGTTTCCGCCAGCTGCGGGGCTGTGGGCAGGTTTTGGGTTGCCTGCTCAGCTACCAGCGATACCCAGCCCTCTACTAGGGCAAGAAGAGCTTCCAGACGCTCAACTGCAAGTTCTTGGTCTTCGGTGCGCTGCGGGTTGAACAAGCCGCCGTCAAAGGCATCCTGTACGGCCTCGGGATTGCTCAAATCTACCTGGGATGCGGCATCCTGAATACGATTCATATCCACACGGATACCGCGAGCATAACGGCTTACCAGCTCCAAAATATCTTCACGTAGCCACGGATTTGTGCGGTGCAGACGAATCAGCGCTGCCTCACGCACCGCCAGGTACAGCAGAATTTCCTGCGCGGGCACCTCAATATCCTCAGCAAGCTGAGTGTAACCGGCGGGCAAAAGCGCACTGCGCCCTGGCGCGAGGGGGAATCCAATATCGGTAGAAGAATATACCTCACCGGCAAGCTCGGTCAGCGCCTGCGCCATCTGAGCCCCAAAAATCATGGAACCAATATTGTTCAAGAATCCGGTGCCACCCAAAAGTTGAGCCAGCTCTTCGGGAACATCTTCGGTGGAGGGGAGCACCATCGCCTGAGTTACCTCAGCCGCTACGGGCTGTACCATATCACGCCAAGATTCGAAGGAAGAATCGAGCCATTCAGCCTTGGACCAGGCCTCAACAGAAATATTGTGACGCTCAAAAATGGTGACGCTGTCTAACCACAGATCGGCGAGGTTAGAGGCATCGCGCGTTGCCGCCCTCAAAGACTCGGTGATGGCAGGATCCTCCCCGGTGGTCGCTAAGAGCTGACGAGCCTGGTCTTTCACACCCTGCCAGTTAATCCCGTTTTCACTAGCCCCAGCAGTAAACATTGACTGTACCTGCGCAAAAATACCCTGGAGCATAGAGGGGTCAAAAGACATACCCATAGCGTTCATATCTTCAGGGTTTATATTTCCGTTCAGAAAAGCAAACGGGTTATCCGCTGTGCCGTTGCCGTTCTGCTCGGCGTTAGGATCAAAACCCTGTTCCTGCATCTTTTTCAGGAACTCCTCAAGGGGATCGCGGTCATTTGAATTATCGTTGGTGGGGTTCTCAGCCATGTCACATACCTTTCAGTATTGAGGGCGGGCACAGTCTGCCCCTACCCGTCTAGTAAAGGGTACCTGGTAAACCTGTGAGTTTGCCGTGATTTCGCGGTATTCGCTCTAGGCACAGCCCATCTTATGACCTTGGCGGCGTATAATGCTGACGCCGCGGTGTACCCCGGCTCATCATGTGGTGTTCCCAACAAAAATATCGGGTACTCTAAGAAGCATGGCTAAGCGTGCATTTTTCTTGAGAAAATCCCATCAGCAGAGCGATGAATCTCTTCCACTATTAGAACGACGTCCCCTGAATCTGCGCTTTCTAACTGCTTCCGCAACCTGTTTGCTGATGCTCGGTGCTTTTGTGCTGCCCAGCTCATATAGCAAAGAAGGGCCCGGACCTCTCTTCAATATTCTCGGGCAGTACCAGGATCAAGATATTATCCAGATCAACGGCACGCAAACCTATCCCACCACTGGGAAGTTGAATATGACCACGGTATCTGTCTCCGGCGGACCCTACACCATTCTCCCCGGAGCGGATGCGTTCTACAGTTGGCTGGCTGCGGACGGTAACCGTTACCTTGTGGTTCCCTCCGAAATTACTTATCCGCACGTTACCCACCAGCAAGCTAACCAGGTCAGCAGCGCACAAATGGCGGATTCTCAAACCCAGGCGAAAGTTGCTGCGGCGCGTTACCTTAAACTGCCGGTGACCGAGAAGATCAGCGTTCTCCAAACCGCCTCCGGCTCACCCGCTGAGGGGCAGGTGCAGGGTGGGGACCGCATCCTCAAAGTGGGGGATAAACAGATCAATACTCTCAAAGATGTCACCGAAACTGTGCAAGCTTCAGAAGGACGTCCCGTCACCTTCGAAATCAGCCGGAATGGCGAGAACAAGAACGTTACTCTCACGCCGCGGCGTGACGATAAATCGGGGCGCTGGCTTGTTGGAATTGTGCTTAAACAGGACTTTGATCTTCCCTTTGAGGCAACCTACAACCTTGACGGTGTTGGCGGCCCCAGCGCGGGTCTCATGCTCACTCTCGGTACCATCGATAAGCTCACCGAGCAAAGCCTGCTTGCCCCCGAAGGCGCAGGAAACGAAGATTCAGCCCGAAGCTATGTAGCCGGTACCGGAACCATAGATGCCAACGGTAAAGTCGGTGCCATCGGCGGCATTAAATATAAGATTATCGCTTCCGGACGCCACGGTGCCCACTACTTTTTGGCACCGCGCGAAAACTGTGACGATCTTCAAGAAATCCGCAGAACCGACCCCAATGTTTTCAAATACTATCGTGGGGAAACACCAGCAGGTGATATGCAGGTAATCCCGGTCGATAACGTTGATGAGGCCGTGGATACCCTCACCAAGATTAAGAACGGAGCCGCCCCCGATCAGTTCCCCACCTGCGGGTAAAAGGTTTTCGGCAATCTAGGCGTGCACATCAGGTTATAGGCAAACATACGGTATTTCTCCGCGTGTTTGCCTACGCTCCTGTCTGTGTCAGAGTGCCACATTTGAGATAATGTTTATTAACTATGTTCCAGCCACCAACGAAGTGAGGAATCCGTGACGGCATCTGATAACGAACATCAACCTCCTCAGCCTCCCCGTCGCGCGGGAGCAGACCAGAAAAAGAAAAAGCGGCGCTATCCGGGTCCTTTGGGTATTACCATCGCGGTGGTCATAGTCTTGATTATGGCGTTTGTATATGCCACACAGGTGTATACGGATTGGCTATGGTTCAATCAGCTTGGTTTTGGCAGTGTCTTCACCACCGAAATCTTGCTTCAGAGCTCTATCTTTGTGGTAACCGCACTCGTTGTAGCGGTGCCGTTCTGGGCTTCGATGTCTTATGCCATCAAACATGCTGACCACGATGATTCTCAGGCGAAGAAAGACGCCAAAAACGCGGATAAATCCGAGGATCAGGCGCATCACGAGACCTCTAAATCCGGTCCGCATGAGCGCCATACGACCGAGCATGAGCATACGGAAGCCGAAGACCTTCTGCGTGACATGTTTGGCGGGCGTGATTTCACCGATAGTATGGCGCGGTACCGTCGGGGTATGGAGCGCATCCGCAAGATTCTCCTGGTGATTCTACCAGTTGCTTTAGGGTTCTTTATTGGGAGTGCCGGAATTAGCCAGTGGCAAACCGTGGCGCTTTTCTTGAACCGCCAGGACTTCGGCGTTCAAGACCCCGAATTTGGGTTGGATGTTGGATTCTTCGTTTTCACTCTTCCGTTCCTCAATCTGGTGGTTAATCTTTTGACCGCTGTTATCGTGCTCTGCGCTATTGGCGGTGCTATTATGCACTACTTCTACGGTGGTATTAAGGTTCGCCCGGGCGGTGTAGGAACTTCCGCCGCGTTCCGCCGTCATGCTGCGGTTTTGGCATGCGCCTTCCTTCTGGTGCGCGGTGCTGCGTTCTGGCTGGAACGGTACACCGCAGTTCAGCAGCAGTCGGGGCGCTGGGCCGGTGCTATGTACACCGATACGAACGCTATTATTCCCGTACGTTCTATTTTGGCGATTTCCGCAGTTCTGGTGGCTGTGTTGTTCTTGGCTACGGCTTCCGCGCATCGTTGGCGTTTGCCTCTAGTGGGAACCGCGATGCTGGTGGTTGTAGCTCTCGTCGCTGGCGGGCTGTACCCCTGGATCGTACAGCGTTTCCAGGTTGTGCCGAATGAACAGGCTGCACAGTCGCAGTTTATCCAACGCAATATCGACGCAACACGGTACGCCTACGGTCTCGATAAGGTAGAGACTACTCCCTATGACGCCACGATCGATACTCGTCAAGGCGCTTTGGGGAACTCTAGTGAGACTATTGCGAACATCCGTCTTTTGGACCCGAACGTGGTAAGCTCAGCATTCGCGCAGATGCAGCAGTTCCGTCCATACTATCGGTTCGACTCGAATCTCTCGGTGGACCGCTATTCCGTAGACAATAAGACTCAGGACACGGTGATTGCCGCCCGTGAGCTGAATCCTTCCCAGACTTCGGATGATTCCTGGTATAACCGCCACGTGGTGTACACTCACGGGTACGGCGTGATTGCAGCTTACGGTAACCAGGTTGACGGTGCGGGTAACCCCAAGTTCATGCAGTCCGGTATCAAGGCGAATGGCGTTATTTCTGAAAACTATGAGCCTCGTATTTACTTCGGTATGAGCTCTCCGCAGTATTCCATTGTGGGCGGCAGCGGTGATCAGCTGGAACTCGACCGTCCGCAGTCCGCCGATGAAACGAATTCTTCGGATGCAAAATACACATTCAACGGCAACGGCGGTCCCCGGTTGGATTCCACGCTGAACCGTCTCTCTTATGCGATTAAGTTCCAGTCATCCGATATTTTGCTTTCGGATGCGGTTCGTGATGGTTCGCAGATCCTGTACGAACGTAACCCGGTAGATCGCGTTCAGAAGGCTGCGCCGTATTTGAAGGTGGATTCCAAAGCGTACCCCGCTATTATCAATAATCGGGTGCAGTGGATTGTGGATGCTTATACGACCACAAACCAGTTCCCATATGCGCAGGGTGTAAGCCAGGAGAATAATCAGAATCCGCGCACGAATTCGATGAACTACATTCGCAACTCGGTGAAAGCCACCGTGGATGCCTACGACGGTTCGGTCACCCTTTATGCATGGGATGAAAATGATCCTATTTTGAAGGCATGGCAGGGCGTATTCCCCGGAACCGTGAAGAGCTATAAAGAGATGAGCGCCGAGCTTCTTAACCATGTGCGCTACCCCTCGGATATGTTTACTATTCAGCGCTCGATGCTGAATAAGTATCATGTGACGAACTCGAACAGCCTCTACGCGGGCGATGACGTCTGGTCGATTCCAAACGACCCTACGAATGATAGCGGTCGCCAGATTCCGCCTTATTACCTCTCGCTCCAGATGCCTGGGGATAGGAAGGCTCATTTCTCGCTGACGTCGACCTTTATTCCTCAGCAGAGTGATTCAAACTCGCGTAACGTGATGTACGGATTCCTCGCTGCAAATGGTGACGCCGGTACCGGCAAGGACGGCGAACGCAGCGCGGATTACGGTAAGCTGCGACTGCTCGAACTGCCGCGTTCATCGGTGGTTCCGGGACCTGGCCAGGCGCAGAATATCTTCAACTCTGATGCTGAGGTCTCGAACCAGCTGAACCTCCTGCGGCGCGGGTCCTCCGAGGTCATTAACGGCAATATGCTTACTCTGCCGGTGGCGGGCGGCATCCTGTATGTTCAGCCGGTCTACGTGCAGTCTAGCGGCGACGCAAGGTATCCGCGTTTGCAGCGAGTGCTAGTCAGCTTCGGTGACAAGGTCGGGTTTGCCCCCACACTGGAGGAAGCCCTCAACCAGGTCTTCAACGGTTCTTCCGGTGCCAAGATGGATGCTCAGTCGGGACCGTCAGGAGCTGGCACTGAAGGCAACGGTGAGAAGACGTCTGGATCTTCGTCCAGCTCTTCTGGAGCCTCTGGCTCAGACCAGTCCGCTAGCCTGAAACAGCATTTGGCGGATGCATCCAAGGCTATGCAGGATTCGGATGCCGCTCTCAAGAAGGGCGATTGGGCAGCATATGGTGAGGCCCAGAAGCGTCTGAACGATTCTTTGCAGAAGGCTATTGAAGCCGAAAATAAACAACAGCAGGATCAGAAACAGGGCGGGGATCAGCAGGGAAGTGAGCAGCAGCCGAGCGGTTCATCCTCAGCATCGCAGAGTCCTTCTGGGGAAGCTACCTCTAAATAAGATGTAGTAGTGCTTGCGGTCTGACGGTCATATCGGGGTGCCATCACATTCGGGTGGCGCCCCGCTTCGTCATCTTAAATTATTGATTCGGGCTGTCTATGAGAGCAATAAGGGGCGTTCAGACATCCAGTTTTGGGTTTTTCTGTGGTGTTTATCTCAGCAGATAGCTTCAAGTTGAGATGTTGCAGAGCGGTATGTATAGTTGTATGAGTCGCCGCGGGGTGGAGCAGTTCGGTAGCTCGCCGGGCTCATAACCCGGAGGTCGCAGGTTCAAATCCTGCCCCCGCAACCACTTCATAAGTCGCTCCAGTTGGTTTGAAACCGACTGGAGCGATTTTCTTTTCCCCTTCATTGCTTGAAGCAGTGGAGGGGATTTTTGTATTTAAAATGCCTTCTCCCACTAGTTCTCCAATCGAGATTCCTAGCTCACCCGCCAAAGTTAGAAGTTCTTGCACTGCGAAAGGGGACTTCCCGCGCAGTTTTGCTGAAACTGTCCCTTGAGTAAGGTCCAAAAGCACGAGCATGGAAGTCTGAGTCGTACCGCGACTCCTTGACCCCTGAACAGCGCCATATGGTCCCCGCTAGTCCTGCAGGCATCATCGAGCTGAGCGAGGAGGATCTGGTAGCAGCAAACGGGGGCGGAACACCTGTCCTGTTTACTTACTCACTACTTGCTTCCGGTGCAGCATCAGTTATCGCCTCATTTGCAGGTTGCACGGGTAAGTAAAAGTTAAAATATCTAATACGGTAGAGGATTATTATGAAGTCTGATGCAATTGCCGCCGTTGATGTCGCGGAGGCATGGAAGAATGCTGAATATCGAAACACGTTGAACGCCGATCAGCTTGCTATGATTCCTGCGCACCCCGCAGGTATCGCGGAACTGTCTGAAGAGGAACTTCTAGCAGCGTCCGGAGGAGGTACTCCGTTGATCGCGTACTCTGCGGGTGCGTTGATTAGCGCAGTTGGCGGCGGTGCTAGCGTTTACCTTACAACCCGTAAATAAAGATCTAGAAGTACTTACGATGTAAGGGAAATAGTCTCCTGTCTCGCCAGGGGGCTATTTCTTTAGTTTAAAACAGTTCGATGAAATTTAGTATTATTATTCCAACGCATAACGGAGCACCCTATATTGAGGATGCTATAAATTCACTGAAAAATCAAAAATACAATAACTGGGAAGCTATAATCGTTCTAGATGGATGCACAGACGAAACTGAGTCCATAGTTAATAATCTAATGGACGATAGAATCAGAATGATCACAATACATGCTAACGTAGGGCACCCAGGGATACCAAGAAATTTGGGATTAAAACTAAGTGACGGTGATGTAATATGTTACCTAGACCAAGATGATACCTATGATTCAAGATATTTGTCGACTTTATCTGAAATATATATGCAAGAATCGATAGACGTTGTTGCTGTCGGTGTTAACAATATTGATATCAATCATAATATAATCAACCGATCTTGTATACAAGATATGATTTGGAGCAGTGAGATCCAAATCATGGGTCCGATGTTTCAACCGTCTCAGGTTTCATACAGAAGAAGGGTGGCGAATCTAGTGGGGGATTGGACAGTTAACAAATATGGATTGGAAGACTGGCATAGATGGGTCAATATAACTAAATTAGATTTGTCTTTTACGACAGTTTATGAACACTTAGTCAATATAGTAAAACATGATGATTCCAGAATACATAGTATGCCTGTGAAATGGTATCTTAAACTTGGTAAGTTTCCTGACTCTGAAATGGCTCGTCGATTTCACGAAAACCTAGTGAAACCTGATATAGAGACAAAAGCAATAGAACTAACAAAAGAGGAAACACTTGAGCGGTATAGAGACCTCTGGAGGGGAAAAAAATTACAGTACCTATGTACTCAAATGGAACAAAAGTGTTCAAATCTTGGGAAGACCTTAAGGAGTCGCTAGAAAAATACGACTACAAATATCCTTGGCCGCCTTTGCGCGCTGTGCCTCAAGCGGACGGTTCTTATCTCATCGGTATAGATATATACACACCTGAAAAAACCATGCTCAAGCTATCGAATCTATCTTGGAAAAACGATTCAGGGGTAAACTACAAATGATAACAAGTATACTCCAGGAATCTGGAGGTGTAAAAGCATGAAAATAATCGTTATAACTGTAGCCTGGAATGAAGAAAAAATAATGAACTCATTTTTGCTCCATTATTCACAGTTCGCCAAAAAATAGTTGTCTTTGACAATATGTCTGATGATAGCACACCAGATATAGTCCAACGCTGCAATATTACGGAACTACATCATTTTGATTCACATCAAAATCTAAGAGATGATCTAAACTCAAGAATAAAGTCTGAAGCTTGGCTAAAGTACGATAATTACGATTGGGTCATTTGTGTTGATTCCAATGAGTTTCTTTATCATCCGCATATTTTTGATTTCTTGGAGTGGTGTGAGAGAGAAAAGATATCAGTAGTCACACCAAGGGGATACGATATGAGTCCGGCATCTACTTTCCCATATTCACCATCAAATGAAAAAAATAAAATTCCGTCACTCAAAGGAATCGGTAACCGCCTATACTCGAAACCTATCATTTTTTCACCTAGAAGAATCAGTCAGGTGAGATTCGGGCCGGGCGCACATAGCGCCATGTACAAGCCAGAACCTAAGATCTATCCAAATTCAAACAGTGGAAAAGTATATAAAGTTAATCCATTCCCGACAAGTATGATTATATACGAAGAATCTGAAGAGCAATCCGTTCCGAAACTCTTGCACTATAGGTTTCACGGTATGTCTGATTTTACTCAGAGGTGGAAGTCAGTTGATTTACGAAGAAGCGATATCAACATAAAGAATAACTTCGGGACACATTACGGTACTTCTGTTGAAACACAATTAAAATATTATGACTGGGTGGTTAGTAACGCAAAAGAGATTCAATTTCAAAGTGATTTTAGTTTTTGAACCCGCCACAGGAGATGTAACTGTAAAATGCTGGGGAGCCAATGCAGAAAGTATCCAGTTATCAGCAGGAAAGCAACACTCAGCAAATAGTCTTTAGCGAAAATTGCAGCCCACAAATGAACTAGAAATCCCCAGGAATGGGCCACAAAATTTGATTGAAAAGACTGGAGTAGTGAGAGTGGAGGGGTTTTGCTGTTCAGGGTTGGGCGCAACTGTTTTGTAATAAGGTCCCATCTTGAAATGCTGAGCAACTTTTTGAACCAATTTACACCAAATCTAACTGCCAACCTATTAACATCATCTGCAATATCAAGGATCGGGAAACTCCTAGAAGCAGCACCAATAAAAAGACTAAATCCGGTAGATGCCAATATTGTTATAATGCAAAACCAGAAAGAGTCATAACCTGCTTTATTCCCTACAAAGGTTATGCCTGAAAACACAAATAAAGTTATAAGTAATAAAACAGCAATTGACTTATGATACATAATCCAGGGGCTTCCTAGCTTGAATAACCATACATTCAAAGGTGTTTAGTCTCTCATCACCTAGAAGTAAACCATGTTTTTCCAGCTCATATAAGTCTTTAATGTCACTGATTAGCGGATCAAAACGCTTAATTTCCTTGAATCCAGTATTGGAACACAATTTAGTTAGTAGCTCTTCAGTATACAGAAACCGGTGCCCATGGGAGTAAAACACAGAGTTTATTGTAAAGGTAGGATCATTTAAATCATCTGCATCAGAAAATAAATGGTTTATGAGTCTAACGTAACTTAATCTTACGTTGTCATTATTGTGAAGAAGAAGTCCCACTAGTCTATGTAGGTCAGGAGTGGAAAAGCGGACGTAACCTCCAGGCCTAAGAACTCTATATACCTCTCTCAACATACGGGCTCCTGAAGGGTATTCCATATGCTCTATAAGATGCTCTGAGAAAACTACACTGAACGTGCAGTCATCAAATGGCAGTTTTGCCGAAGCATCAAGTTCGTAAATTGAATCAGATTGGGGATGCAAGTCTGTATTAAGCCATCCCGGGAAACAAAATGGTCCTGCTCCCAAATGAAGTTTATAATCCGAGTTATCGTCGAAGTAATTGTCGTATACTGAACTATATCTACTTTGCATGACTTTTCCTCATTTAAATTCGTGCAACCTGCTTCAATATAATATATCATAGTAAGTGAGACTATCTCATGGCGACATACCTATGTTGTTTCAGTACGGTGTGGTTCCCGTGCCTTGTCGCCAACGAGCAAGTCCCGCCAAGCGCGTGTGATTATACAGAGGCGGGACTTACTCTTAACTTTGCTTTTAGCACTTGGTGCAATTATGGAGAGGTTCCTTTATAGATTGTTTATCTTATAGACAAAGTATCTTTGCCACTAATATTTGAGCAAGTCTATGAGGTAGATTTTCTTTTAGTGAAAGTTTTAAATTATGATGAAGTCACCTGAACCTTTGAGAAGGCAGATCGAAATGGTTGATCGTGAACTCGATCGACTCGGTCTTAAAAAGTTGCTAATATTTCAGAGGAAGCTTTAGTTGACTCAGCCTATAATTTGCATGGGTTTGCTTCTTTGAGGTATTCGCTTGGTGTGGCTATTTTGGTGTTGATGGTTGTATTCGCGTTAGTGGTGGGTGACGGTGTAGAGCTTGGTTTTGCTCTGATGTTTGTCCTGTTATTAGTGGGTATTGTGGCTTTTATGGTAGGTAGCGTGAGGGTTGCTCAGGCTGCTGCGGCTGTGCAGTGCATAGTTATTTTTCGCGGGAAGAGTCTGGATTTTCCTGGCCATAAAGCGCGTAGCTCGGAAAGGTCGAAAATGAGGATGGGTATGGTTTCTGGAGAGGGGGATGATGATGTTTAGTATTATTGATATGCTTTGAAATGGTGGTTGTTTTAGGGACGAATTAGGGATTAATAAAATTCTGAGTAAGTTTTTTTGTTGGGGGCAAAAACAGTTGTGTAATTTTTTTATTCAGCCTGTGATTGAATGATTATCCTCTTATTTTTAACAATTCCATTTTTTATTAAGATTTAATATCAATTTTTGAATTTATAAATCATAAGGAACTTCTAGCGGCAAAACACTAAGTCCCGAAATATACCCCTGTCCACTTGAGGCAATTGGTCGCCCACCCCAGTATGTAGCACGTGTCAGGTCTTTGCCCGATAAATCACCCGTTTTACCCCTCTTAAGTCAATTAACCACTCGATTCGTAGTCACGTGGACTCCGAGCGTCACCCCAGGCTCCGCCTGGTCTGCGTCAGTGTACCGTCTCACTTAATTCGTCCAAGGTGCGTGATGTCTGAGGCTAAATTTATGGTGACCTTATGAAACCCCTGTAGACAGATGCGCTGGCCCTAAGTGAATGTATTGAGTGCCAATCTGTCCTTTGGTAGCGCCTTGCTGTGGCTACTTTAGTTGAATTTGATGTTGAACCCTTGTTGGGTGAGTATCATCGTTTTCCTTGCCTTCGGGTGGGGTGTTTATCTTCACGGTTGACCTGTTGTTTAGGCTACGGTGGGGCGGTTGGTACTGTGTTCTTCGATGAGGCGTTCGATAAGGTGAGGGTTGAGTCCTGTGAAGGAGTAGCTTTTGTTGCCGGTGACTTCGATATAGGGCAATTGGTTCTCGTGACCTTGTTCTTCGATGGTGGTTTTGATTTTGTCAGCGAGATTAGGGTCTGAGTCTAGGTTGAAGTACTTGTAGCTAATCGATAATTTATCGAGTTTGCGTTTGATGATTCCGCAAGGTGCGCAGGTGTTGTTGCCGTAAATGTTGATGGTCATGGTTGCTCCTTGGTGGTTTTGCTAGGTGAAAGCTATTTTAGAAGTGGAGTTGTTTTAGGGTCTAACGATTAGTGTGGGCTAGGGATTGAAGCAATCTTTGATTTTTTGTTCATGCTGCACGTGTCAAGTGTTTGGTTGAGTGAGTGCATGCAGAAGTAGCTGGGTTAGCTGTTGGGTGGTGGCCCATATTGGGGCATGTAATCCGGAGGTCGCAGGTTCAAATCCTGTCCCCGCTACCAGAAAAACCCGGTATCTCAACGAAAAGTCGCTGAGATACCGGGTTTTGTTTTGCCCTGACGAAGCCGAATCCCTATGTTATTCCCTACCTTTCAGCCAAACTCAGGCCCGTCGTCGAGGTGGGGGAGGGGGGGATTGAGGGTGTGAATCCCACTGTCGTGGGTTTGATGAGGTAGTCGATGTTGCGGAAGCTTTGGCATCGGCGTGCGTTGTGCTCCGTACGTTGTTTCAAAAACGGGTTTCATCAAACGGAACAAAACCTGGGACACTTCATATCCCACCCCAGGCCTAATGACTTGGGTGCAGCGGCAACGCTCATCCGATTTAGGCAGAGTCGTTGCAGGATCCAGTGGGTCACCTGGTCCGTGGTCTTTGAATTGTCGGGCGCGCAGGCAAGGCCAGCACGGAAGATCTTCTGCAAGCAACGCTTGTTGGTGCACCGGTAGCGTGGAAGGCGCACATGAAGTTGTTGGGTGGCCGACGATGGGCAGATCGACCAGGCTGCGGATGACGTGGTCGCGGAATACTCCAGGCTGCCCGCAGGTAGGGCATTCATTGATCGGCTCGACGGGTTCGGCTTCAATAACAGTGACGTCACCGTTTTCTGTGGCACCGGTGATAGTAGTTCCTAGTTTTGCGGTGCGGCAGATGGTATCGACGATGACATTTCCGTTAGGCTGCACAGTAGGTCCTTAGTTTTGTACGGATGGATTAGATACCTTTTTCCTACAAAGCCAAGGACCCCAATATCTTGTGCCACGCCCGAACCCCCGGCGAACTAATCAATGCACTCTAAAACCGGAAGAGCCCTTTTAGTACTACTGGTGGATTTCGGTTTTGGTGGGGATTAACGCCGCCGGCTTCGGTTTTTCCGTTGAGGAGGTCGTTGACTACTTCCCGATGGTGAAATGGGTCGATGGTGAGGTAGAGAGGAACCAGTCACCTGGAAGAGATCGATCCAGTCGTTGGTGTGCAATCTGGGAGGTAGGGTCGCGGGGTCGATTCCTCGCGAGCGCAACCATGATTGTGTTTCTGAACGTGATGAAAACAACCCTGCCCTTCGGAGAATTTCCCCTATCCCGCGTCCCCGGGCAGTGAAAACGGTGTGCACCATCGCCTGAAAGGCTTTGCGCTGCTCTATCGGAATCTTCGGGTCACCCACCCGGCGGATCACTAAGATCCCCCCGTCAACGTTTGGCTGTGGCCGGAAAGCAGGCCTTGGTACCCGAGAACCCAGGTGAAATGTGAACCATGGGGACCACTGAGCCGTCATCATCGTGCTTGCGCCTACCCCGGCCCGGCGGCGAGCGACTTCCCACTGCATGAGGAGTACAGCGTCAGTCCATGCTGGCGCATGCAGCAACTTTCGAAGAATGGCAGTGGTGAGGTGAAAGGGAATGTTTCCCACAATGACGCAGGGAGTGGCGGGTAACCGGAAGTTAAGGAAATCATCATGGACCACTTCGACCGCCGCCGAGGAGGTTTCTTGTGTGATTTTGGCAGCTAGTTTTGCGTCCACTTCAACTGCCGTTATCGCCCTCCCCAAGTGGGCCATCGGGTGAGTGAGGGCACCGCTTCCTGGTCCGATCTCAATGATGGGGCCGGAGGTTTGTTTCACAAGGTCGATGATGGAGTTGATGATCTTGTGGTTGGTGAGAAAATTTTGGCCATGCTCGTGACGGCCGTGTCCGTATGCAGACATCAGGTGTGCTCCTTGGATTTGAAAGGGAGCCGGGCATGACAAATAGCCGCCCGGCTAAAGGACCGGAGCGGTTTTTAACCTACGGGGTAGGAAACCGCCTTAGCGGTTGGTGCGCAACCGCAAGAAAGCGGTACCTGAAATCAACATGGGTCTAATTATATCCATTAAAGGGTTAAGGGTCAAAATGTGTGTCTGGCTCGGCGTGTCGCGGGGGTTAGATTTGGCCTTTTTGAATGCCGATTGAGTGGGTGTAGTCGGTGTCGATAGCGTTGTCGTAGAGGGCTGGGCGTCCTGTTTCGTGGTCGGCTTGGTTCTCGGTTTGGGTCAGGGTGGATACTTTGGCGAGTTGGCCCTGGCCCCAGTCGGACTGCCTGGCGATTCGTACTGGATCGTCAGGCAGTTCCGTTTTTAAGTAGAGCCACCAATCCAGCATGCGGCGTTGTCGTTCGCCTGATCTGCCGCGGTGGGTTCTGGCGAGCAGTTTGAGCTGGGCGTTGATGCCGCCTTCTAAGCTGTTGGTGGTGGATTTGATCCGCTCGGGCGCAAGGACTCCTGCTGGCGGGTTGAGGTAGACAAACAGCATCTCGGACCGCCAAAGATGGTTGAGGCTGTTGTAGGCCTTGCGCACGTTGTGGTGGGTCCACACGCGGGTCCATGCACCTGTTTTGGGGTCTTTGATCATGGTTTTCTCGTTCATCCATTCCCGGTAGATCGTTGAAAACTCGTGCAGTTGCACACCCCACGCGGCGGCTTCATCCAGTGTGGTGATCCGGGTCAGTTTCAGCGCAAGTCGGTAGATGGTGCGCCCGGCATCGGTGCGTGGGTTGGTGGTGGTGTAGCGGCGGACCACGCGTTGGGCGTGGACGAGGCAGCGTTGAATTTTCGTAGTCGGCCAGCACTTTTTGATTGCGCTGTATGCGCCTTGGCCGCCGTCGATGACGGCGATGAGTGGGGCTTCGATGCGTTCAAGCAGCAGTTGGTAGTCGCGGGTGGTTTCGTGTTTGCACCAGTGCCAGGCGATCACGTGGTCGATGGTCGCCGCGACGATCAGGCAGCCACCGGCGGTGTAGGTGCCATCGAGAAATACCTGGTCGTAGATCCGCTTGTGGTGGCCGGCGGTGGGGTCAGGCACATCAACGAGCCAGCACCACTTGAAGCGCCGCTTCATGGTGGCGCGGCTAACACCGTTTCGTTTGGCTAGGTCGTCGAGTGATATTGCGGTGGTGCAATGCTCGATGAACTGGGTGAACACTGCCGCGTTGGTGATGTCGTTTCGACGTTTGACGCTGGAGGCGCCGCATTGTTTGCAGCGCCATCTGGTGGTGCCTTTGCTGGTGGTGCCGTTGCGTTTCATTTCACCGCCGCAGTGGCAGCGTGGTTGGTTCTTCGACATTGCGACACCACACCACGCCGCGCATAGCACATCACGGCTGCCACACCGAGGATTTCCCGTCGGGGGCTAGATATATGCTTCCGGAGCATATACTTTCCGGAAACCTACAGGTCAATCCGTGAAAATCCGCGATTCCGGACACACTTTTTGACCCTTAACCCGAGGGGACTATCGCCCAACATCGAGGACTATCAATCAACGCCCCTGCGGGGCGTAAGACCATCCTCACCCTCCGTATGTTCTCAGGGAAGGGGCGGAGGCGGGGGGTTTGTAACGCTTAATCGGGGTTTGTAACGCTGGTGTAACACCTAAAAATGCACAAGCGTTACAGCGTTTCGCCTCGTATCTCAACGAAAAGCTGACCTTGTAACGCTTGTAACGCCTAAAACCGAAAACTTTTATATATAGAAAAACACGGGTGAAGAAGTATTTCCCGTGCGTAATTTATAGAAAATAGGCGTTACAGGCGTTACAACATATAGTTTTGCTTGATATACCAACGTTTAGAGCGTAACGCATGACGAAAAATAGGCGTTACACAGGCGTTACAAGCGTTACAACTAGCGTTACAACCCGCGCTGCCGGGGAGGGCCTCCTCACCCTCCCGCTCCCACTCCACGAGAACATGCAAGGGCAATAAAGATCATCCCCCTGAGCGATAAATATCCTCCTCCCGCTCATTCCCTGAGAAGGTCGCAAAGCGACCCCGAGCCACTCGTTGGAGGTGAGGTCGCCTGTGTGCGTCCTTACCCGAGCTGGGCTGCCCGGCCTCACCTCCACCTACTCGGGAGGTTGGAATGATTACTCAAACTACTGTTCGCCCATCAGTCTGGATCGGCTGCCTTGCCTGCTATAACGAAGGCATACTCAACGGGAGATGGTTCCCGGCAGAAGAAGCCGGTGAGGTAACACCTGAAGACCTACACCTTGGCCTCACAGCTCACGACGAGCTATGGATCTTCGATCATGAGGGGTTCCCTCGCGGAACAGGTGAAATGTCGCCCGATACCGCACAGCTTTGGGGTGAAGTCTTCGATGAGATCGGAGAAGAACAGTGGCCTGCACTGCTCGCATGGATTGAAACAGGCTGTTACGTAGCATGTGGGGATACACTACCGAGTTCATCCGACTTCAAGGAGAGGTATTGCGGTTGCTGGGACTCGTTCGAGGACTACGCGACACAGCTCGCTGAGGACACCTGTTTGATGGAGGACTGGCCTGAGGAGGCGAAGCGCTACTTCAACTGGAAATCATGGATCCAAGACCTCGAATACGAGTACACAGTCACCAACGCGCCTGATGGTGGCGTCTTCATCTACAGATCCCTATAACACGAACCCCGGTTACCTCACGGTAGCCGGGGTTCTTGTTTTCCTCATCCTTTGCCTCAGAACTCCATCCCATCGTCTTCATGCTGTGTGACCTCAGGGACGATAACACCTCTCATACGGCGTGCGTCTCGTTCTTCGGTAGTCTCAGGTCGCGTTCGGGGTGAATGTGTCGAGGTCTTCTTCAGTTCGACACTCTCACCCGCAGGCATTGGTATTTCTGCCTTCCCCGTGAGCACATCGAAGAGCGATGGTGACTGTCGGGGTGAGGGTGGCGGAGTAGGTTGAGGGTGAGGAAGCGGAGGCTTCTTCTTGGGTGCGATCTCCTCCTCCTCTTCGTCTTCCAGAACCGCTACCACTTGTCGGTGAGCAGCGAACACATCTTGTGCCTTATCGGCGGTGAAATCTGGAGACAAGGCGCTTGCTTTCTTCCTTCCCCACTTGCCATTGTCGAGCCGCCTCATTTTGAAAGACCATCCATCACGATCCGTGACCGCGAGGCGCACGTCATGTTCAGCGAGGACTTCCTCAAACGACGCTTGATCCACCGAGCGCGGATCAGCAAGCGCGTCGTTGACGATGTCGCCAAGTTGTTGCTCAAAACCACCGGGAGAAAAGTCCTCTCTGCGTTGAAGCCACCCCGGCTTGGGCCTGGTTGGATCGGGGAGCACGCGGAGCTGTTCCTCACGCATGATCTGATCATTCAACTGGTGCAGTCCGTGACGCCACGAGGTATAACGCGAGAGCGCCTTGCCCGTGAGGTTGTCATGGTTCGTCACTGTGATATGCGCATGCGCATGCTGACCCTTCGAGTCCGTATGAACGGCAATCAGGTAGTCAGCACTGTGCATAGACTCTGTGAGCCTCTTCGCGACATCGCACACGCGTTGCATATCCTCCGGTGAGGTCACGTCGAACTCGTCCGGGTGAAAAGCGAGAACATAGGTGTACGCCTCCACCTTCCTCCCATGCAAGCGTGCGAGTGATTCAGCGCGAGCAAGGAACTGCTCCGGTGTCGAAGCACCGTCCGCAGTATGGATGGCGAGTGCCGCCGCCCGAGTGCGTCCCTCTGATCGGAGGCGAGAGCGCACCTTTGCGTCGGCACCATACAGCACGTAGTTCACCGCCGAGGCGGCGGACTTCGAGGACTTGACGTTGATCGTGCTCATGACGTGATCACCGTCTTGTCACCAAGACTTGCACGCAAGTCATCGACGGCGCGAGCGAGGTCTCGCACCCGCTCGGGGTCAATCACCGAACCGCGCCTGAGTGCTTGGTTCAGATTGACCCCCAAACGCCGCAACTGCTCAACAGCCTGAGCAGTTTGCGCCGACTCTGGAGCCGCCGCCTGAGGCACCGCCTCCAGAGGTGGCTTCGCAGCGTCGAGCACATGTAGTGCTGCTGCGCGAAGCCATGCGCTCACCGTAACGTTGAGCGCAGTCGCACGACGCTTGAAGGCGTCGTACTCCTCCTCCGACACACGCACTGTGATCCTGTGCGAACGAGTGTCGGAGAACGTGGTAACGCCCCCATGCTGAGGCATGACTTTAGGCGATACCACGGTATGGCCAGCAGGGAGAGTGTCAGACAACGGTGGCGTGACCGCCCCCTGTCTGACATCTCTCCGCTGGCCCACGTCCTCGTTCGCGTTGCTCACTGCGGGCGCGGGGGACACCGTCCCTGCTACCCCTTGACGGGGAGCAGGAGACGGTGGGAGCGAGACGCGCGATAGGACATCCCCCACCACGTCTCGCACCAGCTCCTGCGCCTCGCTGAGCGGAGTAGCAGGAGCTTCGTCACGAGGCATCACCTGACGCGGCGCACGCGCTGCACGCTCCGACAGCGAGGGTGCACCTACCCCTGCCTCTCGCAACGCTTTGCGTGCCTCGTACACAGGGTCGTAGAACGTAGACGTGCTATCAGTACTCATAATTCGTACCTCCGTCCTGCTGGTCCTGCTCCGCCGTCGCAACCTCCGGCTGCGCGTCGGACTGCGCCGAACGCTTCGCCCGAGAGGAGCGAGCCAGTCGCTCCTCTTCGAGGAGGCGACGTGCCTCCTCCTCATACTTCGAATACGTGTCGGGGTGCTCCGTACGGATGATCTCCGCCGTGCGCAAGGCGAGGCGTTCCTCCTCCTTGCGTGCTTGTTCACGCAAGCGACGAACGCGCTTCTGATAAGCAAGACGTTCCTGCTTGATAAGGTCATCGAGAGCGTTGTTGCGATTATTCATTGTGCATCCTTTCGTAACTTGTTGCCGCTGCCCAGACGGCGAGGATTGAGGGCAAGTTTTGGGTCACTCGTCGTCAGTAGATGAAGTGCCTGCCCGCAGAAGCCCACGGGCCGAAACTGGCATGTTATGCGGGATCCCGATCTTGCACATAGAACCGCCTACAGGTTGGAGATCAAACCAGTTACTCAGGTCGTATTCCACAGCCAGAGGTTCATCACCGACAATGCGGTTTTGCGTACGCATGGATTTCTGCTTGCCGTCCGCACCATGAGGAACAACCCACCCGCACGAGGGGGTGGCATCAACGTATGCTGTAAGCCGCTTGTTAAACTCCCGAGAGCTGACTGCACGACCATTGGGAACCTCTTTGCGCATCCATGCGGAATACACCCCGTAGAGGAACCCCCACGGCAACAGGTCCCAAACGAACTGAGGCAAAAACTCCTCAGCGAACTGAAGGACCGGATCATTCTCAACGCGCATCTCACCGAGCAGCTCCTGACACACCGCAGGCTCAATAAACGAATCGAACCACGGCCACATCAGGGCCTTGTGCGCGACGTACGCAAGAACCTCAGGCCGCTTCAAGTAATCGTTCTTGATCGCCTTGTTCTCATCCGCGCCAACATAGCGCTTGCGGAACGGAATGAGGATAAAACGGCGATAGAGCGACTCAGACTTGTCCTTCGAGGACGGCAACTCGTTGGCACAGAACACACACAAGCCACGACCCTTGATACTCGTCATTGGGCCGTGCTTAACGTTGAAGCGAGTCCAATCGTGAGTAACCCACGCCTTGAACGCCCCAGCTCGCTTCATGTAATCGCCAACCTCGTTCTCATCCGAGAGAACGCAAAAAGCGCTACGCAACTCCTCAGGAAGATACTGCTCTCCAAAATCAGACATTGAAAGCGTAGCCACTCGCTCAGCTCCCACGAGGTTTCGCATCAACTCAATAAGGGAACCCTTACCATTTGATCCGGTAGGGGAGTACAAGAGCATAGCCTTACCGAACGGGTGATTAGGGCGGAACAAGGCCGCAATGTTCTCCCAGAACAGCTGCTCGACTTCGGGATCATTGTTCGCAAGCTCCCTGAACCACTTGTCAATGTGCCACCCGTCAATCTCCTGGCACGAGGTAGCGTCTGCAAGGAAGGGGACGAACGCCTTCGACGTGAGAACAACCTCGGGTGAGAAATCACGCAGCTCCTTAGAGCGCACATTGAACAACCCGTTCGCCAATGCCACGACATCGCTGTCCTCGCTCTCCTTGAGCAACGGCACCGAGTCGCGCACACATTCCACGACAGCGTTGAGATCCTTGGGTGAGATCGTGTAGTGGTACTGACGAGCCAGGCTACGAATACGCTCCTCAGCAGGCACGTACAGCCCCATATCAGGCCCCTCAGCCTCATAGGTCATCAGCTCAGCCGTCGCTCTTGACTTACCAATCAGACCCGTGTGCTTAAGCTCGCGCTTGAGAATACCCTCCGCAATCACAGCAGGCGGAAGAGCCTTGAGCTGCTGATAAGCGTCCCTACCCTTAAGGCCGTAAGCCACGCTCTCACTGACCAGACGCGTGTTAATCCGGTTCAGTAGCTCCATCTCCACGTCCTCAGGGCTGCATGTGCTCTGGTCCCTCGTGTCGAAGAAGAGCAAGACCTCATCATGGATGAGCTGGTTAATTGGTGGCTTCCGTACAGCACGCCTGTCAGATGTGGTAGAATGGGTGCCAACAGAACTGATTGCCTCGGTGCTCTCCTTGGGGGTGCCGGGGTGATTTTTTATGCTCGTCATCGCTGGCCTCCCGTCGTCTCAACGCGGTTGGCACGGAGGAATGCATCGAGGTCCTCAGGGAGGTACACGATACGAGGACGACCAGGGCTTCCAAGACGCAAGTACACAGGCCCTAGACCACGAACTCTCCAGTTCGCAAGCGTCTGAGGAGACAAGCCGAGATAGATTGCTGCTTCTTCGGTAGTGAGAACAGCAGGGGTAACGAGGGTAGTAGGGGTAGACATTGAGGTCTCCTAGATATAGAGGATCTAGGCGACCCGAGTGGGATCCCTCGGTTGCAACGGGTGTTACATCGCTTGGTTTTGTGGCGACGGAGGCCACGCCTACTTGCTTATTCAGCATCCCTTATAGCATGCCAAAATAATACCACCATATACCTACATTTGGCAACACATCAGCGTTAAATTGAACCACAATTGCTAGTCCCTATGTATAATTAAGGTATGCCTAGACTTCAAATCGCCTCAGGAACCAACACAATCGACTCCGTGACCCCGGTCCGTCTTGCCAACGGCAAATACCGCATCCAATGGAAAATCAGACTCCAGGATGGTCGTCTCCTCTCGCGTGACACTACAGGCTCAACCAAAGGCGAGGCCCGTGCACGTGCGCACGCAAAAGCTGCTGAACTACTCGCACAGGGAGGAACTGGGGGCACGTGGAAACCATCATCGCTTGCAACCGAATATCTGGAAACGGTATCCAAACCCATCATCACCGAGTCCTCACGCCTGTCGCCCAACTCCAAGGCCCGCTACAAGACTGTGCTGACCTACCTCACTGAGGCGTTCAAGGGGTACTCCATCGCCTCAGTTGCCCGCAGGCGCACCATCGAAGAACTGCTCAAGGGGATCGCTGCTGAGCACGGCGCAGAGAGCGGCAGGCACGCCAAGGGAGTAGCCAGCAGGTACTTCTTTGAAGAACTCATCAAAGACGATGTCATTGAATTCAACCCTCTCGCAGGCGCACGGATCGACCTAGGAACGGTCAAAAAGACCACGCGCCCTGAAGGAGGGCGAGCGCTCACTACAGCCGAATATGACCGTGTGCTTACCCATCTGCTCACCCTCGACCCTGCCGAAGGTGTAGTACCACCCAAGCGAGGCCGGTACACGCTGGCAGACCGCGTTGCCGTCCACCGCTGCTGCATCGACCTAACCCTGCTCCAAATGGCCACAGGGCTGCGTGTGAGCGAGGCAAGAACTCTCATGTGGGACGACATCATCACCGACGACCAAAACCGCCCAGCGTGCATTATTCGAGCTGAAAACGCCAAGACTGGCACCACCCGCGTCGCGGCTCTCGTCGAGCCTGCGGTCTATGAGCACCTCATCCGTAGACGAGATGAGGTCGGGGGAGCCTATGTTGTGGGCGCACCGCTCAACCCGGACACCGAGTGGGACAGATACAACGCTCAGAAGGCTCTCAAGGCGTTCTATAAGGATCTGGCTCGCGACTGCGGAGTGCCTCTGTTGGAGACCTACCGCACCCACGTCTGGAGAACCACCCTCAACACCATGTACCGCACGGACGTAGACGCGCTACTGCGTGCTCGAACGCTCGGCCACTCGGTCGATGTGAACGCTCAGGCATACTCAGACCTGTCAGACCTCACAACGCTGTACGAGGCAGCCCGAGCACGGCGTAGGGAGGAAAAGTAGTCCCTACCTTATTCCCTATCTTTCATGGGGATATGCCGGTAACTTCAAGTATCTTTAGGGAAGGATAACGGGACAGTTACCGCACGATAGCAACGATTGCTCGGCTGTATCTCACTGTTTCATTAAAAAGAGGTGCAGACCCCGGAGGTCGCAGGTTCAAATCCTGTCCCCGCTACCACCACAGACCCGGTCCCGTAAGGGGCCGGGTCTTTTGTTTGTCACCGGCACGTCAAGGGGTAAGCGCCTTGACTAATCCGCGTCTCGACGCGATAGTATTGCATGTTCGCCACCAGGAACTGCGCCTTCGGGTGTGAGAGGAATTGAGATGAGCACTATTGATCTGTCGCAGCTCACCGCTGCAGACATGAGCAATCCGGCGCTGACAGCACAGGATCTCGCCGATATCACCGCCGCTCGTGCGGATCTGCATCCGTATGTGGCGTCGCACCCGTCGCTGTACCCTGCGCTTGCCCAGTGGCTGGCCAACCGAGGTGTCGTTCCCGCGCAGCCCCCCGTGGCTCAGCCCGCTCCCGCCTCCGCCCCCGTGCAGCCCTCCGACCCCTTCAGCCCGCAGGCCGCTGAGCCGACGGCGCAAACTGCTCCCGCTGGTCAGTCCGCGCCCGTGCAGGCTGAGCCGGTGCAGTCCGATGCGTGGGGTGCTCCTCAGGGCGAGGTTGCTCCCGTGGTTGAGGAGGCTCAGCCGGTCGTTGAACCCGAGCTCGTCGTTGAGGAGCCCCAGGTGGCACCTGTGACGGAGAGGCCCGTGGATGCGGCGTCTTCGATCTCGGACGAGGACCTCGAGCACATGACCGTGGAAGGAACCCGCGAGCCTTCCACGGCCGCGAGTGCTGCCGAGGAAAACGCTGCCACGCAGGCCTCCGGCTACGGCCAGAATCCGGCCCAGGGTGCCGGTGCTCAGCACGGCTACGGCCAGGCACAGTACGGTTCGCAGGCGGGTCAGCAGTCCCCGTACGCCGCTCAGAGCGGTCCCCAGGGGTATGCGCCGACCGGTGAGCAGTCCCCGTACGCGGCTCCGGGCCTTCAGCAGGGTGCTTCGACTGGCCAGCAGTTTGGGGCTGCAGCACAGCAGTTCGGTGCGGCCGCGAACACGGCGTTCAACCAGTTCCAGAACGCTGTCGTCAACGAGACCGGCAAGGTGAAGGGCCGTTCCGTGCGCGCGACGTACGCGCTCATCGGTATGGCGGCTTCCTTCGTCCTGTCGATCGTGTCGATGGTCCTGCCGTTCGCGTCGGTGTACGGCATTTCTTTCTCGATGCTGGGGGCGGGCGGTTACGCCTTCTTCCACATCTTCCTCATGCTGGTCGTCCTTGGCCTGGGAGCTGCCTACTGGTTCACGAATCAGAAGTGGGCGTTCCTGTCCTCGGGTATCGCGGCGATCGTGGTTGCCCTGCTGGGCGTGCTCCAGTTCCTGAGCATTCTCGGTCAAGCAACTCCCAGCATCGGCGGTATTCTCTTCTTCCTCTTCTCGATTGGCCTCGGTGTCTCCGGCGGCATCCTGCTCCTGGAGCTCAAGAATGGCAAGGTTGCGCCGGTCGATAACCCGAACGCTTTTGGTGGCGCTTTCACTGGGGCACCCATGAACCAGCCTGGCCAGCAGCAGTATGGCCAGCAGGGTGGTTTCCAGGCTCCGCAGGGTAATCAGCAGGGCCAGCAGCAGTATGGCCAGCAGGGTGGTTTCCAGGCTCCGCAGGGTAACCAGCCCGGCCAGCAGCAGTACGGCCAGCCGAACCAGCAGGCCGGTTACCCGGGTGCTCAGCAGCAGTATGGCCAGCAGGGCCAGCAGTATGGTCAGCAAGGCGGTTACCCCGGCGCTCAGCAGCAGGGTGGCTTCCAGGCTCCCCAGGCGGTGCAGGGCCAGTACGGTCAGCAGCCTCAGTACGGCCAGAATCAGTATGGTCAGCAGGGCTACAACCAGGGGCAGCAGGGCGGTAAGCCCTACAACCCCTTCGGGACGCGTTCCTGACGCGTTGAGAGAACGCAGGGAGGGCCCGCGGCGAATGCCGCGGGCCCTCCCATCTGTGTCGAATGTTTACTCGTCGTCGTCCTCGCTGATGTCGACGCCCGCGACGCCGTCGAGGTCGGCGAGCGTGGTGACGAGGAGGGACCGTGAGAGGTCCTGGCGCGTCGTCGCCGTGAACCGCGCGGTAGTAGCGCGCTCGGACGAATCCGTGCGGGTCGATACGCCTGAGACGTTCCAGCCGAGGGAGGAGACCTGGCCGAGCAGCGTTGAGAGTACCCCGTGTCCGGGCGTGTAGTGGATGGTGAGCGTGACCTTGTGCCCGTGGGTGCGCATGAGAATGAACTGGACGAGCGGGGTCAGCAGGGCGATGACGATGAAGTGCAGGACGGTTCCCGCGAGGGCAAGCCACCACAGTCCGGCGCCGCAGGCCATGCCGATAGCGGCGGTCTCCCAGATCGTTGCAGCGGTCGTGAGGCCTCGAATCGCGCCGTGACGTGTGAGGATGATGCCGGCGCCGAGGAAGCCGATGCCCGACACGATCTGTGAGGCGACGCGCGAGGGATCGTAGCGGGTGATGCCGTCGACGAGGATGTCGGAGAAGCCGTACTTGGAGATGATCATCATGAGGCAGGCGGTGAGGCCGACGATGGCCTGTGTGCGGATGCCTGCGCTCTTGCCTCGGATCTGTCGTTCGAGGCCGATGGATGCAGAGAGGACGAGGGCGAGGAGCATCCAGCCGATGCTCATGAGGGACTGTGTCATAGGGACCTCCTGCGGTGGCGTGGGTGGGTTTAGTGTAACCGCCTCGTGTGTGTGAGGCGCGTGAGGGGCGACGAGGCGGTGGCGGGGGAAGGGGGTGTCAAGAGCGGAACTCAGCCCCGACCGCATTAAAGAGTGAGAAAAGAATCTACCAAGTTCGACACAAGTATTTGTGGGGCTAAGATGGGACTCGACGATCGACAGATGAGGAACCCAGTCATGGAAACCCCCACTCCCGACGACATTGCCACCGATGTACAGGAACGCTCCAATACCGCGCTGAAGCGCGGCCTGGCGTCGCGCCACATGCAGATGATCGCCATTGGTGGCGCTATTGGCACGGGCCTATTCCTCGCCTCCGGTGCGACGGTCGCGAACGCCGGTCCGGGCGGTGCGCTCGTCGCCTACGCGGCAATCGGCCTCATGGTGCTGCTCCTCATGCAGTCCCTGGGCGAGATGAGTGCGCATCAGCCGGTCGCGGGCTCCTTCCAGACGTTCGCCACGAAGTTCATTTCCCCGTCCTTCGGCTTCGCTATGGGGTGGAATTACTGGTTTAACTGGGCGGTGACGGTGGCCGCGGACCTCGTGGCGTCGGGCCTGGTGATGGCCTACTGGTTCCCATCCGTGCCGTCGTGGATATGGGCGGTGGGTTTCCTCGGCGTCGTCGTCGGGCTGAACGCGCTGTCGGCGAGAGTCTACGGTGAGGCCGAGTTCTGGCTGGCCGCCATCAAGGTCGTCATCGTCATTGTGTTTGTCCTGTCGGGTGTCTTGATGATCGCCGGTGTGATGGGCCAGAATTCGCCGGGCCTGTCGAATTGGACGACCGGGGACGCGCCCTTCCACAACGGTTTCGTCGGCGTCATCGCGGTCTTCATGATTGCGGGCTTCTCTTTCCAGGGCACCGAGCTGGTGGGCGTGGCCGCGGGCGAGTCCGAGAACCCGCGCAGGGACGTGCCGCGTTCGATCCGCACGGTTTTTTGGCGCATCATGTTCTTCTACATTGGCGCGATCGCGGTGATCGGCACGCTGCTGCCGTACACGGATCCGAGCCTGCTCAGTGCGGCCGATGACTCGGCGAACAACATTGCTCAGTCGCCGTTCACGCTCGTGTTTGCGCGCATGGGGGTTGGCGCGGCGGCCGCCGTTATGAACGCGGTCATCCTGACGTCGATTTTGTCGGCGGGTAATTCGGGCCTGTATGCGGCCTCGCGCATGCTGCATTCGATGGCCCTGAAGCGTCAGGCTCCCGCGATTTTCGCGCGCGTCACGAAGGGCGGCGTGCCCGGCTATGCGATGGCGGTGACCACGGTGACGGCGGCGTGCGGCTTCCTCACGCAGCTGGTTTTTGAGGACGCCTATATCTGGCTGGTCAACATCGTCGGCATTTCCGGCATCATCATGTGGCTGGGCATCGCGGTCAGTCATATTCGCTTCCGGCGTGCCTACCTGCTGCAGGGGTATCGCCTCGAAGACCTGCCGTATCGTTCGCCGTTCTTCCCGGCTGGTCCCATCATCGCGTTCATCATGTGCCTGGTGGTCATGGCCGGGCAGAACTATGAAGCCGTGCTTCACGGGCAGGTGTGGGAGGTTGCCTCCTCCTATATCGGCCTGCCGCTGTTTGGCGTGGTTTGGTGGGGCTACCACGTGGCGCGCAAGGACCGCGTGGTGCCGCTGGCTGAGATGGACGTGGCCCCCGTCGAGATCGAGCCCGTCACTCGATAGCGGGGACGAGGCCGGGGCGCGGCGGGTGGTTCGCTCGAGTGCGCCGCTTGTCACCCCTGGGTGGTGCCCGGCGTGGCGGTGTGAGAGCTGCGCGCCGATCCATAGGATGGGCACATGATCAACACGCGACGCATCCTTGCCGTGACTTCCTTGTCTGCTCTCGTCCTGGGCATTGCTGCCTGTTCCCCGAAGGGCACGACCCCCGAGCAGGGGTCCACGACCTCGTCCGCATCCCCGAGCGCTTCGGCCTCCCAGAGCGGTATGCCTGCACAGAGCGGCGCGAGCCCGCAGAGCGGCGTGACCGACGAGGGTAACCAGGCCCCCGACGTGAACGTCGCCGACAATGATCAGCGCTGCGACCTCTCGAACCTGCAGCCCTCCATCGACTCTCAGCAGGAGGCGGGTGGCACGACCTACGTGTCCCTGGGATTCACGAACGAGGGTCCCTCGTGCTGGATTGACGGCTTCCCGCAGGTTGTTTTCTCCAGCGGCGGCTCGGTGCTCTCGACCGCCGTTCGCGAGGGCGAAGACCCTGGCAATGTGTACACGGTCGCTCAGGGTGGGCGCGTGGGCGTGACTCTGACGGCTGAGTCGACGGACGGCGTCGACGGATGTAACCCCGCCGATTCGGAGCTGGTCGATATCATGTCCGAGGCCGGCAGCGGCGCGACGAGCCTGCAGCTGACCCTGCGCGTGTGCCGGGAGATCCCCTCGGTGTCGGTGAGCCCCTTCGAACCGCTGTCCTGAGTGAGCGTGTGCTGTCGGATGCGCGTGGGGTGTCCGGCAGCTGCATATGTGGGTGCGCGGCCACAAGGAAATAGGTGATTGGGCGCACTGCTGATACGCTGAGTCTGCTAGAAGAAGGAGCTCCTCTTTCTCGTCATATCGAAGCGAGTGTGTATGTCCTTCTTCGCCGGTCGACGCGTGACCTGTGCGCGCCGACTGCGCTAACAGAGATCCTGAAGGAGACACTCATGGGTATGCGTTCCACGACGCAGGCATTCCAGTTCAACGTGCCGTTCGAGCAGCTGTTCCCGGCAGCTACCCAGGCCGTGCAGGCGGTGAAGAAGGCGACGCTGACGGGCGCCGACCCGAACGGCCGCGTGATTACGTTTGATACCCCGATGGGCATGATGTCCTGGGGTGAGAACCTCGTCGTCGGTTTCATTCCGAATGAGGAAGGCGTCGTCGTCGAGGTCACCTGCTCGACGAAGGGCATGCCGAACCTCATGCAGAACGGCCTTAACCGTAAGCAGATCGGCGCCTACATCACGGCGCTGTCGAACCTGGTGCAGGCGCCGTTCGTCGAGGTCGCCCGCTCCTGACGCTCCGTCTCACGCTGACTCGGCCCCGGCCTCGTACATGAATTGACGAGGCCGGGGCCGAGTCTTGTTGCAGCGCACCGGGGCGCTGTCTCCTCCCCGGCTGTGCCCGTGCCGGGGAGTGGGCACCTTACTGACCAGAGCCGTTGATATCCCACTTCTGGGACTCAAGAGTCGGGTAGCACGTCCACATGTGCGCGACCGTGCCCTCGCCGGTGTAGCCGCCCACCACGTCGACGCAGCGATCGCCGATGTGCAGGTGCCCATCACCCTCGTAGGTAACGGTCTGCGCGGTGCTGCTGCCGGCGCAGTTGCTGTTCCACACGGGAGTGCCGTCGGAGCCCTTCGGATCCTGGGAGGTCAGGCACTGGCCGAGGCCGTTGCGCAGCTGGCCGACTGTCGTCGCGGGCACGAGCCCCGCATCGCCCGAATTGGCGTTGCTTGACGTGTGCGGAGCTGTGCGGTCTGCGGACTTGGTGGGGGAGAAGACCACCATGTCCCACGAGGACAGCCAGCCCACGTTGAACGTGAGAGTCGTGCGACCCTGCTCATCCGTGCCAGTCGTGAAATCGAGCGGCGTCGGGCGTCCACCATCAGCGTCGGGGCTGACGACAAAGATAGAACCGGGGACCTGCTCGCCCTGCTCCAGGTGGTAGGTGACGGACGTGTCGCCGAATGGGAGGATCCGCTTGGCGGCGTTACGCCAATACTCGTCGTTGCCGTCGCTGTCGTTGGAGCGCAGGTTGATCAGGTGCAGGGCCGTGCCCGCGTTGGAGTCATGGTGTTCGCCCAGATCGTGTTCGCGGATCCGTCCGTCGAGGTCGGCAGGCCCACGCCAGCGGTCGAGACCTCGACCTGGTGCTCCTTGCGCGTCAGGTTGTCGCCGAAGAGCAGGTTCTCGTAGGCGGTGGAGATGTTGTAGTAGTTCTTCATCCACGTCTGGAGATCAGCGGACATGCCGCGGCCGGATTCAGGGAAGAACTGGTTGTCCAGCATGCGCCCGTAGTCGCCGAGCTCCAGGTGCTGCGCACCGTTCGCCGCAAAGGCCGCGTCCGCGAGCTTGATGGAGTCCGCGTTGAACTCACGGAAGGTAATGCAGTCAATGTTGACGGGCGCGTACTTCTCGTACTTGTCGATCGGGAAGGAGATCGTGTGGGTGCCCGGGGTGAGTTCCACGTTGATGCTGATGTCCTCGCGCCAGTCAGAATCGCTCTGCGTCTTGTTGAACGTGACGTACTTCAGGAGCTTTTGCTGCCCGGTCTTACCCATGCCGAGGATCATCTGGTGGTAGGCGGGATCGCTGTCCTGCCTGGCGTAGCGCGTTGTAAAGGTAAACGTGCCACCCTGACCGGCGTCGATGGTGAAGGTGATGGCGGAGCCGCCCGCGAGGTCGTGAACCCAATAGGAGCCGTTGTCCTCACGCAGGCGCCAGTCGTCCTTGATGGTGTTCGTGTCGTAGCCGTCGTTAGCCGAGTACGCCATCGAGTAGGCGAGTGAGCCCATGTTAGCGTTCTTCACATCGGTGACGTAGTCGGTGATTGTCTTCTTTGACGCGTAGGTGTTCTGGTACCACAGCGGCCACTTGTTCTCGAGGTCGCCGGTGGCGACGGGCTGCTCGTGGCGGTATTGCCAGTCGTAGTACTGCAGCGCGTTGATGTGGTAGTCCCGGCTGAGCTTGTCGATGTAGTCCTGCGGCTTCTGGAAGAGGAAGGACTCGTAGGTGGTGTGCCCGTCCGTGCCCTCGGGGGCGGTGGGCTTGAAGTGGAAGAGGAAACCCATGCGCGGGAAGCGCGTCCAGCTGGTGGAGGCGTCGATGGCGGTCTCCACGTGCGTGCCGTCCCCGCCGGTCGCGGTGACGAGGTATCCCTGGTTGTTCTCGCTCGGAGTCGTGTAGGCCCAGGTGGCCTTGCCGTTCGTCACGGTGGCGTCGCCCGAGGCCACCTCGATGCCGAGGTGGCTGACGGAGAAGTGGACGGTTCCCCCGGTCGAGGCCTCGGCCGTGATCGTCGCCTGTGTGCCCGGTTCGTGCGTGGACTTGTCCGTGTAGGCGCGGGTGACGTGCGCCGTCCCCGTGGCGGTGGCCGGTGTGCTGCTCGGCAGGGGCAGAACGGTGGCGACGACCGCAGTACCCAGCACTATGGCGGCGGGGATGGTCAGGGGATGTCGTGTCTCCATGACGTGTGTGTCCTCGAAATCGTTGACGTGACTGCCCGGTGGGGGAGTCATGCGCGTGATAATGCGCCCATTCAACGGTAAAGCGATATTTCAGTAAATTAACCGACAATATGGTAATGCTGAGCAAAAACGTCCCGCAGTGCGGACAAGTAAAATCGTGGGTTGGTTGAATTTCTGAGTATTTGCCAGGCATTGTGCGCTCGTAAGCTGCTGCTTTGGTTGCTTGTCTGTGCGAGAGGCTGTCGTTATTTTCTGAAAGTGTCTAACGGGAGGGCCTTGGGGGAGTATTCTGAAAAGTTGGGTTTTGTGAGTCTGTTTTACTTGCCCAGTGCTCATTGACGAGGCCGGGGCGGGGATACGGAGATGGGTGCCTCTCGGAGTGCGAGGGGTCGCAGATGTGGGGTCGTACCGTAAGCTAATTTGTGCGGTCCGAACCTTAGGTTGATAGCGGGCTTGCGGAGATGAAAAAACCAAGCTGGGGTGCAGCCCATGCGCTCTACGCCGGAAGTGAGGACACCGTGGCGGCAGTGATCGAGCGAGCCGAGCTGCATAAGACAATCTGGCGCATCGCCAACGACCTGCGCGGCAGTGTGGACGGGTGGGACTTCAAGAGTTACGTCCTGGGCTTCCTGTTCTACCGCTTCATCTCGGAGAACCTGACGGACTACGTGAACGCCTCCGAGCGCGAGGCGATCCTCGCTGAAGGCGGTACCCCTGAAGAGGCCGCGGCCTTCGATTACGCGAACCTCAGCAACGAGGACGCGGAGGCGGCGCGTGAAGGCATCGTCAAGGAAAAGGGCTTCTTTATTCGCCCCTCCGACCTGTTTGGAAACGTGCGCGCTCGGGCTGCCGGTGACGAGAATCTGAATGAGACCCTCTCCTACGCCTTCCGCTTCATCGAAAACTCGGCGCGGGGCAGTGGCTCCGAGTCGGATCTGCGTGGCCTCTTCGACGATGTGGACGTGAACTCCACGAAGCTCGGGAATACGGTCGCCCAGCGCAACGCGAAGCTCGTCAAGATCATGGATGCTGTCGGCGATCTGCCTCTGGAGCACGGTGCTGCGCAGATCGATGCCTTCGGTGATGCCTACGAGTACCTCATGACCATGTATGCCTCGAGCGCGGGCAAGTCGGGCGGCGAGTTCTACACGCCCCAGGAGGTCGCCGAGGTCCTCGCGACCCTCGCCCTGGATGGGCGCTCCGACGTCACGCGCGTGTACGACCCGTGCGCAGGCTCGGGGTCCCTGCTCCTGAAGTTCGCAAAGCTTCTCGGGCCGTCGAGTAGCCGCCAGTATTTCGGCCAGGAGATCAACCTGACGACGTACAACCTGTGCCGTATCAACATGTTCCTGCACGACGTCAACTTCACGAACTTTGACATCGCGCTGGGGGACACCCTGACGGAACCGGCCCACTGGGACGATCAGCCGTTCGACGCGATCGTCTCGAACCCTCCGTATTCGACGAAGTGGGTGGGCAAGGACGACATCGCTCTCATCAACGATCCGCGCTTCGCGCCGGCGGGTGTGCTGGCCCCCAAGTCCAAGGCTGACCTGGCCTTCACCATGCACATGCTGCACTGGCTGGCCGAGGATGGAACGGCTGCGATCGTCGAGTTTCCGGGCGTCCTGTACCGAGGCGCCGCCGAGGGGAAGATCCGCAAATACCTGGTGGAAAACAACTTCGTGCACGCGGTCATCCAGCTGCCGCCGGACCTGTTCTTCGGGACGACGATCGCGACCTGCATCATCGTGCTCAAGAAGGCACGCCCCGATCACAGCGTTCTCTTCGTGGATGCGTCCGCCGAGTGCGTGCGTGAAGGTAACAAGAATCGCTTGACGGCGGAGAATCAGCAGCGAATCCTCTCCCTGGTGTCGTAGCGCCAGGCCGTGGATCACGTGGCCGCGCTGGTGTCGATCGACGACATTAAGGCCAACGACTGGAACCTGTCGGTGTCCTCCTACGTCGAGCCCGAGGATACCCGTGAGCAGGTGGATATTGTCGAGCTGAACACTCGGATCGCAGGCATCGTGGAGCGCCAGCGCGAGCTGCGTGCCTCCATCGACGCGATCGTCGCAGAACTGGAGGCCGACCGATGAGCCGCCTCGCAGAGCTGATCGAGGAGCTGTGCCCGGACGGGGTGGAATACAGGCCCTTGAGTGAGCTCGTAGGTATCCGAAACGGATGTGACTACAAGACGCTGTCGCCGGGAAACGTTCCCGTGTACGGTTCGGGCGGTGTTATGACACACGTGTCGGAGGCTCTTGGTGAAGGGCCGACGGTTCTTATTCCTCGAAAGGGCTCTCTCGATAACATCTTCTTTGTAGAAGGAGAATTTTGGACTGTCGATACGATTTTCTATACGGAAATTGCTTCAGACCTTGATCCGAAGTTCTTTTATTACAAGATGAAGACAATGCGCTTGTCTCAGATGAACGAGGCGGCAGGTGTGCCGAGTATGAATCAAAGGAAACTCGGTCGTATTCAAATTCCTGTTCCTCCGCTAGAAGTGCAGCGGGAAATTGTGAGAATATTGGATCAGTTCACGACGCTGGAAGCGGAGCTGGAAGCGGAGCTGGAAGCGGAGCTGGAAGCGGAGCTGGAAGCAAGGCGGACCCAGTACGAGCACTACCGCAACCACTTGCTCTCGTATGAATCGCTGGCATCCCACGGTCCGGTTGAAATGGTTGAGCTTGGGGACATTGCTTCCATTCGACGTGGGCGTCGTTTCACCCTAGATCAGCTGGGTGCCGCTGGGTGTCCGGCAATTCATTATGGACAGATCTATACACATTATGGTGTGAGTGCAACGAGCGTGTTGAGCTACGTTGAAGAGTCATTCTCTTCTTCTCTGAGGTTTGCGCTCCCGGGAGATGTCATTGTTGCTGGTGTTGGTGAAACGGTAGAAGATGTTGGTATTGGTGTTGCATGGCTCGGTACTGATGCGGTTGCGTACCATGATGATTCGTTTGCGTTGCACCATGACCAAGACTCACGCTATCTATCCTATTGGTTGCGTTCAGACGAATACCACCGACAGAAGCGAAGTTTTGTCTCGCAGGGAAAGGTAAAGCGTCTCTCTGCTAAAGGGTTAGCTGCAGTGAAGTTACCTCTTCCGGACGTGTCGGAGCAACGTCGTATCGCCGATTTGTTGGATCGTTTCGACGCCCTCGTCAACGACATCTCGTCGGGCCTGCCCGCCGAGATTGCAGCCCGCCGTGCCCAGTACGAGCACTATCGCGACCGTCTGCTGTCCTTCCCCGAGAAAGCTGTCTCCGGAAGCGACGCGTCGTAGAGAAGTGTTCCCCTCGCGCGTACGCGAGGGGAACACGAGGGCGTGACTTCAGCTTGCCGTCCACGAGTGGACTATTACGAGGCCCTGTTTTGTCGGGTTTCGCGGTCGTCGCCTGCAGGTGAACTGCTTCGTACCCGTTTCAGCCCTTGCCCTGCCATCATCCTAGTGCCCATAGTGGTACCAGAGCAACGGGGCGTCGTTAGGCAATCAACCGAGGATGGGATGCTCCCGGTAGTACCTGCGCATTGCTTCCTGGGTGATAACTGCATCCGAGGGAGCGGACGGCACCAGGCCCTCGCGTGCGTGCATCCAGGGGTCTTCCACGTGCGTTCGTTCACTCAACTCAGCACCTGTCATGCCACCTAGCGCGGAACATACGCCATCGATGAGCCCACGTTCAACATCAGTGAGAGCAGATGAGTCACCGGACGATAGCTCGCCTGGACGAATCAGAAACTTGCCGCGATGCAGAGCGTAGAGCTCGGGAGCGACGGGTCCACCGCGCCACGCTTGGAAATCTTCAGGGAAAAGTGGGGTTCCGTACTGAGCGAGGTGCTGAGCCTGGGAATAGAAGGCAAGCTTCTGGAGCTTCATTGTCGTTACCGTATCGGTGTGCTCCAGGATGTAGGTCGCGACATCAATGATTGAACGTGCCATGATGTCCCCCTTCCTCAGATGAGCTTCCTCATCACTATACTCTGAACATGAAGCAAAATCAGCGAGAACGGGTGAGTCGTGAGGCGGCTTCCAAAGCTGGAAAATGCCTCAAGAATAGTAGCGGGCAAGATGAACAAGCTCTCGCCACAGCTCAGGCATGGCGTGTACAACACCTGGAGCCGACAGCGCGTTGCTTCGAGGCGCTTGCAAGGTGTGCTGAGCAGTTCGAGGGCGCGGTTGTGTCCTATCGGCTCAAGCGTATGACCTCGATCTTGAGGAAGCTCCTGCGGCTCAACAGCAACTTCAAACTCGGTACGCTTGATGATATCGGTGGGTGCAGACTCATTGTGAGTAGTGTTGATGATGTGTACCGTGCGGTGGCGGTTCTCAATGAGGAGCTGGGTGAACCGAAAGCTAAAGACTACATCAGTAGCCCCCAATCAAGCGGCTACCGAAGCTACCATGCGATCTACAAGGTGCCCGTTGGTGGAATTACGTACCGCATTGAGGTGCAGATTCGTACCCGCCTCCAACATCTATGGGCAACAGGAGTGGAAGCAGTTGGAGAAGTGTACGGACTTGAATACAAGAGTCCGGACGTGCGTGCTTCGCTAGAAGGAGAAGCGCAAAAACGAGAACGATTCCTCATGCTCAGTTCCCATCTGTTTGCGTGTGAAGAGGGAAGGCCTGGTGTGCCCGATGTTGCAGACGATCTCGCTGTAGTGAGACGTGAAGTTGGCGCGATCTGTGAGTCAACCCAGCTGCTTGACGATCTTCGCGCAGCCCGCAGTGGCATCCTCGTACAGACAGATTCAGATGAAAAAGACGAGTATTTTCTCCTCTGCCTCAGCCGTGAAATCCAGTTTTTCGATATCGTTGGCTTCCCGGGCTTTTCAGAAGCGAATGAGGAATATCAACGTCTCGAGAGAGAAGCGCTTACGGCAGGTGATCATGAACAGCTGCTTGTTGCAGAACCGCAGTTCGACAACGTCGTTTTGGTGAAGGCTGGGAGTGCCGAATTGATTCGGCAGTCATACTTGAACTACAGCCTTGGAGTCAGCCAGTTCATCGATAGGATCGAAGGGCTGCTTCCGGGACACAGTTACGGGCAGAAACGAGGCGGCCTGGACGCAGATGACGGTGGGTGCCGTTAGCATCGGATCAACGCCACTGAAACGGGAGGTAAGCCTCCCGGATGCCAGCCCCGGCCTCGTGCATGAGACCCGTAGAGAAAGGAACGCGAGTGTCCACCGACGCACCTCGCCCCCGCATCGAACCCGTCGTCGTCTCCGATGAATACACGGTCGTCGGACTCTACCACCCGACCCGCGACCAGGAGCAGGAGTACCAGAGCGAAGCCGCCCTCGAGGACGACCTCATCAAACAGCTGTGCGCGCAAGCCTACGAATACGCGGACATCCACGACCGCGACGGGCTCGAAGCGAATCTGCGCGTCCAGCTTGAGGCCCTCAACGACTACCGCTTCAGTGACCGGGAATGGAAGGACTTCTACCGTCACTCGATCGTCGACGTCCCCTCTTCCGCCGGGAATCCCGTCGTTGCTAAAGCTCGCCGCATCCAGGAGGACCACGTGCAGGTCCTCATCCGCGACGACGGCAGCACTAAGAACATCAGCCTCATCGACAAGACCAACATGCACCGTAACAAGGTGCAGGTGATCCGCCAGTACGCGATCGACACTGGCGCGCGATCCAACCGCTACGACGCCACCATCCTCGTCAACGGCCTGCCCCTGGTCCACATCGAACTGAAGCGACGCGGTGAAGAACTGCGCCAAGCTTTCAACCAGATCGACCGCTACCAGCGCGACTCCTTCCACGCCGGCGCCGGCGATGGGCTCTTCGGCTACGTGCAGATCTTCGTCATCTCCAACGGCGCACACACCAAGTACTACTCCAACACCGTGCGCCTCCAGCACATCACCGAAAACCAGGGCACACGCCGGCAGGTGGCCGCCGCCAACGCGCGATCCTACGAATTCACCATGTGGTGGACAGACGCCGCCAACAACCAGATCCCCGACCTCACCGGCTTCGCCGCCACGTTCCTGGCCAAGCGCACGATCCTCGCCATCCTCACGCGCTACTGCGTGCTCAACACACTCGGGGACCTCCTGGTGATGCGCCCCTACCAGATCGCCGCAACCGAAGCAATCCTCCAGCGCATCAAAACCTCCAGCATGAACAAGCAGACCGGCACTGTCGTCGCCGGCGGATACATCTGGCACACCACCGGCTCCGGCAAGACCCTCACGTCCTTCAAGACCGCGAAGCTCGCCGCAGGCATGGAGGGGGTGGACAAGGTCCTCTTCGTCGTTGACCGCAAGGACCTCGACCACCAGACCATCCGCGAATATAACGCCTTCGCCGAGGGAACCGTCTCCGCCAACCAGTCCACACGCCAGCTCGCCAAGCAAATCAACGACCCGTCCACCCCGATCATCGTCACCACCATCCAAAAGCTCGCGACTTTCGTCAAGAGCCATCGCGGGCACGCCATCTACTCCGGGCACGTCGTCCTCGTCTTCGACGAATGTCACCGCAGCCAGTTCGGCGACATGCACACCGACATCACGCGAGCCTTCCGCAACTACCACCTCTTCGGATTCACTGGCACGCCCATCTTCGCGGAAAACGCCTCCAGCTCCGGCAAAGCAAACCTACGGACGACCGAGCAGGCCTTCGGGGACCAGTTGCACTCCTACACGATCGTCGACGCCATCCGGGACAAGACCGTCCTGCCGTTCCGCGTCGACTACCTCAACTCGTTCCGCGTGCGAGACGACATCGACAACCACGACGTCGAAGGCATCGATACCGACAGCGCATACATGAACCCGCAGCGCATCTCCGCCGTGGTCTCCTACATCCTCGAACACTTCGACCAAAAGACGAAGCGGCACGCCTCCTACCAGTACAAGAAACGGCGGGTGAACGGATTTAACTCCCTGTTCGCCACCTCCTCCATCAAGGCCGCACGCGCCTACTACCAGGAATTCAAGCGCCAACAGGCTGACCTGCCGGAGGCTCGCAGGCTCAGCGTCGGAATCATCTACTCATACGCCCCCAACGCCGAAGCTCCCGGCACCGGCCTGCTCTCCGAAGAATCCATGGACCCCTCGGCCCTCTCGCAGGACGACCGCGCTTTCCTTGATGAGGCGATCGCCGACTACAACCAGCAGTTCGAGGCCAGCTTTGGCACCGACGCCTCAGGGTTCGAGGGATACTACACGAGCCTGTCAACGGCTCTCGCTGAACGACGCATCGACCTGGTCATCGTCGTCGACATGTTCCTCACCGGCTTCGACTCCAAGTCCCTCAACACCCTATGGGTCGACAAGAACCTGCGTGCCCACGGCCTCATCCAGGCCTTCTCGCGCACGAACCGAATCCTCAACTCGGTGAAAACGTACGGCAACATTGTGTGCTTCCGGAACCTTGAGCAGGCCACCGAAGATGCGATCGCTCTCTTCGGCAACAAGGAGGCGCGCGGCCAGGTCCTCCTGCGCCCCTACGGCGAGTACCTCTCCACCTACCTGGAGATCATCGAGCAGCTTTGCATCGACTTCCCGCTGCCCATCGGATCGATCGCCTCCGAAAAGGAACAGAAGCGATTCATTGACCTCATGGGGCAGGTCCTGCGCCTGCGCAACATCCTCACGTCCTTTGACGACTTCGAGGGTGACGACACGATCGCCCCGCGCGAGCTCGAAGACTACCGGAGCGTCTACCTGGACCTCTATCACGAGGCGCGCGAGCGCTCGAAGGCGGATAAGGAACCGATCGCGAATGACCTCGTCTTTGAAATGGAGCTCGTCAAGCAGGTCGACATCAACGTCGACTACATCCTCATGCTCGTCGAGCATCATCGGGGCGAACGTGGCGACGGCGACGACCGCGAAATCCCCGTCGAAATCACGCGCGCCCTCGCTGCGTCACCCGCCCTGCGCGGCAAGCGCGACCTCATCGAAGAGTTCTACCGCCGGGTGTCCCTCAACGGGGACGTTCCCACAGAGTTCGAGTCCTTCATCGCCGCCAAGCGCGGCAGTGAGCTCGACGCAATCATCGAGGCCGAACGCCTCGGCGAGGGCGCGCGGGACTTCGCGTACGACTCCCTGCGACAGGGCTACGTCCCCGACGAAGGGACCGGCCTGTCCTCGATCCTTCCGCCGGCCCGCCGCTTCGGTGGCGGTGGCAGCCGCGAAGCCATCCGCTCGCGCGTCCTGAACGCCCTGCGGACCTGGGTCGAACGCTTCTCTGGACTCGGGGGACTGTGACGAGTCGGCCCCGGCCTCGTGACGGACGAAGCCGGGGCCGGCTTCGCTAGTTGCCTTTCAATATTGGGTGCTGGCAATGAAAGGGACTCGTTCAAGTGCTGCTACTTGACGCGTTCATTCCTCTACACAAACTATGACAACAAGGAACCGTATGTTTACACCTATTCACCGAGCACTGGGTCTTGAACCGGGGAATATTTCCATCAACCTGTTCAAACAAGCGGTCGAGCACAGCGTTGAAGAAACTGGTGACCTCGACTGGAAGCGGGTTGCTTATGATTCGCGACGGCCTGGCTGGGATGAAGAAGCCGCAAAAGACATCGCTGCCATGGCAAACAGTGGCGGCGGGTGGATTGTGTTCGGGATTGAAGAAGACGGCGACAAGAACGCCGCCTCTAAGATCGTCCCAATATCTTGGTCTGCTACCGACCAACAGAGGATCCTGAGGGCGGCGTATGCGAAGATCGGACCTCCGGTAGTTGGACTAGATTTCCATGAGGTGCCGTGTGGCAGTGAGGGCGGCGGGAGTGTCGTCATGATGCGGGTTCCGGACTCTGCTGATGCGCCCCACTTCGCGAAAAAGGGAGACGATGCCTTCGTCGCTCCACGTCGAAATGGTCCCCACACCGTGTACATGAGTGATCGTGAGATCGAACGGGGTTTTCGAGAGCGTTTCCAGCATGCAGATGATCAGGAACGCCTCCTTCAAGATCGTTACGAACGCGCCTGTGAAGCGCTACGTCCGGAAGATGGGGTTTTTCTTGCTGTGGCTGCTGTTCCCCACGAGGCAGTTACTGGACCTGTGCCGACTACTGTAGATTTGATACATCAATACGCGAACGCGCAGATTGCTCCGGAACTCGTAAGTGGAAACAGAGTAGAGAACTGGTGGAATGGTGGGGAAGTAAAAAAGGGACTCCGTCAGTGGATCATCCGGGGATACCAAAGTTCTCGGGGGTACTTTCGTAAGTTCTTGCACGATGATGCAACGGTTGTCGGAGCATATCAACTGGGACTCCTGGTTACTGATCCGCGGTGGAGTGACCGTTACCCGGTGGGACTGACTAACCACTGTAGGGGCAATGAAGTTGAAACTGCAGTTACAGACTTCATCACTCTGTTACGTAGCCATGCGAAAGAACGGCAGGCTCACGGCGGTTTTAGGATCAGAGCGGGTCTTGTCGGTATTCAGAAAGAGCCGATCTACATTCACGGGATGAGCTGGGGTAATAGTCTGCTCGGCACTGAATACATGGAACCCATTGTGAGGTTCCAGCCGATCACGATGGAACTCGATCCGCTCTTAACTATCGACGAGGTGCTGCCGATCATCAACGATTTGGCTTTGGATTTGATTAACCAAGGGGGTGTCCAGTATCTGCAGGTTATGGCGGAACCGAATGACCGGCAGTCTGAAACTGAGTGATTGACGCAGCACCGGCCTCGTGATGGGAGAGGTCGCGGACGGTTTTGTGTTCCGTCCAATGGTGGGCAGCGGTCGAGGCCGCTCCCGAGAAAACGGATTACTGCTTGTTGGTGTTGGTGTTGGTGTTGGTGTTGGTGTTGGCTTCGGCTTCCGCAGTCGCGGGGACGCTCGTTGGGGCGTCCGACTCGTCTTCGGGATCGCTGGGGTTCTCGCTGTCGCTAGGCTCAACGGTGCTGGCAGGGGCGCTGGACACGGCAGTATTCTGAGCGCCTGCCGTGCGGATCGTCTCGCGGATCCCCCACGCGAAGAGGGCAGCGAAGAAGTGGAAGGGCATCCATGAAGTCACGAGCCACCAGTCGGATCCGCTGCCGGCGATGCCAGACACCAGTCGTCCCAACCACCACAGGATGGGTACGTCGGTGAGGACAGTACCCGTGATCACGATAGCCTTCCACGATCCGGCGCGGTCGAGAAAATCCCGCGAGATGGACGCCAACACCTGGAAGAAGGTGAAGAAGCCCATGAGACAGATGAAAATCAACAGAACAAGGCTGGATGACAAGGAGAGTACGAGCAAGAACAGGAGGCCCACTTGGAGCATCAGGTACCGGACGATGAATGTAACAATCCCTCGCGGGTCACGTGTATCTGTCATGCCCCCATCGTAACGGAGCTCTCAGACGTGAGGCCCAGCCTCTCAAGACCCTAGAATCACGGCGATACTAGCCCGCCCTGCTTCCAATCCCGGCCCCGGCCTCGTTGATCAATGCGAACGCTGTCAGCGGGCCCGATCTAAGGCTCTACACTGTTTTTCACACGCCACAAAAGAGCAAGGCCGCTGAATGCAGCGCAGGATCAGGCGAGCGTGGCGTTGAGTGGGAAAGCGAGGATAAACGATGTCGTCCACCAACCAATACCTGGAGCTCGTGCTCGACCTGCTGGGTGAGCTGGACAACGTAGCGCACCGCAAGATGATGGGCGAATACGTCCTCTACTACCGGGGCAAGGTCGTCGGCGGCATCTACGACGACCGCTTCCTGCTCAAGGTCACGCCCGCTTCCAAGCGCCTCCTGCCCGACGCCCCACGCGCCACCCCCTACAAAGGTGCGAAGGAGATGCTCCTCGTCGAGATCGAGGACCGCGATGCGCTGTGCGACGTGGTCTCGGCCATGTGGGAGGAGCTACCTGCACCGAAGAAGAAGAAACAGTAGACAGCCTCCGGCCTCGTTGATGGATGGACGAGGCCGGGGCCGGGTTGTGCGTTTTGTCTGGTCGTAGGGGAGCGGTCGAGGCCGCTCCCGAGAACATGGACTACTGCTTGTCGGTGTCGGTGTCGGTGTCGGTGTCGGTGTCGGTGTCGGCGGTCGCGGGTGCACTCGTTGGGGCGTCTGCATCGTTGGATTCGTCCGGGTTCTCGGAAGCGGCCGGCTCAGCGGGACTGACAGGGGTGCTGGGCGTGGCAGCGTCTCGCGGGGTCAGCCAGAAGAAGATCTCGCGGAGCCCCCACGCGAAGAAAGCAGCGACAAAGTGGTAGGGCAGCCACGCGGTCACGAGCTCCCAGCTGGGGCCGCCGAGAAAACCGCCCAGCAGAGCTCCCAAGAACCACACGACCGCCACGTCGGAGAATACGGCCCCCGCGATCGCGACAGGCTTCCACGATCCGGCCTTCTCGAGGAACTTTCGGGTGATGGCTATCAGCACCTGAAAGAAGGTGAAGAAGCCCATGAAGCCAAAGAAGTAGATGAGGGCCAGGTCCATGGCGTAGGAGAGCGGGAGTCCGACCAGGAAGATCACGTGGACAACCAGGTACCGGACGAAGAAGTTAACAATCCCTTGTGGGTCACGCGTATCTGTCATGTCCTCATCCTAAAGGGGCCCACAGCTATGACAGCAAGTTCCCCACGAACTTCGTGAACACGGAGTGCGTACGAATGCTGCGCGGGGTGAAGCCCCGTCCCCGAAGAGAAAACGGCGCAGTACTACGGCAGAAGCATGGCCAACACCGACTCCCAGTCCCTCACGCTGCGCCGCATCCTCCTCGTCATCGCGACGGGCGTCGGCGCTGGATTCCTTTCCGGACTCTTCGGGGTGGGAGGCGGCCTCGTCATCGTGCCCGCCCTCATGGCCGTCCTCGGCATGGATCAGCGCCGCGCCTCGGCCACGTCTCTCGCTGCCATCATCGTCACCGCCGCCGTCGGCTCGGGCACCTACGCCATGCACGGCGAGGTCTCCTGGGCGGGTGCCGCCCTCCTCGTCGTCGGCGCGCTCGCGGGCTCCCAGGTCGGCGTGTGGCTCCTGCGCCGCCTCCCCGCACCCGCCCTGCCCTGGATCCTCATCGGCTTCACGGCCTTCGTCATCGTCTCCCAATACCTGCAGGTCCCCACGCGGGAGGGAACCGTCTCGCTGACCCCGGCCTCGTGCGCGCTCATGATCCTGGTCGGCCTGTGCGCCGGCATCCTCTCTGGCCTGGTCGGCGTGGGAGGCGGATCCGTCATCGTGCCCGGTATGGAGCTCGCCGTCGGTGCCGGAGACCTGATCGCGCGCGGCACGTCCCTCCTCGTCATGATTCCCACCGGCATCGCCGGCACCGTCACCAACCTGCGCCACCGCATGGTCGACCTGCGCGTCGGCCTCATCGTCGGCGCATCCGCGGCTGCCACAGCCCCCGTCGGGCGCCTCGTCGCCACGCTCGTGTCCCCGAGCGTCGGCGCGATCCTCTTCAACATCTTCCTGCTCTCCATCATCGCCTCGACGATCCTGAAGATGCGCAAGAAGGCGCGCGCTCAGGGCTGAACGATTCCATGGGGAACAGTGGGTAGCGTGCGAGTTAGCCCAGTTCGATCGGGGAGGGCATCTTCTAAAGCAACCACTACCGTGGTCGCCCAGAAATTTCGGATGCAATTCCTTTGGCCTCGGTCATTGGGGTGGCGAGAAAACCGCGTGATTTCAATGATCTAATTTCAAAAATGGAAGTACTTAGGAGGGAATTGCATGCGAAATTGGGGGAGGGAAGAGACACTGTCGAGAACCCCAGGCGTGACAGTGCCGCTGGCAGACAACACAACCGGCCCCGGCCTCGCACATATGAAACCGGCCCCGGCCTCTCATGAGGCCGGGGCCGAAGCGTCAGCCGCACGCGCGACTGAAGCGGATTACTCGTCGGCGGCGCTGGGGTGTGTCATGTCGGCGGGAACGACCCACGCGTCGAACTCGTCGGCCGTCAGGAAGCCAAGCTCGAGCGCGGACTCGCGCAGCGACAGGCCCTTGTGATGCGCGTTCTTCGCGATCTTGGAGGCCTTGTCGTAGCCGATGTGGCGGTTCAGGGCCGTCACCTGCATGAGGTTGATGTCCAGGTTGTGCTTGATCTTCTCGTAGTTGGGCTCGATGCCGTACGCGCAGTGCGTATCGAAGGACACGCAGGCGTCGCCCAGCAGACGGATGGACTCCAGGACGTTCCACGCCATGACGGGCTTGAAGACGTTGAGCTGGAAGTTGCCCTGCGAGCCGGCGAAGCCGACCGTCGCGTCGTTGCCGAACACCTGGGTGGCGACCATCGTCATGGCCTCGCACTGGGTCGGGTTGACCTTGCCCGGCATGATGGACGAGCCCGGCTCGTTCTCGGGGATGATCAGCTCGCCGATGCCATTACGCGGACCGGAGGCGTACCAGCGCACGTCGTTCGCGATCTTCATGAGGGCGTCGGCCAGGACGCGCAGCGCGCCCGAGACCAGCACCAGCGCGTCGTGCGCGCCCAGGGCAGCGAACAGGTTGTCGGCCTGCTTGAACTCGATGCCCGTCTCCTCGGAGATCTTCTTGGCGGTGAGCTCACCGAACTTCGGGTGAGCGTTCAGGCCGGTGCCCACGGCGGTGCCGCCGATGGCCAGCTCGCGCGCACGCGTGTCCGCGTACTCGATGCCGTCGAGGGCGAAGTCGATCTGAGCAACCCAGCCGGAGATGACCTGGCCCAGGCGGATCGGGGTCGCGTCCTGCAGGTGGGTGCGGCCCACCATGATGACGTCGTCGAACTCCTTGGCCTTCTTGTCCAGGGTGTTACGCAGCTGGCGCACGCGCGGGTACATGTCGTGCAGCTCGGAAACGACCGCGATGTGCATGGCGGTGGGGAACGTGTCGTTGGAGGACTGACCGCGGTTCACGTGGTCGTTGGGGTGCACGGGGGACTTGGTGCCCATGGTGCCGCCCGCGAGCTCGATGGCGCGGTTGGAGATGACCTCGTTGGCGTTCATGTTGGACTGGGTGCCCGAACCGGTCTGGAAGACGACCAGCGGGAAGTTGTCGTCGAGCTTGCCGGAGATAACCTCGTCGCCCGCCTGCGCGATGTAGCCGGCGATGTCGGCGGGCAGCTCGCCCAGCTCGGCGTTGGCCAGGGCCGCGGACTTCTTCAGGATGCCAAGGGCGCGCACCATCGGGCGACCCCACACGAAGGTGTTGCGTCCAATGTCGAAGTTGTGCAGCGAACGCTCGGTCTGAGCGCCCCAGTAGCGGTTCGCGGGGACCTCAACGGCTCCCATCGAGTCGGTTTCGGTACGGGTTTCTTGTGCCACAGGTGGCTCCTTCGCGTAGGGCTTACGTACCATTCTAGGATAGCGCCGCACGCGCACTGAGGCGTGGGGCACTCGTCCTAGTCGCCTCCTAGCTCAGCGTACGATCCGCGCTGCGTGCTCGGCGCAGCAGCCACCAGGCACACGCGCACGACAGCGCGACGAGTGAGAGCGCCAGCACGAAGGGCGACAGGGGCATCCACCCGTACAGGGCGGTGGCGCTCACGGGGGCGACGATCCACGTGATCGCGCCGGTCGCGTTGATGACGCCGGCGATGCCGCCCTGCTCGCGCGCGCTCACAGCCAGGGACGCGCCCGCCGAGTAGCCGGGGGACGCCATGCCCGACGCGACGCCCATCGCGAACGTCGAGGCAGCCAGCGCCCATAGCGACGGCGCGAGAGTCAGGCAGGAAAGGGCCACGAGTGCGAGCGTCATACCCACCCGCAGGAGCCTGCGCGGTCCCCACCCCAGGCGAGGCACGACGATCAGCTGCATGAGCATCGCTCCGGCCGCGTTGGCCAGCAGCATGAGCGCGGTGACCGAGACTGCGGGCGCGGGCTCGAGTCCGCCGCGGTCCTGGACGAGGAAGCCCATCGTGATCTGAACGACGCCGTTCGCGAAATAGATGCCGAACACCGAAGCGATCCACGGGGCGATGCGCCGGTCGGTCCACCGCACGCGCGGGGGCAGTTCCCCGTCCGCTTTCCCCGCGCTCGCGTTATCCGCCGCGGGTTCATTCGACGAGGCCGGGGTTGCCTCCTCTTGTTCGCTGTCCGCGCCGCTCAGGAGGGGCAGGCGTCTCCTCGGGCCGGTGGATGCTCCGTCGCGGGGCAGCCAGATGAGGGCGATGGCCAGCGCGATGAGGACGAAAATCGGCGTGGCATGCACGGGGCCGAAAATCCACCACGCACCCAGCGCCGAGGACACGAGGGAGCCGACCATGACGGACAGGTTGATCGCGCCGGAGAACGCGGACGTGCCGCGCACGCGCGAGGCCTCGTCGGGGGTCACCTCGGCGACGAGGGCCTGGCCCGTCGGCGGGATCGCAGCGACCGCCGCGCCGAAGAAAGGACCGCGCGCCGCCATGATGGCGCCCGCCGCGAGGAAAGCGCCGATGTAACCGGCCGCCCGCGCCCACACCGCCGCCGAAAAGAGCGTGCCCGCCGTGAGCGCCAAGAAGAGTGCCAACAGGATGACGCGCCTGCGTCCCCAGGCGATCGAACGGCGCCCCCAGAACTGGCTGAGCGCCGTCACCGCGGCAGCCGCCAAGGACACCGCCGCGCCCACGATCCACTCGGGCAGGTTAAGAGCGCGCGAGAGGGGAGCGATCGACACGTTGAGCATGTTCTGCGCCGTGTACGTAAACAGCGCGATCGCCACGAGCGCGCGCAGCGTCGGATTCGTCAGTAATGGTGATGAGGGCACAGTGCATCCTACGACGAAGGCCCCGCGCGATGCGCGGGGCCTTGCCGGACAGGTAACGAAACGGGGAAACGCTTAGCGCTGCACCCAGGTGCTCACCTTCCAGCGAGCATCGCCCGAGCGCTCACGCCACTCGGCATCGCTGCGCTCTTCGTCCCGACGCCACAGCGCCGGATCCAGCGGCGGCGCGTACACGAACGTCGAGCCCTCGGGCGCGCTCGCGGCCACGTCCAGCTCCAGGTCGGTGACCACGGCCTCGTCCAGGAGGGGAAGGGTCTCGGCGTACAGCTGAGCCCCGCCCGTGATCCAGATGTACGGGGCATTCGTGCGCGCCGTTTCCTCGCGCGCGGCATCCAGGGCCTCGTCGATCGAGGAGACGACGAACGCACCTGCAGCCTCGTACCCGGGCGTACGGGTGATGACGATGTTCGTCCGGCCCGGCAGCGCGCGACCCAGGGCCTCCCACGAGCGGCGACCCATGATGATCGGGCAGCCCATCGTAGACTCCTTAAAATGGCGGAAATCAGCGGGAACATGCCAGGACATGGCCGTGCCCGTCCCGAGGATCCCGTTGCTATCCTGCGCCCAAATCGCGGCGAGCTTCGTCATACGGCGACCGGAGCCTTGATCGTGGGGTGATGCTGGTAGTCCGTCACCGAAATGTCATCGAAGGAGTACTCGAACATCGACGGGGCCTTCGCCAGCTCCAGACGCGGGAACGGGTACGGCTCGCGGCTCAGCTGCTCGGTCACCTGCTCCGTGTGGTTGGAGTAGATGTGGCAGTCTCCGCCCGTCCAAATGAAGTCGCCGACCTGAAGGCCCGCCTGCTGGGCGAACATGTGGGTGAGCAGCGAGTAGGACGCGATGTTGAAGGGCACGCCCAGGAACATGTCTGCGCTGCGCTGGTAGAGCTGCAGCGACAGGCGGCCGTCGGCCACGTACAGCTGGAAGAACGCGTGGCAGGGCTCGAGCGCCATCTCCGGCAGGTCGCCGACGTTCCACGCGGACACCACCATGCGGCGCGAATCCGGGTTCGTCTTCAGCGTCTCGAGGACCTGGGAAATCTGGTCGATGTGACGACCATCCCCCGCATTCCAGGAACGCCACTGGACGCCGTACACCGGGCCCAGCTCGCCCTCCTCGTCCGCCCACTCGTTCCAGATGCGGATCCCGTTGTCCTGGAGCCAGGACACGTTCGACGAACCCGACAGGAACCACAGGAGTTCACCGACCACCGACTTGACATGCACGCGCTTCGTCGTGATCAGCGGGAACCCCTTGGACAGGTCGTAGCGCAGCTGCGCCCCGAACAGGGAACGCGTGCCCGTGCCGGTGCGGTCACCCTTGGGGGTGCCCTCGCGCATAATGCGCGCCAGCAGGTCCTCGTACTGGCGGTCGACGGCGCTCACGTCAGTCGATCCGCTCGTTCGTCCACGTGTGCGATGCCGGCAGAGCCTGATCGACGACCGAGTGCGCGATCGTGCAGTTACGCTCGATGGCCGAGTTCGCGCGGCGCTCAAGGTCCGCGATCTCGTCCTCGGACAGGGCGGACAGATCCTGGACCAGCTCGACGTCCACGTGCGTGAAGCGATCGTGCTCCTGGTCGTAGTCGGCCGACACGCCGACAAACTGTTCGAAGGCATCGCCCAGGCGGGAGGCCAGACGCGCGTCCGAGCTCATTGCCTTGCAGCCCGCGATCGCGAGCTTGAGCAGGTCGCCGGGGGAGAAGAGGCCGGGGCCGTGACCGATGCGGATCTCGGCGCCGTCCTGGTTGCGGGCGACGTACTGACGCACGCCCGTACGCTGCATGTACAGGGACTTCGGGGTATCACTCATGGGCACTATTGTGTCGCGAAAAGACCCCGCCCGCCCGTGCAACATGCGCCGGGCGGGCGGGGTTCCTCGTAGAGCGTAGAGAAAGCTTTAGCGATGCTCCTCCAACCACTGCGTGGCGCTCGCCTGCTCGTTCTCGGTCAGGCGGCCCACACGGGCCACCGCCTCCTTCTCGATGCGTCCGCCCAGCAGCGGCACGCGCACCGACAGGTTGCCGCTCACCTCGCGGGCGCTTCCCGCATCGCTTGGGGTCAGTGTGGACGTGGCCTCGACGGACACCGGCGCGCCGTCCACGGTCACGGATGTGCGCGAGGTCGCCTCGGCCTCGTTGAGTGTCCACTCCTCGGTGAAAGTGACGCGCAGATCAGACTTGACAAAGCGCGTGGCCGCCGCCGGAATTAGCTCGGGGCGCACGGTGCCCGCGTACGACACGCGCTCACCTTCCACGGACACGGTCGTCGAGCCTTCCACGACAAACCGACCGAAGCGTCGCTCCAGGTAGTCGGGGGTCAGGTACATGGCGACGACCTCGTCGACAGTACCGGGATACGACATAGACTGCGTGAACTGCATGGCTCTCCTGACGAAAGAAGCGGCGCCGAAGCGTGTCCCGGCGCTCATTTACAACGAAGGTCCGCCCTCGCGGCCCCACTCCCTTTAGAGTAGATGCATGCGTAGTCTCATGCAGTTAGCTGAAGAAGCCTCTTCGACGCCGTTGTCGGAGCAGGACATCGATTGGCTGCACCTCCTCCTCGCGGACTGGCAGGTGCTCGCTGACCTGGCGGCCGCCGACCTGGTTTTGTGGCTGCCTGCCGACGACGGGCGCTTCATCGCGGCCGCCCACTGCCGCCCCGCAACCTCCGCGACCGTTCACGTGGACGACATCATCGGCCTCCACCTGCCCGCCGCCCGCGAAATCGATCTGCGTCGCGCCCTGCAGTCCGGGGAGGTCGTGCGCTCGACGGCCGCGCGCTGGGCCGGCACGTACTCAATGATGGAAACCTGCGTGCCCGTGTGCCACGACGGGCGCATCATCGCCGTCGTCACGCGCGAGGCGAACCTGTCCAGCCCGCGTCTGTCCCTCGGATTCGAAGGATGGACAGTGGCGGCTGCCGACACTCTGTGCCAGATGATGGCGCGCGGCGAATACCCCTACGACTCGACCCCGCAGGTCACCTCCCACGGCGTCCCGCGCGTCCTCGACGGTGCCGTCCTGCTCGACGCGGAGGGGCGCGTGCAGCACGCGACCCCCAACGCCGTGTCCTGTCTGCGCCGCCTCGGCATCCGCACCCACGTGACCGGCAAAGTCCTCGCCCAGGAGGTCACCGAGGTCATCGGGGATGGCACCCTCATCGAAGAATCCATGGCGGTCGTCGTCATGGGGCGCGCCTCCTGGCGCGTCGAGATCGCCGCGCGCGCCTCCACCGTCAGCATGCGAGCCCTGCCCCTCGTCAACGGGCGCAAGCGCCTGGGCGCCGTCATCCTCACGCGCGACGTCTCCGAGGTCCACCGCCACGAGCAGGAGCTCATGACGAAGGACGCGACGATCCGCGAGATCCACCACCGCGTGAAGAACAACCTGCAGACCGTGTCCGCCCTGCTGCGCCTGCAGTCGCGCCGCTCATCTGAGGAGGCTGTCAAGGTGGCGCTTGCCGAGGCCGAGCGTCGCGTGCAGGCAATCGCGACCGTGCACGCCGCCCTGTCGCAGAACGTGGATGAGTCGGTGGACTTCGACGAGGTCGCACGCACGATCGTGCGCATGGCCGGTGCGATCGCGTCCACGGACCATAGCGTCGAGGTCATCACGACCGGCAGCTTTGGCACCATTCAGGCCGATCAGGCTCAGGCCCTGGCGACCGTCCTCAACGAGCTGGTCGCCAACTCTGTCGAGCACGGCCTCGCGGACCGTGATGGCCTTATCGAGGTGCGCGCCGAACGCCTGGGCTCGTCCATGACGGTGACCGTCGCCGACGACGGTGTGGGCTTCGTGCCGGGTACGCCGATGAGTGGCCTGGGCACGCAGATCGTCTATCAGATGGTGCGCGGTGAACTCAAGGGCTCCATCGAGTGGGCCCCGCGTCAGGGCGGCGGCACGCTCGTCACGCTCCACGCGAACCTGGACCCCGCCTGACGGGGTCTGCGCGGGCGGGATAAACGTTTATCGACGAACGAGGCCGGGGATCCATTGGGGATCCCCGGCCTTGATCGTTGGTGCGCCGCGGGGCGGCGGTGGTCTGTTAGCAGCCCGCGCGGCGTGCGCGCGCGGCGCGGCGCTTGAGAGCGCGGCGTTCTTCCTCGCTCATGCCGCCCCACACGCCGGCATCCTGGTTGTTGTCGATAGCCCACTGCAGGCAGATTCCCACGACCTCACACTCGCGGCACACGGCCTTGGCCTCGGCGACCTGTGCGATGGCTGGGCCCGTGTTCCCGATGGGGAAGAAAAGTTCCGGGTTAACTGTCAGGCATGCCGCCTTACTCCGCCAATCCATGATGTGTCTTTCGCTCCTCGACTGCCGTGCGCTCGGGATGTCTCGCTTGTTCTCTAGTCAGTGTCCGTTCGTCATCTTAGTCGCGCAAGGGGGAGGTATCAGCGAAATGACAACGTCACTATGCGGCTGCTCACGGAGCCCGAATAAGATGGGACTTAGGTATTAACTGACCCAACGGTTAGTTGGACTGTTGTCAGCGTATCACCCTCGCAGATCAGTCCGCATGAAGGGGTCCAGCGTCGCGCGAGGATGGACAGTGGGGAGGCGTGGCAGTGTTGAATTAACGCGCGAATGACATTGTTCGTGGGATTCATCGCGAGTACCCTGTGTCCGTCCCATCTGGCGATACGAGTCCATGCTCCCTGAGGAATTACGTCAGATATTGTTGGCGTTTCTTCCCATCCGAGGTACGCGTGGAGCGCTTCGACGACGGACACATCCTCCTGCTGACCGATGATGATCCACGGCAGCGGGCGATCCCATGTCGGCACCTCGTACGTGGGGCCGATCAGGGCCGGCGCAGCCGTCTTTCTGACCAGCGCCGAGGCAGCGGTCGGGCCGAGGATGTGCCAGCCGTTTGTCGCGTTTCCTAAATGAGCTCCCAGGTCGCACGGATTGCTGGGGATACACGCGAGGAGGGTGCGTTCTCCGGGCCGTGCGAGCAGTGCCTGTCCACGGCCGAGCGTTCGCAGGTCGGCGGGTGAGATGCCAGCATGGAGCGCTTCGTCCGCATCGCGTGCGCGCACGAGGCGTGTCGAAAACGCGCCCATCGTGGCACTCGATGCGGTGAAGCGCCCCGGGTAGGCGGCGACGATAATGACGCCTGCTCGCCGTGCTCCGCCTAGCAGCGCTGCCCAGAGGGAATCCGCCTGTGGGGCTGACAGTGCCTGGGTGAGGGAGGCGCGCAGTGCGGCCGCATCGGTGATCGCCAGGACCGCTGGGCCGTGCTCGCAGATGCCCTCCAGCAGGTCGATGGCGGAGACGTCGTCGCAGGCCAGGAATGACGCGCAGCCCACAGCGCCCTCGTCTCCGATCACGTGGAGGGGATGGCCGCACCGACTCGCGATGCGCGTCGCGAGCGCGAGCGCCCACCGCGAGGCGAGGCCGGCCTCGTGCGCGCTGGCCTGAATCTGGATGCTTCCGCCGTCCCACACGAAGGTGGAATGTTCCTCGATCCCCTCGACGAGGCCGAGAGTGAGAACCGCTGCATGCGTCGGGGTGGTGCTTGGGAACTGGTGTGTCAGCGCGGTTGCGGATCCGTTCGCAGCATCAACCTCGTCCCACGTGAGGGTTTCGGGCAGCTCGGGTGCCCACAAAGGAGCCGTATCCCCGTGTGGCCACGACAGTGCGCAGCGCGAGACGACCTCGGCGACGTTATCCATGTAGGCCAGCTGGATGACGCCGACGCCGTCGAGGACAGCGCGCCCGGGCACCCGGGGCAGCGAGGCGGCCCGTGCGTCCCCGAGGATGTCGGTCGAATCGGCGGCGCTCACGCAGCGCAGGGACAGGCGGATGTCCATGTTGGCGCGCATCTGCGCACTCACGGCCCCCGACGGGCGCTGCGTTGCCGCGATGAGGTGGAGACCCAGGCTGCGCCCCTGCGCGGCGAGCCGCAGGAGGACCTCCATCGACGACGGGTGAGCCTGGGCGAGGAAACGGAACTCGTCGATGGCGACGATGAGCCGGGCAGGGGCCGCGGGGACCGAGGAGGGGTCGCCCTCGTGGGCGCGCTCCCACGTGGCCAGGTCGGGGAACCCGCGTGCACGCAATTGCTCCTCGCGGCGCTGAAGCTCGGCAGCGATACCCTCGAGAGCCCGTGTCGTCGCACCGGGATCCAAATCGGTGAGGAGCGCGTGCGTGTGGGGGAGTGCCTGCAGGCGGGCGAATGTCGAGCCACCCTTGTAGTCGATGAGGACGAAGCGCACCTTGTCGGGGCTGTAGCAGTGCGCGATTGAGGCAAGCCAGCCGATCAGCGCCTCCGATTTCCCGGAACCCGTGCAACCAGCGACGAGAGCGTGCGGGCCATCTGAGACCAGGTCCAGCTCGATGGGGCCGGACTGCGACATCCCGATCCGCACGCTCAGGACGCCGGAGGATCCACGGGCATGGTCGGGGTCCCATCCCACGCGCGAGGGGAGGGCGTCGCGAGCATCCGCTCGTGTGACCGTCCACCACCACTGAGGTGCGACCGGCAGATCATCGGTGACACACACCTGCGCGCACCAGGACGGCAGGCATGCGACGGAGGATGCGTACCCGATGTGCACGGTCGTTCTGTCATCCTCCGAGCCCCGCGCGCAGTGTGGGCACGACTCTCCAGCACTCACGTGGATGTCCACGCCCGCGTGCCCCAACAGGACGGGGGAGGCGCTGTTCCACCACACTCGCGCGCCTCCCACCTGCGCGGCTATCTGCCCCGCGCACCACAGGGCACACTGGGTGGCGTGCATGCCTGCGATACCGAGCGCGGAGCGCCCCGGCTCATCCGACGACGTCGAGAGGAGCACGCGTTGACGGGGGCTCGTGGCCCGTCCCGGCCACACGCTGGCCCGCACGATCCGGGGCGAGGGCCCGCAGTCAGGTAGTCCAGCGAGCACCAGTGAGAGCGCGGCGCCGTCCCAGCCCCTGCGCCGCCGACGCGCACGCCAGCAGAGAATGATCGCGGTGACGCAGGCGACGGCCGCCACCAGCGAAGCGATACCGATCCACAGCCGTGGAGTGCTCGCGGCTGCTCGCAGGCGCCAGCCCATGAAACCGAGCATGACGACGACGGAAACCAGGGGCGCGCCCCTGAGCAGGGACGATCCCGTGAGCGAGCCCCGGCCTCGTCGTTCGACGCCCGGCCAGGCCAAGCGCATCGGGCGCGCGCGGACCTCGAAGACGTCGTCGCCGAGGCGCAGGCGGGCCCCGGTGGTCATCTCCCGCGCGGTGCGGGCACTGCGCCACCAGCGCGCGCGGCTGCGCAGCCGAAACGGAGGGGAATCCGGCCGGGCATCAAGGAATGCGCGACCCTCACGCGTGGTGAAAACCGCGTGTGTGCGCGCCACGCTCGCGCATGACAGAGGCATATCGCCCGCGCGACCGACCGTGCCGGGGGACACCACGACACCAACATCGGGTCCCTGAATGCACGCGAGGTGCAGGTCGGTGCGCAGGGCAGCGCGGGCGAGACAACCGGAATCTTTCATGACCCAACGATCCCGCCGCTTGTGGGCGCTTTCAAGCGCCAGGACACGCCCTGTGGATAACTGTTCGCGGCCCCGAAACCCTGTGGATAAGCGCCTCGCAGGACCGTGTGGGTATGGCCACCTCCGCCTTCCGAGCGCCCACCCACCGGCCCGCTCGGCGCGCGAAATGCAAGAATGGACCCCATGGCTGACTCCACGTTCGAGACGACACGCGACCGCTACAACGACCTCGTTGAGTGCATCAACGAGGCTCGCGCCGCCTATAGTGATGCTTCTGAAAGAATGGAGTGGGCTCTTCGTTGTTTAGAGATTCACCGTTTGCAGAATACAGATGGAACGCAGCGTGCAGAACGTACGAGGGTTCAATCAGCTCTTGAATTGGCATTTAGTCAGTGGGTTGAAGCTGAACGCCCCCATTTCGAAAGGGCTAACGATGAGCTTCGAGAGTTGCTAAAGCAAGAAGACGAGCTAATTCTTAGGACGGCTAATGAGCTTTCTGCTTCCGTGCTGAAAGCTCCGCGTGATAGCAAGGATCAGGAATCTGATGCAGTGGAGATGAAAGGGCCTCCTCAGGAACTGAATTCGTCTCTTCAGAGCATTGCTAACATTGCGCAACTCGGGGTTCTTCTGTCGCGAGAGATACGTAATTCTTGGCAGAAGCCGCTGCAGAACTGGTCGGATGAATTACAACCTCTTTTCCGTGCGGTTGCACAGTTGAGTGTTAGCCGGGAGTCTGCTGAAACTTTTCAAAAGCTTGCCAAGGCGGCGCAGGTTGCAGCTGCTGGCCCGATTCTGGAGATTAGCGGCAGACAGAAGCGGACTATTGCCGAAAGCATAGGGAAGCTCTTTGAAGCAATAAGAACTAATTTGGGATTTCGTACTGATTACTTTACTGATCTGTACAGAGTTCGCTCGTTGCAAATCAACGAGGCCCGCGCCGCCTACTACGACCGGGATTCGCCGACCCTCGCGGACGCAGACTACGACCGCATGTACCGCGAGGTTGAGGAGATTGAGGAGCGCTACCCGCAGCTGCGCAGCGCCGACTCGCCCACGATGAGCGTGGGCGGCAGCGTCGACTCCGGTTTCGCCGAGGTACGCCACCTCGCCCAGATGATGTCCCTCGACGACGTCTTCTCCCTCGAGGAGCTCGTCGGGTGGGAGACCCGCATGGCCGAGGCGACCGGCATCTCTGACCTCGAGATGACGACCGAAGTCAAAGTCGACGGCCTTTCGATTAATCTCCTCTACGAGAACGGTCGCCTCGTGCGCGCCGCCACCCGAGGCGACGGCTACGTCGGCGAGGACGTCACCGCCAACGCGCGAACCATCGCCTCGATCCCGCAGACCTTGAACGGAACAGTTCCCGCGCGAATCGAGGTGCGCGGTGAGGTCTACTTCCCGGTCGCCGACTTCGCCGCCTTCAACGAAGCCCGCGTCGAGGCCGGGGAAAAGACCTTCGTCAACGCGCGCAACGCGGCATCCGGTTCCCTGCGCCAGAAGGACCCCGCCGAAACCGCCAAGCGACCCCTCGCGATGGTTGCCCATGGCATCGGCTTCGTCGAGGCCGGGGATGAGTTCACCGAGCCGACCACCCAGATGGGCTGGTATGAGCAGCTGCGCGAGTGGGGCCTGCCCGTCTCGCCCTACACGCGCCTGCTGACGGGCCGAAAGGCCATCGAAGAGCGCATTGCCGAGCTTGGTGAAAAGCGCCATGATCTGGAACACGAGATTGATGGCGTCGTCGTCAAGATCAACGACCTGGCCCTCCAGCGTTCGCTCGGCTCCACCTCGCGCACCCCGCGCTGGGCGGCCGCCTACAAGTTCCCGCCCGAAGAGGTCCATACGCGCCTGCTCGACATCCGCGTCCAGGTGGGGCGCACGGGGCGCGTCACCCCCTACGGTGTCATGGAATCCGTGCTGGTCGCGGGCTCGAACGTCGCGCGTGCGACCCTGCACAACGCCCAGGAGGTCGCCCGAAAGGGAGTCCTCATCGGCGACCTGGTCGTCCTGCGCAAGGCCGGCGACGTGATCCCCGAGATCGTCGCCCCCGTCGAGGACGCGCGCAACGGCTCCGAGCGCCCCTTCGTCATGCCGACCGAGTGTCCCTCCTGCGGGACCGCCCTCGTGCAGGAGAAGGAAGGCGACGTCGACCTGCGATGCCCCAACAAGGGCGCGTGCCCCGCGCAGATCACCGAGCGCCTCGCCCACGTGGGCGCGCGCAGCGCCCTGGATGTGGAAGGCCTCGGCGACGAGTCCGCGCTGGCCATGACTCAGCCCGAAAACGACCGCGACGAGGTGGCAGCCGCCCTGGTCGCCGGCCATAGCGTCACCCTGGAGGACGGCACCGTCCTCACGCTCGAGGGCGGCCGCGAGCTGCCCCACGGGGAGCAGATCACCCGCGCCGAAGAACTCCTGCCCGCCCCGCAGGCCCCCGCCCTGCGCACCGAGGCCGCGCTCTTCGACCTGCGCGCGCAGGACCTGCGCGACGTCATGGTGTGGAAGCCCGTCAAGAAGAAGGGCGAGGAAACCGGGGACTGGAAGCAGATCCGCTACTTCTGGACCAAGGCCTTCAAGCCCCGCAAGCTGCGCGGCCAGACCGTTTTCGAGCCCATCGAGCCCAGCGCCTCCAAGGGCACCGAGAAAATGCTCGCCGAGCTGGACAAGGCCAAGAGCCAGCCCCTCGCGCGCGTCCTCGTCGCCCTGTCCATCCGCCACGTCGGCCCCACGGCCGCCCGCGTGCTCGCGGACACCTTCCGCTCGATGGACGCTCTGCGCGCCGCGTCGGTCGAGGAACTGTCCGCGGTCGAGGGCGTGGGCGAGGAAATCGGCCGCTCCCTGCGCGACTGGTTCACCGTCGACTGGCACCTGGAGGTGCTCGAGGCGTGGGCGCGCGCGGGTGTGCGCATGGCCGACGAGGCGCCCGAGCCGGCCTCGGACGTGCTTGCGGGCCTCACCATCGTGGTTTCGGGCGCGATGCCCGGATACGACCGCGAGGGCGCCAAGGAAGCGATCACGTCGCGCGGCGGCAAGGCTGCGGGTTCGGTCTCCAAGAAGACCTCGCTCGTGGTCGCCGGTCCGGGCGCGGGTTCCAAGGCCGCCAAGGCCGAGGCCCTGGGCGTCCCCGTCATTACCGAGCAGCAATTCACCGATCTCCTTGAGGGAGGCCTGGCGGGAGTCGGCCTGTAACGAGGCCGGGGCGTGGTGAGGCGCGATAGTCCGTTAGTGGACGCCCAGCTCTGTGGGGCCGTGGGCTTGTGCGCGGCTTGTTGGCGGTCGTTAACGAGGCCCTGGCTAAGGCCGCTAGGTGCAGGCGGTATTCGATGGGGACTTGCTGGCGAGGCTGGTGTCGACGCGGCGGCGTTTGCAGAAGTCTTCGATCCAGGCGGCGACCCAGGTGTGGACCTGGTCGCGGGTGGTGCAGGAGCGTCGGTAGTGGTACTCGGTTGCGAGGGCGACCCACAAGGATTCGGTCGCGGCGTTGTCCCGGCACACCCCGGACCGGCCCACCGAGACTCTTCCGCTGCTGATGGGGCTAGTTGAAGGTGCACCGGTGTACGGTGCTTTCATGGAAAGCAATCCGCTGTTGGTGTCATGGGGCGACCTGGATCGGTGGGCAGCCACCGAAGAATCGAAGGGCGCCTTCCCCGAACTCATGCGGAGGTTGCTCGCGCAGACGCCGGGTGTTACCAACATCAACATTCGGGCACGCGAAGGAACCGCCGCCCCAGGGTGGGACGGCACTGCGACCTCGGCGGGTTCCGCGTTTCTGCCCGAGGGCGAGCTCCGCTTCGAGTTTGGCACCAATCAAGACCCGAAACGCAAGGCCAATGAGGACTACGAGAAGCGCGCCCAGGAAGCTGCCGGGACGACGGAAGAAGTCTTTCTATTCGCCACGCCCCGGAACTGGGCAGGGGCTGCTGCGTGGGCGGAGGAACGCCAGAACGAAGGGGTATTCGCCTCCGTCGAAGCATTTGACGCACACCGGCTTGAGGGCTGGCTCCAGTTGGTACCAGCCGTCCACTACTGGATCAGCGAGCGACTGGAGAAGCCAACGTCGGGTGCTCAAACACTGACGGCTTGGTGGGAAAGACTCTGTCGGAACTGCACGATCGAGGTGCCCCCGGGGTTCCACACTGCCGGACGGCACAAGGAAGCCGATAAACTGCTCGACCTCCTTGCAACCAATGACAAGGTACCGTCAGTTCAAGCAGCATGGCGCGATGATGTGCTTGCCTTCTGCCATGCGCTCCTCCTCGACCGGGACCCGGCGGCGCTCGCGAGGGCGCTGGTCGTGTCCGACGCCCAGAGGTGGCACCAGCTGGCGATTCAACCCTCCTCTCTCATCCTGATTCCTCTGTTCGACGATCCTGACATTGGCCTGGCGCAGGACAATGGGCACAGGGTCATTCACCCAGTAGTTGAGGTGAATGACACCCGCGATGATAAAGACATAGTTAGGCTTTCCAAGATTGACCGGTGGGGTGGTGCCACTTCGCTGACTGAAGCGGAATTGGATTTTCCGAAGGCGGATAAGCTCACGGCCCTGGCTCGCAGGAGCATGTGCGGCTTCTACCGTCGGATTTCACGCGACAAGAGCAGGCAACATCCCGAGTGGGCGAAGGATCGAGACACTGTTTGCTTACTGGCCCCACTGGTCTTGGTCGGCGCGTGGGAAGCCGAACACGCGGGTGATCTCGATTCGATTTCTCAGTTCGTCGGCATCGACGGGAACGAGATCAATGCTCGGCTAGACGAACTGGTCGACAGGTATCCTCTGGATCCCCCCTTTGTCCGATCGGGCGGACAGTGGCGGCTGGTTGACGCGATGGATGCGGCTGCGCTGCTGCTGCCGAAGCTGTCTGTGTTGCATCTCGAGCCCTGGGAGAAGCTCCTCAACGATGTCTTGCTTGCGGCCAGCCCGTTGGAGGAGAAGTCCACGAGCGAAGCGCTAAAAGCGCTGATGGACGGTCTGCGGCCGCCCTTCTCACCGACTCTGCCCCGCCATCTCGCTAGTGGACTCGCCCTAGCCGCCGCAACGAGCGGCCGGAAAGGCGGATCACTCGCAGGTGTCGGCAGGTACGTCGACCGAATTGTCGCGTGCCTCGTCGAGAGAGGAGTCCAGGATGAGAGCGGTTGTCTTCTCGGTCGCCTCGCTCCTTTCCTGCCGTCCCTGGCCGAGGCATCGCCAGGGAGATTCCTCGATGTTATCGAGCTCGGGCTGGAGCACACAGAGGCCGCGTTCTCAGCTGGCGTTACACAAGCGGAGGACAGCCCAGAATTCATGCTGGTGACGCTACCGGAGCTCAAGTGGGCGCTACAGTGCCTGTCATGGTCCCCCGATTACTTCGGCAGGGCAGTGCGTGTGCTAGCACGACTGGGTGATCTAGCCGCCGACGAAAGCTATCGGCGCGATTACGCAGAGGCTGTGGCCATAGCGGTCGCAGGCTGGTCGCCGTTTGGAGAAATCGATTGGCGGGAGAGAGCGGAGATCGTGACATGGATGCTTGAGAAACACCCGCGTTTTGGTTGGCCCCTTGTGGAGGGACTCTTTGTTCAGAAGTTTGGTTTCGTTGTGCCGTCTAAACCGCTCTACCGGGACTGGGGCCTGGATGAGAAGCCTTTTGTACCCATTGCATGCGCAGACTATCGTCGCGAGGTTCTGGAAGCGGCTGTGCGGTTAGCAGGATCGGATGTAGATCGCTGGTTGATCCTCCTTCGATCGTGTGGTGACCCACCCGTTCCAGAGAGGACGGGGATCATTAGTGGGTTTCGAAGCGCAGCTGCCCAAGGAAAATGGGACGACGATCAGGCCCTGGAAGCCTGTTCCCTGTTGCGGTCGATGGTGAACCGCCTTCAGTCCTCGACTGACGCGCCCCGGGCGTGGAGAGAGGAGCAACTGCGCCCGCTCGTCGAGCTATTGGCCCAACTGGAACCCGTAGACGATCCCCGCAGATTCGCTTGGCTTTTCGACTACGATCGCTGCATCACGATTCGCGGGAAAACAGTTCGCGGGAAAACAGGACGGGACGAGGAATTCGACGAAATCCTTCGGGAGGAAAGAGATCGCGCGCTAGCCTCTGTTATCCAGGGGGGAGACGCGCAGGTGCGCGCCCTCGTGGAGGCATCGAAGAACGTCAACTACATCGGAGAGTTCTTGGCGCGCACAGACTCCGAGCTTGAGCCCTGCATCCTGTTGTGGCTGGACGGAGAATCGCCAGCGTTGCACAAGGCGGCTTCCGCGTACGTGTGGAGCACAGCGAAGGAGCGGGGGATGCCATGGGTGCGTTCGACTCTCGAGCAGGGCTTCCTTGGGACCGAAGGCCAGAGAAGGCTCGTTGCCTCCCTACCCTGCGACAAGGAAGTGTGGCCCGGCGTCGAAGAGCTCGATGAGGCCCTGTCGCGCACTTACTGGGAGAACGTGAGCGTCTTCCAGATTAACAAGGAGGACGGGGACGAGGTCCTCGACATTCTGCTGGAATATGGATGCGCTGCCCAGGCAATTGCTCTCCTATCGAGAATGATTGACGTCGAACAGAAGCCGAAAGCCTCGCAGGTGGTGCGAGCGCTTTCTCTGTGGTGCGAGTCAAGGGAGTGCGGGGAGAATACAGCGTCTAGCTATGAGGCCGAAGAACTGCTGACGTGGCTAGAATCCGAGGCCGGAGATCACCCCGACCTGCCGACGCTCGAATTTCGACTCCTCGCCTGCGGCCACGATCTGACGCCCTCGGACGCGCTGTATCGGATCCTGGGGCGCGAGCCCGGTCGCTTTGCCGCTCTCGTAAACGGTCTGTATGGCTCTCGTGAGGGTGAGGAGGGGCAGGAAACACGCGCGCATCAATTCGGATGCTGGCAGGTGCTCAACCACTGGCGGTGCCTGCCGGGACTGAGCGACGACGGGACAATTGACGGGGAGTGTCTCGCGCGTTGGGTGGAGGAAGCCCGAATGCTCCTCAGAGCCGACGGACTTGGGGACATCGCAGACACCCAGATCGGCAAGGTCCTCGCCAGCAGCCCCGACGGGAGGGATGGGATGTGGCCAGCCGAGGAGGTCCGAGACCTTCTCGAGGACGCGAAGAGCCGCGACCTCGAGCAGGGAATGGTGACGGGACGGTACAACCGCCGAGGCGGCATGACCCGAGGAATCCTTGACGGAGGGGCACAGGAATGGTCCCTGGTGCGCATATACCACGAGCACTCGCGCAAGATGAGCGCGCGCTGGCCGCGCGCCTCCGCCGTCCTCGATGGCCTCGCGGAAGACTACGAGCGCGAAGCCGAACGGGAGGACGAGAGGGCGGAAGAAAGGGCGGACCAGGACTAACCCGGGCCTCGCGGAGCGGGAGCACGAGCCACCCCGGCGTCGCACAATCGGTGCACTGAAGGGCAGGCCTGCGGTCTCTCACACGAGGGGCTCGAAGGGGCCCAGGAGCATCTCGCCGACGCGGGTGAGCATCGAGCGCTTCTCCCACTCGTCGATCGTCAGCCGACGGGCAGTCGTGAGGTCGTTCGCGAAAATCTCCTCCATGCGCGCAGCCAGCGGGCGCGAGAAGAACTGCAGGCACACCTCGTAGTTGCCTCGCATCGAGAGACGGTCGATGTTCGCCGTGCCGATCGTCGACCAGCGCCCGTCCACCGTCATCGTCTTCGAGTGGACCATCGCGTGCTGGTACAGCCAGATCTCCACGCCCTTACGCAGCAGCTCACCGTAGTAGGGGCGCGCCACCCAGTCCGCCAGGATGTGGTTGGAATACTCCGGGATCAGCACCTGGACGCGCACGCCCCGGCGGGCGGCTGCGATCAGCGAGGAGAGTACCTCGCGGTCAGGGATGAAATACGCCGTCGTGATAAGCACGCGGTCGGTCGCCCGCTCAATCGCGTCGATGTACATGCCGCGGATCGGATAGAGCAGATTGTGGGGCAGATTGAACTGCGCGGTCACGTCCGCGCTCCACGCGCGCGCCCCCTGATCGGGCAGCTCCGGGCTGGTCGCGGGGCGGAAGTGATTCCAGAAGTCGACGAAACCGTTCTCTAGCTCCCACACGGCCCCGCCCGTGATGCGCACGTGGGTGTCGCGCCACTCGTTCGCGAACGGGTCGCCGATGTTGTAGCCGCCGACAAAGCCGACCTCGCCGTCGACCACGAGGATCTTGCGGTGATCCTGGCCCGTACGGCGAATGTTCAGGGTGAACAGGCCCGAACGCAGCGTCGGGAAACGACGCACGTGCAGGTTCGGCATCGCGGGGAACTTGTAGAAGCGTGGATCCTGGTTGAGGACACCGAAGCCATCCCACACGCAGAAGACCTCGACACCGCGCTGCGCGGCGGCGATCAACGCGTCCTTGAAGTGCTGGCCCCAGCTGTCCGAGCGCCAAATGAAGGTCTCGAAATAAATGTGATGCGTCGCCCCTTCGATGGCCTCCAGCATGTCCTCGTACAGGGAGTGTCCCTCCGTGTACGTGCGCGCCACGGTGTCGCCGATCTGCGTGTCGGCGGGAGGCAGGGTCGGGAAACCGTGCACGCCACCGGGGATACGGGAGGTGCGCATACGGTCGATCGCGTGGACGGTGACGACCGCCGCCGCCTGTGCGGCGAGCAAGGCGATGCCCGCTTTTTTGACGATCGACCACGTCTGCCTGGTGAGTTGGCGTCGCTGTGAAAAGGCCATACGGGTAGGATGCCACACATGTCACGCATTAGTACTGACGAGGTCGCCCGCGTCGCGGGCCTGGCCCATATCGCATTGACCGACGAGGAAATTACGCGTTTCGCGGGTGAACTCGACGCGATCGCCGACGCCGTCTCCAAGGTGTCCGAGGTTGCCACCCCCGAGGTGCCTGCCACCTCCCACCCGATTCCGCTGACCAACGTGTGGCGCGAGGACGTGGTGGGCGAAACCGTCGATCGCGACGAGGTGCTCGCTCAGGCGCCCGCCGCCCAGGACGGCCAGTTCTTGGTTCCGCAGATTCTGGGGGAGGACTGATGAACGAGCTGCTGAAGAAGAGCGCCCTGGAGCTGGCGGACATGCTGGCCGCCGGCCAGATCACCTCCGTTGAGCTGACCCAGGCATGCCTGGACCGCATCGACGCCATTGATGATCGCGTCAACGCCTTCATCACCGTCGACCGCGAGGGTGCCCTGGCGACTGCGGCCGACGTGGACGCGCGCCGCGCGGCGGGGGAGACCCTGCACCGCCTGGCGGGCGTGCCGATCGCCGTGAAGGACAACGTGGTGACGCGCGGCCTGCGCACCACCTGCGCCTCGAAGATCCTGGGCGACTGGGAGCCTCCCTACGACGCGACCGTCACCACCAAGATCAAGGAAGCCGGCCTGCCCATCGTCGGCAAGACCAACATGGACGAGTTCGCCATGGGTTCCTCCACCGAGCACTCCGCGTTCGGTGCGACGAAGAACCCGTGGGATACCGAGCGTATCCCCGGCGGCTCCGGCGGTGGCTCGGCTGCGGCTGTTGCGGCCTACATGGTGCCCCTCGCGCTCGGTTCCGACACGGGTGGTTCGATCCGCCAGCCCGCGTTCGTGACCGGCACGGTCGGCGCGAAGCCCACCTACGGCGCGGTGTCGCGTTACGGCCTGGTGGCCATGGCCTCGTCTCTGGACCAGATCGGCCCCGTCACCCGCACGGTCGCCGACGCGGCCGCACTCACCGAGCTGATCGGCGGCTACGACCCCCACGACTCGACCTCCCTGAACGAGCCGGTTCCCGCGCTCACGCAGGCCGTCGAAACCGTGGCCGCACAGGGCTCCATGAAGGGCCTGAAGGTCGGCGTCGTCAAGGAGCTGAGCGGCGAGGGCTACCAGCAGGACGTCATCGACGCCTTCAACGCCACCGTCGAAAAGCTGCGCGAGGCTGGCGCGCAGATCGTTGAGGTCTCCTGCCCGCACCTGGAATACTCGCTGGGTGCCTACTACCTGATCATGCCCGCCGAGGTCTCCTCGAACCTGGCCCGCTTCGACGGCATGCGCTACGGCATCCGGGTCGAGCCCACCGAGGGTCCCGTGACCGCCGAGCGCGTCATGGCCGCCACCCGCGAGGCCGGCTTCGGTGACGAGGTCAAGCGCCGGATCATCCTGGGCACGCACGTGCTTTCGGCCGGCTACTACGACGCCTACTACGGCAGCGCCCAGAAGGTGCGCACGCTCATCCAGCGCGACTTCGACGCGGTGTTCGAGCAGGTCGACGTCCTCGTGTCGCCCACGGCCCCGGAGACGGCCTTCAAGTTTGGTGAGAAGACCTCCGATCCGCTGGCTATGTACCTCTACGACGTCGCGACGATCCCCGCGAACCTGGCGGGCATCCCCGGTATGAATGTGCCGAACGCGGTGTCTTCCGAGGGCCTGCCCATCGGCTTCCAGGTGCTGGCCCCCGCGCGCGGCGACCTGGTCATGTACAAGGTGGCGTCCCTGGTGGAGGCGCTCAGCGATGACGTCGCGGGTCAGTGCCCCGCAGCTAACTGGGAGGAAAAGTGATGACTGAGCTCATGGATTACGACGAGGCGGCCCGCCGCTTCGACCCGGTTCTCGGCATTGAGGTGCACGTCGAGCTGGGCACCAAGACCAAGATGTTCGACGCCGCCCCCAACGCGTTCGGCGGCGACCCGAACACCTACGTGACCCCCGTGTCGCTGGGTCTGCCTGGCTCGCTGCCGGTCGTCAACCACAAGGCCGTCGAGTACGCGATCAAGATCGGCCTGGCGCTGAACTGCGAGATCGCGGAGTACTGCCGGTTCGCGCGTAAGAACTACTTCTACCCGGACCTGACGAAGGCCTTCCAGACCTCTCAGTCCGACGAGCCGATCGCGCACGACGGCTACGTCGACGTTGAGCTTGAGGACGGCACCATGTTCCGCGTGCAGATTGAGCGCGCGCACATGGAGGAGGATGCGGGCAAGAACACGCACATCGGTGGCGCTGACGGCCGTATCCAGGGCGCGGATCACTCGCTCGTGGACTACAACCGTGCGGGCGTGCCGCTCGTGGAGATCGTGACCCGTCCGATCGAGGGCGCGGGCGAGCGCGCGCCCGAGGTGGCTGCCGCCTACGTGCAGGCCCTGCGCGACATTTTCCGTGCCCTCGACGTGTCGGAGGCCCGCATGGAGCGCGGCAACGTGCGCGCCGACATCAACGTGTCGCTGCGCCCGACGCCGGAGTCGCCCCTGGGGACGCGCACCGAGACGAAGAACGTGAACTCCTTCCGCGGCATCGCCTCGGCCGTGCGTTACGAGATGCAGCGCCAGGCCCAGATCCTGGCCGATGGCGGCACGATCCTGCAGGAGACCCGCCACTACCACGAGGAGGACGGCTCCACGTCGTCCGGCCGTGAGAAGTCGGATTCCGAGGACTACCGCTACTTCCCCGAGCCCGACCTGGTGCCGATCCGTCCGGATCGTGAATGGGTCGAGGAGCTGCGCGCTTCGCTGCCGGAGCTGCCCGTGGCCAAGCGCCGCCGCCTGCGCTCCGAGTGGGGGTATGCGGACATGGAGATGCGCGACGTCATCAACGCTGGTGCCCTCGAGCTCATCGAGGCCACGGTCGCCGCTGGCTGCGATCCCGCCTCCGCCCGTAAGTGGTGGATGGGCGAGATCTCGCGCCGCGCTAAGGAGCGCGAGGTTTCCCTCGACGAGGCCGGGGTTAGCCCCGCTCAGGTCGCGCAGCTCCAGGGACTCATCGACTCTGGTCGCATCAACGACAAGCTGGCGCGCCAGGTCCTCGAGGGTGTCCTCGCGGGCGAAGGCGATCCGACGCAGGTCGTCGAGGCCCGAGGCCTCGAGGTCGTCTCCGACGACGGCGCCCTGACGGCGGCCGTCCAGGAGGCCCTGGACGCCCACCCCGACATCGTCGAGAAGATCAAGGGCGGCAAGGTCCAGGCGGCCGGCGCCCTCGTCGGCGCGGTCATGAAGGCCACCCGCGGGCAGGCTGACGCCGCCCGCGTACGCGAGCTGATCATGGAGATGGTCGGCGCCTGAGGTTCATCCTCGCGCGCGAAAGGGGCCGGGATCGATTGCGATCCCGGCCCCGTTCGTCGTGTTGGGACTATGCGTACTGCTTCGCGGACAGGATCCGGCGAGCGTGCCCCGGCCTCGTGGGTGCTTTCCCCAGAAGGAGCCCCGGCCTCGTCCCTGATCACGCGCACGTGTCCACGTTGTGGCCTCCCCCTTCCGGCAGGCGCACAAAGTTACTTAGGATGAGCGCGTGAGGACAGCCTGACCGCCTGTGGCCGGGCGCCCAACGAAAGGACAGATATGCGCACATCGCCGTCGTACACCGCCTCCTACCGCATCGAGGTGGACGAGAAGACGACTTCCATCGCGTCCATTGTTGACGCTGTCTCTTCGACTGGAGCGGAGATCAAGGGCCTCGACGTGGCCGACTCCGACCGCGGGCGCATCATCATCGACCTGACGTGCGACATGCGCGATTCCGAGCACCGCCGGGAGGTCCGCGATGTCATCAACGCGCTGCCTGGCGTGGCCTCCGACTCGGTCGCCGACCAGACCTTCATGAGCCACATCGGCGGCAAGGTGGAAATCCACTCCAAGGTGCCCCTGCGCAACCGTGACGACCTCTCGCGCGCCTACACCCCCGGCGTTGCCCGCGTGTGCACCGCCATCCACGACATGCCCCAGAAGGCCCACCTGCTGACCATGAAGGCCAACACGGTCGCGGTCGTCTCCGACGGCACCGCGGTGCTCGGCCTGGGCGACATCGGCCCCGAGGCCGCCCTGCCCGTCATGGAGGGCAAGGCTGTCCTGTTCAAGGAATTCGGCGGCGTCGACGCGTGGCCCGTCGTCCTGGACACCAAGGACACCGAGGAGATCATCGCGATCGTCAAGGCCATCGCGCCGGCGTACGGTGGCATCAACCTGGAGGACATCTCCGCGCCGCGTTGCTTCGAGATCGAGGAGCGCCTCCGTGCCGAGCTCGATATCCCCGTCTTCCACGATGATCAGCACGGCACCGCGATCGTGGTGCTCTCCGCGCTCATCAACGCGCTGAAGATCGTGGGCAAGAAGATCGAAGACGTGCGTATCGTCGTCTCCGGCGTCGGCGCGGCCGGTAACGCCATCATCCGACTGCTGCTCGCTCAGGGCGCGCGCGACATCATCGGCTGCGGCCGCGACGGCGCGCTGTCCGGCGACGCCACCGAAGGCATGCACCCCTCCCGTAAGGCCCTGGCCGAGGCGACCAACCCCCGCCACGTCCACGGCTCCCTCAAGGAAGTCCTGAAGGGCGCCGACGTCTTCATCGGCGTCTCCTCCGGCAACATCCTCGAGCCCGCCGACATTGAGACCATGGCCGACGACGCGATCGTCTTCGCCCTGGCGAACCCCACGCCCGAGGTCGACCCGATCGGCGCCGGCAAGTACGCCGCCGTCGTCGCCACCGGACGAAGCGACTACCCGAACCAGATCAACAACGTGCTGGCCTTTCCCGGCCTGTTCCGCGGTCTCCTCGATGCGAAGGTCAAGGAGATTACGACCGAGGTCCTGCGCGTTGCTGCCGTGGCTATCGCGTCGGTGATCTCCGAGGACGAGCTCAGCCCGTCCTACATCATCCCCGGTGCCTTCGATAAGCGGGTTGCGCCCGCCGTCTCCAAGGCCGTGCGTCGCGCCGTGCGCGACCTTCCGACCGTGGATATCCCCGTTCAGCCCGACATGGATGTGAACTGAGAGTCATTTCGGCTGTTTTGCGGGCCCGATCGCGCTTCTGAGGCGCGATAGGGCCCGCCCTTTTACTGTCGAAGTGGGGGAGTGCAACAAAAGTTGAGGTCGACTTTTCGTTGTGTTTGTTGGGTTTGTGTGTTGTGTGGTGGGGGTCATAGTGTTTTGGTTTGACTTTGTGTGTGGGGGTGAGTAGATTATTCACCTGTCGCCGCGAGCTTGTGAGTGGGTTTGTGGTGGTGGTTCACTGCTTTGGTGGCTGGGTTTTGTGGCTTGGTTGCTGGGGTGTGTGGGTGTTGTTTGTGAACTCGATAGTGTGTTTGTTTGTTTTTTATGCCTGTTTTTTGTTTTTGAGTGTTTTTGGTTGGGATTGCTGGCCGGGGTTTTCTGGTTGGTTTTTCTGGGCTTTAACGTTTTTGTTTTTGTTCGGAGAGTTTGATCCTGGCTCAGGACGAACGCTGGCGGCGTGCTTAAC
>ERZ773022.95-NODE-95-length-85965-cov-16.939926_pt1 | contig 85965 bp, 73 predicted proteins | sample MGYA00580839_ERZ773022 | MGnify/ENA primary metagenome ERZ773022 (study PRJEB29015, sample SAMEA2738020) | human oral metagenome | biome: human oral; feature: human-associated habitat; material: dental | place: China | collected 2044 ...
AGGCATAAAAACAAAAAACAAACACACTATCGAGTTCACAAACAACACCCCCACAATCCCAACCAAACCCACCAAAACCAGCAGGAAAAGCCAAGAAAGAAGGCCACCACCGAAGCACCAAGGCCGCGGCGACAAGAGAAAAATCTACACACCCACCACCCCCCACGTCAAACCAAAACCACGTGAACCAGCACACACCTCAATTTTATTGAACGAAGTTTTACTGGCATTGCTATTTCTTTACCTTTGTTATACCCTTATCTCATTCAGTTCGCAGCGCCTGCATAAGGCCAAAAAACGGCTTGGTACTGCGCTTTTAGCTAGTTTGAGGAGCTCTCATGTCGGCGATTTTGGATGCTATATCTACTGCGCTGTATAGCTACATTCTGATCATTCTTCTGATCGGTGTTGGCTTGTACTTCTTTATCCGCACCAAGGCACTCCCCCTGCGCATGTTCGGCGAGTCAATTCGCGTCGTCATGGAAAAACCCGAGAAGGGAAGCGATTTCTCGTCATTCCGCGCACTCATGGTCTCTACGGCCTCGCGAGTGGGCGTCGGCAACATCGCGGGTGTCGCTACTGCAATCGCACTGGGCGGGGCAGGCGCGGTCTTCTGGATGTGGGTCATCGCAACCATCGGTGCCGCATCAGCTTTTATCGAATCAACGCTTGCACAGATCTATAAGCGCCGCTCCGCGCACGGACACTCTTTCGGTGGCCCCGCGTACTACATCAAGGACGCACTGCGCAGCAAGACCCTCGCAATCATTTTCGCCGTTGCACTGATCGTCACCTACATGGGCGGATTCAACCTCCTCGCTTCCTTCAACGTGAATCAGGCTTTCAGCGCATACAGCTGGTACAACGCCAGCTACACGCCTTACATCATTGGTGGACTGCTCGGCCTGGCCATGGCCGGCTCGATCTTCGGCGGAACTCGTCGCCTCTCTGACATCACCGGCATCCTCGTGCCGATCATGGCCATCGTCTACCTGAGCGTCGGCATCGTCGTCATCGCATTGAATTGGCGCAACATCCCCACGATGTTCGAATCAATCTTCGCTAGCGCCTTCGATTTCAAGGCGATCTTCTCCGGCTTTGCTGGCTCCGCCGTCATGCTCGGTATTAAGCGTGGTTTGTACTCGAACGAGGCCGGTGTCGGTTCCGCTCCTAACGCCGCTGCTTCTGCTTCGGTTTCCCACCCCGTCAAACAGGGCCTCGTGCAGATGCTCTCGGTCTTCATCGACACGATGATCATCTGCACCATCACCGCATTCGTCATCCTCTCCTCGAATATCGAACTCACAGGAGACGTCACAGGCGCACCGCTGGTCCAAAACGCAATGGCGACGACAATCGGTTCCTTCGCAGGCCCCTTCACGACCTTCGCCCTCTTGCTCTTCGGCTTCACCACCCTGGTCGGCAACTTCTACTACGCCGAGGTGAACCTGCGCTTCCTCTTTGGCGACAAGCCCACCCCGCACTGGGTTCTGACCATCTTCCGCGCGGTGGCCTCGTTGCTGGTGTTTGCAGGCGCACTACTGGAGTTCTCGGTCGCATGGAACATCGGCGACATCCTCATGGGGTTGATGGCACTCATTAACCTGCCCGTCATCGTGATCTTGGGCAATAAGGCCATCCGATGCGCAAAGGACTACCAGATGCAGCGCAAGCAGGGATTTAACCCCAGCTTCCGGGCTTCCGCCATTGGAATCACCCAGAAGTTGGATTACTGGCAGGACTGATTCCACGCTCTCGAAATTAGTCAGGCTCTCGGCCGCTTCCTCAGGAGGCGGCCGAGACCTTTTATCAGTACGAAGTAAGCCGACAGCATCTCGGTCATCACAGCTGAACACGCTCGCACAGCACATACAAAAAGGGCCGGGTTTAAAACCCGGCCAAACTTGTGGAGCTAAGGGGATTCGAACCCCTGACCTTCTCATTGCGAACGAGACGCGCTACCAACTGCGCCATAGCCCCAAGGACCTCACCATCATAGTGGGAGAAATCTATTTGGCCAAACGGAGCCCACGAAAAGCCCCGTGGCGCGGCTATTGCGCGATGCGAGAATCCAGTGCGGCCTCGACGTCCAGTACGACCGATTCGAAGGCAACAACTTCTTCAGTCGAGCGCGCATCCTGCGCCACAGGGCCAGCTGCAATGGGACGAGCAGGGATACGAGCATCCACTCGTGGAATTCCCCGAATATCCGTATCGGGGTGGACAATTCGACCACTCAAACGAGCACGCATCGCATAAGTCGGTGCGGGGATCGCTGCCGGAGTCCATGTACGGCGCTCAACCGGCGCGGGAACCTCTTCTTGAATTTCCGAGGCCACGCTCACTTGGGCGTCGGTGCTTTCCTGCGCCGAAACTTCCTCGAGCGGAGCTTCCGCAGGCAGTTCTGCGGCGGGTTCCTCAGACTCAAACGAATCGGAAGCTTCAGCCTCAGCAACTTGCTTGGCTTCCACAACTTCGGCCTGAACGGCTACCTTGGCCTCAGTTCTCGAACGCGAGAGCTGATCGCGCAGACGATGAAGCTGGGCTACTTCTTCTTCGCCCATCCGCTGGGAACGCACAGCACATGCGCGCGAAAAAGCAATCGTCGCAAGCCCCAGCGCAAAAGGAAAAACGGGCCAGATCCACGACAGTGATGTCGCAGCCGCTGAACCTGCGAGAATCAGAGTCGCAAGCCCCGCCACCGCAACAAGAAGCATGCGGCGCCTGGCGGCTGCGGCCTCGGCACTCAAGCGAGCGGCACGACGTGCACGCAACGCGGAAATCTCACGCACTCCGCGGCTGCGCGCACGGGCGGCCCCGACGGAAATGACTGGAGCATTGTGTGCCACTGGTGAGCTCCTTCGTTGAACGGGACGTGTGCCACTGAGAAGCTTGGGCGACTCGGAGGCGCAATGATCGATAGAAGTGACGCTAGTTGATTCGACGAGACGCAAGCTGGGAGAGAACCGATCGTTCTCTCGGGACTGCATCATCGCGCTTCGACGAGCAATGAGGTATGGAAGGGTCGCTACGCTCACAAGGACTGCTATCGCAACTAAAACTCCGCCATACACCACTCCCCCACGCTAAAACGTCGAGGCTACAATCAGCGGCTAGTGCGAGCGCGTGTCTTTAATCGATAGCAGAAGAAATCCTGAAGATCGCAACACCATTCACAGTTGTCACACCTGCCCCATTATTGGCTAGCGAAGACCTTTCCCATACAGGGAAGTGAGCATGCCACCTTCGGGAAGAGATTCAGCATCCATCGCAAAACTCACGTGGTCGGCCCACTGCCCAGCGATGTTCATATAGCGCTCGCGATAGCCCTCTTCACGCAAACCTAATTTGCGACACAGACCCAAGGAACGCTCATTTTCAGGGCGCACATTGACCTCAATGCGGTGCAGCCCCAGTTCCCCAATCACGAGGTCCATCATGTAGGAGACCACCAAAGAAGCAAGACCCATACGCGATGCTTCCTGAGCAACCCAATACCCCAGAACACCCTGGCTCATGGCTCCCCACTGGACCTGAGACAGCGTGAACTGACCAACCGGACGCCCATCGAATTCGGGCATCAAGATCAAGGAATGTCCCTCGCGCTGGTCACGGTCCGCGCGACGCATGTATTCCCACAGCGTCGGCAGTTCTTCGCGCGCACCCGCGGGCAATGTCGCATCCCAGGGGGTAAGCCAGGGGGTGTTGGCGCGACGCACCGTATCGACGCGTGAATGGTCGTGCCCCAACAAGGGGCGAATCGTCGCGATTTTTGGCCGGTGAGGAGCATCAGGATTCTCATGGAGAAAACCGTCACCAACCGGATCCGAAATCTGGACGCTGAAAAACGAGGGGTCGCGAGCCCACACCTGAGTCGGCGCAAAAAGTGAACGCAGATTCATCTGCGGTACCTATTAGTCCAAAACCATGCAGCGCAGGGTATCCCCAACGCGCACATTCGTCACGTCTTCGGGAACAACCGCGAGAGCATTGGATTCGGCCAATGCAGAGAGCAGCAACGAGGCCGGGGCTCCCATAACCTTCGCCTGATAGCCACTGTGGGGGTCTCCCACCAGGCGCACGCGCACGAATTCACGGCGTCCGCGAGGCGAGTACCACGAGCGGTCCACTCGAGCTTGAACGCTCGGACGATTGAGTACAGTCCAGCCCTGCATGTGACGCAGAGCGGGACGCACATAGACCTCGAAACATACCTGGGCAGAAACCGGGTCACCGGGGAGGCAGAAAATAGGCGTTCCCGCACGCCCCTGCTCATCTCCGCCAACGGTACCAACACCGAGGATGTGCCCGGGCCAAGCCGCAACGGAGTCAAAACGAACCGTGCCCAGCGCAGAGAGAACCTCGCGCACGGTATCACCACTGCCGTATGAAATACCGCCGGTCGTCAAAATCAGGTCAGCGCGCACCAACTGGTCTTCGATGGTTTCACGAAGGACCGAGCGCTCGTCGGGGACCGCCGACACGCGGAAAGTCTGGGCTCCCGCGTCAGCAATAGCCGTCGAGAGCGCATGACCATTGGCGTCAAAAACCGTTCCCGGACGCGCCTGGCGCCCCGGCTCAACGATTTCGTCACCGATCGACAGGATCACCACTCGAGGCCGAGGGTGGACCAGCACTCGCGAACGGCCAACGCCGGCAAGAAGAGCAACCTGGCGAGCTCCCACGCGGGTTCCCGCGCGAAGAACAACAGTTCCTTCTTCCACGTCCTCAGCTTTGCGGCGGATATTTTCGCCCACCGCAGGCTGAGTCTTGGCGGAAACCTTGGAGACACCGTGGTCGCTGAATTCCAGAGCAAGAACTGCATCCGCCCCCTGCGGCATGGGCGCACCCGAAGCGATTCGGATTGCGCGACCACGAATAAGGGCTGCGGGGTGAATATCTCCCGCGCGGATTTCTTCCGTTACCGGTAAAACAACCGGGGCGTCCGGGCGAGCACCTTCTAGATCGGTAGCAGCAACCGCGTATCCGTCGCATGCAGCCAGATCAGCAACCGGGAGGTTGAAAGGAGCTTGGACATCCTCTGCTAGGACGCAACCGACAGCATCTGGAAGTTGAACATCCAGAGGAGGTTGCTGGCCAACAGCGGAAATGCAGTCTTGATAGAAGTCAGCGACCGAGCGCATTACAGACCCAGCACCTTCGCGAGGCGATCCTTGATCTGCGATCCAGCCTCGTGGACAAGGAAGTCTGCGAGCTGCGGGCCGAGCTTAGGATCTTCCAGAGCCAAGGCAATGTTGGCCTCGAGGTAGCCCAGCTTGTCGCCGGTGTCGAAGCGGCGATCGTTGACGACAACGCCGTACAGGCCGCCGCCATCTGCCGGATCGCGATCGATCAGGCGAGCGAATCCGTCAGTCAGCTGGTATTCGCCGCCGCGACCGGGCTCGATTCGAGTGAGTTCTTCGAAGATTGCGGGGTCGAAGACGTAGCGGCCGACAACCGCGTACTCGCTCATGACTTCTTCGAGCGGGGGCTTCTCAACGACGCGGTCGATGCGCATAAGCTCGCCCTGGTTGAGGGAGACGCCTTCGGGGATTGCCAGAGGGGTGACCGAGGTCGAGGCGTATGCCGTCGCCTGCTCGGGGGTCACGCGAAGAAGGGCAACAACCGAACCACCCAGCGCGTGGCGCACATCGATCATGTGCTTGAGCAAGGTGGAGTTAGGGTGCATGAGGTCATCGGGAAGCATCACGGCGAAGGGCGCATCACCGACGTGCTGGCGAGCCTGCAAAACTGCGTGTCCCAGTCCCAGGGGGTGTCCCTGACGCACGGAGTGCATGCGGGCAAGCTGAAGGTATTCACGAGAGAGGGCAAGAAGTTCATCCTTGCCTGCCTTCTCCAGTTCATGCTCGAGGCCGGGATCGGCATCGAAGTAGGCTTCGATGGATTCTTTGCCGGTTCGAGTAACGAAGAGCATATCGTCGATGCCGGCATCCGTTGCCTCACGAGCGATATATTCAATTGAAGGGCGGTCAACGACAGGCAGCATTTCCTTGGGCACAGACTTTGTGATCGGCAGGAAACGGGTGCCGCGTCCGGCGGCCGGGACGACCGCGTGACGCACGGGTACATTTCGATCTGTCATGATGACCACAGTAGCGGAGGAAAGGGCGCATGAGCGACATTACCATGCATAAAGACTCAATTCGCCGCAAGATTCGCGCCCGCCGCGACGCGTATTGTGATCAGCGAGGCCGTGCGCACGAAGCTGAGAGTCTCTTGCGCAATTGGCAGCGGGCTCTGGGGGAATTCGATGTTCATCCAAGTCCCCAACACCCGGTTGCAGCTTTTTATCCCATGGGGAAAGAACCGGATATCACCGGTATTGTTCGCGCACACGACCCGATTCTCCTGCCCATTTTGTGTCAGAGTGATGGGCGCCTTCTGAAAGAAGTTGCGTGGTCACTCCACACACAAGAAGATTCGCTCATTCGCCCCAATCCTCGTTTTCCTGCGCAAAGTACCGCTGAGCTTCACGGGCCCGAGGCCCTTGCTCGAGCATCCGTCGTTTTGGTCGCTGGGCTTGCAGTCGACCGCGCGGGGACTCGACTGGGACAAGGGGGCGGGTGGTACGACCGTGCTCTGCGGTTCATATCCGCTAAGACTCGCGTAATTGCTTGCGTTTTCGACTGGGAATACACGGAGGAGCTACTTCCCCGCGAAGCACACGACATGGCCGTCGATGGGGTTCTCACGCCCACGCGCTTTATTAATCTGAAAGCGCAATGAGTAACTCCTGCAAAACAGTTCCGCATTTTGTGAGGAAAACTGCTTGTTTTCAGCTTCCCTCGGCCTTCTTTTTCTCGCTAGGCTTTTTCCTTGGTTGACGCATACGCGTCACGCAACACGTGCGAGTTCCGTGAAACCTGCTGGACTCAGAGCTGAAAATACAACTCAAGGAGAAATCCATGCTTAAGGGCTTCAAGGAATTCATTTCCCGCGGAAACGCCATTGATCTTGCCGTCGGTATGGTGATCGGTGCTGCCTTCACCGCAGTCGTCACCGCACTGGTCAACAAGGTCATCAACCCCCTTATCGGTGGTCTTTTTGGCGAGCAGAACTTCGACGATGTCTTCAAGTTCACGATTGGTACCGCAACCGTGCAGCCGGGTGCCGTCATCACTGCGCTCGTGAACTTCCTGCTTGTCGCCTTCGCCCTGTACTTCTTCATCGTCTTGCCGATGAACGCCCTGGCAGCTCGCCGCAAGAAGGAAGAAGCCGCAGAGACCCCCGAGGTCAGCGAAGATGTTCAGCTGCTCTCGGAGATCCGCGACCTGCTTAAGGCTCAGAACAACAACTGATTGTTCGCCTGAAACGTCACGGTGGTGGCAACCATTTGGTTGCCACCACCGTTTTTATGTCCAAAAACAGCGCTTAAATCCGTGCCTGCGCATGCGGAGGCACATTCTCTTTCAAACGCTGAGTATTCGACTGATCAGCTTCGCCAACAATATGAGCCTTATCAGCAGCATCTTGGCGTTCCTGATCACTCACTCGTTCCTCAAGAGAAGTGGGAATCCCCTGGTCACTCAAGCGTAAATCCACCTCGTTGACGTAGAGCACACGCCTGCGTGCTCGCCGCCGCACGCTCCCCTTACCGGCTTCACTCATTTTTCAGCTGCCTTATTACTTTGCGCTCGTATTCCTACGAACAACGTGACGCAAGACAGCATCAGTCTGGGCACCACGGCGCGTCAGACCGAGAGCGCACCAAAGCTCATCGACCGATTCTTCCTCGCTGCGCTCTACTCCGTCAGAGGCAACCCACTGCGCGATCTCATCAAGTTGATCATCACTGTAGGCGGCAAGGGGAAGCCCCCGAGCAATCGCAGGACGCTCGCCGCGCGCACTCTCGGCCTCGATATCGCTTGCAAGAAGGTCACCCTCCCCACCCTGAGTGTCTTCAACCCATTCATCGCGACGCTGACGTGCCTCGCCAGCATGGTCATCTGCTGCGTCTTCTTCAGAAATAGACGCAAGATCAGCGTCCTCAGAAGCATTCGCACCGAACTCAGCATCCGGATTCTCAGGAAGCTCCATCACGGGAACAGCGGGACCGTTGATCTCGTCGACAGCATCCAAAACCAGCTGGACGATCCGATCTGTTTCCTTCGCTGGATCGATGAACACCGCCATCGACAAGGCAATGTGGACCTTCCAGCCCTGTGCTTCAAGCATCGCGGGCCACAGACGATCACGTACACGCAGCGAGGGCTGCGCGACGTATTCGTCATCATCGGTGAGCACTGCAAGGAGCAGACGTCCCGGCACCTCAGGGTGCCCGATGGCCAGCGGAATCCGCAATCCACCGGGAATCCCGATGTTTGCCACGACTTCAAGACCGAGGCCGTAGAGTCGATCCGCAAGATCAATGAGCAGTCGATCGGGTTCAATATCCAGGGTCGGCCACGAATCAATACCAACCCCGGATTGGCCTCGGGCAATCTCAAGGAGGTCGACGAGCATCAGCGCACCGCGCTGGGACAGGCGGGAGGTATCGATTTCTTCGGGGCGAATCGAGGACACGACGGTGAGGTCTCCGCGCACAGAACGCAAGACATCGGCCATCGCGCCCGCTCCCGCGGGGGAAGAAAAGACACCGAAGTGGTGGATCACGCGACCGTGCGGGGTCTTCGCAAAACCAACAGCGATGATGATGTGGTCGCGGCCCAGGCCTCGTGCGCCATCGGGGTCGACAACCACGAAAGGCTCCACGCGCGCGGGATCGAAGAACGAGGCCAAGCCGGGCTCTGCGCCAATCGTCCGCATGAGCTGGCTGCGGATCCTCTCCGCGTGCTGCGAGTTCAGGGCGACCACTGCGAGGGAACGCTCAGGAGTAGTCGTCGCATGTTCGAGAACAGCTTCGACGACGGCATCCACTTCCACCGCGGTCGATTCAACAGCCTCACTACCGGGGGTCGGCATACCCGTTCCCTCGGTCCAAATGGCTGTTACGGGAGCACTGGCGGAAGTCCACGGAACCGGAACACCCGTGTGATCAACGCGGTAACGCGCAAGCAGGAGCGCCATCTGGTCGTTCAAGCGAGTCGGGCGTACTTCCATGCGCAGGTGCGGAAGAACCTCGGAAAGAGCCGCAACCGAATCATCAATGTGTTCTTGGGCAAGATCAGCGAAAAGAACGACCTGAGAAGCACGCGAAATGATCGGAACAAGCTCCGCCAAAGGCAGTGCATCAACGTCATCCAAGATGACAACATCGACCTGATGATTCTCCGGCAAAATCTGCGGGACAAGAGTCGGAACCGTCAAGACCGCCGGGATCAAATCCCACGCCAAGGGGAACTGCGCATACAACGAGGTCAGCGCATGCTGGTCATTGACAGCTAATTCAAGCGCGCTCAAAGCCTGAGGATCGTTCGCAACGGCTTGGGTTCGGCCTCGGCGAAGGCGTGAGATCACTTGCGGAACCAAGGAGGCGACCTGCTGACGATCCAGTTCGCGTCCTTCAGTCAAAGCCTGCTCAAGGACCGCGGGATCAAAGCCACCCAAACGAGAGTCCGTCGCCAGCATGAGACCAAGGATGGAAGCCCACCACGCAAGATCGAGTTCGGCGTCCAGCTGGTCGTCATCAACGTGACGGCCACGAAGATCGCGTGTCAAAGGCTCCAGCCCCAACTCGGCCAGTTCTTTCAAGACCGCGACGCGACGCGGCAATTCATAGCCGCCCTCAGGATCGGCACTCAGGCGCTCGCAAAGCTTTGCCAAATCAACGATTGGCATCATTTCCAGATCGCCATGAGCGGTAACGAACATGGGGTTCAGGTGCGCGAGATCCTCGGCAACCTCGTGAGTGAGGGCAGCGGCCTGAGCCAAATTCGAGGGTAGCTTCGGCCAGCCGTCGCTATCACAGTGCTGACGCCACACATCGCGGCGCTCCTGAACGGTCAACAGCGCACGATGCAAGTCCTCAACATGGCTTCCCGGACGCAGCATATCCTGCGCCTGCTTGACCAAGCGGACTCGCTGTGAGCGGGGCATGGAAATACCGTGCTCTTGACGCCACTTCTTCGAGGCCGTCGCAATGACCATATCGGCAGCGGAACGCTCAAAGACCCGCGGTTGGAAAACGTCGAGAACCTCACGAACCCCCTCGAACATAGCGAGTTGGTCGTACCACTGACGCATATTGACCGCCGAAGAAATCCCCGTCTCTCCAGCGACAGAGGCAATCAGCACACGAAGCTCAGGCAAAGTTTCCTTCGTAAGGCGATTCACGCGCTCAAGGACGTCGGGAACCTGCTCCTGGGAACCAATGACTATTCCCTTCCACGGGCCCACCTGCGCATTGCGCGAGAACACTCCCAAGGACGAGGCCTCGTGGAGAAGTTCGCGGGCACGCGCACCTTGGTCGGAAGCGATCTCAATGAGGATCTCTTCGCTCAAACGCACACGAGTACGCGGCGCCGGCTTGGTCGCCGTCAGATCGGTGAGAACCTGGAGGGCATCAAATGCGCTGACCCCAAACTGCTTGAAGGGGCGATGCAGGTAGGTCGTGTAGGACGAAAGTGTCTGGCGAACACTACGCAAACGAGCGCGCATCTTTGCGACCTCAGCGCTATCCTCGACCGAGGTCAGATCTTGCGATGCATGAATGAGCTGAAGACCCAGCGTCGCATCAGAGGCGTTAGAACCGTCGATACGAACCGCGGCCTCGTCCACGCCCAAGTCGCGAAGGCGACCGTGCACGGCCAAGGTCCGCGAAGGCGATCCTGCAATATGGACCACCGTGCGGCCATTCGCGGCGCTATCGGCAATAATCGCCGCGATCAAAGAAGCATCATCTGCCCCCGAGGGCGCATCAACGATGAAGGAATGGCCATCCGCGACGGCCTCAACAAGGTCTTGCTGCTTCGGCGTCAGGTCACCGGCACCGCGTTCCTCATCGGGGTCACGGTCACTGGGGTTTGATTCGGGAAGAGGCCCCGAAATGGCACTACGCGCAGCCGCATCCCCAGCCAGAGCGCGGATAATACGGTTCTTCATCAAGTGAGCGGGACGATCGAGTTCGCGAAGCAGAAGTGCGGCCGGGTGCTCAAAAATGCCGATGGTCAGTTCTTCGCGTACATCAAAGTTGTCAAGCACCGAGGCAGCTTGACGCGCGTGGTCCAAGACAACCGAGGCCGAGAAACCGTGGGTCTGAGTGGACAGGTGCGCGACCTCGTCCATGTTGATGTGGACGTTCTTTTCCGCGAGTGCGTCTTCGAATGCGGCCGACAGTTCCATCCCGTGACGCAAGGTAATGACGACATCGTCGCCTTCAAGACTCAGGCGCAGGGGACGCAAGAAAACCGGCGCACTGGTGCGGGCCTCGTCTTCCCCCCACTGTGCGTGTCCGATCGCGATGTGGACGGGAGCGACGCCGTGACGCATCGCCATTTCATGGGCGAAGAAAACCAAGGAACGCGCGCGCTCCAAGGCGCGTTTGTGCGCAGCGCTTTCTCGGATGAGGCTGGAGAGTTTCGTGGGCCGCCCCGCATACAGTTGAGCCAGGCCGCCGGGATGTGCCTCAGATACGGTGAATCGCGGGAAAGTGTTTCCGCCTTCTTCTGAGGTAATTTGGCGCAATTGCGCACGCCATTCTTGGACAACATGGTCGCTGGGTGCACTCGGCATCTCGGAAGAGGGCTGCGCCTGCTCCCGCGGGGAATCTTGCGTCGATCGAGAAAAGAAATTTACGGCCACAAAACCACCGTAATAGAAAAGGCTGGGCTCACCGGGGACAAAGCGCCGTAAGGGAACATTTTCCCAGCACTTGGGCCGCACGGTCCCAAGAGAGTCGGTGCTTTAAGCTATCCCCATGAGCACTGTTGCAACTGATTTTGCGTCCAAATTGGCCCCACTGGTGGAGCTGGGCGAACGAGCTGGAATCCCCAGCGAGCACCTGCGTCCCTACGGTTTTGACCTTGCGAAGGTCGATCTCGAGGCACTCGATGTCTCTGCCCCTCAGCGTGCCCACTATGTCGTGGTCACTGCTACCTCCCCGACCCCCTATGGCGAGGGCAAGACGACAACCGCAATCGGCTTGGTTCAAGGTCTAGCTCTGGAAGGTGCCTCCGCGACCCTGACTATTCGCCAGCCCTCAATGGGCCCGACTTTCGGTGTCAAGGGAGGAGCTGCGGGCAGCGGTAAGAGCCAGGTCCTGCCATTCGAGAAGATGAATCTGCACCTGACCGGAGACTTCCACGCAATCACCGCGGCGCACAATCTCCTGTCCGCAATGATTGACAATCACCTCCACCAAGGAAACGAGCTGCACCTCAAGGAGCGTTCGATCACGTGGCCTCGCGTCCTTGACGTCAATGATCGCTCTCTGCGCCACGTTGTAACCGGCCTGGGTGGGGCAATCGACGGAGTGACTCGCCAAGCTTCTTTCGATATCACTGCAGCCAGCGAAGTCATGGTCATCATGTCCTTGGCGACCTCTTATCGCGACCTGCGTGAGCGTCTTGGCCGCATCGTTATCGGTCAAAACGAGGCCGGAGAATACGTGACCGCAGAGGACCTTAAGGCCGCGGGAGCGATGGCGGCGCTTTTGCGTGATGCGCTGAGCCCGAATCTTTTGCGCACCACCGAGGGAAGCCCCGTTTTGGTGCACACCGGGCCCTTTGGAAATATTGCGACGGGATGTTCCTCGGTGATCGCGGATCTTCTTGCCGGCCAGCACAGCGACTTTGTTGTGACCGAAGCAGGATTTGGTGCAGATATGGGCGCCGAGCGTTTCTTCAACATCAAGTGCCCTCTGGGTGGCTTACGCCCCGATTGTGCGGTCATCGTCACGACGGTTCGCGCGCTCAAGTCTCACTCGGGTCACTACAAGCTTGCCCCGGGGAAGGCTCTTCCTGAGGCAATGGTGGAAGAAAATGTTGAGGAGGTGCGCGTGGGAAGTGCAAACCTTCTCAAGCACATCGAGATCGTTCGCGGTTTTGGCCTGAACCCCGTGGTTGCCATTAACGTCTTCCCCACCGACCACGAGGCCGAGTTGGCTGAGATCGAGGCGATCTGCGCCGAGGCCGGGGTGCATGTGGCGCGTTCCTTGGGCGTCGTCGAAGGCGGGGAGGGTGCCCGTGCCTTGGCGCGCGAAGTGCAGGCAGCCTGTGAAGAATCCGATCCTTCCGCAGTCCATCCTCTCTACGCAGATGAGGATTCCTTAAAAGAAAAGATCGCGAAGGTTGCTGCGATGTACGGCGCTGCGGGTGTTGATTACACGCCTGCAGCAGCTAAGCGCCTCATGGAATATCAAGAGGCGGGTTATGGGAATTTGAAGGTCGTCGTTGCTAAGACTCCGATGTCGCTGAGCGCTGATCCTCAAGCAAAGGGCGCTCCCACCGGGTGGACGCTTCCGATCCGTGAAGTCCGTCTTGCAGCGGGTGCGGGCTACGTCTACGCGATCTCGGGAACCTTGTCGACCATGCCGGGTTTGTCTGCTCACCCCGCAGCAGAGCGCATCGAACTCACCGAGGACGGCGTCATCACCGGAGTGAAGTAAGCCTAAAGCGGCTGATCAGAAGGCTCCCTGTCGATCACTGCTTCATGCAGGTCGACAGGGAGCCTTCTTGTTGATTGAGCTCGGGCGGGTACTAGATGACCAGAGGGCATCCCGAACAGTGAAGCATCACCTCGGGAGTCTTATTCCCGTGGCACGCACCCAAGCCCGAAGCACACAGCGACTGTGCACTGACTGCTTGGCCTCGGCGCTGCATATCTTCGACGACCACGGTCGCAAAGGCGAGCGATACTTTCGCACGCTGAGCGGCGGCCTCGAGAGTGCAGCCCCGTGCCAGCGCCTCTTTGAGACGCTGGACTGGGGAGACAAATGACGCAGTCACAGGATCAGGCGCCCGATCTGGAAGACGGCCACAGCAAGGACCCACGCACTGACGAGTTGGACGCCAACCGCCGCTGCTGTGAGTTTGCCGCCAATCTGGCGCACCTGCTCGGCGACCGTCGCCATACACGGGGTGTAGGTGAGGACGAAGACCAAGAAGGCGTAGGCAGCGACCGGTGCTGCATCTCCCGCGGACTTTTCGAAAGATTCAGTGACCAGAGTGGGAAGCGAACCCAAGTCATCGCCGCCGTCTTCAGCGTCACCGCCCTCTGTTTCGGGATCCATATTGTAGGAAGTAACGATCGAGGAAATCACCGTTTCCTTCGCAACGAAGCCGGTCATGAGAGCACCGGTCATGTGCCATTCACCAAAACCAGCGGGCTTGAACACTGGCTCAAGCACCTGGGCAGTGCGCCCGTAGAGAGAATCTTCCATGGGGAGTTCGGAATCAGCGAAAGAGTAGTTCCCCGCCATAGGAATTGCACTCATGAGCCACACAACGAAGGTCATCGCCAAGATAATCTTGCCGGCACCCTTCACGAAGGCCCACGCACGCAGCCACGTGGTCCGCAAGATCACGAAAACGCGCGGAACTTGATACGCGGGAAGCACGAGGAACAGCGGAGATGTCGTGGTCTTCTTCGTGAAGAAGGGCTTGAGAACAAGCGCACCCAAGATCACCATGATGAGCGAGAGCACATAGAGCGAGAAGATCACTGTTCCAGCGTTATCGGGGAAGAAGATCCTGGCGATCATCAGGTAGATGGTCAGTCGCGCTGCACACGAGGTGTAGGGCGTAATGATGGTCGTGACAATTCGCTGGGCGGTGTTGGGAAGCGTACGCGTTGCCGCCAGTGACGGCAGATTGCAGCCAAATCCCATAATGAGCGGCAAGATCACGCGGCCATCTAGGCCGATCGCGCGCATCACGCGGTCACCAAGGAAGGCGGCGCGTGCCATGTAACCGGAGTCTTCCAAGATGGAAATCATCAAGAAGATGATGAACATCAGGGGAATGAAGGAAGAAACCACACCCAAACCGGTGCATAGACCACCAATGAGGAAGCTGTGAAGCCAACCTTCTTGAAGTCCACCGAGCGTGAGGAGATAGGTAATTCCATTCGCTAGAGAGGGGAAGCCTTCATCCGTTGAGGAGAAAATGTGGTCGAAGAAGTCCTGGACGGGGCTAACCCATTCGCCTGCGACTTTGAAGAGGAGCCACATGAGGGCGAAGAAGATCGGGATTCCCAGCCAAGGGTTGAGCAGGACTCGATCAATCTTGTCAGAGGTCGAGAGAATGGGGTCGCCTTCGGCTTTTCCGACTACTGCGGTTTCGACGCGATCAACCCAGGCGAAGAGTTCATCTGCTTGGGTCAGTCCACCACATCCGCAGGTACAGCTTCCATCAGCCGCGTTGACGGGAAGGCCCTTCGGACGTGCGTGGTGTTCGAGCGCGTGACGGACAATTCCTTCGAGAAGATCAGGGTTGTCGTAGTGGCGCGGGTCTACGGCGAGAACGGGAATTCCCAATTCATCGGCAAGTTTGTCAACGGGGTACTTCTGGCCGTCCTTTTCAGAGACATCAACCATGGTCGCAATTGCAACAACAGGGTGCCCTGCTTGAGCGACCTGCCCTAGCAGGTACAGCGAACGCGTCATTGCGCTTGCGTCAAGCAGAACAACGGCAAGATCGACCTTGCGTCCGGTCCGAGGATCAGTGAAGGACCCGGGTGCGCAGCTGAGAGTATCGCTGACGACCTGCTCGTCGGGTGAGGAAGCAATCAAGGAGTACGTTCCGGGAAGGTCAATGAGGTTGGCACCAAGTGCCTTCCAGACGCCACGCTTCATTTCAACGGTGGTGCCGGGGGCGTTGACAACGTGCTGGCGTGCACCGGTAATTGCATTGAAAAGAGTCGATTTTCCAACGTTCGGATTTCCGACCAGGACAATGGTCGTTTCCCCGCCGCTAGAGCTCGGCGTGTCGAGTACCGCGACCTCGGCTGCGGGTGAGCAGTGTGGGCAGCTCATGCGATTTCCTCCACTTCGATCGCTCGGGCGCTGCGACGATCAACTGCGACGCGCGCGCCAGCAATATTGACGACGAGGCCACCGAAAGCAGCCTTGTTGACGATGAAGAATTCGCTTCCGGGGCGAACTCCAAGTTCATACAGGCGGAGTCGGTGTTCTGAAGGAATGTCCATATTTCCCAGACGCGCCCGAGTCCGCAAAGGAAATTGTGATAGTTGCATATAGCAAGGTTAGGCAAGCATTACCCACACAAGTGACACCTTTGTCCCGCAAGCAAAAATTGCGCTCTTATTGCGCAACTAACTTCCGCACAATCGCTTCAATATGTCCCAAAAGAGCACTTTTAGTCTTCTGACAACTCGCAGCTACTATGGACCCAAGTCGCATTACACGCCCTGATCTTTTCATCGACGGTTAGGAACAATACGGCCATGAGCAGTATTCAAGAAGTCAAAGATATCCTGAGTCGTACCTCAAGCATGCCCTGGGGACCAACCCGCAGCGCTGAAGTTGCGCAGGCTGCCGTTCTGGCAGATGCCCTCGAAGGCGAAGAAGCCTTGCAGCTCGAGGTCTATCTTGAACTTGCGCTGTGCTACCAGCAGGGAAACGAAGAGTGGAAAGCACTCGCACCTACTGCCTGGTGCCTGACAAGATTCGAAGAAAACCCCGCAGCTTTCGACGCTGACCAAGTCCATGACCTCGCATGGCTCTACAAGAACGCCGTCACCGCTGCCGGCCGAAATCCCGCAGTTTCGCGCGAGCAGGCTCTCGAGCTCTCCGAAGGCCTGGGACGTTTCTTCCAAGATCAGGGTTTTTCTATGCATTCTGTGCATGGAAGCCGCTTTACCCTGGCACTGGGCATGGGCGATCCGGAAAAAGCACACGAAGAGCTCGTTCAATGGCGCGCCACCCCGCGTGATTCCGTCTCCGATTGCGCGCTGTGCGATCCCGAACGCCAGATTACCGAGGCCACGGTTACGAAGGATTGGGAACGTGCAGTTGCCACTGCGGTTCCTTTGCTTGACACCACTGAAGGCTGTGGGAATCAGCCTGCGGGAATCCAAGCTGCTTCGATGATTCCCCTCCTCATGTCCGGGCGCCCTGCCGCCGCATGGGAATCACACGTGCGTTCCTATCGCCATCACCGACGTTCCGCCATGTACATGGACATCTTGGGAACGCACATGGAGTTTCTCGTGCGTTCGGGACGCTGGCAGCGTGCCCTTGAGATCTTGCGCGATTCCATTGCCTTGACTTCGCAGGCCGAAAGCTGCGCACTTTTGTTTGATTACCTTAAGGGAGCGGCTTTGGCTGCTCGCGAGGCCAGCGATCGCGGCCGCGGACAAGAATCCTTCCGAGCACTGTGCACAGGCCAGTCTCAGTGGTGCGAGGGGCCACGCCTCGATGCAAATACTCCCCTATCCGAGGTTGCCGAAAAGCTCGCTGATTGGCTCCTCGCGGTCGCCAAGCTTTTTGACACGCGTAACGGGAATGACTTCTTCACCGCCAGCGCGAAAGAAGCTCTTGATGCGCATACTTTCGATGATGATGCGGAAGAACTCGCGACGAAGACCTGGACCTTCGAAATTGCCGGGGAACGAGAGGCTCTTCCCGAAGGAATTTCAACGAGCGATGTTGATAAACCCCGAAAGTACGCAACCCATCTCATTCGTCAAGACAAGGTTCGCACCACCGATGATACGGATCCCTATCCGCCCGTCGATTTCACGCCTTTCCCTGTTCCAGCAACAGTGCAAGAAGGCTACGATCGTTTCCTGAAGCGCTGCGGAATAACTGGTTTCGATGTCGAGCGCCAGTTCATTATTGACCGCGTCATCTGCATGGATGAGTCGGTGATGGACATTCACTACGCAGATGAGGATGCGATATTTTTCAGCCAGTTCGCCTGCGCTGCTTTGATCATGCGTCGCGAGTACGACAATGCAAAGAAAATCGTCTCTCGGGTATCAGAGATCATTTCACAGCTTCCCGATGATCCCGACATTATTTCCCCCGGTTTCTTCTCCAAGCTCATGGGAAAGAACGCGTCTCTTGGACGCAAGCAGCTTTATGAGAGCCTGCTTGCAATCAGACGCTCCTACATCGAGGTCGACTACTACTACATTCGTAACCAAGCGGTCCCAGACGACATCAAGACACGCGCCGTCGAGGCTGCCCGCAAGCATCGGCTCCTTATTTCAGCAGTAGTTAACCAACTGAATAGAGGTGCTGGCCAGGCCCGCGACCTTGACATCATCAGTTCATCGATCGCAACAGCAGCGACGATGTGCAGTAGCTGCAGGGAATACGAGGAAGCAAGCGCCGGCTACGATCTGTACGAAAGCCTCGAACGAGCTTTCAACCGCCACGCGTCTTCTCCTGACCGCGTTACCATCAACTTGCTACTCGAACGGGCACAGATGGAGCGCGAACGAGATGAGTACATGAAGGCATGTCAATATGCCGATAAGGCCATGCGAGTGAGCCCAATGTGCGATCCCTACACTGCCATCATCGGTCGCGCGATCATTTGCGCCGGGTCTATCTCCGCAGGGCAATATGACGAGGCACTTGCGCAGGGACGACGATTGAGCGAGATTGTTCATTCTTTCCCAACCCGGGTATATATCCCTCTTGCTGGCCCCATATTCGCCAATGCCCTTGTTCACAAGGACCGCATCTCAGAGGCTGTCGAAATCTTTGAAGAAGCCATGGGCGCGCTCGAAGACACGCCTTATTTCCGGGCACGACGGGGTGAACTGGCTCCATCATTGGCACAGATTTACTGGCGTCTCAACGAATTCCAAGACGCCTACGATCTGGCAGTCACAGAGGCACGATCCTTGCGTGAGCGCGACTACCCGCTCTTCGCACTGAGCCTGACTGAAACGGCCTTCCATGCGGCCCGAGAAATGGATGACCGTTTGGCAAAAGCCACTGCCGCACATATGGCCGCAGAGATCTGCCATGACTTGGAAGACGTCGACGAGGAGTGCCGCTGGCTCCGCCAAGAAGCTGCCGTAATCGTTGGAACGCCTGGCCGCGTCAGCGAGGAGGATGAAAGACACGCAAACCAGGTTTTGGATCGCGCCCGAGAGCTCATTGCACCACCTGCCGGAGAGGAAATCACTCGTCGACTGAGAGTTCTCAGGGCGGATGTGAACTACACGCAAGGGTGGGTCACCTTGAACTGCGGCGATCCAGTTGGCGCTATCGAACACCTGCGATTGGCTCTTGACGAATACCGAGAACTCGGAGAATACGACGGTTTTGGGTACCCCATGCACGCCATGGCTCAGTGCTATCTCGCAATGGGCAACTTTGACGGATTACGCGAGTGCATCGCAGAAACCACCGAGGTCAACAAGCTTGCAACGATCAAAGGAACAAGGCTTCGCGCCTTGATCCGCACTATTCAAGAAATGATCGATGCCGAAGAACCTCGTGAGGATTCAGAAGGCTAAGAAGCGGAGACGGGAATACGGGGCCGGTACTTTCGGGTACTGGCCCCGTGTCCGCATCGCGCCTCGTGGTACAGATGTATCAAAAAACACACTAGACTGATGTGGCTGGCACTGTACGTTGAGGAAAAGCATGAACAAGAGAGCCCGCGGGTACGTTATTACTATTTTTGCCTCTATCGCATGGGGCTTCTCAGGGGTCTGTAGCGAGTTCCTCATGAAGGAGTACCACGCCGATCCCTATTGGCTCACGGCCATTCGAATGCTCCTTGCCGCACCAACAACCATGCTCTTTCTCCTGTTCAAAGACCGTGGAATCTCTGAGCTTCACAAGCAGCTGCTCCGCAACCGCAGGAGCTACCTTCCCATGGTCATCTATTCCGTCTTCGGGCTTGCAGCCAGCCAGCTGACCTATGTTGTCGCGATTGGCTATTCCAATGCGGGAACGGCAACCGTTATTGAGTTCCTCGGCCCGATCCTCATCGTTCTCTTCGTCTGCATCACTGCGCGCAGGCTTCCCAAATACACCGAACTTTTTGCAATTATCTTTGCCCTCTTCGGAACGTTTATCTTGGCAACGCACGGCAAAATCGATTCCTTGGTAATTTCAGCTCAAGCCCTGAATTGGGGCCTCGCAAGTGCGATTGGCTTCGCCCTGTACACCCTTATTCCCGTTAAACTCATTCGCCGTTACGGGAGCGAATTAGTCGTTGCTTACGGATTCATTATCGGCGGCATCATCTTGGGGCTCATCGTGCGGGTATGGATTTACTCCATCACCTGGGATCTCATCTCGATCCTTGCCATGGCCGGATTGGTCATCATCGGGACAACCTTCGCCTTCAGCTTGTTCCTGCAAGGAGTCGGCGATATTGGTCCGGTGCGCGCAAGCCTGATCTCCTGCCTTCAACCAATCTCGGCAGCTTTCTTCTCTTTCCTCCTCGTCGGCACGCACTTCACGCTGCTCGACATTTCAGGAATGGCCCTCATTCTTGCGGGCGTTATTATTGTCAGTCTCAAAGACCTTATATCTTTGAAGAGGTCAAGTAACCACGAGCGCGAGCGTCTTCGCCAGCGTTCCGGTCGTCAATAAGAAGGGACAGGGATGTCAACTTTCCAAGTGGACCTGAGAGGAATGGTCGATCTTCTCTCTCGCAATCTGTACTCCGGCCCACGCGTCTACATCCGCGAACTTCTCCAAAACGGCCTCGATGCCATCGAGGCACGCAGCGCACTCGACCTCGATTGTCCGCGCCGCGTCACTATCACCATCGAAGGGCGCACCCTCAAGTGCCGCGACAGCGGAATTGGCCTCACTGAAGAAGAAGCCGCCGGCTTGCTCTCCACGATCGGCGCTTCCTCCAAGCGCGACGAACTTGGGATGGCTCGCAGTGACTTCCTCGGTCAATTCGGCATCGGTATGCTCTCCTGCTTCATGATCTCCGATTCGATCACCGTCTACTCGCGCTCGGCAAAGTCTGCCAACTCCCCCACCGTCATTTGGGAAGGAAAAACGGAGGGCACCTACACGACTCAGCCCCTCGGCCCCGGCGATCCCCATAATTTGGGTGAGCCCGGAACTGAGGTTGTCTTGGAGGCTCACCCCGGGGAGCCATGGATTGACCCCGATACAGTCCGCGCGCTCGTCGACGAATTCGCCTCGCTTCTTCCGATTTCCATCGAAGTCCGCTCCGACTCGGCCGCAACTTTCCACGGCAATGAAACGCCCGTGTGGGAACTCGAGCCTGCCGCACAACAACAGTGGTGCGACGAACACCTGGGCTCGGCGGGGATGGACATCATTCCGATCGATGTCCCCGCAGCAGGAGTGAAGGGCATCGCGATCGTTTCCCAGCGCCCCAACGCACTTTCTTCCGATCACCACACGGTCTACGCGAAGAGGATGTTGGTCTCACGCGCATGCGAAGGGATCGTCCCCCAGTGGGCATATTTCGTTCGCTTTATTGGTAATTCGAACTACCTACGCCTGACCGCTTCGCGCGAGCAACTCAGCGATGACGAACTTTTGGAAAACACTCGCCAAGCAATTGGTTCGTCAATTCGTCAGTGGCTTGAAGACATGGCGGAGCACTCCCCCAGTCGCTTCAATGACTTTATTTCGATCCACGCAATGGGGCTGCGCGCGGTCGCCGTTCGCGATCCTTATATGCTTGACCTCACCGCGCGCTACGTTCCCCTTGAGAGCACCGTGGGTTCATTCCCGCTCCTCGATCTGCTGGCTTCGCACGAGTCGATTCGTTACACGCGCACGGTCGACCAATATCGTGCCTTGGCAGATGTTGCAGCATCACAATCAATGGTCCTTGTCAACGCGGGCTATGCCTACGACGAGGAACTCATCAACGCACTGCTCACCGATCCGCGTTATTCGACCATCGCTCAGAAGATTCGCTTGGTTGATCCCTCTGAGCTTCTTGACGCTTTCGAAGAATGCACTTTGTCCGAGCAAGCCGAGGCCATGGACCTCATGCTTATTGCCGCCCAGGCGATTGACCCATCGGATTGCGAAGTTGTCCTTCGACGCTTTACTCCTCTGACTCTTCCCGCGCTCTACCTGCCAGACCCAGATTTCGCAGGACGCCACGTCCAGCGCAATTCTCAGGCACAGGCCTCGAAGATGTGGGCGGGAATCATGGGGGTTAGTGATCCTTTCGCGAATTCTAAGCCACCCCGCTTGGTACTGAACCGTTCAAATTCACTGATCACGCGACTGATCCACGCAAGCAGTGTCCCACAGACGGCCTCGAATGTTCTGCGCGGACTCTACGTCCAGAGCCTCTTGGCAGGACGCCAAACTTTGGGACCCAAGGAACGCGCGTGGGCTGCGCAGCTCCTTGGTTCCCTGCTTGATTCCGCACTCGACGACACCTCCAACTGATTGACCCATTCTCTTCAAAAGACCCTCTAGCCATGCCAAACGCACAAGAAGTCCGCGACCTCCTCGAGTACGCCTCGCAGCTCCCCTGGGCTCCCTCTCGAAGCGCGCAGATCGCGCAAGCAGCGATGTGGGCAGACGCCCTCGAAGGTGAGACCGATCTGAAGATCGATGCCTACCTCGAACTCACCATGTCCTATCAGCAGGGAAATGAAGAGTGGAAGGCTTTGGCACCTCTTTCAACCCTCCTGAACATGTTCGAGAAGAATCCGGCAGATTTTGATGCCGAGCAGATCGAAGAACTCGCTTGGCTCTACAAGGGAACGGTCTCCGCAGCAGGACGCAACCCCGCTGTTTCCCGCGAGCAGCTCGAGGAACTGACGACCGGTTTAGCGCAATTTGTTTCCGAACAGGGCTTTTCCATGCACGTCGTCCACGGGGTGCGCGTCATGCTCGCACTGCGCAAGGGTGACCTTGATGAGGCCCGCGAGGCGCTGACCTTGTGGCGCGCAACCCCTCGCGATGAAATCTGTGACTGCGCTGGCTGCGATCCTGAGAAGCAGATTGCCGAGGCCACGGCCCGCAAGGATTGGGAACGTGCAGTTGCCACCGCCATGCCTCTCTTCGACGAGGAAGGGGCGTGCGCCGCTCAGCCTTACAGTATTCGCGCTCATGCAATGATTCCCCTCCTGATGTCTGGTCGTCCGGACACCGCTTGGGAAGCACACGTACGCTCATACCATCAGCATCGTGGCTCTGCTAATGCAATGGATATTCTGGGCACGCACATGGAGTTTCTTGTGCGCTCAGGTAGGTGGCAACGCGCGCTTGATATCTTGCGTGACAGCATCGCTTTGACTTCTCAGGCGGAGAGCGCCTCGCTGCTCATGGATTACCTCCGAGGCGCTGCACTGACCGCGCGCGAGGCCGCTAAGCGCGGTAAGGGAGAGGATCCCTTGGGAGCACTGTGCACGGGGCACTCCCAGTGGTGCGAGGGGCCACGACTTGACGCCAATACGCCTCTGTCTGAGGTCGCCGAAAAACTCAGCCGTTGGGCCCTTGATGTTGCCGCGCTCTTCGATAGGCGCAATGGAAATGACTACTACACTGTGCTGACTCATGAAATTATTGAGGCTGGCCCCGTTGACGACGAGGCCGAGAAGCGCGCGAATAGCGAGTGGCGCTTTGAACTCGTTGGCGAACGCGAGAGCATGCCGGAGCCGATTTCAACGGTTGAAGGACAAGAGGCCCGCCCGATTCCTCCCTCGCGCTCTTCCCGCGGCAAGAGTGAAACGATTGATGAGGCGGACCCCTATCCGGCCGTTGATTACAGCGTTCCGAAAGCTCCGACTTCGATGCGCGAGGCTTTTGAGCGCTATATCGCGATTGGCGATGCCATTGGTTTCAGTGTTGAAAGCAATGTTCTAACCGACTGGGCCTTAGCTTCATCCGAAGACATCGCGGACCTGGACTTCGATACCAGCAATCCTGAAGAGGCTCTGCTCTTTGCTAACTTCGCAAAGACGCTCATGACACTGGGCAAACAATACAGCGCTTTCGAAGGTATCTATGCGCGAGTCGCACCGGTCATCGCCTCGATGAGCGACGATGCCCCGGTTGTTACTCCTGGTTTCTTTGCAAAGGTCTTCGGACGAGCCGGCACAATCATGAGCCGCAAGGAATTGTTTAGCTCACACCTCGAGCTCCTCAAGTATTCCTGCGAGTTCAGTCGTTTGTCGTGGCAAGGTGAAGAAGTCTCTGCCGATTTCCGCGCAAACGTACGTGAATTCCTTGATCGCTTCACGAGTCAGATTGCCCAAATGGTGCCGACGATCAACCGCGGAAAGATCAGCGCATTCGATCTGTCCACCATCGAGGATAGCCTCTCGACCTGCGGCGAAAACTATCTCGAATGCGGCGATATTGAGAAGGCAATGCATAGCCTTGATATCTTCGAATCCCTGAAGCCGGCTTGCCTACGCAGCGGTACCAAGCCAGAAACGTTCAAGCGCACAATCCTTTTGGAACGCGCAGAACTTGCTTTTGAGGCGCAGGATTTTCGACGCGCAGCCCAGACAGCTGACCAAGTCCTACGCTCGACGACGCAGGACCCCTACACGGCTTTCTTCGCGCGCTTGATCATTTGTGTCGCAAGTCTAAAGGCCGGTGAATCAGCCGAGGCTGCCTCCCAGGCAACGCGAATGAACGAGATCATTTCGCGCACACCTCTGCGTTCTCTTGGACTGGCCTCAACCAAGTTCATCACGGATGCTTTTGTTGCGGTGAGGCGACGCGAGGAAGCAATCGAAATCCTTGAGCAGGCGATTCTGTCCTGCACGGGATCTTGGTTTGGCAAAACGATGACCGCCTTGTTGCGCACAGCGCTGGCAGAGTATTACCTGAACATTGACAACGATCAGGAAGCCTTCGATACGGCAACAGCGGCAATTCCGGGACTGATCGAATGCGGTTGCTTCCCGACTGCCTCTCGTGCAGGTGAAATTGCGAATAAGGCGGCAGAGGAACTGGGCGATCGTTCGCTTCGCTTGACGGCTATCACGAACGCGCTCAAGGTTGCCGAGCGTATGAACGATCATTCTTCCGTCATTGCCCTGCGTCGCATGCAGGCGAATGTCTACCTGACTGTCCCCTCTGGTAGCCCTTCGGATGACGATAAGGATCAGGCATTGCTGGCAGCAGAAGCTGGCATTTCATGGCTGGATTCTCATAGCGAAACCATTGATTCCGAGGAGCTTATTTTCCTTCGAGCGGGTATTGAGTACATTCGGGGATGGGTCTACATGAAACGAAATGAGCCCGAGATCGCCATCCCGATTTTGAGGCGCTCCCACGAGATGCAAAAAGAGATTAAGGATAGCCAGAACTACCCCTTCCCCCTTGCTGCATTGGCCGACTGTTACACCCAACTTGGTGATACAGATGCACTGCGTGACCTGGTCACTGAGCTCAATGAGACTGCGAAGAAGGCTCACTCGAGCGGGAGCAAGCTTCGCGCTCTTGCTCGAGATATTGAGAAGCAGCTCAGCGACCAAGGCGAGGCATAAGGGGAAGACTTCAACGAATCGGAAAAGCTGATAACCCCCAGCTTCGTTTTCTGCCTCACTCCTGTAAACGTTCTTTGCCTCACGCTAACGAATCACTAGGACTTTCGTCGCACTACACTGGTTTTGTTCGGCGCGAACCGTAAGTATTCGCTTGATGGTTGATAGCTTGCGGGGCGTGCACACTTAACCAAGGAGCGACTATGAACGTTGCAGAGCAGCTTGTTGCCCAACTCATCGACGCCGGCGTCCACCGCGTCTATGGCATCGTTGGCGACTCACTCAACCCCGTCGTCGATGCAATCCGTAAGTCTGGCGGCAGCAAAAAGGGCGGGATTGACTGGGTTCACGTCCGTCATGAGGAAGCCGCTGCTTTCGCTGCAGCAGCTGAAGCTCAGCTCACCGGCAAGCTCGCTGTCTGCGCAGGTTCATGCGGCCCAGGAAACCTCCACCTCATCAATGGCCTCTATGACGCCCAACGCTCGGGCGCACCCGTCTTGGCTATCGCCTCGCACATTCCCAGCGTCCAGATCGGCCAGATGTACTTCCAGGAAACCCACCCCGATCGCCTCTTCAACGAGTGCTCGGTCTATAACGAACTGATTTCCAGCGCCGAGCAGGCACCCCGCGTCGTCAACGCCGCGATCCGCCATGCCGTTGAGCTTTCTGGAGTCTCGGTCATCAGTCTTCCTGGCGATGTCTCTGATCTCAAGGCAAGCTTGCCTTCACCGAAGTACGTTCCCTCCCGCCGTCCCGTGCTCACCCCGAACGAGGAGGATGTCCGCCAGCTCGCAGACGTCCTCAACCGTGCAAAGAAGGTTGCCATCTTTGCCGGTGCCGGTGTTGAGGGCGCACACGATGAGGTCATCGAACTCGCTGATGTTTTGAAGGCCCCGATCGGCCATACTTTGCGCGGTAAGAATTTTATCCAGTACGACAACCCCTTTGATGTGGGTATGACCGGCCTGCTGGGTTATGGTGCCGCTGCTGAAGGCATGAACGATGCCGATGTTCTGATCATGCTGGGTACCGACTTCCCCTACGATCAGTTCCTGCCCAATACGTTCACCGTTCAGGTTGAGAACCGTCCCGAAAAGCTGGGCCGTCGTACCGATGTTTCGCTTCCCATTCACAGTGACGTCAAACCCCTGATCGCAGCGCTCTTGCCGTTGCTTGACCGCGATCGTTCGGATGCTTTCCTCAAGGCAAAGGTGAAGAAGCACTCGAAGATCATGCACTCCCCCGTCGGCGCCTACACGCGCAATGCAGAGCACATGAAGCCGATCCATCCCGAGTATGCGGCACACATCCTCAACGAGGTTGCTGCAAAGGATGCAATCTTCACTGCCGACACCGGTATGTGTAACGTGTGGACCGCGCGTTACATTGATCCGCTTGGGAGCCGGCGCCTGATTGGCTCTTTGCTCCACGGTTCGATGGCGAATGCTCTCCCGATGGCTATTGGCGCCCAGGTCGCATACCCGAATCGTCAGGTTGTCTCGGTCTCGGGTGACGGTGGCCTCGCAATGCTCTTGGGCGAATTGGTCACCGCGCGCATGCATGATTTGCCCATCAAGGTTGTCGTATTCAATAACTCGACGTTGGGCATGGTCAAGCTGGAGATGCTGGTCAACGGCCTTCCCGATTACGGCACCGATGTCCACGACGTCAACTACGCTGATGTTGCTTCTGCGGTCGGCTTCCACGGCGAGCGCGTCACGGAGCCGACGCGTCTGCGCGCGGCTCTCGAGGAAGCCTTTGCTTTCGACGGCCCGGCCCTAGTTGAAGTTATGACTGATCCGAATGCGCTTTCGCTTCCTCCTGAGATCCGTTCGGGCCAGGTGATTGGTTTCGCAACAGCGATGAGCAAGATCGTCTTGAACCGCGGCGCCGGCGAGGTCGTTTCAATGGCAACGTCGAATATGCGTAACATTCCGCGCTTGTAAGCCTGAGGGGGCGATTCTACTTCCCTCACATAGCGCTTCTTCTCCTTGACGAGGCCGTGGCCGGGTAGCCTGCACTTCTTAGCGCATCCCCGCCACGGCCTCGTCACGGTTTACTGTTCCACTCGTCCACCACACGAAGTCGGCGAAAGACACACGATATAAGCTGTGACATTCCAAAACTTCCTGTGGAGGCTAAGGGACGGAAGCAACGCGTCGAAGCAGGCCTAAACGCTGAGCGGCCTTCCGCCCAATCCGCTCTTCTACTCCACACGAAGTCGGTAAATGACATATGAAATAAGCTGTGTCATTCCACGACTTCGCATGGAGAGCTAAGGAATTAAGGCGAGGCCGCACTGCCTCCAAGGCAACGGGCAGGCCCCTGCTTCCAAACACAAGAAGTCGGCAAATGACACAGGCTATAACCTGCGCTTTTCCGCGACTTCGTGTGTCACGAGGAAAGGTTTCGGACGCGGCTAACGCAGCACACAGCGGGCACGGCAGAAACCCCGATCGACAGGTACAAACGGCACGTGGCGAGCGCGCAATCGGCAAGCGCGCAAGCTGCAAACGGCAGAGGTACGAGATAAGAAACCCAGCAGCACTTCATACACAAACGCAGGTGGGTCCCATCCAAATGGACGGGACCCACCTGCATATTTCGCGAGAGCCTATTCCTCGAGCATTCCTCTTTCTCGGAGCTTCGGTTACCTTAGGACTCTGCTACCTCACGCGCTCGAACCTAAGCTCGAGGTCGAGGCAAACGGAACACTCACGCCTGCTGACGTCGACGCATCAAGGCCACGCCCAGGGCAATGCCGAGAGCACCCAGACCAATGGCCGGAACAGCGTTCACACCTGTGTGCGCAAGACTCTTCTTCGGAGGAAGCGTCGTGCTCACGCTCGGCAAGGGAACAGTCGTTGACTCAGAAGGTGAAGGCGCAGTCGTGGGCGGAGTAGTCACAGAGGGAGTCGGAGGGGGTCGTGCGCAACTGGCTCTCAACATTTCCCCAACCGACGGTTTCGATGGCGACGGTCTTGGTCGCGGTCTGGCCGTTGACGTTTGCAGTGTTATTGAAAACGTTGCCGACCTTCAGGCCCTCGGGGGTCTTCAGTTCGGTGTAGTACTTGAGCTCGTAGATCGCATCATCATTCGAGTTCGGGAAAGATGCAACAAAACCATCAGCAGTTTCGGTCATCGTGAAGGTGCCACCGTTAATAGAATCACCAACCCATACGAGTTCGCTCGGATGCTGGTGGTAAGGATCGTTCCGATAGGCCGCAGTCGTATTCCACTTGAGCAGGCGCGCCTGCTGGTTCTTCACTCCATCATTGAAAAGTTTGTAGCCCCCATTGGAGGTGTCGAAGGTATCAGTAATGGAGATAACCGGCGATTGAATCGATTGCGCAGGAATATGGATTTCCCACATAAAACGCTCTGTGTGGCCTTCGTGCAATTGCCATCCGTATTTGTAAGCGGTCTCAGGGGCGTAACCATTCGTATTCTTGACGATATTTCCATTGGGAACGGTCGCGTCAATCTCAACACTATGGTTAATCGTGAAGCTGAAAGTATCAGTAGTCGTTTGACGAACCATATCCGCTACGACATGAATATCGCCCCTGGCATTGTCGTGCGTCGTCACATAGTCAGTGAAGGCACAGCTTAAGACTTGACCCTCACCTGCCGGAATCGAACATTTGAGCGCCGCTCCCCCAGTGTCCTGATCTGTCACATTGAAAGATGCGGCTCGGGTGCGAAGCTCACTGGGCAGCTGAATGTTCAAAGTGTCATCTTCAGCGACAGTCTTACCAGTCGTGTCGAAAGCGAAGATGAGATTGTAATTGTCATAGACATAGTTCGGACCAGCTGGCGTGGACCTATTTCGAATCGTCGCATTCGTGATGGCATTAATCTCTGCAGCTTGGGCGGGCGCAGCAAGAGAAGCAATCCCTGTCAGTGCACCTACCCCCACAAGCGAGCACGCAACTACAGTCGCAAGCGGAACACGGCGCGTCCTCACGCTCATAACGTCAAGATCCATGATGGCAACAGCTTTCTCCAGACAGTCTCATTGAGCGACAGTTACCTGAATGCTACCACTGCAACACTCAGCTGCAACCCAGCTTTTCTTTAGCAAAACATCATTATTGCGCCAAAATAGCCGAACTTATTCCGTTCTACTCACAAGTTTTTGACCCTGCAGCCCAAAACTACTCCCAGTAAAAATCCAGTTTTAAATCCCTAGATTTAAATCCACTATGCGAAACCCCACGAATTCAGGAGAGCTCTTCAGCAGCACTGACCCCGCGAATGCGAGCAGCGGGAGTAAAGCTCATCGCAATCCCAGCCACAACAGACAGCGCGATAAAGACATACATTGCAGTTTCGACACCCAAAAGAGACGCAAGAAGACCTGCAGCGACCGACCCCAGGGGCATCACTCCCCATACCGCGAAACGGAAGGTCGCATTCATACGCCCAAGCATCCACTTAGGGCAGATCTCCTGCCGCAAACTCATCTGCGTCACGTTGTAGATGGTAATGAAGTACGAGCTAACCACTCCCGCACCGGCAATCACCCAGCCAGCAATCTCGGGCACATGAAGCGCTGTCGGCTGCAAGACAAGGATCGAAACTCCAATGACGTAAGTGATCACAATGCAACGCCCGATCCCCAGGCGCCGAAGCCACAGGGAACGTGTCATTGCCCCAAGAATGCCACCAAGTGCACCTGCGCTCAGAAGCACCCCCAATTGCGTCGCATTCATACCCAGCGTTCGAAGCACCAAAATCGGCAAGAGAACGCGTACCCCTGAACCCGTAAACGCAGCAAAGGAGATACACCCGAACAAAGGAAAAAGCAGGCGCTCATGTCGAACGAAGCTCAATCCCTCACGGATTTGCTCAAGCAGCGAGGCGTTGGTGCGTGCTGGTTGAGGTTCAGGCGTTCGAATCCGCCAAATCGCCACCGTTGAAAAGACGTAAGTTGCTGCGGTAAATACGTAGGCCAAAGGAGGCGCAAAGACACCCAAAAGCCAGCCACCTAAACCGGGGCCACCCGCGGCGCCAACCTGGTACGAGGCCTCGAGCCGCCCATTCGCAGCCGCGATGTACCGCGTGGATGCAATTGCTGGAACATAGGACTGGTAGGCAACATCGAAGAAGACTGTCGCAAGTCCTAAGAGCGCAGCAACGATCATCAGGTGCGTGAGGGTAAGGGTAAACCACTCATAGGCGATCGGAATCGAAATGAGCGCGAAAACCCGCGCAAGGTCAGAAACAATCATGACCCGGCGTTTACGCCAGCGATCAACCCACGCACCCGCGGGAAGACCAATCAGGAGAAATGCAAGTGTCTGCAAACCGGTAAGAATACCGATTTCAGACTCCGTGGCGTGCAATAGAGAGATAGCGATTGCCGAGGTTGCAAGAGTGGCTACTTGGAAGCCAAATTCGGCCGCGGTTTGGCCAGCCCACAGGTGCATGAAAGCAGAATTGCGCGTGAGAGGATGGCTCAGCAACCGCCCAACCACGCTGTTCACTTCTCCTCCATCCCGCTTTGCATGAGTTCTTCACTGCCCCAATGACGTAACCGCGCAAATCTGGGGAGTTCTCTCCGAATAGAAAAATACAAAAACGACTTGAAAACCAAGTCGTTTTTGTATCTTCTGTGCCCCCGAGACGATTCGAACGTCCGACACCCGCTTTAGGAGAGCGGTGCTCTATCCCCTGAGCTACGAGGGCGCACCCCCATAGACTACCATTTCGCGCAGCTCTTTCTCAGATGCGCTCGAAACGTCAAGGCTCGGGAGTGTTCAGCGCCTTGTCCACTCTTGTGCGGGATCAGGCAGCACGTCGTGATGCTTCGAAGGAACAACCATAACGGGGCAGGTCGAGTGCGCGATCACCGTCTGCGAGGTCGATCCCAGCAAAATCCCGGCGAAGCCACCCCGGCCTCGGGTCCCCACAACAACAAGATCAACCGCAGTCGAGAACTCGATGAGCAGAGACGAGGGAGACCCATCAAGCGCATGGCGCGCGACCTTGCGTGAACGTCCGTCCAGCGCTTGATCGACAGCCGCGTCAAGGCCTTCCTTGACGTCCTTCAGCATGGCATCGCGGTCGATATTTGCGGGAAGCCACGCCATCATGGTCGTCCCAGTTGCCATCGGAACAGCTGCAACCGCCGTCAGACGAGCATCCCACAGCTCAGCCTCGTCGATTGCTCGCTTCAGAGCAGAGGTTGCACCTTCCGACCCATCGGAGCCAACAACGATTCTCTCAACCGGAGTGAAGCCCTTACCGGATGTATGACGCGGAACGATGACGACCGGGCACTTCGCGTGTGCAGGAAGAGCAGAGGAAACCGTTCCCAGCAGACGGTCCGCGAAGCCTCCCCCGCCGCGCGATCCCACCACGATCAGGTCAACTTCCTTGGACATATCGATGAGGATCCCCGCGGGATCTCCGGCCTCAACGACTCCGTGCACGTTCGTCGCACCGATTTCACGCGCAAGATCGACGCCTTGCTGAACGATTTGGGACGCACCCTCCTTAAGAGCAGCGTCATCAAGAACCGCATAACCCCCATCAAGGGTTGCTGCCGCATAGGACGCAACTGCGTAGGTGCAAATAATGTGAAGGCGGCAGTCACGTACCTTTGAACGCTCAGCTGCCCACTTAACTGCTGCGTAGCTCTCCTTTGAGCCATCGACTCCGACCAAAATCACTTCTGATGTCCCCATGACTACCTCCTCGTGATTGCCGTCGCCTCTATTTTGCCCTATTTCACGGCGAAATGTCAGGGGTTCAGGATATCCCCAGAGAAATAGTGAAGGGGCCGCAGAAGCGACCCCTTCACTCACACAGGAAAACTCAGTAGCGCACGAATCTGTAGTTACCCCACAGCGGCTGGATCTTCGTCACAGAACCGGGAGTCGTTGCTTCGATAACCATTCCGTTACCGGCGTAGATACCCACGTGTCCGTAGGCGTGCCACACCAAGTCACCGGGGCGAGCCTCGGAAGCCGAGACGAAGGTGCCTGCTGCACCCTGCGCGCCGGAAGTACGGGGAATGGAGATACCAGCCCGGGCGTAGACGTACTGGGTGAAGCCAGAGCAGTCGAAGCCCGCGGGGGTAGAGCCACCGTAGACATAAGGAATGCCAGTGAGAGACATTGCGATCGAAACGATGTCAGAGCCCGCGGGGTTCACTGCAGCAGACGAAGTGGCAGAAGCGCCAAGATCCGCGCGAGTGTAATCACGCGATGCAGCATTCGTCGTTGCAACAGCAGCCGGGGCTTCAGCCGAAGCGGAAACTTCGTCACTAGCAGACCAGGCGATATCCGGGACCGAAACAGTCGTAGGCAGAACGGTCGCGGTGTTTGTGGAAGTATCGACCGCAGCTTCGTGAGCGGTAGGGGCTGCAGTTGCAGCTCCACCGACGACAGCAGTCAGTGCAAGTCCAGCGGCTGACGCAGCGGCAGTACCACGAAGCGGAGTCTTGAACGACGTGAGAGTGTCAGCCAGGTCGAAAACAGGGGCCATCGGGCGGCGAGCCTTACGGTGCCGCGGGGCAGGCTTTGCTGTTGTCACAATTTTCTCCTCTTAGACCTGCGAGGTGAGCTGTCGGGTTCGGGCGGGAGTGCCCGGCTTGGTTTCCCAAGCTTCACCCCAAGACCGCGAAGGGTCGGAATTGGTTTCCCCGCGTTGAACCTTAGTTTCCCAATCTCTTCGCGGTTCAACCTCGGTGAACGAAGAGCGGTCGGCTTTTTTCGCCTTGTTTCAGTCTAGCGTAGCATCCCCAAAATGTCACGCGAATGTAACGAAAGGATGACGAACTTATTACAGGTTTTCTTAAGGTTTTACAGGCATTTCCCAGACATGCTGGTCAGCGGGCTAATTCAGGTCGACAAACAAATGCGGAGAGAGCGCGAGCGGCAGCTGAACCGCACCCGTTTGTGTTACCGAACTCCCATCCGCAGCACGAGTCACCTCAAGGAGAACCTGCCGTGTATCCGCTTCAAAAGCGATTTCCGCACCAGGAAGAACCCCGAGGCGGGCAAAGTCAGCCAAGAGGTCGGTCTCTGCCTGAATGGGTTCCCCAATTCGGGTAACGACCGCGGAATTCGTGCCCCCCATCCGCAGGGCGAGCTCCATCGAGATCCCCGTGGACGTAGCATCGGTACCGGGAATGGGGTTTCCGTAGGGATCCGTCGTTGGGTTATTCAAAATTTCGCCGAGGCGTTTCTCAACTTGGTCCGACATGACATGTTCCCAGCGGCACGCTTCCTCGTGCGTACATGCCCAGTCCAAACCGATGACATCGGTGAGCAAGCGCTCTGCGAGGCGGTGCTTACGAACCACTTCAACCGCCTTTTCGCGCCCCAAAGTTGTCAGTTCCAGCCTGCGATCCCCCATCACATGGACGAGGCCGTCGCGCTCCATTCGCCCCACTGTCTGCGAGACCGTCGGACCAGAGTGCCCCAAGCGCTCAACGATGCGGGCACGCAGAGGCGTCACTCCATCTTCTTCGAGCTCGAAGATCGTCTTGAGGTACATTTCGGTGGTATCAATCAGGTCGCTCACGGTTTCCTCCATGGCTAGGCACTGAGCCTAGAGTACATATTTCTAGCCGCAGTGCGTGTCAAAGCGCACAAAACCGCGTGTTAGAGGGTGTCATGGGTACCAGTCAGAGCCCTAATTGGGTCAGGTGAGTGTTATCAATTCCCTTCGCCTTCACCGTGGTGTGCATGTGGGTTGTCGATCTCAATGAGATGAGCACTGGCGTGAAGATGAACGCTCACATTCCACTGCTTCATGCTCCAAGCGGTCGCAACGACGGCAACAATCAAAGTAATAACCGAACCGACCCAGATCGAAGCACGAGCATCGATCACTTCACCAATCCATCCAACAAAAGGCGAACCGATCGGGGTCGAGCCCATAACAACCATGCCGTAGAGGGCCAGGACACGTCCGCGCATCTCTTCAACAGTGGTTGTCTGCACCGTGGCATTCGCAGCGGTCAGCATCGTGATCATGGCGAAACCGTTCGGAATACACATCAGCGCGTAAGTTTCATAGGTCGGCATAAAAGCCAGAATCGTCGAGACAATGCTGAGCGTGATCGTCGAGCCCATGACAAGGCGCAAACGAGGCAGCTTACGCCGAGCAGCAAAGAGAGCACCGGACAAAGAACCAACCGCAATCAGCGTTCCCAAAATGCCGTATTGTCCCGCTCCCTTATGGAACACGCTTGTCGCCATGACAGCGGTCGTCAATTGCTGATTCAAGGTCAGAGCCGAAGCAACGCCAACGACGAGGATGATCAACAAAAGGTCCGGGCGGCCTCGGAGATAGACCAGGCCCTCACGCAACTGTCCCTTCTTGCGAGGAACCGGCCGACGCGGAACCAAATCGCGATGACGGATCGAGGTCGTAAACATTGCCGCAACAAGGAAGATCCCGGTGTTCACGAAGAAAACCCAGGCCTCGCCAACCCAATCAATCATCAAGCCCGAGATCGCGGGACCAATCAGGCGAGCAAAGTTAAAGGCAACAGAGTTCAGCGCGACCGCATTGGTGATCGACCTTGCGGGAACAAGCTCCGAAACAAAAGCCTGACGGGCCGGCGAATCGAAAGATGCAGCAAGTCCCCCACCGAAAGCAAGAAGGTAGACCAACCACAAGCTCGCATGCCCCGTGAAGACCATGATCCCCAGCAAAAGACCGAAAACTCCAAAAGAGCATTGAGTGATCTGGATGATCGTCTTGCGGTCCACACGGTCAACGACGACACCGGCGTAGGGGCTGAAGAGTAAGAGCGGCAGAAACTGCAAGGCCGTAACAATACCGACTTGAAACGAAGAATTATCGGTCAGAACCGTGAGAACCAGCCAGTCCTGGGCAACGCGTTGCATCCACTGAGCCGAAGCCGCAAGGGCATTGGCAATGAACCAATGCCGAAAGCTTCGGTATTGCATGGATTGAAACGTCGTTGACACGAACTCCCCTACTTTCGTTTTGTCTTCATTTGAGAATACGCTACAAGGGAGAAATCTCTTGGAATAAACACGTGGGGGCAAGACACGATCACTCGTATCTCACCCCCACGCGAGGAAGGATCTAGATCAGGCTCCCAGGGCCGCTTGGATCGGACCCAAGAGGAAGTAGATGACGAAGAGAATCGACGCCAGCCACATCAGCGGATGAATCTTGCGTGCCTTACCAACGGCAATCTGGATGATCGTGTAGGCGATGAAGCCGACACCGATACCGGCCGAGATCGAGTAGGCGAAAGGCATGAAGGCGATGGTGAGGAATCCGGGGATTGCGAACTCCGGATCCTTCCAATCGACTTCCAGAACCTGGGCCATCATCAAGAAGCCAACGAAGACCAGTGCGGTCGAAGCGGCCTCGGTCGGAACAAGCTGAACGAGGGGAGACAGGAAGGTCGACAGCAGGAAGAGGACACCGGTGACAACCGAGGCCAGACCCGTACGTGCACCTTCACCCACACCTGAGGTCGACTCAATGTAGGACGTATTTGAGGAAACGCCGCCCAGACCACCGGCAGCAGCAGCCAGAGAGTCGATGAGGAGGATGCGGCTGGAGTGAGGGGGGTTTCCACCGTTATCCAAGAGGTCACCTTCAGCGCCCACGGCAACCATGGTTCCCATGGTGTCGAAGAAGTCCGCGAGCATCAGGGAGAAGATCAGCAGGACCACCGAGACGGCGCCGAGCTTGCCAAAAGCCCCAATGAAGTCAATCTGGAATAGGGAGTTAAAGGAAGGAATCGAGATGGGCGAACCGCTCAGGGAGGGAACAGTTTGTCCCCAGCCGGTAGGCGTGGTCTCGCTCTTGGCGGGAAGGTGGAGGATTGCCTGCAAGATGACGGCCAAGACGGTCGAGGAGAGCAGGCCGATCAGCATTGCGCCCTTTACCTTGCGGACATACAAGATGATGGTGACAACCAAGCCGAAAACGAAGACCAGAGTTGGCCAGCCATCGAGAGAGCCGTTGATGCCAAGCTGAACCGGGGTTGAACCTGCGCGGATAATGCCCGCGTTAATCAGACCAACCAAGGACACGAAGAGGCCGATACCAACGGAGATCGCGGTCTTGAGCTGGTAGGGAACCGCGCGGAAAACGGCCTCGCGGAATCCTGTCAGAACCAAGACAGTAATGAGAATGCCTTCCCAGAAAATCAGGCCCATGGCCTCTTGGAAGGTCAGTTTTGCTCCCAGAACAAGTGTGAAAGCAACGATGGCGTTCAAGCCCATGCCCGCGGCCAGAGCCAGCGGGTAGTTTGCGACCACACCCATGAGAATAGTCATGATGCCGGCAACCAAAGCGGTGCCGGCAGCAATTCCAGGGGCAGTGATGGAGCTACCCTCGGGCAGGGCAGCAGAAAGAATCAGAGGGTTAACAACAAGGATGTAGGCCATTGCGAAGAAGGTGACCACGCCACCTCGAATTTCACGGCCAACAGTGGATCCACGTTCGGAAATGTGGAAGAAAGCGTCAAGGGAATTTAGTGGCTTCGCGCTCGTGGGCGCTTTTTCTTGTGTGCTCACTCCCCAAATTTTCGCTGAAAAAACCCTCAAAGTGAAGCGTTCTTCACCTGGCGAGACCAGTTTTGATTTGAAGCTCTGACCTGCTTATAGTTCTTGTTTAGAACCAGTTCAGGTTGTTTAAGCGTCAATGCGTTCAGACTCGACAAGGAAGTCGTTCACGCGAGAGGGCCGAACCGGCCAATCTGTCCCGTTATTGGGGACATCTGTTTCCGAGTGAGAACCGCAGGCGTGATCCAAACTGACGACGCAGCCATCATCCGGGGCCCATTCATTTGCACATACTCCGAAGGACAAGCGCATCGAGCCGGCCATCTTCATCAAGAAGCCGCAGGTCGAGCAGGTCTGCTTCGGACGACGCCCACGCTTGGGGCCTCGCTCTGATTCGTACCAGCGCTGGGCAGCCTGATCGTGTCCTTTTGCAGAAAGCACGCGCACGCGCCCTAAGCCGAGTTCACGATCAGTGGGAAGATCGGGATACTCACCGCTGTCTTCCAAACCCGATTCCAAACGATCATCGTCATCGCGATAGGGCAAGACATCATCGCGACTCACGTCACCGGGCTGAAGGCGTTCTTCCCAGGGAACCCATTCGGGAGCCAAAAGCGATCCCTCGCCAGGAACCAGATCAACTTCGCAAACGGTGATCTTGCGTGAACGAGGAACTCGCGTCACGGTCACGGCCCAGCGCCACCCCACGTAACCCGCGTCCGTGCACGCAAAGTAGTGCGTGCCCAGACGTTCTGCGTTCATCTCAAAAGAGAGATGTTCTCCGAGTGAAGATTCTCCCGCTATTTCGAGGGCGTTTTCGCGCGCGAAATCAACCGCTTGGGCTAGTTGAGCATCCACGCGGTTATGAGCGGAAGTGTTCTTTTCAGGCATCAAAATCCTCTGCAACGGCTCGCATGACCTTCGCGATCTTTGCGGCATTTTCCGGGTAGTGGCCGCGGCGCAAAGACTCCGAGGAGGCATCAAGCAGCTTAATCAAGTCTTCGACGACGGAAACCATTGCTTCAGGCTTACGACGCTGTGCACGCGCTACAGAGTGCGGCGCAGCGATTACGCGAACAGATAGGGCCTGCGGGCCTTTGCGTCCATCAGCGATTCCATACTCGACACGAGTCCCGGGACGAGGAATCACTCCTTCAGGAAGAGCCGACGAGTGCAGGAAAACCTGCTCACCGTCTTCTCCTGTAATGAAGCCAAAACCGCGCTCGGCATCAAAAAACTTCACCTTACCAGTGGGCATTTCCGCACTCCTTCCTTTGTCATTTGGTTTACGACGTAACCACCATCATAGATGGCTCTCCACTCAGCCGCCGCATCGTCGTAAGCTAGTGGCTATGTTTTACCATGGTTTTCGCTCCCGGTGTATTGCGCTCTTTGCTGCGATTGCGTTCGTATGTATGCCAATTGGTATGGCACACGCCGATTCGCCCGTGACCATCACCTCGACTGTCACAGACCCGCATTCCTTCCTGTCTGATTCTCAGGCGAAGTCTGCCAGTCAAAGTCTCAGCGCGCTTAAGTCGGGGGGTCTGGACGCCTACGTCGTCTTGGTTACTGACTTTTCTGATCAGGCTCCGGTGAAGTGGTGCGAGGCCGCGGGAACCAAATCCGGCTTGTCGAATTCTTCTCTTGTCCTTGTGATCGCCACAGAGCAGCGCGTTGCAGCGACCTGCGGAAACACCGATCAGAAGGGCATTGCTGACTCCGCGGTTGTTAGCGCATTCTCTGCTGCGAAGACGGAACTTGGGAAAGCAAATCCGCTTGATGCAGACACTGTCGTTTCGGCAATTCAGGCCTACTCTTCGAGCTTGAAGGCCGCCCAGTCCAGCGGATCGAAGACAACAACACCAACGAAAACACGTGCAGCTAAAAGTTCATCGAGCAGCACGAGCAGTAGTTCAGCCTTCCCCCTGAGTTCCATTATTCTCTTTGTCTTCTTCTTGATCCTCCCGCCAATTATTCTCATCACCGCCATCGTGCGTTCGCAGCGCAAGACACGAAAGACCGTTTTCGGCACACAGGAACAGCAAAGGGTCCAGTCGACCCTGGACCTTGCACGCATGCTTCTTGACGCCGACGATGTTGTGCGCGCAAGCGAGGATGAGATCGAGTTTGCTCGCGCTCAATTCGGCCCCGATGCCGTTGCTTCCTTCTCCAGTGCGATTGATAACGCGCGAGCCCTTGTGAGCCGAGGATTCGCCTTGCAACGCGGAAATGAGGACGGATCGAATCCTGTTTCCACCCAGGAAATGAATGACTTCATCAACCGCCTCAACGTGGCGATGAACCAGCTCGTTCAAGAAAGACAAAGCTTCACTGAGCGCCGAAATAAGGAAGCAAATATCGGCGAGCAGGTCAGCGATCTTCTCGACTCGATCGCACAGACGCGCAACCAGATTTCGCAGGCTGAGATGGATCTGCAGACCCTCAAGCTGGCTTATTCTGCCGAGGCTATCGCTTCTTTGATCGGTCGCCCTGACCAAGCACGCGCGCTCCTTGATCAAGCTGAGACGAGTGCAAAGGAATCTCTCGCAGCTCAGCAGTCCGGACAAAATGCCTACGAGACTTTAGAAGTTGCACGCCGCGCTCTGGCTCTTGCTCGCCACCAGCTTGAATCGATTGCCCAAGCACCCGACCAGCTTGCTCGTTCTTCCGAGCTTTTGACCGCTGCGATCGGTTCGATCACTTCCGATATTTCTGATGTCACTCGATTGAAGGCCGATCCGGTCGCCTTCAAGCCCTTGGTGGATTCAGCTCAGGCTGCCATTAGCGGCGGCCATGCGGCCCAAAACGGCCAGGGCGATCCCCTCGCTGCTCTGGAGTCCTTGCGTCTTGCGGAGGCTTCGCTTGACGAGGCCTTGGCTCCCCTGCGTAGCGCCGAAGAACGCGCCCAGCGTGCTCAGTCAGGAATCGACGCGCTCCTTTCGCAGGCAGATTCTGAGGTTGCACGCGCGAACCAGCACATCACAAGCCACGGATCCTTGGTCGGATTCGATGCGCGTTCCCAACTCTCTTTTGCTCGCTCCGCACTCCAAAATGCGCACTCATTCCACAACCAGGGCAACGACGAGAGTGCTGCCGCCCAGGCGCGCACAGCAATTACCTACGCACAGGCAGCGATCACAGCCCCGCTCACTACTCCCCAGCAGTCATCCGGAAGCCGAATTGCGGATGGCCTCACCGGAGCCCTGGTCTGGTCGGTTCTCGATAGCATTCTTTCCTCGGGCGGCTCACACCGCCGTTCCTGGGATAGCGGTTGGGGCGGATCAAGCTGGGGTGGCGGAGGCTCCAGCAATAGCGGCAGTTTCGGTGGTTTTGGCGGATCCTCAGGAGGCTTTGGCGGCTCCAGTGGATCAGGTCACACCGATTCGTTCTAATTAAGGTATAGTTCAACCAAGATCCCTTTCCCGCATCCCAAGGAGAAAACAATGGCGGAAAAGCAGACCATTCTCGGACGCATCTCTCAGCTGGCCAAGGCCAACATCAACGCGCTCCTCGACCGCGCTGAAGACCCGCAGAAGATGCTCGACCAGCTCATTCGTGACTACACGAACTCCATTGCAGAGGCAGAAACCGCAGTCGCACAGACTGTCGGCAACCTCCGCTTGGCTGAAAAGGATTACGAAGAAGACGTCGCAGTCGCCGCAGACTGGGGACGCAAGGCAGCCGCTGCCTCGGCAAAGGCTGAGGAACTGCGCGCAGCCGGCGATCAGGCTGGCGCACAGAAGTGGGACGACCTCGCACGCGTCGCCATCGGCAAGCAGATCCAGTTCGAAGGAGAAGCAAAGACCGCTGAGCCGATCATTGCCTCGCAGCGCGAAGTTGTCGAGAAGCTCAAGACCGGTCTGACGCAGATGAAGGACAAGCTCGGAGAGCTCAAGATCAAGCGCGATCAGCTTGTTGCTCGCCAGAAGGCAGCCGAAGCTCAGGCACAGGTTACCGATGCCGTTTCCTCGATCAATATCCTCGATCCTTCTTCCGAACTCTCTCGCTTCGAAGACAAGGTTCGTCGCACCGAGGCACTTGCGCAGGGCAAGGCAGAGGTCGCAGCATCTTCGCTGGACGCTCAGTTCGCTGAGCTCGAGACCGATGCTTCGCAGGTCGAGATTGAAGCTCGTCTTGCAGCACTGAAGCAGCAGAACTGAATCATTACATAAAAAGTGTGGGTCCTGGATTCCAGGGCCCACACTTTTGTGTTTTAGATGTAATCGAAGGGATCGAAGGCGTCAATGTCGATGATGTGAATGCGCGGGAGCTGAACTTGGAAGGCATGCGCATCGTATTCAAGGTCGATGATTTCGAGTCCCATGTCCTCAAGCTCATGGAATTGGCTCGAAAGGAATTCCTTGAAGCACATGATCCCGACGCGATGCCCGTTCTCAAGGAGTTCTTGAATTTGGGGAAGGAAATCCGCGTCGTGCGAGGCCAAAATGACTGACCCCACGCCCTTGTGGGCGATCGCCTCGAGGGTACGTTGGATACCAACGTCAACAACTTTCATATCCTCGGGGCCCGCCAGGGGAAGTGCACGATAACCCATCGCATGCAGAGCCTGAATGAAGCCCATGGGTAAATAGCCCGAGCTCCCGTTCAGGAAGAACAGGCCACGCACGTGCTGGTCCCAGAGCTGCTCAGTCGCATCGCGGATACGATCCCACCGGGGTCGTTCTTCTGGAGTGGGGCGGCGCTCCAAAACGGATAGGCCAAGGGTGGCGTCAATATTCTCGCCATCGATCAGGAGATATGTCGCTTCTGCATCAGGGGGAATCATGTTCCAATCCTATACTTTTGTGCATTACCGCATGCGAAATTAGAGGAGAAAACCCTCATCGAAACGCGTTCTAGAGGCAAGAAGGCCGGGACCACCTCGCGCGGTCCCGGCCTCTTCACTCTCAACGAATTGAGATTACTTCACATCTTCGTCAACCCAGTCGAGAGTACGGGTGACTGCCTTCTTCCAGAGTCGGTAGGTGCGATCGCGTTCGGCAGGAGCCATGGAAGGCGTCCAACGCTTGCCTTCCTGCCAGTTGGCCACGACATCGTCGGTGCCCGACCAGAAGCCGACAGCAATACCTGCAGCGTAGGCTGCACCTAGCGCGGTGGTCTCAATCACCTTCGGACGAACAACGTCAACGCCGCACAAGTCGGCCTGGAATTGCATCACCAAGTCGTCGTGCGTCATGCCACCATCGACCTTGAGTTCCTTGAGCGGCACACCAGAGTCGGCATTCATCGCATCGAGGACCTCTGCGCTCTGGAAGGCGGTGGATTCCTCAACAGCGCGAGCGATGTGGCCCTTGTTGACGTAACGAGTCAGGCCCACGATTGCACCGCGTGCATCGGAACGCCAGTAAGGCGCGAACAAACCGGAGAATGCGGGAACAAAGTAGACACCACCGTTATCTTCAACCGTGCTCGCAAGCTCACCGATATCGGAAGACTTCACAATCATGCCCAAGTTGTCACGCAACCACTGAACCAGTGAACCGGCAACAGCGATGGATCCTTCAAGGGCATAGACGGGAGCCTGATCACCGATCTTGTAGGCCACGGTCGTGAGCAGACCGTTGTTGGAGAAAACGGGCTCGGTGCCGGTGTTCATCAGCATGAAGCAGCCGGTGCCGTAGGTATTCTTTGCCATGCCCTTTTCGAAGCAAGCTTGACCGAAGGTTGCCGCCTGTTGGTCACCGAGAATGCCGGAAATCGGAGTATCGATCAGCAGGCCATTCTTGCGGCCGTATCCGTAGATTTCGGAGGAGGACTTGATCTCAGGGAGCATCGACATGGGAATGCCGAAAATTTCGCAGACATCTTCGCGCCACTGCAAGGTGCGGATATCCATCAGCATCGTACGCGAGGCGTTGGTGACGTCGGTGCAGTGAACGCCGCCGTTCACGCCGCCAGTCAAGTTCCACAGAACCCACGAATCGGTGTTACCAAAGTAGAGATCGCCGGCCTCGGCACGCTCGCGCGCACCTTCCACGTTATCGAGGATCCACTTGATCTTGGAGCCGGAGAAGTAGGGGGACAGGCCCAGGCCGCAAATCTGACGGAAACGATCAGGACCCTCGTCGCCTTCGAGTTCCTTAACGATGTCAGAGGTACGCATATCCTGCCAGACGATCGCGTTGTAGACGGGCTCGCCGGTGTTCTTATCCCACACAACGGTGGTCTCACGCTGGTTTGTGATGCCAACGGCTGCCAGCTGGTGGCGGTTAATCTCTGCCTTTTGCAGTGCATCGGCGACAACCTGACGCGTGGTATCCCAGATCTCAATGGGATCGTGCTCAACCCAACCGGGGTTGGGGAAGATCTGAGTGAATTCCTGCTGACCGACGGAGACGATCTCGCCGGAGTGGTTAAAGATAATCGCTCGGGTTGATGTCGTGCCCTGGTCAATTGCCATGACGAATTCTTTGGCGGTCATGATTTTCCTTTCAAAAGTAGTGTCACGTCGTTGTGTTTACTCAGGCAAGAACGAGGAAGTAGAGGGCAGTTGCCGCTACAGCACCGATGATGGGGCCGACAACGGGAACCCACGAGTACGACCAGTCGGAGCCACCTTTGCCCTTGATCGGCAGGATCGCGTGAGCAATACGAGGGCCGAGGTCACGGGCGGGGTTAATCGCGTAGCCGGTGGGTCCGCCCAGGGAGTTACCGATGACAACGATGATGAGGGCGACGCCGAGCGGGCCGATCGCGGTCTCGGTGTAGCCGGAGACAAAGACCCACAGAATGAGGACGGCAGTGCCGATGGCCTCAGTGAGGCAGTTCCAACCGTAGGAGCGGATCTCAGGGCCGGTGGAGAAAACGCCAAGTTTGAGGGCAGGATCGCAATCCTCGTCGAAGTGTTTCTTGAAGGTCAGCCAGCACAGGACTGCACCCACAAATGCGCCAAGGAACTGAGCGATGATGTAAACAGCAACATTCGTGCCGGTCACAAGGACAGCGCCCGCCTTATCGGCAGGGACTCCATTGAGAGTGGTGCTGGGGTCGAAGAGGTAGGCAACAACCTTTGCGATGGTCACTGCGGGGTTCAGGTGACCGCCGGTACGGACGGCGACGTAGACACCTGCAAACACTGCAAAGCCCCATCCAAAGTTGATCATGAGCCAACCGCCGCCCTTGCCCTTGGACTTGGGGAGCAGGTTCGTGGCGACGACGCCGCCACCAAGGAGAAGAAGTACCGCGGTACCGAGAAATTCAGACCAGAAGATCTGGGTCGTAGACACTGGAAGTGCCGTGTCAATGGCTGGGAGAATTGTTGCGAACATATTTCCCTAACTTTCTCCGTCGCATCTTCGCGACGGGATACCGGCGGTTACCCACCGTTAGCAATATGCAAAAGAATCAGCCCTTACGGTACATGATTCATGAGACCAGTATTACACCAGTAATACATCTGCTGTGCTTAAGCCCATGCACAATGCACATTTGTTCACGGCTCGAAGAATAAGTATGCACATTTGAGAGACAAATTTGCTCGAATCGAAGGAGATATACGATGCACCAAATAATCACCTCTGCACGCTTGTGCATGGCATACTAGGAAATGTGACAATACGTGACGAACAGGCGCATGAAGCGGCGTCGATGTACTACCTGCAGGGGCAGACGATGGAAACCATCGCCCGCCACCTCGGTGTGTCACGTTCATCCGTCTCCCGTCTACTGACCTACGCACGTAATTCGGGCTTGGTCCGTATTTCTGTAGCCGCGACTCCCGGGAACCGGGGCTCACTTTCAGGGCAGATCAACGAGATTTTCGGAGTCCGCACCTCGGTCGTTCCCGTTCACGATATTCACACCGAAGTCAACCGCCTCCACAACGTTGCTCGCGTCGCTGCAGAACGACTAGTTGATCTTTTGAAACCCGGTGATACTTTAGGAATCGCCTGGGGTAATACGACATCTGAGGTCACGCGATGCCTCCCTCGCGTCAATCTCCCGGGATCCACGGTTGTCCAGCTCAACGGCGCAGCAACAGCGACAGAATCCGGCGTTCCCTACGCCGACGCAATCATTTCGCGTGCCGCGACCGCATTGGGCGCACGCATGGTTCACTTCCCTGTTCCGGCCTTCTTCGACTTCCCGGAAACGAAGGAAGCGCTGTGGAGAGAGCGCTCAATTACCTCTGTGCTCGCGACCATCGATTCGGCAAATGTTGCTCTCTTCGGTGTCGGTTCTCTTTCTGCGCGTCTTCCTTCCCGCGTGTACTCCGGCGGATTCCTTGATGCTGACGAAATCGCTCAGGCACAAGAAGACGGCGTCGTGGGCGACGTGTGCACGGTCCTCATTCGCGAGGACGGCTCAACCGATATGGACTTAAACCGCCGCGCTTCGGGTCCTTTCCCCGAGACCTTGAAGAAGATCCCGAGGCGTCTTGCCGTCGTTGCGGGCGCTTCAAAGGCTCTCCCGCTTCTGGGGGCTCTACGCGCAGGAGTCATTACCGACCTTGTGCTCGATGACGGCGCTGCGCGAGAGCTTCTTGACCTGATCCGTCACCGCACGCACGCCTAAGCTCTGCTGCGCTTCAGCGGAGCGCGCCAGCTCTACACACAAAAACAGCGACCGGCCTCGTCATTGACGAAACCGGTCGCTGAATGCTAAAAGATCAGCCCAGGCGCTTGACCAGAGGGAAGGGGATCGTTTCGCGGATACCCTGGCCGGTGAGAACCATGAGCAGACGGTCAATGCCCATGCCCATGCCGCCGCACGGTGGGAAGCCCTGCTCCATGGCAACGAGGAAGTCCTCATCAAGCACCATGGCCTCGGGATCACCGTTGGCGGCCGCGAGCGCCTGCGCTTCAAAGCGCTCACGCTGAACGACCGGGTCGGCTAGCTCCGAGTAGGCGGTCGCCGTCTCAAAACCGCGCACATACAGGTCCCACTTTTCGGTGAGGCCGGGGCGCGAGCGGTGGTAGCGGGTGAGCGGAGAAGTATCCTCCGGGAAGTCGTAGACGAAGGTCGGCGCCCACAGCTTGGAGCCGACAAGCTCCTCGAAGAGATCCTCAACGATCTTGCCGTTGACCTCATAGTCGTCAATCTCAAGGCCCACGCGATCCGCGAACTTCAGCAGCGTCTCACGAGGAGTATCGACCGTGATTTCCTCACCCAGGGCCTCGGAGGTGGAACCGTACAGGTCGATATGATCCCATTCACCTGAAAGGTCGTACTCAATGCCGTCTGCCAGCGTGACGATTTCCTGACCTTCAGACAGGCCGAAAGCATCGCGAGCCGACTGCTGGATCAGGTTACGCGTCAGCTCGGCCATACCGTTGTAATCCGAGTATGCCTCGTATGCTTCCAAGGCGGTGAACTCGGGGCTGTGCGAGGAGTCCATGCCCTCGTTGCGGAAGTTGCGGTTGATTTCGAAGACGCGATCCACGCCACCGACGACCGCGCGCTTGAGGTAGATCTCCGTCGCGATGCGCAGGTAGAGATCAGTGTCGAGCGCGTTCATGTGAGTGATAAAGGGACGAGCCGCGGCGCCGCCGTGGATCATCTGCAGCATCGGGGTTTCGAGTTCGATGTAGTCGCGGCGGAAGAAGTTCTCGCGGATCGAGCGGTTGACGGCCGCGCGGATACGGATCATGTCGCGTGCGGCGGGGCGTGTGATCAGGTCGAGCTCACGGCGACGGACGCGTTGATCCTCGGACAGGGTGATTTCTTCGCCGTCCTCGGTGGTCCAGGTCTTGGGCAGGGGGCGCAGCGCCTTCGAGGCGATCGCCCACGAGGCGTCGGGAGCGGGCAGCGCGGTGGGCGCGGCGTCGTAGGCAGCCTGGGACTCGGGGGTAACCTCGGCCGGGGTTGCGAAGATCGACAACTCGCCGCGCTTGGAAGAGATCACGCGACCGTGGACGAAGAGGTGATCACCCAGGTCGACGTCGTTCTTGTAGGCGGCCAGGGACTCGGCGCCAACGGAAGCTGCGGAGAGCATGACCTGAATCTTGTTGCCTTCACCGTCCATGAGGGTCGCGAAGCAGAGCTTGCCACCGTTGCGCGCAAGGATGACGCGGCCTGCCAGGCCCACGTAGTCCTCGGTCTCTTCGCCGGCCTCGAGGTGCGCGTACTTCTCGCGCACCTGCTTAATGGTCGTTGTAATGGGCAGGCGCACCGGGTAAGCGGGGATCCCCGCATCCATCAGGCGTGCACGCTTGGCCGCGCGAACTTGTACTTGCTCTGGGGTGTCGTCAACAGGCGAATCAGTCATGTTCCCATCGTAGCGAAAGCCGAAGACATATCGAACTTCCAGCGCCCGCGCTGAGCAATTTCACACGCCTGAGCTCTTCAAACCTAAGTTTTGGGCTTGAGATGAGGACTCTGGGACATGTCCTAGAGCTGCCCCTTTTTCAATAATGCGATTGTGCGAATCGACGAAAACAACGCTGGGAACCACCGAACGCACCTGCGACTCGGGGACCTGTGCATAGGCCATGATGATGACCAGATCGTCAAGATTCACTAAATGAGCGGCAGCACCATTGAGCTGGATGACGCCACTCCCCCGCTCACCGGCAATCGTGTAGGTCGACAGGCGCGAACCATTATTCACGTCTGCGATATCCACCTTCTGACCGGGGACAATGTTGGCGGCGTCAAGAAGATCCTCGTCAATGGTGATGGAGCCGACGTAATGCAGGTCTGCACCTGTGACTCGCGCACGGTGAATTTTCCCGATCACCATGGTTCGGGTCATTTCACTCATCGAGCATCTCCAGAAACGCTGACCATAACATCCGCATTGTCGATCAAACGGGTCGCACCCACTCGCGCAGCAAGAAGAATTCGGGCTCGCATTGTTCCTTGCGCTGCCCATCGTTCAAAGGAGGCACAGCGAAGCTCGGGATTAACCTGGTCTGCTGCGCTCCCGCTTCCCGCAAGCAAGGTGAAATCATCGTCATCCACAATTGCGACATAGTCAGGCTCAACGCCTTCTTCAGCATCGAGAACCTGCTGGGCAGCACGCAAGACTTCACTGGCGGGCACCCCGAGCGCAGCGGCGGCCCGGGCCTCGTCAATCGCTCGGGAAAGAGCACGCGCGTGCTCACGCTGAGCATCACTGAGGTACTGGTTGCGCGAGGAGAGAGCAACACCATCACTATCGCGCACAATCTCTACGCCCTGAATGCGCACGGGGATATCAAGATCGCGGACAAAAGTTCGGATAACAGCGAGCTGTTGAGCATCCTTCTGGCCAAAAAGCGCGACCTCTGGGCGGATCAGGTTCAGGGCCTTCGTGACAACCAAGGCGACACCCGCAAAGTGCGTCGGACGCGTTGCGCCTTCAAGGATGTGAGCGACAGGGCCAGCATCGATACGGGTCGTTGCGGGAACCGGATAAGCATCGTCATTCGAGGGAGCCCAAACGACATCAGCACCCACTGTCGACAGGGCCTCCATATCCGCATCCAGAGTGCGCGGATAGGCATCATAGTCTTCTCCCGGCGCGAACTGCGTGGGGTTGACGAAGATCGTGACAACGACGTGATCAGCTAGTTCGTGGGCTTGCCGAACGAGTTCCAAATGGCCTCGGTGCAGCGCTCCCATAGTCATGACGAGCGCCACGCTACCTTCAAGGGCACTAAGAGCCGCTGCTAGTTCTTCACGGGTATGCGTCAGTTGAGGCTTTGGATTCATATAAATAATTTTTCACCGAAAGGTACCCGAGGCGCCATTTTCACTGGGGTCTAACAGGTCACTTTTCGTCCATAGCACGCACGGCCTGGCGAATTTCTTGGGCAACAGGGGCGCTGATACGCCCCTCAAACTCCAAAAGATCCACGGTGTGGAGCGTCATCGAAGCGTAGGTCTTGCTGACTTCACGCAGGCGCTGCCCCCACTGGCCTTCCCCTTCAAGGTCTTCTTCGAGAGCCTTGGCTTCAAGGACTCGAAGGTGAGTGCGGATGGTTCCCGCATCACCGCGCGGAATCGGTCCAGAAATTCCCCGTTCTCCTGCTCGAAGCGCACGATCAAGCGCGGCCTCGCACAGGGGACGCAGGAAGGTCCCAGGATCTTCGATCCCGACAGTCGTCAAGACCTGCTTTGCCTGCGCAACAACTGCTGCAAGGAAATTTGCCCCGTGGTTCAAGGCAGCGTGGTAAACGCCGCGGTCTTCTTCGGAAACCTCGAAGGGCTCTCCACCCATCTCAACAACAAGCGCCTGCGCAATGGGAAGCGCGATGGCCGGAGCAGTCACAGCAAAAGGAGTACCGATCAGGCGAGGAATATCCACCGACGTGCCCGTAAAGGTCATCGCGGGGTGAATTGCCAGCGGAATCGCACCCGCTCGGGTTGCGGGTGCAAGAACTTCAATCCCGTGCGCTCCTGAGGTGTGGACGACCAGCTGAGAAGCCTTCCATGCACCGAGTTCCCCGAGGCCGGACACCAACCCCGCGAGTTGATCGTCGGGGACGGTCAGGAGAACCAATTCGCAGCTGCGAACGATCTCTTCTACGGGCAGGACCGGTATTCCCGGCAGGAGCGCGTCGGCACGTTCTCTCGATTCTTCGGAGGAAGCGCTGACTCCCACGAGTTCGTGTCCCACTGCGCGTAGGGCCGATCCAAGGACCGGACCGACGTGCCCCATGCCGATAATGCCAATGTCTAGGCGTCCGCCACGCATGTTGAGCCTTACTGTGTCACTGGTGATGTCTCAAAGCCTGAGCGCACACCATTTTCCATGCGTAGCATCCACTTTTCGGGAGGCTCGCTTGCTCGCGTGACATGCCCGAGGTGGAGCAAGGTTTCTAGGTCCGCACTTACCTGCGTGGCATCCTGATGTTCCGCTTTCATGGTGAAGGGACCGGGAACCAAATGCATGTGAAGGGTGGCAACGCCCAGGGCGCGTTCCAGCGGACCTGCCTTCGCACTGACGGACTGCAAACGCGCGATAGGTGCCCAGAAGCTCTTGCGCGTAAGCCACCCGTCTCGGACAACGAAAGTCGTCCGAGTAATTGCGCGAGCACGGCGTTTGAAGAGGAATGGATCCAGAATGAAGGCGCGAGCTGACATTCGGACAAAACCGTTGCCATCCCCTGTTCCGGCGAGCGCAGCATCAATGAAACTCGGGATGTCATCGACCCCGAGGTCCTCGATGACTGCCCACAGTGCAAAGTTCACATCCCGGCGTGTTCCCACGGGGATAAGGACATGCGAGCTCTGCTGTTTATTTTGATCAGTATCTTTTGCCCCGTAGCCCGCCTGCAGGATCAGCACGCGATACCACCCGAAGAAACGCCACAGGAATGGCTGCTGGATCTCAATCGCGTGGATTCGCCTAGGGGGAATGGTCTGAGAACGTGTGCTCAGGAGCCCGCGACGCAGGCGCAGGCCGTCCGGGGAAATCGCAAGGCGGAAGTTGGCCTCGGAAGCAAAGCGATTCCAATGGAAGCTCGCAACGGAGAGCCCCACCATAGCCACACCACCGAGAGAGGCAGTGATTCCCGCCAAGCCGATATAGGGAATACTTGCAGCGCCGATAACAATGATCACGATCAATGCCAAGACAGAGAAGAGCGCGCTCATCGAAAGAAGCTGCGAGGCTAGGAGGCGCCCCATTGGCACTTGGTACAGTTCCCGTTCGGGCGCAACTGGGATTGTGGATGGCGCAAAGACCTCACCCGTGTAGCTGAAGTTTGCCGGCTGAGGCATCGCGCCCGGTTGTGCGGGCATTGCCGGAGCTTGCGGGTATTGACCTTGCGAAACAGGGCTGTAGGGCGCCTGGGTACTCTGCGCGCCGCCGTAGGGAGCCTGGGTGGGAGCGTAGGGGGAGGCAGCCTGGGGCGCTCCATACGGTGCCGCATACCCTTGACTTCCCATTGCCGAGGCCTGGGCTGGGCTCTGTCCGCTCATCTTCAGTCCTGCTGCGCGAGCAAGAATTTCACCGCGCAAGGCTTCTAATTCAGAGACCTTGAGGAAACCGATAGTGATATTTGAATCCGAGCCACCAGCAACCTCAACGTCGAGTTTCCCCAATCCAACAAGGCGTGCAAGGACCGGCTGGGTAATGTCCACCGCTTGGATGCGGTCAAGCCGCGCGTGACGTTGATTCCGGTTCAGGATGCCTTTGCGGAACCACAGAGCTGAATCAGTGAGCGCGTAGGCCGTCACTCGCCATTGAAGGAAGGTGTAGAGAAAAAGAAATGCGATGACAAGAATAGAGACCAGTGCGACAAGGAAAAGCCTGTCCATAATGGCGTTTCCAAGCCCGGCGTTCATCGCTTCTTGGAGTTCGTTGAGGTTTCGCACGGTAGCGAAAGCAATGATGGCAACAATAATCTGCCACACCTCGAGGAGAGGAGTGATGATGTGGACGCGTCTCCACAGCGAGGGGTCCACTCCCTGGTCTGCTGCAAACGTTCGCTGCGCAGAATTCATGATCACAGCCCCGCCATCTCAGCGCTCCCGCGCTGCGCAAGGTAGTCACGGAGTTGGGCAGCTTGTTCGGAGGGAATGCCGTGAAGGTGAGCTGACGTCTGGGTCGATGCCGTGTGAATCACGATCGAGGAAATTCCGAACATACGCGCAATCGGGCCCTCGGAGATATCGACATACTGGATGCGGCCGTAGGGAACAATCGTCATTGAACGGAAGAACGCGCCTCGACGGATGAGGAAGTCATGCTCTCCCTGTGCCCATGCGAGGTTGCGAACTTGGCGTCCGATCAGCCATAGGAAATAGAGCCAGAGGAGGCCGACACACACAAGTGCTGCATAAAGAAGTGGCTGTGGGATTTCCTCCAAGATCTGCGTCATGACGACAATGGGGGCCGCAATGATGAGGAAGAAAACTGTCAGGGAAATCCGACGAACAGTTGCCAGCGCACGCTTGACGGGATTGAAGATCACGCCCTGTGGTTCGAAGAGGGCACGGGAGGAGTTTTTGCTCATATAAAAATGATACGGGCAGACTCCGTCATCTCCGACAATCTCACAGATAAAATTTCACACAGTGGACATTCAGGCTTCGTCCAGAAAATTCACTCAAAATGTTCACTATGACGGAATTTGAGAACAATGGAGAAGCACGACTTCTCGTCGTTGACGATGAACCCAATATCCGAGATCTTCTGGCCTCATCACTGCGATTCGCAGGATTCGATGTCATCACGGCAGAAGACGGTGCCTCGGCATACCACCAGGCGCAGGAAGAACGCCCTGATCTGATCATCTTGGACGTCATGCTTCCCGACATGGATGGTTTCACCGTGACCCGCCGCCTGCGCGATGCCGGAATCACCATCCCCGTTTTGTTCCTGACCGCTCGCGACGATATGCGTGACAAGATCCAGGGCCTCACGGTCGGCGGCGACGACTACGTCACCAAGCCCTTCGGCCTCGAAGAAGTTGTTGCACGCATCCGCGCAATTCTGCGCCGTACGCTCGGCGAAAGTGGTGACGATGGCAAGCTCCGCGTCGCAGATCTCGTCATCGACGAGGACGCGCACGAAGTGACCCGCGCTGGCGTGCCGATCGACCTCTCCCCCACCGAGTTCAAGCTTTTGCGCTACCTGATGATCAATCAGGGACGCGTCGTTTCCAAGATGCAGATCCTCGATCACGTGTGGGAATACGACTGGGACGGCGAAGTTGCGATCGTCGAATCCTACATTTCCTATCTGCGTCGCAAGCTTGCTGTCGAAGGCGCAAGCGGCGAGCTGATTCACACCAAGCGAGGCGTTGGATACATCCTCCGAGACGAAAACTAAGAGATGTATTCTCGCGGGGTCGTATACAAATTCTGGTCGTCACGTTCGTTGACGGCCAGAATTGTTGCGCTTACCACGCTTCTTTTAACGCTTGGTCTTTCCCTTTCTGCGACGGTAATGATCGGCCTTTTGCAACGTCACTTGGTTGCACAGGTTGACGATGAACTCTCCTCGACAGTTCTATCACTGTCCTCGAAAGTCATCGAAACACCGCAGGAACTCGCGAAAGAGCCCAGTCTTCCGACTCTCTACTACCTGAACATCCACCGGGACACGGAAGAGGATGTCACCCTACTGTCGGCCTCGACGCGCGACCACGCGGGTAAGCCGCTAGTCCCCGAGCTCCTCAAGCCGGGGGAAAGCGCGAATACAACTAGCGGATGGACCGACCCCATTACCGTCGAATCGACGAAGAAGGGCTCGATGTGGCGAGCCGTCATCGTTCCCATCACGCGTAAGGGTGAAACCACCCCATCGGGAACCCTCACCGTCGCTCTGCCCCTCAACGACGTCCAGTTCACCATCCAAAACATGGCGGGATACGTTGCGACAACGGCAATTGCGATCATCGCTATCGGAACGGGATTGGCAACCTATCTCGTGAGGCGTGCGCTTTCTCCGCTACGCGATATCGAGACGACAGCGGGTGAGATCGCTGCGGGAGACCTCACCCAGCGTGTTCCTTTCGCGCCGCCTTCTACAGAAGTCGGTTCGCTCTCCAAGTCCTTGAACTCCATGCTCTCCCAGCTTGAGCAATCTTTCGCCGCACGCGAAGAATCGGAGCGGAAGATCCGACGCTTCGTCTCCGATGCCTCGCATGAATTGCGCACTCCTCTTGCCGCGATCTCCGGCTACTGCGAGCTGTACTCGATGGGTGGAGTCCCAAGTGAACGCACAGGCGAAGTCATGGGACGTATCCGCTCTGAATCAACGCGCATGAGTTCTTTGGTTGAAGACCTCTTGACTCTGGCGCGCCTCGACGAGGGACGCCCGCTAGAAATCGTTGACGTCGACGTTATCGCTATGCTGCGCAATGCCCGTTTCGATCTGTCGGCTCTTGACCCAACCCGTCAGGTTGAGATTGAGAGCTTTGACTCGCAAGAACTCCCTCAATCCGTGTGGATTCAAGCGGATCGCGATCGACTCCAGCAGGTACTGACCAACATCATCGGCAACATCGTGCGCTACACGCCTCGTTCGTCACCGGTTGAGATCGCCGTCGCCCAGCGCCCCTCCAACGTTCTCATCGAGTTCAGAGATCACGGTCCGGGTATCGCAAAGGAAGACTTCGAAAAGGTCTTCCAACGCTTCTACCGAACCGAGAATTCCCGCGCGCGATCCCTCGGTGGTTCGGGTCTTGGTTTATCGATCGTCTCCTCGATCGTCTCAGCCCACGGCGGGCACGCGGAACTCGCCAAGACGCCTGGCGGAGGGCTGACCGTCCGCATCACTATGCCGATTGTGCAATCCAAGGACCGCATCAACACACAGCCCGATGCATAAAAGTGCTGGGAGATAACCGGGCGGGCGCTGTGTTGCCTCTGCGAGTTTTCTCGCGTTAAGATCACGGCCGTGCCAAGTGCCACGAAAGTGGCTAGCATGGCAAAGTAACATTGTCAGACTAGGAGTGAACGCTCATGGGTGCCGATGCACCTCAGTGGCTTTTTAGTTCCTTTGTGGACGCGATGCAAGAGATCGGGGCGAGCGCCTCGATTCCTGTTCTTGAGGCTGAAGCGCGTGACTTAATTTCTCGGTGGAATGCCCAAGGACGTTTTCTTCACAACACCCGTCACCTGCTGAAGACCCTGTCGCGTATTGACGAGATCGCTTCAACCGCGCACGATCCCGATGTACTTCGAGTTGCTTTGTGGTACCAGGGGGCCGTACTCAATCGTAGTTTTGACGTCTTCCGCCGCGGTGAAACGGGCGATGAGCAAGAGTTTGCGTCGCTGTATCACGCACGTTCACGCATGGAAACTCTGGGAGTGAGCGAGGATGTGATCTCGCGTATCCAAGAGCTCATGATGGCTCTGTTCACTCATCGCGCCGATCCTTCCGATATGGACGCTCAAGTTCTCATCGATGCGGATTTGGGAATGCTTGCCGCAAGCCCGCAGGATTTCAAGCGTTTCCGTGAGGCCTTGCGTCAAGAATGTACAGACTTGTGCGATCTTGAGTTCTTCCGTGCGCGCCGGTTAGCAATTCGTAAGATCTTGAAGCGCGAGCAAATCTTCCACTCCCCTCTGGCCACCGGCTGGGAAGAAACGGCGCGCGCCAATCTTGAGGCTGAAAGCACGAAGCTGACACGCCTTCTGAAGGACGCCGAGGCCGCCGGTGAGATCACCGATAGCGACGACGACTTCGACGTCGAGGACGGCCCGCAGGAGACTTCCCTTGACACTCCCGCCTCGGGGACGATGATCATTAGGCGCCGCCACCTCAATATCAAGAACCACACTCAGCCTTTTGACCGCGTTGATGAGGGGCTTTCCGCTCCTAGTCTGCCTTACGCAGTTGTTGAGTTGCCGGAGTCTAAGATTGCCCTGACCTCTGAGGATCTTTCCACTGACGAGGCCTCCTCGCAGGAAAATCCTCAGGTGCAGCCGAGCGGTGAGCTTGGTGGCGTTTCTGCACTGAGTGATACTCCTGCGGATACTCTCCCTGCGGCCGTTACGCCGACGGAGACCACACTTGCGGGCGATGCGGCTGTCAGCTCCGCGGCCGTCGGCAGCACACAAGATGACGCCCCTGAAGCAAGCGCAGCGCCTCTTGCCGGGGTTCCCACAGTGGAACTGCCTTTGACTTCACCCGCTCCAACAACGGGCTCTGAGAGGGTTCAGAAGAGCGTAGCGGACGAGGATGATACTTCGTCTTTGGAATCCGCTATTGAGGACCTCGATATTCCTGCGCCCCCGCCGTTGTCCTGAGCGTTATCTTATTCTGCATCTTGCGAATTGGATTTAGGGTTCTGAATCCTTGTATTTGTCCACAGTGCGCGAGTTAATCCTTTTTTCCACAGTTTGCGGTACACGATCGGCGGCAGAGCACTGAGCTTTCCTAGGCTGTGAGGACCATTTTTCTCACGCTAGGAGGAATTATGACCGTCTATTCGGTTGACTCTGGCCAGGTCGCATCCTGTGCCTCTCGTATCCAGGTGACCTGCGACAGTATTCGCGGGGAGGTTTCTGCTTTGATGCATGAGCTCCTTGCACTGAAAGACTCGTGGCAAGGAGCTGCATCAGCGCAGTTTTCGGAGTCTGTCTCGTCATGGCAAACCACCCAAGCACAGGTCGAAACGTCCTTGGATCAAATATCGACCTCGCTTTCGCACGCCGCACAAGTCTATGCGGATGCCGAAGCGCAAAGTATGGGGCTCTTTGCACATTAAAAGCCGTTGGGGGGCGCGCCGCGTGGCGCGCCCCCCAACGGGACTTAACCAGAAATGGTGTCTGAATCCTTAGCGGATCAGTACATTCCGCCCATTCCGCCGTCAGCAGGTGCTGCAGCAGGTGCCGGAGGCTCAGGCTTGTCAGCAACGACAGCTTCGGTGGTCAGGAACATTCCGGCGATCGAGGCTGCGTTCTGCAGAGCAGAGCGGGTAACCTTGACCGGATCGGAGATGCCCTGGGTCATGAGGTCGCCGTACTCGCCGGTTGCAGCGTTCAGGCCGAATCCGGGCTCCATCTGAGCAACGCGGTCGGCGACAACGCCACCTTCAAGGCCAGCGTTCTCTGCGATCTGCTTGAGAGGTGCGGAGATTGCTTCGCGAACGATGTTGACACCGGTTGCTTCGTCACCGGAGAAGTCCAGCGAACCCAGAGCGGAGGAAGCAGCCTGGATCAGTGCAACACCGCCACCTGCGACCAGGCCCTCTTCGGAGGCTGCGCGGGCGTTACGGATAGCATCTTCGATGCGGTGCTTACGTTCCTTGAGCTCAACCTCGGTTGCGGCGCCGGACTTGATGACGGCAACGCCACCGGAAAGCTTTGCCAGGCGTTCCTGGAGCTTCTCGCGATCGTAGTCGGAGTCGGTGGTTTCGATTTCCTTGCGCAGCTGGCGAATGCGAGCCTGGATGTCTTCCTTTGCACCAAGGCCGTCAACAATGGTGGTCTCATCCTTGGAGACGATGACCTTGCGTGCGCGGCCGAGGTCTTCGAGGGTAGCGTTCTCGAGGGAGAGGCCAACGGTCTCGGAGACAACTTCACCTGCGGTCAGGATTGCAACATCCTTGAGGATTGCCTTACGACGGTCACCAAAGCCGGGGGCCTTGATGGCGACGGACTTGAAGGTGCCACGAATGTTGTTGACAACCAGGGTTGCCAGCGCTTCGCCCTCGACGTCTTCAGCGATGATGAAGAGGGGCTTGCCGGTCTGCATGACCTTCTCGAGGACGGGCAGCAGTTCCTTGGCGTTGGTGACCTTGGTGTCGACCAGGAGGACGTAGGGATCCTCGAGGACGGCCTCTTGGCGCTCTGCATCGTTGACGAAGTATGCGGAGAGGAAGCCACGCTCGAAGCGCATGCCTTCGGTGGTCTCAAGGGTGGTGTCGAAAGAGTTGGTCTCTTCAACGGTCACGACGCCTTCGGAGCCGACCTTCTCGAATGCCTGAGCAATGAGCTTGCCGATTTCGGGATCGTTTGCAGAGATCGATGCGGTCGCTGCGATCTGCTCGGTGGTCTCAACGGGCTTGGAGTCCTTGTGCAGCTGGGCGACGATGGCCTCGACAGCTGCGTCAATGCCGCGCTTGAGGGCGATGGGGTTCGAGCCGGCTGCAACGTTACGCAGGCCTTCGCGAACCAGAGCCTGAGCGAGGACGGTTGCGGTGGTGGTGCCGTCACCTGCGACGTCATCAGTCTTCTTCGCAACTTCCTTCACCAGTTCGGCGCCGATGCGCTCGAAGGGATCTTCGAGGTCGATTTCCTTAGCAACGGAAACGCCATCCTTGGTGATGATGGGGGCGCCCCACTTCTTGTCGAGAACGACGTTGCGGCCCTTGGGGCCCAGGGTGACCTTAACGGTGTCGGCGAGGAGGTTCAGACCGCGCTCCATGCCGCGGCGTGCCTCCTCATCGAAGTGAATGAGCTTTGTCATGTTCTTCTATCCTTCCGCGATGCGGATTGGACCGATGCCCGCGACGGACGACTCAGGTTCCTCCAGAGCCTCACCGGCCTTAGTGCTTATCACTCGGCACTCCCGAGTGCTAAACCCAAGTCTGGCACTCTCAGCCTCAGAGTGCAAGACGGGCGACATGAGTTCACTGATAAAGAAAAACCCCGGTACCAAGTACCGGGGAGAAGCTCCCGCGACTGGATTCGAACCAGTAACCGTCCGATTAACAGTCGGATGCTCTGCCGTTGAGCTACGCGGGAAAGCGACAAAAAGAAATAGTACCGATGAAGTGGGCCAAGAGCAAATCCGAAAAGGGCATTCACTCATGGCCTGCCTCACATACCAATCACACCCATTCAGGATTGTCGGTATCCACACCGCTAGCGCGAGCAGCACACTCGATTGCAGACGCGAGCCACCTAGCAAAACCGTCGAGCTGCGAGTCGTAGTGCGAGCGGAAACGCTCGTCGTGAATGTAGGAACGAGAAATCACATAGTGCTTCGCAGGAGTCATCGGGAAATACTCACTGAGTAATTCCCGATGCAAGGCGACAAGAGCTGCCGCCTCATCACTATCGGGGGCAACGCCCTGACAGATGGCTGCGATCATGTCCTTTTCGACCTGCTGAAAACGGTCAGCATTTCCCTGCCAATCCTTCGCACTCCACGAGGCAGTGCGGCGCTGAGATTCCTGCCAGTCTGCACTGTCACCGTAGAGTTGTTCAGCTTCCTCCTGATGTGCGGCAAAGTTAGCATCCCCAAGGATTGCCCCAATTTCTTCCACGTTGAGAGAATTTTCGTTCATTGCATCCTCCAATAACGTATCGATTGCTGCGATCATCTTGTCTGTCTGGTGGCGATGGGCAATAAGGCTCTCTCGCTGACGTTTGAGGTGCTCAATCGCAGAGTCACCGGAATCGAGGAGTGCCTTGATGTCCCCCAGCTTCATCCCCGTCACTCGATAGATGATGATCCTTTGGACCCGAGCACAGTCCTCGACCGAGTAGAGCCGGTAATTTGACCAGCTCCGTTCGGCAGGAGCGAGGAGCCCCTGTGCTTCCCAGTGGTGAAGCGTTCGCACCGTCAACGAGAAACGTTCAGCGACCTCACCAACGGTGTAGAGATTGTTGTCATCGCTCATGTCAATCATTGTGAAGTCTCACGTCGCGTCATGCTCAAGTCGAATGCGCAACGTGGCTTGATTGCGCGGCCGGGTGCGACGGCAGGGCCTGGCCGGGCTTCGAACCGACGCGCCGAGCGAAAGCTCGCAGCGCGGACGGTGAGCGGGCGGGCCGTCGCACGCGGCTACAGACGACAGGAGAGCGACCGCGGCTCACGGCGCGGCATAAAACGCAAAGCGGAAACCCCGCCCTGCCGTAGCAGAACGGGGTTTCACAGCCCATGACGGGCGAAAGTCTGAATGAATCAGACGGGGAAAGTCACTTAAGAGTGACCTTGCCGCCGGCCTCTTCGATCTCAGCCTTAGCCTTCTCGGCGTCTTCCTTCTTGGCGTTCTCGAAGATGGTCGAGGGGGCGCCGTCAACCAGGTCCTTGGCTTCCTTGAGGCCCAGGCCGGTCAGAGCCTTGACGGCCTTGACGACGGCGATCTTCTTGTCGCCTGCGGACTCAAGGACAACCTCGAACTCGTCCTTCTCTTCAGCTGCGGGGGCATCGCCTGCTGCGGGAGCAGCAACGGCAACGGCTGCGGGAGCAGCAGCGGTGACGTCGAAGGTCTCTTCGAAGAGCTTCACGAAGTCGGAGAGCTCGATGAGGGACATTTCCTTGAAAGCTTCGATGAGCTCGTCGTTGGAGAGCTTAGCCATGATTGGCATCCTTTCGATTTTGGCCTGCTACGTGAGCAGATTGTGGATGTGATCGCAAAGGCGGTTGCCTTTGCGGGCCTGTCACGTCAGGCCGCTTCACCCTGCTTTTCACGCAGAGCATCGATGGTGCGCACCGTCTTGGACGGGAGCGCGTTGAAGGCGTATGCCGCCTGAGAGATCTTCGCCTTGAGGGCGCCTGCGGCCTTGGCCAGCAGGACCTCGCGAGACTCGAGATCGGCAAGCTTCTTGACTGCCTCAGCGGAGAGCTGTGCGCCCTCCATAGCACCGGACTTCAGTACCAGCTGAGGATTCTCCTTGGCAAAATCACGCAGCGTCTTGGCAGCCTCAACGGGCTCGCCGGTGACGAAAGCAATGGCGGTCGGGCCCTTCAGGTCGGCCTCGAGGAAATCGAGACCAACTTCGCGAGCCGCCAGGATCGCCAGCGTGTTCTTTGCCACGGCGTAGGTCGCATTCTCGCCCAGGCCGCGACGCAGCTGCTTGAGCTGGCCAACGGTCAGGCCGCGGTACTCGGTCAGCAGGACAGCGTCAGCTCCGCGGAAACGCTTCACGAGCTCAGCAACTGCTGCTACCTTGTCGGACTTCGCCATGGTCCTCCTTTCAAAACTTCGCCGCCGGACGCGCAAAAAAGCCCGGCACGCAGGAAAGCGGCCGGGCTCAATAAAACCCACTTCGAAAGAAGTCACTCACCTGCGTCGGATGCTTTCGCACTTGGAATCCACCGAGGTGGATGACCGACGGTCTTCGGTAACGAATAGACTAACACGCTCGCACGCATGAATCCACCCTGCCGAATGTGGATCAGCACACCTCAAGGAGGAGGACAAGCGCCAGCGGACCTTCTTTAGACGAGGCGCCATCCCGCTGCCCGCGAGCGAGCCTCCCAGAATCCTCGGTATTGCCCCTCAGTTTCCGAAAAGAGCTGCGCATGAGTACCAATTTGCGTAACACGCCCATTCTCATCGAGGACGACGATCTGGTCAGCGGCCGTGATCGTATCAAGCTTGTGTGCAATAACGATAAGGGTCGCGTTACGACGCAATTTATCCATAGCGGCGGTCACACGGTGTTCGTTCTCGGGATCGAGGGCACTGGTGGCCTCGTCGAAAAGAACAATGGGAGAGTCTTTCAAGAGCGCTCGTGCGATGGATACGCGTTGGCGTTCGCCGCCGGAGAGCGCACGGCCGCCCTCGCCGACTGGAGTATCCCACCCCAGAGGTAGGCGCGCGACGATTTCATCGACACCACTCAGGCGCGCGGCCTCCTCGACCTCGGCGGCACTTGCATCGGGACGACCGACACGGACATTCGCCTCGAGGGTATCGTCAAACAAGTAGACGTCTTGGAAAACCAGAGAGAGCTGGGCCATGAGTTTCGCAGTATCCCAGCTGCGAACATCTCGATCACCCACACTCACGACGCCACTATCCACATCATAGAAACGGGCAATAAGACGGGCAATCGTCGTCTTCCCGCAGCCTGAAGGACCGACAATCGCAGTCATAGTGCCCGGCTCAACACGGAAGGACACACCCCGTAAGACGGGGTGATCGGCCTCGTAGGAGAAAACAACATCCTCAAGCGCCACGGAAGCACTCAACTCAGCCGAATCGTCACTCTCCCCATCTTCCGAGGCGGTGGGAAGCTCGGGCGCAGAAAGGATCTCATGACCGAGCTCAAGGACCGGGCGCCGAGTCTCGAAGGCGGAGGTGAGCATCCCAATATCAACAAGAATCTGCGTGAAACGCAGGAGCAGACCTATCGCAACAACTGCCTCCACAGGACTGACGCTTCCACCGACCGCCAGCAAGCCGATCGCACAGATCAGTGAGACGACAACGACTTGCGCGGCCATACCGTTGACGATTTGTCCCAGCGTTTCGCGGATAAGCGAGCGTCGGGCGGCCGCCCCATACAATTCTTCCGCCCGCTGGAGAGGCTCATAGGAAGCGGAGCGCCCACAAGCGCGCAAGGCTCCCTGTTTCGTCGCGTATTCGACAATGCGATGAGACAACTCTCGGGCAGGAGCTTCTTTCAAGGCCGACCCTGAAAGCAAGCAGCGGCGTGCAACCCACACTCCCCCAGCAACGATCGGGACTGAGACAAGGCACACCACCCCTAGAACCGGTGAAAAAACGGTGATTCCCGCAAGCATTGTCAGCGAAGTAACGATCGCTGCAATCAGTGGCGAATACATGTGGGCAAAGATCTCGCCAAGCATCATAAGTTCGCGAGAGACCAAGCGCGAGGTCTTCCCAGCCGTATCCGCACGGAAAGCCCCAAGAGGCAGAGAGGCGATCTTATCTCCGATCGCGCGATGCATATTCGTGAGGAAATCGAAGGCCACCACATAGGAGCGTATGGCTAGAAAATATTCCAAGATAAACGAGGCCGCTGCACACACGGCGAGCGCGATGAGCCACCCACGTAAATCCATACCCCACGCTGGCTGTCCTGATGTCAGTGCAATCGCCGCCGGAATGAATGAAATCAGAGAGAAACCCCGAACGAGCCCGACAATACAGGACAGGTACATGACGTGGGAGAATCCTGCGCGCCCCTCAGAAGAGAGAGGCTCACGCAGCCTAGAGATCAGCTCGAACATGTCAGTGTCCTTTCCCGGGTGCAGAAAGTTCACGCAGATACGGATGATCTGCGAGTTCGTCGGGCGTACCTCGCGCAATGAGACGTCCCGCCTCAAGGATGGCAATTTGATCGACACCAATAATCGACGCAGCCCGGTGGGCGATCACCAGAACTGTTTTTCCTTGAACGAGGCGGGTGAGAGCCGCCTGGATCTCGGCCTCGGCTTCGGGGTCTGTGAAGGCGGTGGCCTCGTCGAGCACAAGGATTGGCGCGTCGACAAGCAGTGCGCGCGCAATCGCGATGCGCTGTGCCTGCCCGCCCGAGGGATGGGCGTCTTCTCCTATGACGGAATCGAGGCCTCGTGGAAGGGAACGCACGTAGTCGTCAATGCGGGCAGCGGTAGCAGCTGCCCAGATTGCCTCGTCCTTGGCATCTGGCCTGCCCAGCGCAATATTTTCACGCAGGGATATGTCAAGAAGCTGCGGATCTTGGAGAACAAAAGACACGTGCCGGTAGAGGACGTCGGGAGCAATGGCTCGCACATCAACGCCTCCAATGCGCACGCTGCCCTGGTCTGGATCAGCAAAGCGGGCAACTAAGGTTGCGAGGGTGGACTTTCCAGAACCGGATGGGCCGACGAGCGCGGTCACTGTTCCTTCGGGAACTGTCAGACTGACCTCGTCTAGGGCGCGTGTAGAACCATAAGAGAAGGACACTTTGTCAACCTCGACATCTGCGCCTGCCGGTTCTTCACTTCCATCCGCCGATAGAGGGGCAACGGAAAGAAGGTCAACAATGCGCAGTGCGGCAGCTCCAGCGATCTGATAGGACCAAACCGTCGAACCCAACACCTCGATTGCGGCCGGAATGACAAGGGCGATCAACGCACAGGTAATGACTTGAACGGGGCTCACGATCCCAGTAGCTGCCAGCGCCGAGCCTCCCGCTGTCGATATCAATAGAATCATCGAGGGCGAAACAGCAGCCTGCCCCAGCGCGGACCCTTTGAGCAATGGTCCACACCACGCAACGTAGAAGCGCGCAAAATCTTCAGCCGCGTGGCTGAAGCGTTCATGTGCGCGCCCGACAGTACCAAATGCTTTTACGACGCTAATACCGGAAACAAACTCGACCATGGTTGCCGAGACACGCGTGAGGTACCGGTCCATCTCGGCAGTTTTCTCGCCCATGTCCCGCATCATCCAAGCATTAATGAGGGCGTAGATCGGCAAGGTGGCGATTGAGAGCAGGCCTAGGCGCCAGTCGATGATAAACGAGTAGATCAACAAGGAGAGAGGCGCGCTCACCGCAGCAGCAGATTCAACTGGCGCATGGGCGATGACCGTATGAACATCGTGGGTGTCGTCCTGGATCGCCTTGCGCACAGCCCCCGAGTTCGTCGAGGTGAACCACGCGAGGGGCGCTGAAGCGAGAACTTTCACCATACGCATGCGGACAAGATGACCGAAACGCACGTCCGCGAAATGAGTGACGCTCAAGGCGACAAAATAGATCCCGTAGCGCATGCCAAATGCGCCAACGAGCCACATGAGCAGATTGATAACCTCAGCGCGGTCAGGTGAGACCCCCGAGCGCGCCGCAGCAAGAAGCACCTCACCTAGCTGGACGAGAATGACATAGGGAGCGACTGCAAGCGCGCCGTAGAGGACGCCAAGTAGCTGGGCGAGAGCCATGGATCCACGGATCGGTGCGGTAAGTTCCTTAAATGCCTTTTGCCCAGCCTTATGTGCAGCGCGCGGGTCGTCAATTTGCACATCGCTAGTGGATGAACCGCGCTCTCCCATGCGGGCTTTCCTCTCCTGATCAGTGACAGTCATTAGTGGTCTCCTTCGCAGGCACAGGTTTCACCTAACGGGCTGAGTGTGATAAGCCGATCTGCGCACGCCGAGGCAAACTCACCGTCGTGGGTGACAACGATGACGGCGGCACCTTCGTCGGCAATGCGTCGCAGGGTGGCGGTAATTGAATCAAGGTGTCTGGCATCGACTCCCGAGGTTGGCTCGTCGAGGATGACGATGGGGCGCCTCGCTGCGCGTGCGGCAGCGATGACGAGGCGTTGTTTCTGCCCTCCCGAGAGGCTCAGGGGGTGGCGATCACCTAGGTTTGCGAGGTCGAAGTCAGCCAAGAGTTTTTCTCCGGCTTCTCCGCCGGCATCCGAGGCGCCAATGGTTAGTTCGCCGCTAAGAGTGTCGGAAAAGAGTTGACGCCCGGTGTCCTGCATGACGAGTGCGCACGCCGCGCGCCTGTGCCTGCGCGAGCTTGTCACACCGTCCAAAGAGATCTCTCCAGAGTTCGGGGCCACCAATCCGCACAGCATACGGACAAGAGTCGTCTTGCCGACACCATTCTCCCCGGCGATGCAACTGATCTCTCCAGCGTAAAAATCAGCATTAAATTCATTGAAAATTGGGGTGTCCCCGTAGGAGAAGCTCAAGTTGCAGCACGAAAGACGGGGAGCCTCGTCAGGCGTGGCCCCTTCCCCACGCCCTCGCGAGGTCACCCAAGTTTCTGGCGGCCCCGGATCAACGAGGGTACGCAAGCCAAGAGAACAGCGTTCTTCATCCGTCATGGAATAGAACTCCTCGCCGCTCCAACGCCTCGTCACCGCGCCAGCTTCCATGAGAAGAACCCGGTCGGCAAGTCCCCTCAGGAAGTGGAGGCGATGCTCGACAACGACAATCGTCATGCCCTGTTCTTTGAGGGTGCCCAAAGCCTCACGTACATCAGCGATGGCAGCGGGATCCAGGTTTGATGTCGGCTCATCGGCGAGGAGGACCGGAGCACCCGATGCCAGCGCACACGCAAGAGCTACCTTCTGGAGCTGTCCACCCGACAGTGTCGAAAGCTTGCGATCCATGAGCTTGTAGATCCCCATGAGTGTGGCGGCGCGCTCACTGCTCTCGATCAAGTCTGCGCGGTCTCTGCCATAGTTTTCACCGCAGAATGCGAGTTCCTCTGCAACGGTGTCGCAGAAAAATTGAGTGCGTGGATTCTGAAAAACAGAGGAACACAGATGACCAACCTCAGTCAGGGGAACTTCGGAGAGGTCGCGCCCGTCGATCCGAACTGCCCCTTCCAGCTGCCCCGGAGTCATCTGCGGAACGAGGCCGGTCAGCGCCCGCATGAGCGTTGACTTTCCGCAGCCCGAGGAGCCACACACGAGGGTGAGGGTGCCCGGATGGGCAGACAGGTTGACCCCGCGCAGCGCATCGACGCGATCTCCCGTCAGCTCGCTGACGTAGGAGAACGACAGGGACTCAACATCAATCATGGGAGGACTCCCAAGTAACAGAAGAACTCAAGCACGATGACAACAGCCACGCACCCAAGGGCAAGCGCGTCCCAAACGGTTGCGCGTAGAAGCGTCAGAGAGGTCGGCCGCGTCGACCCGCCCAAGCCTCGCACAACGCTGGAGGCCGCGAGGTCATCGGCGACGCGCGCGATCGAGGAAAGCAGGGGAACGAGGAAGCGCTCAGCGATCACCAGCGGGTGACGCAGCACGCCGCGCGCCCTGAGGTCGACGCCACGCATCTCCATGGACTCGCGAATAGCGACCGCCTCTGCCCCCACAGTCGGGATGACGCGGAAGGCAACCACGAGTGCGTCGACGAAGACCCGCGGCAGGTGCACGGCACGCAAAGCGGCTTTCATCTGACCGATCCTGGTTGTGCGATACACGTAGAGGGCGAGGCCAAAACCCGCGAAGAAACGTGCAAACCAGTACATGATCGCGCTGCACGTTCCGATGATGAGAACGATGCTCCGAGGCCAGCCGATCGACTGCATCCAAGCGATGAGAAAAGGGGAACCAAGGGTGACGACGTCGCAGATGAAGCAGCCGAACCCCGTGTGCAGCGCGGACCGAGCGCTCACCTCCCATGCGAGGGCAACCACTACCAAGAGCTGAACGGCAACAAGGGTTGTCGTGGGACTCGCACGCATGACGAGCGCATTGAGCACGAGAAGGGCTAAGAGTTTCGTGCGTGGGTCCAGCCTGCTCGACGACTCACCGGGAGCCGATTCGGCCGGCGAGATCTCACGCAACGCCGGCCTTTGCGAAGTGCTTGCGAAGCAGGAAACGCCCGATGAGTCCACCAATGCACGCAAAGATCATCGCAACAACGACCCATACGCTGATGACAGCGGGGCTAAAAAGGGCACGCATACCATCCGCGTAGTCCTGGCCCATCTGGGACGCGACATCCGCGTAGTAAGAGTCGGGAGCAAAGAAAATCGGAGCAAGCGGGCCGATCATCCACAGGGAGAACAGCATGTATGCTGCGATGTTTCGAGGGGCGCTCAGATATCCACCGCTGTGGGCGATGAGGTCAGCCAGGAAACCGAGGACAAGAGCGAAGGGGACGGTCACCCACGCATGTCCTGTCACGACCATGAGGAAGGCTACGATGCCCGCCATGATCGTGACCGTCCCAAACATGCGCGAGCGCACCATCATCAGCATGATGACCGGCCCGTTAAGGAGGAGACCGACAATCCAGCCAACGAACATGAATGCCGGGCCGAAGAAGCCAAGCATTCCCGAGCACCACATGAGAATGAAATAGACGGCGGTAAATGCGCCAATGGTGACAGCTGAGCGCGCCTTTGTAACGCCCGAGCTTGAAACCTGAGTCATGATCGCGACCTTTAACGATAACGAGGTTTATAGAATAAAGCTAAGGATAGCCTATCTTTATGTAGGCTTATAAGACCTTGTGCCCAATTGGAATAACACAAAGGCCCCCACGAGCGTTGCTCGTGGGGGCCTTAGAAAACGACTATCTGCCGTTAACCTCTAGTGCTTCAGGAAGCATCCTCGGAGGTCAGGGCGCGAGTCTTGGTGGCATCCAAGGGGATACCGGGGCCCATGGTCGTTGCGACCGTGGCCTTGATGATGTAACGGCCCTTTGCAGAAGCCGGCTTCAGACGCAGGATCTCATCGAGAACAACTGCGTAGTTCTCAACGAGCTGCTCGGCGGTGAAGGAAGCCTTACCGACGATGAAAGCCAGGTTGGCGTGCTTGTCGACACGGAACTCGATACGACCACCCTTGATCTCACGGACAGCCTTGGCGACGTCCATGGTCACGGTGCCGGTCTTGGGGTTCGGCATGAGGCCACGGGGACCCAGGACGCGGCCCAGACGGCCGACCTTGCCCATGAGGTCCGGGGTTGCAACGGCGACATCAAAGTCGGTGTAGCCCTTTGCAACCTTTTCGATGAGCTCGTCGCCGCCGACCTCGTCGGCTCCAGCGTCGAGTGCTTCCTGTGCGCGCTCGCCAACGGCGAAGACCAAGACCCGAGCGGTCTTGCCGGTGCCGTGCGGCAGGGAAACGGTGCCTCGGACCATCTGATCCGCCTTGCGGGGATCAACACCCAGTCGCATAACAACCTCAACGGTTGAATCGAACTTGGTGACCGAGGTTTCCTTGGCCAAACGCATTGCGGCCAGGGGGCTGTACAGTTCGCCAGCGTGGATCTTCTCCGCCGCTGCGCGGTAGCTCTTAGAGCGCTTCGTCATTCTGCTTCTTCTCCTTGCAGGTGTGGGTGTCGGGCAGCGCCTGCCCTACCACGAGGTAATAAAGGGTCAGTCCTGAACAGTGATGCCCATGGAACGCGCGGTGCCCGCGACGATCTTGGAAGCGGCATCAATGTCATTGGCGTTGAGGTCAACCATCTTGGCCTGGGCGATTTCGCGCACCTGGTCCATGGTGATCGATCCAACCTTGGCGGTGTTCGGGGTACCCGAACCCTTTGCAACACCTGCAGCCTTCTTGATCATTTCGGAGGCCGGAGGGGTCTTGAGGACGAAGGTGAAAGAGCGATCTTCGTAAACGGTGATTTCAACCGGGACGATCGAACCGCGCTGCGACTCAGTTGCAGCGTTGTATGCCTTCGTGAATTCGACGATGTTAACGCCGTGCTGGCCCAGTGCGGGACCAACGGGCGGAGCAGGGGTCGCGGCGCCTGCAGCGATCTGCAGCTTAATGAGGCCGGTGACCTTCTTCTTCTTCGGTGCCATATTTCGGGTCTTTCTATTTCTTACTGGGCCGCGGAGACTACCGCGGCATGCATCCACGTGGCGCCCGCAGGAAGAGCAACCTGCGGACATAGTCCACCCAGACGCACGAATCTACATCATAACGCGATGTCGGCGCTCCCCCAAGTCTTGGTGCTCGAGGTCACGCCACGAGGCGTTTACTCTTCGATCTTCTCGACCTGATCGAAGGTGAGCTCCATGGGAGTCTCACGCTCGAAGATGGTCAGGAGGACCTTCAGACGCTGGGTTTCAGGCATGATCTCAGAAATCACAGCGCTCATGGTGGCGAATGCGCCGTCGATGACGGTGACAACCTCACCGACCTCGAATTGGGTCTGAATTTCCTGGACGGGGGCGGGAGCGCTCTTCTCCTCTGCAGCCGCGGCCTCGAGAACATTCGGGGTCAGCAGCATGACGACCTCGTCGATCGAAAGCGGGACCGGGTTGTGCTGGTCGCCCACGAAGCCGGTAACCGCGGGGGTTTCCTTCACCACACGGTAGGAGTCTTCGTTGAAGTCCATGCAGACGATGACATATCCGGGGATACGCACGCGACGAACGCGCTTCTTCGCGTTTCCGCGGTACTCCATGACGTACTCATCGGGAACCTCGACCTGGAAAATCGAGTCTTCCATGTTCTGGTTGGTAATACGCTGCTCAAGGTTTGCCTTCACCTTGCGCTCGTGACCGGAGTAGGTGTGAATGACGTACCAGTCACCGGGAGACATGTAGAGTTCGCGGCGCAGCTTTTCTACCGGATCGTCTTCTGACGAGGCCGCCTGCTCGGCTGCCTCTTCAACGCCGGCTTCCGCTTCGCCTTCTTCACGTGCTTCCTCGCGCTCGACGGGAGCATCTTCAAGGCGCTCTGCCACGTCGTCTTCGCGCTGTGCGGCGGTTTCCAGATCAGCTTCGGGCGCGATTCCACCGTCAAAGGTGTCGATCGGGGCCTCTTCGATATTGTCTAGGCTCACGGGTTTTCCTCCTGTGCTTAACGCTCGCGCGGTGTTCGCGGCCGAGCCGTAGAAGAAACCCGCCTGCATTCCTGCGGGCGGGTTAACGGTTTCAGCCAAATACCAATGAGTTCAGTCTACCGAATAAGAAATCAAGAAGGCCAGTGAAAGCCATAATTGCGGCAACAAACACAATGACGACAAGGAAGTACGTCCAGGTCTCAGAACCGCTGGGATAAATGACTTTCTTCATCTCAGCGATCACCTGAGAGACGAAGATCACCATACGCTTGAAAATATTCGGGCGCTTTTCCTTGGTTTGAGGTGCGCCATCGCGCGAGGGGGTTGCACGCTTCTTCGTGCGATCCACCCGCGGGGATTCTTCACGGCGAGCCTGGGATTCGCTCATCGTTCCTCCAATAGTTATGCACCTGAGTGGCAGGGCAGGCGGGACTCGAACCCACAACCGCCGGTTTTGGAGACCGGTGCGCTACCAATTGCGCCACTGCCCTACTGCAACTCTTTCGAAAAAGACTTGCTCGGTTGAGTTTAGGGGAGAAGAGGCCTCCTGTCCAACTCACCGCGATGCGCGCGCCTCATAAGTGCTCAAATTGTGACTCACACCAATAAATGAATCTATCCATGCCACAATGTTCGCGTGGATACTCAATCAGCTTCCCGCGTCTCAACGCGCTTCGCAAATATCACTCCCTCAGCAACCCTTGCCGTCGACGCTAAGGCTAAGGCGCTGAAGGCTCAGGGATGCCCCGTCGTTGGTTTCGGTGCGGGCGAACCTGATTTCGCCACCCCCGATTACATTGTCGAGGCCGCACTCGAAGCGGCGCGCAACCCTGCGATGTACCGCTACACCCCGGCCTCGGGACTTCCTGCCCTCAAGGAAGCAATCGCTCGCAAGACTCTGCGCGATTCCGGATACGAGGTCAGCCCGGATCAGGTTTTGGTGACCAACGGTGGAAAGCAGGCGGTTTTCCAAGCCTTCGCCTCGCTACTCAACCCCGGGGACGAGGCAATTTTGCCGACTCCCTACTGGACCACCTACCCCGAGGTCATCAAGCTTGCCGGTGCAACTCCCGTTGAGGTTTTCGCGGGCGCCGACCAGGACTACAAGGTCACCGTTGACCAGCTCGAGGCCGCGCGCACCCCTCGCACAAAGCTTCTTCTGCTGTGCTCGCCCTCTAACCCGACAGGAAGCGTGTACACCCGCGAGGAGATCCGTTCGATCGGGCAGTGGGCGCTCAAGCACGGCGTGTGGGTGATTACCGATGAGATCTACGAGCACCTGCTCTACGACGGTGCGCAAAGCGTGCACATCGTTGCCGAGGTTCCCGAACTTGCCGACCAGACCATCGTGTTGAACGGTGTTGCGAAGACCTATGCGATGACCGGATGGCGTGTGGGTTGGATGATCGGTCCTCGCGATGTCATTCGCGCTGCGACTTCCTTCCAATCGCACCTAACTTCGAATGTCAACAATATTGCTCAGTGTGCGGCAATTGCCGCCCTTAACGGTCCGCTTGATGTGGTTGAGCACATGCGCGAGGCTTTCGATCGCCGCCGTCAGACCATGGTGAAGATGCTTCGCGAGATCGACGGACTTGAGGTCCCAACTCCGCGTGGAGCGTTCTACGCCTATCCCAGCGTGAGCGGGCTTCTTGGCCGTTCGATTCGCGGCAAGGTTCCTACGACTTCTTCCGAGTTGGCAGATCTGATCCTCGATGAGGTCGAGGTCGCGGTTGTCCCGGGCGAAGCCTTCGGCCCCTCAGGCTTCATTCGCCTCTCCTATGCCTTGGCCGATGATGATTTGGTCGAGGGCGTGGGACGAATTCAGGAGCTTCTCTCACAGGCTCACTGACTCAGGGTTCCACTACGAAATCCCGCACGGCAGGCACATCGCTAGCCGTGCGGGATTTTTCTTACTCTTCGTCAACTCACACCCCAATATCGCTACCCAAATGACGCCTTGAGCTGTCACAATTGACACATGGACCTTTCAACTCGGCGCACTCACCTCGATCAGCCTCGCGGGCATGTCCTCATTGCCCATGGTTACGGCGAGCATTCGGGACGTTTTGAAGGACTCAGCACCGCTCTCCTCCAGGCCGGCTACGACGTGTCCACTTATGACCACTACGGTCATGGCACTTCTCCCGGTCCTCGCGCCCAGGTCGACGTAGGTCTGCTGATCAAGGACCACATCAGTGCACGTCAGCAGGCTCTTCAGGATTCACGCTGCGATGAATTGATCCTCTTCGGACACTCGATGGGTGGTTTGATTACCGCCGCTTCTGCGCTGATCTACCGCAAGGATCTGCGCTGCATGGTCCTCACCGGCCCCGCCTTCATCCCGCTTCCTCAGCTTCCCTCGCCGGTGGTTGGTGGCCTCGGGAAACTGGCTCGCTATCTGCCGGGAGTGCAGATTCCTGCGGCGCAGTCCACGCCCGAGCACTCCTTACTTTCGCGAGATCCCAGCGTCCAGGAAGCTTTCGACGCCGATCCGCTCAACTACCATGGGGCTCCCCCGCTTCTGACGGCCTCGACCATGGTGATTCAAGGCAAGAAGGCGCTCGAACATGCGGATCGCCTGACCTGCCCGACGCTGATTTTCCATGGCAGTGCTGATGAACTCACCTCGCCGGAGGGCTCTGCAGAGTTTGTTGCGCGCGTGCTCGAGGCTCACCCCGGTGCGGATATTCACCTGCGTGTCATCGATGGGGCTTGCCACGAGGTTCTCAACGAGCCTGAGAAGGCCATGGTCCTGCGCGACCTACTCCTGTGGGTCGAGAAGCACTGATGGAGCAGCGCCAAGCATCTCGCCAGCTTTCACTAACGGTCCCAGCGCCGACTCCCCCCGGGCGTCGGCCGTTGTCCACTCTGCCAAAAGCACACCTGCATCTGCACTTCACGGGCGCGATGCGCCCGCAAACTCTGATCGATATGGCCCGCGAGAAGGGCACTCGCCTTCCGCCGCACCTGTTGGACTTGGATCCCTTAACCGTGCCCGCAGATGCCCGCGGATGGTTCCGTTTCCAGCGCTCCTACGATGCCGCGCGCGCTTTGGTCCGTTCCGAAGCCGCGATGCGACGGATCGTTGCCGAGGCCGCGGAAGATGATGCGGCCGAGGGCTCGCGTCGCCTCGAAATGCAGGTCGACCCCACGTCTTATGCGCCTTGGGTTGGCGGGATTACTCCCGCTTTGGAGATCATCATTGACGAGGCGATCGCTGCGGGAAAGCGCACGGGCGTCGAAGTTGCACTGATCGTTGCGGCCTCGCGAATTCGCCATCCCCTTGACGCGCGCACGCTTGCTCGTCTGGCGGTTCAGTATGCCGGTGATGGCCCCGGGCAGGTTGTGGGCTTTGGCCTGTCCAATGATGAGCGCGTTGGCGATACCTCAGCGTTTGCTCCTGCCTTCCGTATTGCCCGCGAGGGCGGTTTGGCCTCGCTCCCCCACGGCGGTGAGCTTTTGGGCCCGGAGTCTGTGATGAATGTTGTTTCAGCCCTGCACCCGACGCGTTTGGGGCACGGCGTGCGCACCAGTGAAGATCCCGATTTGTTGCGGCGTTTGGTTGACGCGGATATTTCTTTCGAAGTGTGTCCGACCTCGAATATTCACCTGGGGGTCTTCCCAGATTTTGCGTCGGTTCCGCTCATGCGCTTTATCGAGGCCGGCGCGCGCGTTGCTCTTTCGGCTGACGACCCCTTGTTATTCCATTCGCGTGTGGTTGCCCAGTACGAGGCCGCGCGCGATGTTTTCGGGCTTTCTGACGCACAGCTGGCAGATTTGGCACGTCAGTCCATTGATGCGTCTTTGGCTAGCGAGGCCTCGAAACGCGTGTGGAAAGCGGAAATCGATCAGTGGCTTGCAGCCCCACCCGCGGTCTAAGCATCTCTCTTCACCAATAGTGCACGCGTGCACTATCATGCACTTATGACGCGTTTTAATCGGGAGGACGCACCATTGCTTGTGCGCGAAGCACGCACTGATGCTTCGCTTACACAGGCTGAACTAGCGGGGATGACCGGGATGAGCCAGTCAACCCTCGCACAAATCGAAGCCGGGAAACGTGCTGTATCCGCCGAGCTTCTAGAGAAAATTCTTCGCGCTGCCGACTACCGTCCTTCCCTGCCACTAGCCCGCTACGCACCCTCCATCAGCCGCTACGCCATGGAACAGGGGCTAGACTCCCTCCGCGTCTTTGGCTCCGTTGCTCAGGGAACGGACGGCTTCGAATCGGATATTGATCTGATTGGTACTCCCACCCGCGAGCTGTCACTGTTTGAGCTGGCAGATATCGCCTCGTTTACAAGCGAACTCACGGGATTTCCTACCGAAGTTCACGCGGATACACAAGTACCCGAGGCTCTGCGGAACGTCATTGACGAGGCGGTACCACTGTGAGCGATCCCTTGTCTTTCACGCCTCGGCCACGTGCGTCGAAAAGACATACACCCAGCTTCGACGTCGATAACTTCTTACGTGAACTTGATGTCATCACCCGACGCGTCGAACGGGTTGCTGGTGTCTCTGCCGAGGCCTTCAACGCCGATTGCCCCGAATACGACTCGGCGTGCATGGTGATTATCCGGCTGGCCGGTTTCCTGGAGCGCGAGGAATACGCGCCATACATGGATACCCTCGCCTTAGTCGAGAAGCGCGCGCTGCGGACGACTCGGAACATCGCGGCGCATTCGGGGTATCAAAGCATGGATGACAAACTTCTGTGGACGGCCGTTACCCGCAATGTTCCCGATATGATCGAACGCCTGCGCACCGCGGTTCAGGCAGATAGATAACAGCCTCGCAGGCAAACTAATAGCTGGTTCACAAGGTTGACGAAGATCCGCGTTACCACTCAATGCCAATGGCAACAGGCTCAGGAACAAGAGTCACGCCATAGGCGTCAAACACGCGCCTGCGCACAGCGCGCGCCAAAGCCTCGATGTCTGCGCCGCTTGCACCCCCGCGGTTTGTCAGCGCCAGCACGTGCTTGGTCGACAAGGATGCGCGAGGCGGGTCACCGGCCTCGGGAAGATGGAAACCCTTGGAGCAGCCCGCGTGGTCGATGAGCCAAGCGGCGCTGGTCTTCACCAGTCCCTCCCCCGCCGGGAAACGAGGAGCCTCTTCGGGGAGCGCGGCGGCCACGGCCTCGGGGAGGATGGGGTTGGTGAAGAAAGATCCCGCGCTCCACGTATCGTGGTCCTCCGGGTTTAAGACCATCCCCTTCCCCGCGCGCAGCTCAAGCACGGTCGAGCGGACCAGGGACGCCTCGGCACGCTCCCCAGCTTCCACTCCCAGGCGCCGCGCGAGTTCGGAGTACATGACGGGCGCACTCAGGGATGAGCGCTCGAGGCGGAAATCGACGCTCAACACGACCCAACGCCCCGTCGGCCCCCACACGCGGCCGGGAAGACCGGGCTGACCAATGCTGTGCTTGATCGCGGAGGAACGGTAGGCAAAACCTAGCTCTGAGGGAAGCAGACGGACAATGCGCTGCTCAAGGCGGTCGTAGGCCTCGACGCTGTGAATTGTTTCAGCAACCTCATGTCCGTAGGCGCCCACGTTCTGCACCGGGGATGCCCCCGCGCTTCCGGGGATCCCCGACAAGGCCTCGATACCGGACAAGTGCTCGTCGACGCTCCACGCAACAAAGTCATCCCAGACTGTGCCGGCCCAAACGCGGACAATCACCGAATCAGCCGCGTCTTCTTCAACGATGCGCGCAATCTCTGCGCCCGGACGCACAGCGACGACAGTTCCATCAAATGGAGCATCGGATGCAAGCAGATTCGATCCGCCGCCCAGGACTAGAAGCTGGCGCTGTTCCTCATCGGCCGCGCGAACGGCAGCAACCAATTCCTCACTGGAAGTCGCGCGCACAAGGCGAGAAACCTCTCCGCCCACGCGAAAGGTCGTCAATTCAGCAAGAGTCGTCATGACTCAAGATTAGTCGTCAAGAGGTGCAACGGCTCGCACGCGCCCCCGCTGGTCCGGAACCTGGCCGGCCAACACGATGGCCAGACACACCGGGAGCACGACGAAAACGAGCGCACGGTGGTAGCCAACGTGATCCGCAATAAGACCTAAAATCGGCGGTCCGATAAGCGCCGAACCGTAATTCACGGTCGAGAGGACCGAGACTCGCGCAGGCGTCATCACGGGATCAACGCTCAGGGCGGAAATACCCAGCGGGAAGACCAAAGAAGCCCCAATACCCCACAGGGCAACGCCAACGATCGCCAGAATATGATGCGGAGCAAAAGCGACAAGCGTCAGGCCAATGATCGCGCAGCCCATGGTAAATCGGAGCAGATGCGGCGCCCCAAAACGCCTCTCCAAACGCGGGGATCCGAAACGCATGATCGTCATCATCAGCAAGAAGAAAGCGAAGATCGCCGACGCGGAAGAAGTCGCAAAACCATAACCGTCGACCATCGACAGGTTCAGCCAGTCGTTAGCGGCACCTTCCAGAAGTCCTCCGCTCATCACCATGAGAGCAATCAGAACCGTGCGACGCTCGCGCCACGCCAAGCGGGTCAAGTCCTTCTTCGCATCGCTTGCCGAGGCCTCGTCCCCTTCGTCCGCAGGGCTGTCCTTTGCGGGTTCAAGAGCGGCGACCTCGTCCTGACTGAGGTAGAAACCAACGGAAACACCGCAAACAATAAGCTCAAGAGCAGCAAGACCATAAAGGTGCGCTCCGACCGGAACTCCGACCCGCGAGGCAAGTGCTCCAAGTAATGCGCCACCGAGCATGCCAACCGCGTACATCGCTTGAATCACAGGAACGACGAGGCGTCGGACAGCAGCCTGAACCAGGCCAGCCTCGATGTTCATGCTCGATCCCCACAGTCCCGTCCCAGCGGACATGAAAACGAGGGAAGCGGTAAAGGGCACGAGAGAATTCACAAGCATTCCCGTCGCTGCTCCGGCGATACCTAATGCCCAGATAGACACCCCGATGCGCCCCGCCCAACGTGCGCCGATCTTCATGACGATCGGGCCGGAGGTAGGCAAGGTCAGCAAAGAGCCCAAGGAGGCAATCAAGAGCATCATGCCGATGGTTCCCGGAGTCAATCCCAGGTGGTCACGCACATCGGGCAGACGCGAGAGCCACGCCGAGGTTGCAGAGCCAAGGCCAGCGTAGACCACAAAGGTTGCACGAAGGGCACTGTGAGCGCGAGCTGAGGGGATAGACATGGTTCGCAATTTTACGCGCGTTCACGCACGTAGATAAAGGCTGAATACAGCGGTGCCCGTGTGAAATACATCCACACGGGCACCGCAGAAATTTCGGACGAATCAGCCTTCGACGGCAGCCTTGAACCAGCCGGTGACCGAGGTCGGGTGAGTAATCGCGGTACCCACGATCACTGCGAATGCGCCGAGCTTCATGGCAGTGGCGGCGTGCTCCGGGGTGTGAATACGACCTTCACAGATCACGGGAACACCCGGGAATGCCTGAACCGTCTGCTTGAGAAGCTCCAAATCAGGGCCATCGGTCTTCGGGCGATCGCCGGTGTAGCCAGCAAGAGTCGTTGAAACAATATCGACACCGGCATCAACAGCGCGCTGTGCATCTTCAAAAGAACCACAGTCAGCCATCACCAGCGTCTCTTCTTTGCGCAAAGCCGCAACGGTTTCAGCAAAGCTGCGACCGTCAAGGCGCGGGCGACCCGTCGCGTCAAGAGCAACGATATCGGCACCGGCCATGACGCAGGCGCGCGCGTGACGCAACGAGGGGGTGATATAGACGCCCTCGTGGCCTTCCTTCCACAGACCAATCACCGGGACATCGACACGCCCCTTGATCGCGGAGATATCCGACAGTCCCTGGCAGCGGATCGCCGCAGCACCACCGATCTCGGCAGCACGCGCAATCTGAGCCATAGTCTCGGGGTGGCGCATGGGCTCCCCCGGGTAAGCCTGAACGGAAACGATGAGCTTTCCTTTAAGACCGGCAATAAGCGGATGCATGGTGAACTCCTATGCGTTGAGGAAGAAAGAAACAGCCCCGAGCAGCGGTGCATCGCCACCAAGGGAACCAACAAGAATGGGGGTAGCTGCAACGGGCGTCATGGCGCTGGCTGAAAAGCCCTCGTTGAGACCATCCCGCCAGATATCCCCCGAGCGAGTCATCGAACCGGAGATGATGACGACGGCGGGATCCATACAGTTCACTAACGAGGCCGTGGCCTCGCCCAGTGCGTACGCGGAGCGCGCGAAGCACGCTTGTGCGAGGGGATCGCCAGAATCGGCGAGCTCTTGGAGGGCGCGTCCTCCGTCAACTTCCGGCTTGTCTTGTGGACGCAGCGAGTTATACCACGCGGTAATTCCTGACCCGGAGCAGAAGGATTCGATGTGCCCCAAGCGCCCACACGAACAAACCATGTCCGGAGCGAAATGGTGGTGAACGTGACCCACGTGTCCCGCAATACCGCGAGAACCGAAGGCAACGCGACCGTCTTCGACGAAGGCACCACCGATCCCCGTTCCCACGGCGATAGATAGAACGCTTCGGTAGGGACGCCCTGCACCCAAAGTGGCCTCTCCAAGACCGTGTGCGTGCACGTCGTTGAGGACACGAACCGGGAGCTGCGTGTGCGCGGAAAGGAGGTCACCGAGTTTGGTTCCCGCCCAACCGGGCATGATGTCCGTTGCGGACACGATCGTACCGGTCGCGAGGTCGACAACTCCGGCGCTTGCGACCGCGATACCTGTAATAGCCGGGTGCGACTCGATCAGTTCCGAGGCCAGTGCGCAGATTCGCGCAGCAACATCAGCACCGCCCTGAGCGGCCAAGGTCGGGATTGATCCGCGTTCGGTAACGGTGAAGCTGTCTTCGGCCTCGACAATGCCCCAACCGATCTTCGTTCCACCGATGTCAAGAGCAAGGAGCGTAGTCATGAAAATTCTCCAAAAAGCGACGGAAGAGAAGACTAATCAGCGAGGCCAAGGCGGGCGCACGCTCGCGCGCACGCGAGAGGAAGTACCGCCCCGGCCTCGCTGATGATCAGGAGAGCAGACCAACCTCACGAAGGACGGAAGCGACATGCTCGACGTTTGCACCTTCAAGAGCCTTCACAGGGCGAGGCATCTCGTTGGAATCAAAGACACCGAGGAGCTGCAGAGCAGTCTTGAAGGCACCAACACCGGCGCCAAAGCCCTGAACGCCCTGCACCAGAACGATGCGCATGAGGTCCGCGAGGCGGTCCTGTTCGGTGCGCACAGCTTCCCAGTCGCCGCGCTCGAAGGCCTGCCACTGACGGACGTAGCCCTCGGGGTCGACGTTTGCCAGACCGGGGACGGAACCATCCGCACCCGACATGTAGGCGCCGTCAACAACCACTTCGTGGCCGGTCAGCAGCTGCAGCGGGTGGCCAGCGGCCTCGTTCGCGCGAGAAAGCCAGCGGAAGCCCACATCGTCACCCGAAGAATCCTTCACGCCATCAAGGACGCCTTCCTTGCCCAGGCGAAGAACGAGGTCGTTCTGCAGCTTGGTGTGCACGCACACGGGGATGTCGTACGCCCACAGCTCCAGGTCGGTGTTCTCCTTGAGGATACGGAAGTGATTCTCGATCTCAGCCTGTCCGCCCAGTGCGTAGAAGGGAGCGGTTGCAACCACGCCGCGCGCGCCGCCGATTTCCTCGACAGCCTTGATGTTCTCAATGACGCGCTCAGTTTCGGTGTCGATGACACCAACCAGAAGCGGGATGCGGCCGTCGACGATGCGAACAACCTCACGCTGGATCTGCTGACGACGCTCAGAGGTCGAGAAAGCAACCTCACCGGTTGAACCGGAGACGAAGAGACCGTTCATCCCCGCGCCAATCATGCGATTGATATGACGCTCCAGCGACACAACATCCAGCTCGCCGTCCTTCAGCGGGATAGCAAGGGGCGGGACAACGCCACGAATCTGCGAAGTCATCAGTTCTCTCCTTCGAGTGTTGGGTGCAGCAGTGAGGGCGCAGCCCCCAGCAGCTTGCGGGTGTAGGGATCCTTCGGGTCAGCAAGCAGTTGCACAGCAGGCCCTTCTTCAACGACCTTCCCGCCGTTCATGACGGCGATGCGGTCCGAAACGTAACGAACCGTTTGAATGTCGTGTGAGATGAAGACCATCGCCAAGCCCAGTTCACTCTTAAGGTCCGTGAGCAGGTTAAGGATCTGTGCGCGCACCGAAACGTCCAGTGCGCTCGTGGGCTCGTCTGCGATGATCGCGTCGGGGCCAATGGATAGAGCACGCGCAATTGCAACGCGCTGACGCTGACCGCCGGAGAGCTGACCGGGGAGCGCATCAAGGGCACTCGAAGGCAGACCCACCAGAGAGATCAGTTCCTGCACGCGCTTGGCGCGCGAGGCCTCGTCACCGATACCGTGCACGCGCAGCGGGTCAGCGAGCTGATCGGCGACGTGCATACGCGGGTTGAGTGCGGTTGCCGGATCTTGGAAGACCACTGAGACGACGCGTCCGATACGCCTACGCGCATCTGCACCACGCTTCGTGACTTCCTCACCGTTGAAGAACACCCTGCCCTTCGTCGGCATTTGCAGGCCGCACATGACGTTCGCGGTCGTGGACTTGCCACAGCCCGATTCGCCAACGATGCCCAGCGTCTGTCCGCGCTCGATGCGCATGTTGACGCCTCGAACCGCGTGCACCTTGTTGGGGCGGAACAGTGAGCCAGTGCGGGAGTTGAAGGTCACCTCAACGTCTTGCAGCTCAATGATTGCAGTATCAGTGCTCATCAGTTTTCCTCCTGCCCTTCTTCAGTGACGACGGATTCGCTTGCGACCAGAACCTCTTCGCGCGGTGGCAGTGCCGCGTAGACGTGCTCGGGACCCACCTCGGTGAGAACCGGGCGAATATCGAGGCCATAGTCGGGGTGTGAGGAACGAGGAGCGAAGCGGTCGCCCTTCGGGAAATCGCGAGGCGAGGGAACAGTTCCAGGAACCTGGTGGAGGCGCCCGGAGCCGGCTTCGATCGAGAGCACTGCGCCCAGCAGGCCGCGAGTGTACTCGTGGGTCGGGTGCGTGAGCAGTTCCTTGGTCGGCGCTTGCTCGATGACCTGACCGGCGTACATGACGGTGATCTTGTGAGCCACCTCGGCGACAAGCGCCAAGTCGTGGGAGACGAAGATCATTGCGAAGCCGAGCTTCTCACGCAGCTCGTTGAGCAGGTTGATGACCTGCTTTTGAACGGTCACGTCCAAAGCGGTGGTCGGTTCGTCAGCAATGATGAGCTTCGGGTCGCGGGTCAGAGCCATAGCGATGAGAACGCGTTGACGCTGGCCGCCGGAAAGCTCGTGCGGGTAGGACTCGAGGGTGCGCTTGGGATCCAGGCCCACCAGTTCAAGGAGCTCCTCTGCAGTGCGGGTTCCGCCGCGCTTGGTCAGCTGCTTCATCTGTGCCTTGATGAGCATGGCCGGGTTGAGCGAGGAGAGCGCATCCTGGTAGATCATTGCCATTTCGTGACCAAGAAGTGCGCGACGATCGTTGGCGTTCATCTCCAGGAGGTTCTTGCCTTCGTAGAGAATTTCACCGGTGATCTCTGCCTTGGGATCGATCAAGCCCATGATGGTCAGAGCCGTGATCGACTTACCACAGCCGGACTCACCAACCAGGCCCATGGTTTCGCCAGCGCGAACCTTGAAGGATACGTGATCGACAACGTTGACATCACCGTGGCGCTCGAACTTGATGCACAGATCCTTGACCTCCAGGAGGGGCTCTCCGGTGAAGTCATCTTCGAAGCGGTCGGTGCGCTTGCCTTCGACAGATTCCAGATCGTCGAGGCGTGCCTGCAGGGATTCTGCCTGCTCGGCGTAAGCGCGACGAGGATCGAGAAGGATACGATCGGCCTCGCGCTCCGAGTTCTTATCGACCTGGGCAACAGCTGCCGTGGAGGGAGCTGCGACCATGGCGTCCGTGATGCCTTCCGAGAGGATGTTCAAGCACAACACGGTGATCATGATGAACAGGCCAGGGAAGAAGGCGGTCCACCAGTAGCCCAGCAGGACCGAGAGGTAGGACGAGGCCTCGGACAAGATATTGCCCCAGGTGGGGACCATGGTTGCGGGCAGGCCTGAACCGATGAAGGTCAGCGAGGCCTCGAGGATGATCGCGTCTGCGACCAAGACCGTGGCGAAGACCAGAACCGGAGCAGCAGTGTTACGCATGACGTGCTTGATGAGGATCCACGGTGCACGGGCACCGGAGACGATCACTGCACGCACGTAGTCTTCACCGTATGCGGCCATGACGTTTGCGCGAACAATACGTGCCAGCTGCGGGATGTAGACGAATGCGATCGAGAAGATGATGACGAAGACAATGCCCATCTTGTTGTCGGACTGTGCAAGTGTGCGTCCGAAGACGAGGACCGTGACGGCCGCCATTGCGATACCGGGGACAGCCATGATGATGTCCAGGATGCGCATGATGGTCTCAGAAATGGCCTTACGCGTCACGGCTGCGATCGATCCGATGATTGCGCCGAAGAAGAGCGCGATCACGGTTGAGCACAGACCGATGAGCAGTGAGTAGCGACCACCGAAGAGGATGCGAGAAAGAATGTCTCGACCCGCGTGGTCAGTACCAAAGAGGTGAGCCGAAGACGGCCCCTGCCACGGCGTATCGATGAATTCGGGCGAATAGGGCGCCACGAGAGGCGCAAGGATTGATACAAGAACGACCAGTGCCAAAACACCGATTGCGATCTTGGATCCCAAAGACATCGCACTGATGCGTGAGAAATGCGCACCCTTCGCGGTGACCTTTGCGAGTTTTGCTTTTTGGTTCATGACTCACACCGACCTAATACGCGGGTTGATGAGCAGGTAGAGCATGTCAACGATGATGTTGACGATGATGAAGGCGATTGCGACGACCAAGGCGCCACCTTGCACCAAGGTCACCCAGTTCTCTTGGATGCCCTTGAGGAGCACGAGCTTACCCATGCCATCAATGGCGAAGATGATTTCAATGACGACGGCACCACCCATGAGGTAGCCGATACGCAGACCGAGAACGGTCACAGGAGTGATGAGCGCGTTGCGCAGGACGTTGCGGGCAACGACGACATGCTTGGGAATGCCTGCACCGATTGCGGTACGGACGTAGTCGCGGTCGAGTTCCTCAACCATCGAGGTACGCACGACGCGGGTCATTTGGCCGATCACAGGAACGGCCAGCGCGATGGCGGGAAGAAGTAATCGAAGGAACCAACCCGAGGGATCGACGCCGAATGCAGGAATAGGACCGGAAACCGGGATGGAACCACCGACGAAAGCCAAGACCAGCAGCGCTGCCAGCCAGAAGGAGGGGGTACCAATGCAGATCACCGAGATCACGCGGATCAGCTGATCGGGCCAGCGATCACGGTACAGAGCAGCAATGACGCCGAGAGGGAAAGCGATGACGACTGCGAACAACAGACCCAGGAAGGTGAGCTGAAGAGTGACAGGCAGCGCCTGTGCGACCAGATCACTCACGTGGTAATCCGTGCCGGTTGCGTACAGACCGAGGTCACCGTGAAGCATGTTCCACAGATACGTTCCGTATCGGGTGAAGAAGGGCTCGTTGAGTCCGCGTTCAACGCGGTACGCTTCGAGAGCTTCGGGAGTTGCTGTCTCGCCCAGTGCCGAGTAGGCGGGGTCAATGGGAGACAGCGACATGATAAAGAAGACGAGGAATGACACGCCGACCACCATGATCGGCAGCGCCACCAGTCGTCGCGCGATAAGGCGCAGAAGGTTATTCACTGCTAGACCTCCATGTCAAGCGGAATTGAGCAAAATGAAGGAGGGGTGGGGTCCCACTGTGGCCTTAGCCCAAGGTGGGCATCCCACCCCTCCTTTCGTCGAAAGCCGCTAGGGCTTTACTTCGCGCTTACTCCAAGCAGCTGCAAGCCGGTGGAGGAAATCGCCTTGAATCCGTCAACCTTCTTGGGGTTGGAGGCGGTGATCATGTTGCGGAAGACCAGCGGGTAGATCACGGTCTGCTCGGCGAGCAGATCCTGAACCTCGCCCCACTTAGCCTTGGCAGCATCACCGTCGAGCTGAACGGCCTCATCCATGAGGCCCTGCAGCTTCTTGAAGGATTCGGGATCCGAAACCTGCCAGCCGTCACGCTTCTTGGTCCACACGTTGTCACCGTTCCACCAGGAAACGATGATGCCGGGGTCAACACCGAAGACCGAGGGGTCACCGGGGGCCAGGACGACATCGTAGGTCGGGTTGTCAACGTCGGTCACGGTCGAGTAGAGAGCCGAGGAAGCCATCTGCTGGTGGTTGACCTTCAGGCCCAGAGCTTCGAGATCGGACTTGATCTGGGGAACCAGGGAGAGAACCCACGGGTGGTCCGTCGTGACCAGGTTGACCGTCATATCGGAAGCACCGGCATCGGCGAGCAGCTTCTTGGCTGCGTCCTTGTCGTAGGACAGGTCGGTTGCGGGCTTCTTGTAGGCCGGGTTTGCTTCGGGCAGGAAGGACTTGGCTTCCACAGCCTGACCGTTCAGAGCCGAAGAGATCAGCTTCTGCTTGTCGATGGCCTTGATGAATGCGCGGCGCACCTCAGGCTTGTCGAAAGGAGCCTTCTGGGTGTTGAACATCATGAAGGGGTTGCCGTAGCCGGGCTTGGCTTCGACGTTCCAGCCTGCTGCCTTGAGCTGATCCTGCGCTGCGGCGGGAACGGCTTCCATCACGTCAATGCTGCCACCGAGTGCGGCGGACAGGCGTGCTGCGTCGTCCTTGAGGGCGCTCCACTTGAGGGTGGCTGCCTTCGCGGGGGTCTTGCCGTTGTAGTGCTCGTTGGGAACAGCGGTGATTTCGGTCGCCGAGATTGCCTCGTACTTGTAGGGGCCGGTGCCAACGGGCTTGGCCTTGAGTGCGTCTTCGCTCATGCTCGAGGGAACGACGTGAACGTTGACGAAGCGCTCCTTCAGGTTGGAGAAGGGGTACTTCAACTTGACGGTGACGGTCTTGTCATCCTTCGCGGAAACGGAATCCACGAAGGTGAAGAACTGACGGAAGATGGACTTGTCACCAGTGGTGCGCTCGTAGGAGCTCACAACGTCTGCTGCCTTGACATCGGTGCCGTCAGAGAACTTGGCTCCGTCGCGCAGTGCGATCTCGTACTCGGTGTCGGAGACCTTCACGGGGTCACCGGCAGCCAGCGCGGGGCTGACCGAGTAGTCGGACATGTCGAAGCGGTACAGGCCTTCGAGGACCTGCCAGTTTGCGCCCATGCCGAGTGCCGAGGTGGTGATCGGGCTGTAGTCAGTGGTCTCGTAGGCGGAACCCACGTTGATAGTTCCCTTGGGTGCACCTGAGTCTGAGCTACCGCTGCTGGTTGATGGTGAAGTGGAAGATCCGCCGCCACAGGCGGTCAGGACCATGGTTGCCGCTGCTGCCATTGCAGCACCGGTTGCGAAGTGTTTGCGCATACGCATGTTCTCGCTCCTCATCTTCGAGAAATGGGATGTGCGGTCCGTGAATCACGCCCGCTGAAGCAAGCATATGTTGTCTGACAAATTTCCGCAAGGGGTAAATCGACATTCACGAAAAAACTCCAAAGACGTGCGCAAACACTCGCAGAAAGCTCAGGAAACAGGTGCCTCATTCACGTGCACAACCGCCTCCCACAAGCCACAATCGCGCTCAAAAACAACCACAGCCTCGTCTCCGGAAAGGATCGCATCACTGTAGCCAAAGCCCCCAAACCCAAGAGAAACAATACAATCCGCATGCACCGCACCTTCCCACGGAGGCGTTAAACAAAGGATCGAGCCGCGCGCCCGCGCGGAAAGCGAATGCGGGTGGACAAAGAGATCCCCCATCGCCTTTGCATTGCACCCGGGGTCCTCGCACTCCCACAGGTACCCGCCAGTCCAGCTAGGGCCATCCCCCCAGGCGAGGTAGCGCCCGCCTGCGCCTCGTCCTTCAAATCCTTGGAGGCGACAATTCGCAACAACGCGGCCATCCCACACCGTGAGCGTTGTTTCGTCGAGCAGAACACCCTCAGGACCCACGAGGGGATCTGAAATCCATTCAATACTCCCCGCTCGGAGGGCGACGACTCGAATATGAGTCTCCTCCCCAACGCGCACAACATAAGGAATCAAAACGGCGCCATCGAAACTCACCGTTGACCCAGAGGTCGCAAAGAGGGCATCTGCTCCGGTCTCCCGGTAAAGCTCATCCGTCAGATCCGTCAAACGCAGCTCCTCCGGGGAAGGTCCCCACGCGAGGATCACCTGTAGGCGATCACCATCGGCGCGCGAGTCCATGTAGCCGACTCGCCCTTCGCTTGAGGCGCATGCAAGGTGCAGGAAGCCATCGCCATCCACTCCCACGCAGGCATCCGAGGTAATCGCGGGCAGCGTCGCAGGAAGATCTCGAGGAGCCGACCACTCCCCCACCGCGCTGCGTTCCATCCAGCGAATTTTGTTCGGGTTGGGTAGGTCCGAGGCCATGGTCAGCCCGTTGAAGTCCGATCCATTTCCCGAGGCCGGGGCTGGGCGTTCGTCATAGAAAAGAATCATGCGCCCGCTGGCCACAGTAACAATCGCCGGAATACGCACCTCACCTGAGCCGATGGGGGCAAGGATCTGACAAGGTTCACCACGAGTAGTCATAGGCAAAAGAATAAACCACCAGCGCCGCCGGGATAACAAAAATCCCCGAGGACCTTACGTTCCTCGGGGTTAGCGCGACGCTGTCAGCGGGTCTCGCGGTGAAGCGTAGACTTGCGGCAACGCGGGCAGAACTTCTGCAGTTCAAGACGATCCGGCGTGTTACGACGGTTCTTCTTGGTGATGTAGTTGCGCTCCTTGCACTCCGAGCAGGCCAGAG